>Ga0181572_10001575_pt1 | contig 16662 bp, 19 predicted proteins | sample 101ome_26_FD_133004 | JGI IMG/M metagenome (GOLD analysis project Ga0181572, IMG submission 133004) | Coastal salt marsh microbial communities from the Groves Creek Marsh, Skidaway Island, Georgia - 101408AT metaG (megahit assembly) | ecosystem: Environmental > Aquatic > Marine > Intertidal... | reverse complement strand
CTGGTTTACAAATTCAGAGGCAGCCTTAGCGGGCTGATCTGTCTTCATAAAGTTTTCTCCTATTAAAAACCCTTGATATCCGTAAGTTTTCAGCTCTTTAATTGTCGCTACATCACTGATTCCACTTTCTGATACTTTGATAAAATCATCCGGTATATGAGTTGAAAGATCTTTGGAAATCTGAGTAGAAACTTCAAAAGTTTTGAGGTTTCTGTTATTGACTCCTATGAGATTTAGCGTAGGCATAATCGATTTTTGAAGTTCTTCTATATTGTGGACCTCAAGGAGCACTTCGAGTCCTAAGGTATGAGCTAACTTTGAAAAAGCAGCTATTTCTTCTCTAGTAAGAATTGCTGCTATCAGCAATATAAAGTCTGCTCCATAAGCTTTGGCTTCGATAATTTGATAGGGATCAATGGTAAAGTCTTTGCGAAGCAAAGGGAGATCAACAGTTGCTCTAGCCATTTGTAGGTCTTCTAAACCCCCTCCAAAATAATGGAGATCTGTAAGAACAGACATGGCACTGGCTCCTGCCTCTTCGTATCCTTTAGCAACTTCCCAAACCTTATGGTTGTTGTTGATTACTGATTTTGAAGGAGATCGTCTTTTGTGTTCTGCAATGATTCCTGAACCAACATTTTTAATTCGATTACTTACTGAAATGCAATCGCGTTCAAAAAGAGCCATCGCCTCTAAATGATGCTGAGGAACCAGTTGCTTTTTTAAAGCTACTTCCTTGCGTTTATCGATGACTATTCGTTCTAAAATATCCATTAGTTTAACTCTTGTAATTTGTTAAATACAGCCAGTGCGTTACCGCTTTCAATACTTTCTATCGCCTGTTGATAAGCTTCTTTTAAGTCGATGTTTTTAACGGTTTTAATCGCCAGTGCAGCGTTGGCACATACCACTTGTTTTTGAGCATCAGTGGATTGATTCTCAAGCACGCTTAAAAATATCTTAGCGGCATTTTCAATAGTATTTCCTCCGGCGATTTGACTCATTTGCAAGGGATTTAAATCAAAATTAGTGGCATTGATTATTTTTTCATCTCCTCTACTGATCACTTTTGCATTTCCAGTTAGTGAGATTTCATCGTAACCATCGAGTGCGTGAACAATACTAAAATTTTTATCAGTTTTTTGGTAGAGGTAACTGTACAGTCGCGCTAATTCTAAGTTGAATACACCCACCATTTGATTAGGAGGAAAGGCAGGGTTTACCATAGGACCTAACATATTAAAGAAAGTTTTCACACCTAAATCTCTTCGAATTGGTGCCACATTTTTCATGGCAGGATGAAATAGTGGAGCGTGTAAAATACAAATACCAACCTTGTCGATTGCTCTTTCCAAATAGTCCTTATCATTGCTGAATTTTATTCCTAAATACTCTAAAACATTGGAAGATCCACAGCTAGAGGATACACCGTAATTTCCGTGTTTAGCAACTTTTACTCCAGCACCAGCTGTAACAAAAGAGGCGAGCGTTGAAATATTAAAGGTGTCTTTTCCGTCCCCACCAGTTCCACATAAATCAATAGGGTTATACATAGATAAATCCACATTTAGACAAAGCTCGAGTAATGCGTCTCTAAATCCTTCTAGTTCTTCAACTGCAACAGAACGCATCATATAAACAGTCAAAAAAGATGCAATTTGGCTCGTGTTATAAGAGCCATTAGCGATATTAATCAGAATTTCTTTCGCTTCTGATTTGGAGAGTGTTTGATGTTGAATCAATCTATTTAATACCTCTTTCATTTTAATTCTTTAACCAATTATCTAAAAGTTTTTTGCCCTGAGGAGTAAGTACTGATTCCGGATGAAACTGAACAGAGCAAATATCGTACTCTTTGTGTCTGATGGCCATTATTTGACCATTTTCATCTGTTGATATAATATCAAATGCAGTCGTGTCTGAATTGGCATCGATCACCCATGAGTGATATCTCCCCACTTGAATGTGATCTCCAAGACCTGCAAATAGGGGGTCGTTTTCATCAATAGAGACCTCTGTTGCAACTCCGTGATAGACCTGATCTAAATTCTTTAGTGCTGCACCGTAAACTTCTCCTATGGCCTGTTGTCCAAGGCAGACTCCAAAAATTTTTTTGGTTGGACCAAAACGATTGATGATTTCTTTAAGCAATCCGGCTTCATCTGGAATTCCAGGACCTGGAGATAGTACGATCATTTTGTACGCCTCAATATCCTCAAGTTTGACTTTGTCGTTTCTGACCACATCGACTTCAACGCCTAATTCCTCGAAATAGTGAACGAGGTTGTAGGTGAAGCTGTCGTAATTATCTATGAGTAATAACTCTTTCATTATATCGTTGATGCTAATTCTAAGGCCTTGTTTAAGGCTCCTAATTTGTTGTATGTTTCTTGGTTTTCACTTTCTGCAGAAGAAGCAGCTACTATTCCTGCTCCAGCTTGGAAATACAATCGATGATTTTTACTGAGAAAGGTTCGGATCATGATGGCGTGGTTGAAATTTCCACTAAAATCCATGAATCCGATAGCACCTCCGTAATACCCTCTTGGGGTAGGTTCGTATTTTTCGATAAGTTCCATCGCCATGTGCTTGGGCGCCCCACTTAGGGTCCCCGCAGGAAAAGTGTCGGCTACCACTTCCATAGTGGATACCGATTCTTTAATTTGAGCTGTAACCTTTGATACCAAGTGGATCACGTGAGAGAAGTATTGTACTTCTCTGTAAGTTTCTACTTCGACTGATTTACCATGTCTGCTTAAATCATTTCTAGCTAAATCAACAAGCATCACATGTTCTGCATTTTCTTTCTTATCAGCTGCCAATTTTTTAGCTAATTCAGCGTCTTGTTCGTCGTTTCCTGTACGTTTAAAAGTCCCCGCTATTGGATGAATTTCAGCCTTTTTATCTTTTACGACCAATTGAGCCTCAGGTGAGGAGCCAAATAGTTTAAAGTTTCCGTAATCAAAATAAAACAGGTACGGAGATGGATTTACCGTTCTAAGAGCTCTGTATACATTGAACTCATCTCCGCTAAAGCTTTGTTCAAATCTTCTAGATAGTACTAATTGGAATACATCTCCACGCTGACAATGCTTCTTAGCAGTTTCTACAAGGCTTTTAAAATCCTCATCTGACACATTGGTTATGGCTTCCCCTTCTTTTGAAAAATTATAGGTAGGATAGTTTTTTGACTTGAGGAGCAATTCTATATCGGCAATATTGTTTTCTGATTCATAACAATGCGCAAACAAATAAGCTTCATTGTTAAAATGGTTAATAGCAATAATGTTTTGGTAAACGGCATAGTGGAGATCTGGAATTTCAGTTGCCTCTTCTTTTTTAGATACTACTACGTCTTCAAAATAACGAACTGCGTCGTAATTCATATATCCAAAAAGTCCCTGATTGATGAATTTAAATTCTTCGTTAGTCGTAGAAAACTGTTTAGAGAATTCTGATATCAAACTAGGAACATCACTTGATTCATCGAGTTCGATTCGCTTTTCAGTGCCATCTGGATGGTTTTCAATATATAAGTTGTTTTTAACCGAAACCGATGCAATAGGATTAAAACACACATAGGAGAAACTGTTGTCATTAGCGTGATAATCACTACTCTCCAATAATATGCTATTGGGGTAATGGTCTCTAACCTTCAAATATACGCTCACAGGTGTAATCGTATCAGCGATTATTTTTTTGTGATGTGACTGTAAATGATAAGTCATAAGTGATAGTTATTTTAATTAAGAAAGGCCTGTCGTGATGACAAGCCTTTACAGTATTTTGATACTCAATAGGGACTAGCTCACAACCTTAAGATTGAGAGTTCCACCACCATTTTGTATTTGTATAATTTTTATTCACGTCCCAAAGATAATAATCCTTTATTAAAACACCAATAAAAATTAGAATTCTAAGTCAACAACTAAATCGAATTCATCGTAAATCGCTTTATCTCCTAAATTGTCAAAGAAACTTCCAGATCCATATTTAATATCGTACTGTGCTCTGTCAATTTTTAAAGTAGCATTAGCCTTGTTTCCATAAACTCCTAAGGTAAAGTTAATAGGATTGGTGATTCCTTTAATTGTTAAATCAGCAGTTACATCATAAGAGTTTTTGCTGCTTGCAGTTACGCTTGTAAAAACCAATGATGCAGAAGGGTGTGATTCAACACCAAAAAAGTCATCTGACTTTAGGTGTCCGTCTAATTTTTCTTTCCACTCTCCTTCGAGATCAGTTGAAGTTAAACTTGTCATGTCAACTGTAAAGGATCCACCTGATAGAGTGTCACCATTAAAAATCAAATTCCCTTCTGAAAGATTAACGGTTCCGTAGTGAGAACCAGTTACTTTGTATCCTTTCCACTCAACGGTAGAAGTTTTTACTGATTTTGATTCTTGGGCCAATGCTCCGAAAGTAAATAATGCAGTTAAAGCAATAGATAAAATTGTTTTTTTCATGTCTAATTAAATTTATTTAAAAGTGTATTAAGTGTTTGGATGTCAACATCCGATAGTTCTTCGAGTATTTTAGAATGTGTTTGTTCGATTACCATATCCATTTGTTGAAGCTGAGATGCTCCAAGGTCTGTGATGAGTATTTCCATCTTTCTTCGATTTTCTGGACAGATATTTCTGGTCACAAAACGCTTGTTGACCAATTTATCGACAAGGCGAGTGGTATTACTCATTTTACTTACCATTCGTTCGTTGATGTCTTTCATGGCGATTGCAACTCCTTTTTGACCTCTTAAAATACGGAGTACATTAAATTGCTCGATAGAGACATCGAAAGCTTTTAATGCTTTGTTGAGTTGATCGTTAATTGAATTACAGATCAAAGACAGGTGGATGATCGTCCTTTGTTTAGGAGCTAGATCTACAGTCGATTTAATTTTCTCTTCAACATTCATGTATATAAAACATTTGTACATACAAATATATAAATAATATTTTATATAGCAACTACTTTTCACTTAATTAAAAAGAGTGTAATTTTGAGATTTTAGAACTATTATTATGTCAAATTTAACTCAAGAGGCTTGGGCTTCACAATTGGCTCAAGACAAAAATGCCATTGTAATTGATGTCAGGACCGCATCAGAACTTGAAGAAACAGGATATATTCCTGGTATGATTCATATGGATATTTACGAAGGTCAAGAATTCATTAATAAACTAGATCAATTAGATAAGTCAAAAAATTACTACGTCTATTGCAGATCGGGTCAGCGTTCTGGACAAGCCTGTGCTATCATGAATTCAAAAGGGATTGAAAATGTGTTCAATCTCATTGGAGGAATGCTAGAATGGGAAGGAGATCGAGAAGAATTAAAATAATTCAATTACAATGAGATCTTATTTTTACGAATTCATATACTTTCTCCAAAAACACGGTTTTCACGTGTGTAGGAGAATTGCTGATCGTTTGGGAATAAGAGCTCGATCTGTAAGATTGTCATTTGTGTACCTGTCTTTCGCTACGCTTGGATTTGGTTTTGCTTTTTACCTTTTTATAGGTTTTGTATTAAAAATTAAAGACTTGCTATACACCAAACGAACTTCCGTTTTTGATCTCTAAAAATGAATTTTTTTAAATCTAGATTTAATATTTCAATAGTATTACTCCTTTTTATCTTATTGGTAGGAGTGATAGGATATCGATTGATCGCAGATTTTAGTTGGGTGGATTCTCTCTATATGACTGTGATTACGATATCTACTGTTGGATTTAGAGAAGTTAATCCACTTGATGATCAAACCAAAATATTTACAATCTTTTTAATTATTACTAGTATTGTAATTATTGCATTTTTCGCTAGAACTGTAGTAGAGTATTTATTGAGTAGAAATTCAATTGAAGCATTAAAATTAAGAGCCATGAAAAAAAAGATTGAAAAGATGAATGGACATGTAATTGTTTGTGGATTGGGAAGAAATGGATCGCAAGCAGCAGAGCGTCTTATTACTTATAAAAGAGAATTTGTGGTCATCGAAAACAATCAAGAAAAGATTGATAAGTACAGTTCATTAGATGTTCACGATGTGAATGTGATTAAAGGGGATGCAGGTGATGATAAAACATTGATGGAAGCAGGAATTAAAAAGGCTAAATACTTAATAGCTGCATTACCTGATGATGCCTCCAATTTATTTTTAGTACTCAGTGCTCGTCAATTGAATCCAGATCTATTTATCATCGCTAGAGCCGAACAATATGCAACATGTTCAAAATTGGAGTTGGCTGGAGCTTCAAAAGTAATCATGCCAAGTCGTATCGGTGGAGATCAGATGGCTTCTTTAGTAGTGACTCCTGATTTGATCACTTTTATGGATAAATTAGCAACTCAAGGAGAGCATATGAACTTGGAGGAATTGGATTTGTCTTATATCGAATCAATAGACGATTTAAAAACCTTGAGAGAATTAGATTTAAGAAGAAAGTTCGGCTGTTCTGTAATTGGTTATGTAACCCCAAACGGAGAGTATATGATCAATCCAGATGCAGATCTTAAATTAGAATACAAAGGGAAAATTATTGTTCTTGGACGAGCTGAGCAAATCGAAAGCCTCAATAAGAAGTTTAATATTAAGCCAAAAGTGTAGAGTTGATACCGATTGATAACTTCACAGACTGATCGCTTACGAATCAGTCTTTTTTTTATATATTGGCCTTTATTAATTATACTGACTTAAAACAAACAAAAATTTAATTATGAAAAGTAAAATCCTCTTTTTAATTAGTTTAATAGCTCCCTTAGCAATTTTTGCTCAAGAAAAAGGCTTAGACGAACGTGTAAACGATGCCTTCATGCCTTTTGCTGAATGGTGGGAAGGTTTGGTTTTAACCAAAGTCAATCTTGGATTTGTTGAAATACCATTAGTATTAATTCTTTTAATTGGAGGAGCGACATTTTTTACAATTTATTTTAAGTTTCCATCGATAACTAAAATGGGATTGGCCATACAAACAGTTCGTGGCAAGTACGATGAAGTAGATCATCACGAGGCTGAAAATGCAGCAGTAAATATTGTTGATGGAGATGTTAAAGGAACCATAGAAGATGAAGGTAAAGAAGGAGAGGTATCTCACTTTCAGGCCCTGGCTACTGCGGTATCAGGAACGGTTGGATTAGGTAATATTGCAGGTGTAGCTGTTGCTATTGCTATGGGAGGTCCTGGAGCAACCTTTTGGATGATTGTTGTAGGGATTTTGGGAATGTCTTCAAAATTTGTCGAGTGTACTTTAGGGGTTAAATACAGAGATGTTGATGAAAATGGGGTCGTTTACGGAGGACCTATGTACTATTTGTCTAGAGGACTAAAAGAAAAGGGATTTACGGGTATTGGAAAGGTTTTGTCAATTGTTTTTGCAATCCTGGTTGTCGGAGCTTCATTTGGAGGAGGAAATGCTTTTCAGTCGAATCAAGCAGCTGTTCAAATATCAACGATGCTCAATCTAACAGGTGGATCAACGGGAGTTTTGATTGGAATTGTTTTAGCAGTATTAGTTGGAATTGTTATTATTGGAGGAATTAAGAAAATTGCAAGTGTTACCGAAAAGATTGTTCCATTTATGGCAGGAATCTATGTATTGGCATCTCTTGTGATTATTTTTGCAAATATTGAATATATCGGTACAGCTGTTTCATTGATTATCGAAGGAGCATTTACACCAATGGCTGGTCTAGGTGGACTAGTTGGAGTAATTATTGTAGGTTTCCAAAGAGCTGCCTTCTCTAACGAAGCAGGTGCAGGTTCTGCGGCAATCGCTCACTCTGCGGTAAAGACGAAATATCCTGCCAGTGAAGGGGTGGTAGCATTACTAGAGCCATTTATTGATACCGTTGTAATTTGTACGATGACAGCACTCGTGATTATTTTCTTCAATATTGATGCCGGTGCTTTTGATTACGGAAATGCTGTAGGTTCAACAGTCCAGCTCAACGCATCTGGAGAATATATAGGGGGAGTTGATTTAACTTCAATGGCTTATGATTCTGTAATTCCTGGTTTTAGATATGTTCTAACAATAGCGATTGTGCTTTTTGCTTTTTCAACAATGATCTCTTGGTCTTATTACGGTCTTCAAGGTTGGAAATTCCTTTTTGGAAGAGGTAAAGCAGCTGATACTGCTTATAAAGTATTGTTCTTGCTTTTTGTGGTAATTGGAGCTGCAGCGACTCTAGATGCAGTTATCAAATTCTCTGATGCAATGATTTTAGCATTGGTATTTCCAAATATGATAGGACTTCTCTTCTTGTTCCCAAGAGTTAGAGAAGAGTTATCCAACTATACAAATGCTATTAAAGCAGTTGTGAAAAAATAAGCTGTTTTGAACTCATTGAAACCCCTTTCCGCTTCTGAGAAGAAACACAGGAAAGGGGTTTTTTTATTGTTGGTGTTAATCGTAATTATTCAATCGATTTATTGGAAGGCGACAACTTCAAAACAGCGAGAAATAGCTTCCATTGTCGATTTAAATATGGATAGTATCATTCGTACTAAAATCGATCAAAAACACAACACACTGTTGATTCAGCCATTTAATGCTAATTACTTCAATGATTATAGAGCCTATGTGTTGGGAATTAGTTCCGATCAGCTTCAACGTTTAGAAATCTTTAGAGCTGCAGATCAGTATCTGTACAGTTTAGAGGATTTTCAATCTGTTAGTGGAGTGGATGATTCTCTTTTGTTATTGGTAAAACCCTATCTTAAGTTTCCACAAAGGAAAAATTATTTAGAGAGTAAATCTAAGGATTTAGAGTTTAAGAACATCAATAGAGCAACTGCAGAAGACCTTAAAAAAATTCACGGAATTGGAGCGGTGTATTCTAAAAGAATCATCGCTTATAGAAATTCATTAAATGGATTTAAATCAATGGATCAGCTTTATAAGGTTTACGGTCTTGATAGTCTGTTAGTAAAAAAAATTATGTTGCGCTTTAATTTAGAGTAAATGCAATATTGTTTAATAAAATCATTAAAAAGTTAAACAAAATACTAATATTTATACTATATTTGCTTTGTGTTGAATTGAAATATCAATCCAATACTGAGTTGATTTAATTATATTTGTACGAAACTAAAGATGAATACAACGCAGATGATTCAAACCGGATATGACTATAGTGAGACTCAGCAGTTAATTGCTGATTCTGCTAAAAGCTTCGCTAAACAATACATAGAACCTTTTGTTAAGGAGTGGGATGAAACTCAAGAGTTTCCAGTTGAACTTATGAAATTAGCCGGGGAGCATGGTTTTCTAGGAATTTTAGTTCCACATGAATACGGTGGATCTGAGATGGGATACCACGAGTATATTGCAATTGTTGAAGAAATATCAAAAATTGATCCTTCAATCGGTTTATCGATCGCAGCTCATAATTCACTATGTACCAATCATATCTTAACTTTTGGAAGTGAATCTCAAAAGCGTAGATGGATTCCAAAATTAGCTTCAGGTGAATTTATTGGAGCATGGGGTTTAACAGAGCATAATACCGGATCGGACGCAGGAGCTATGAGTACCACTGCTGTAAAAGATGGAGATCAGTGGATTTTGAATGGCACTAAAAACTTTATCACTCATGGAAAGAGTGGTGATGTAGCAGTTGTTATTGCAAGAACAGGAGAAAAGGGAGTTTCATCCAACGCAACGGCCTTTGTTGTTGAACGTGGTACACCAGGTTTTTCTGCAGGTAAAAAAGAAAATAAATTGGGAATGCGCGCTTCTGAAACCGCTGAGATGGTTTTTGATCAATGTGTTGTTTCAGATGAAAATAGATTAGGAGAAGTAGGGGATGGATTCAAACAATCTCTTGCTATATTAGACGGTGGTAGAATATCGATAGCAGCCCTTTCGTTGGGAATTGCTAAAGGTGCTTTTGAAGCTGCTTTAAAATATTCAAAAGAGCGTGAACAATTTGGAAAACCAATTAGTTCTTTTCAAGGAATCTCATTTAAATTAGCTGAGATGGCTACTGAAATAGAAGCGGCTACTTTATTGACCCATCAAGCAGCAGAAAAGAAAAACAGAGGAGAGCGCATCACTCTAGAAGGTGCTATGTGCAAGCTTTATGCCTCTGAAGCGGCTGTTAAGACTGCTAATGAAGCAATTCAAATATTTGGAGGATACGGTTATATCAAGGATTTTCCTGTGGAGAAATTTTACAGAGATTCAAAACTGTGTACTATAGGTGAAGGAACCTCTGAAATACAAAAATTAGTCATCGCAAGAAATATTTTAAAATAAGTTTGTTGGATACTTATTTTTAGCTGTATATTTGCAATCCAAAAATCTAACAGAGAGGAGGTTAAAGCTTATGTTAATTATACCGATTAAAGAAGGAGAAAATATAGATAGAGCGCTAAAGCGTTTTAAGCGAAAGTTCGATAGAACTGGAACTATGCGTCAATTGAGAAGCCGTCAGCAGTTCAACAAGCCATCAGTGGTTAAAAGAGCGCAGCTTCAAAAAGCAGCTTATATTCAAAATTTAAGAGACCAAGAAGAGCTATAAACTTCGAAAGTCTATCATATGAAAGTCCCGTTTTTTTAGCGGGACTTTTTTTGTTTTAAACCTAGGAGTTCTATCTTTAAATAATGAATCAATCCAAGTTTATAGAGTATCTTACTACTGAGAAGAATTATTCTAAGCATACAGTGACTGCTTATAAGAAGGATTTGGAAGATTTCAGACTCTTTTGTGATTTAGAATACGACCTAAAGAGCATTGATTCTGTTTCTTATTCTATTATAAGATCTTGGATTGTGCTATTGGTTGACTCTGGTATGAACAACCGAAGTATCAACCGAAAGATGTCTTCATTAAAAGCTTATTTCAAGTTTCTGATGCTTATAGGATCTCAGCAAAGTACACCATTTGCTAAACACAAAGCTTTAAAAATAACTCAAAAGATAGCAATGCCTTTTTCAGCTGATGAGATGCATCGACTATTGAGCGAAATTCCATTTGAGGATGACTATGAAGGAATTAGGGATAAACTAATCATAGAACTCCTCTACGCAACTGGAATTAGGAGGGATGAACTGATCAACCTTAAAATTAAAAATGTCCAATTTTCTCCTGATACTATAAAAGTGCTAGGCAAGCGCAACAAGGAACGAATAATTCCATTGATTCCAAAGGTGAGTATGCTTGTAAAAGAGTATTTAACAGAGCGAGATCAACTTGAGACGATTCGCGATGGTTCGTATTTATTTCTGTTAAAATCAGGTTATAAAATATATGATTCACTTGTTTATCGCGTCATAAATCATTATTTTAGTATAGTCACGAGTAAGGAAAAGAAATCACCTCATATTCTCAGACATACGTTCGCAACTCATTTGTTAAATCAGGGGGCAGATTTAAATGCCGTCAAAGAGCTTTTAGGTCATGCGAGTTTATCTTCGACTCAAGTATATACGCATAATTCTATTACGGCTCTAAAGAAAGTACATTCAGCTGCTCATCCCCGTTCTAAGAAATAGAGTTTATATTATAAATCTTAAATCCTAATTACTATGAAAATTAACATTCAAGATGTCAATTTTAATGCAGAGCAATCATTAATCGAATTCACAAAAGAACGATTAAGTAAAGTAGAACACTTTTTTGACCGAGTTATTGATGTAGATGTATTTTTAAAATTGGAGAATACTTCTTCAAAAGAAAACAAAATTGCTGAGATCAAAGTGCATGTTCCCAAAGAAAGTATAGTAGTGAGTAAACAATGTAAGAGTTTTGAAGAAGCCATCGATACTGGCTGTAAAGCAGTGGAACGCAGTCTGTTAAAATTAAAGGAGAAGCGATCTCGAAATCACGTCTAAAATTTCTTTGAAAAAAAGCGTAAAATTTTTTCAAAAATATTTTGATTAAATAAATAAATATATACATTTGCAGTCCGTTTGAAAAAGCGGACTTTTTCTTTCAAGAGAAAGTGGTAAAAGCCGATGTAGCTCAGCTGGCTAGAGCAGCTGATTTGTAATCAGCAGGTCGTGGGTTCGAGTCCCTCTATCGGCTCAAAAAAGAGAAGTTCTTTTAAATTATTATTACCAATGGGGAGATACTCAAGCGGCCAACGAGGGCAGACTGTAAATCTGCTGTTTTTAACTTCGCAGGTTCGAATCCTGCTCTCCCCACAAACTAAAGTCGCGACTTTTTTGGGAAGTTTAAATTCCTAGAAATTTATATTTGATTATTAAAAATTAAATCGTAATTTTGTCGCCCATTAAACCAGTCTCTAGGGATTGAAAATAATATAAGCGGGAGTAGCTCAGTTGGTAGAGCGTCAGCCTTCCAAGCTGAATGTCGCGAGTTCGAACCTCGTCTCCCGCTCTTTAAAACAACTTTCGAAAGATTGTTGTTTTTGATGATTTGAGTAACAGTGAAGCGATTTGCTGTAAGGTGTTAGCATGTGCTATACACCTTTTAGGCTTTACACAAAACGGTTGCAAATCAAGCCGGTGTAGCTCAGGGGTAGAGCGTTTCCTTGGTAAGGAAGAGGTCACGAGTTCAAATCTCGTCATTGGCTCAAGTAAATATAAATTGTACACTAATATAAACTAAGATTAAAATTAATTAAAATGGCAAAGGAAACTTTTGATCGCTCCAAACCACACTTAAACATTGGTACTATTGGGCACGTTGATCACGGTAAAACTACATTGACAGCTGCTATTACTACAGTATTAGCTAACGCTGGTCTTTCTGAGCTTAGATCATTCGATTCTATTGATAATGCTCCAGAAGAAAAAGAAAGAGGTATTACTATTAATACTTCACACGTTGAATATCAAACTGCTAATCGTCACTACGCTCACGTTGACTGTCCAGGTCACGCGGATTACGTAAAGAACATGGTTACTGGTGCTGCTCAAATGGACGGTGCTATCTTAGTAGTTGCTGCTACTGATGGTCCTATGCCACAAACTAGAGAGCACATCTTATTAGGTCGTCAGGTTGGTATTCCAAGAATCGTTGTTTTCTTGAACAAAGTTGACATGGTTGACGATGAAGAGCTTTTAGAATTAGTTGAAATGGAAGTAAGAGAATTGCTTTCTTTCTACGAGTATGACGGAGACAATGGTCCTGTTATCGCTGGTTCTGCATTAGGAGCACTTAACGGAGAGCAAAAGTGGGTTGATACTGTTATGGAATTAATGGATGCAGTTGATAGCTGGATCGAATTACCAGAGCGTGATGTTGATAAGCCTTTCTTGATGCCAGTTGAAGACGTTTTCACCATTACTGGTCGTGGAACTGTTGCAACTGGACGTATCGAAACTGGTATCGCTTTAACTGGTGAGCCTGTTGATATCATCGGTATGGGAGCTGAGAAATTATCTTCTACTATCACTGGTGTTGAGATGTTCCGTAAGATCTTAGATCGTGGAGAAGCTGGGGATAACGTAGGTCTTCTTTTAAGAGGTATAGAGAAATCTGATATCAAAAGAGGTATGGTTATCTGTAAGCCAGGTTCTGTTAAGCCACACGCTAAATTTAAAGCTGAGGTTTACGTTCTTAAAAAAGAAGAAGGTGGACGTCACACTCCATTCCACAACAACTACCGTCCACAGTTCTACGTACGTACAACTGACGTAACAGGTACTATTAACTTGCCTGATGGAGTTGAAATGGTTATGCCTGGAGATAACTTAACTATTACTGTTGACTTATTACAGCCAATCGCATTAAGCGTTGGTCTACGTTTCGCTATCCGTGAAGGAGGTAGAACTGTAGGTGCAGGTCAGGTAACAGAAATCTTAGACTAAGGTTTTATTTACTGAATAATTTATATTGAGGTGTCCGTCTTATAGACGGATACCTTTCAATATAATAGGACTCATCGAGTTCAATTACGGGTGTAGCTCAGTTGGTAGAGCACTGGTCTCCAAAACCAGGTGTCGGGAGTTCGAGTCTCTCCTCCCGTGCGTTAATAGAGTTTAACTCTCAAGAATAAAATAAAGATATCGATATGTTGACATATATTAAAGAATCCATAGAGGAATTAAAGAATGTAGCGCTTCCTTCTAAGTCTGAAGCTTCAAACTTAATGGTAATTGTTGCTGTTTTTTCAGTATTGTTTGCTTTAGCTATTTGGGGTGTAGATTCTGCCTTCTCATCTGTGATTCGTCTTTATTTCAACAACATTCTTAACTAAGAATATCATGGCTGAAGGTTTAGAAAAGAAATGGTATGTAGTTAGGGCTGTCAGCGGTCAAGAACAAAAAATAAAGGGATATATCGAAACTGAGATCAATCGTCTTGGTTATGGTGATCACCTCGAGGAGGTTCTTGTTCCAATGGAAAAAGTGGTACAAATCAGAAATGGTAAGAAACTATCAAAAGAGAAAGTTTATTTTCCTGGTTATATCATGATCAAAGCGAATTTAGGTGGAGAAATGGTTCACATTATTCGTTCGATTACCAATGTGATTGGTTTTTTAGGTGAAGTTAAAGGAGGTGATCCAATTCCACTTAGAAAAAGTGAAGTAAATAGAATGTTAGGAAAAGTCGATGAGCTTTCAGAAACTGAAGAGCAAGTGGCTATTCCATATGTAGTAGGAGAAACAGTTAAGGTTATTGACGGACCTTTCAACGGATTTAACGGTTCGGTTGAAAAAGTCAATGAAGAAAAGCGTAAGCTTGAAGTAATGGTGAAGATTTTCGGAAGAAAAACTCCATTAGAACTCAGCTATATGCAAGTAGAGAAAGTATAATATGTTACAACTATAAACAAAAGGTGTCAGCTTCCAATGTCGCCTTTAAACATTAATTAAGAACAATGGCAAAAGAATTAAGTAAAGTAGTTAAACTACAAGTTAGGGGAGGTGCAGCGAACCCATCGCCACCGGTTGGACCCGCTTTAGGTGCTGCCGGAGTTAACATTATGGAGTTCTGTAAGCAGTTTAATGCTAGAACACAGGACAAAGCGGGTAAAGTATTACCTGTTGTTATCTCGGTATACAAGGACAAGTCGTTCGACTTCGTCGTTAAAACACCTCCTGCGGCAGTTCAATTGATGGAAGCGGCAAAAGTTAAAAAAGGTTCTGGTGAACCAAACAGAGTTAAAGTTGCTTCAGTTAGTTGGGATCAAATCAAAACGATTGCGGAAGACAAAATGGTAGACTTAAATGCGTTTACTGTTGAATCTGCAATGATGATGATGGCAGGTACAGCGAGATCTATGGGTCTTAAAGTAACTGGAAAAAAACCTTTTTAATCTTAATAGCATTTTATTATGGCAAAATTGACAAAAAACCAAAAAGAAGCGCTTTCTAAGATTGATAGAAACAAATTGTATTCACTTCAAGAAGCATCTGCATTAGTTAAAGATATTACTAAGGCTAAGTTTGATGCATCAGTTGATATCGCAGTTCGTTTAGGGGTTGATCCAAGAAAAGCTAACCAAATGGTACGTGGAGTTGTAACACTTCCACACGGAACAGGTAAAGACGTTAAAGTATTAGCATTAGTAACTCCAGATAAAGAAGCAGAAGCTAAAGAAGCAGGAGCTGATTATGTTGGATTAGACGAATACTTAGAAAAAATCAAAGGAGGTTGGACCGACGTTGATGTAATTGTAACAATGCCAAGCGTTATGGGTAAATTAGGTCCTTTAGGACGTGTATTAGGGCCAAGAGGTCTTATGCCAAACCCAAAGACTGGTACTGTAACTATGGACATCGCAAAAGCGGTTTCTGATGTAAAAGCTGGTAAAATTGACTTTAAAGTTGATAAGACTGGTATCGTTCACGCTGCAATTGGGAAAGTTTCTTTCTCTGCAGACAAGATCGCTGACAATGCATTGGAGCTTTTAGAAACACTTAAGAAGATGAAACCAACAGCTGCTAAAGGTGTTTATATGAAGAGTATCTATATGTCTTCAACCATGAGTCCAAGTATTCAATTAGATACAAAAGTAGTTTAACTAGTAGTTAATATTTAAGAGATGACAAGAGAAGAAAAAGCACAAGTTATACAAGAATTAACTACTCAGTTAGCAGAAAATGCTACTATTTATTTAGCTGATATTTCTGGTTTAAATGCACAAACTACTTCTGATTTAAGAAGAGCTGCATTTAAAGCGAATGTAAAGTTAAACGTAGTTAAGAACACTTTGCTTGCAAAAGCAATGGAAGCTTCTGATAAAGATTTTGGAGATCTTTCTACTGTATTGAAGGGTAACACTTCAATTATGATCGCTGAGGAGAGTAATGCTCCTGCAAAGTTGATCAAGAACTTTAGAAAAAAATCTGACAAGCCTTTATTAAAAGGAGCTTATATAGAAGAGGAAGTTTATATCGGAGACGAACAATTAGATGCACTTGTTGCAATCAAGTCTAAAGAAGAGCTTATCGGAGATGTTATTGCATTATTGCAATCTCCTGCTAAGAACGTTATTTCTGGACTTAAATCAGGTGGTGGAAAATTGGCAGGTATCTTACAAACTTTATCTGAAAGAGAATAAGTACGCACTTAAAACAATTATATTTTAAAAATTTTATTAAACGATAGAAAAATGGCAGAATTAAAAGATTTCGCAGAACAACTAGTTAACCTTTCAGTGAAAGAAGTTAACGAATTAGCTAACATTTTAAAAGAAGAGTACGGTATTGAGCCTGCTGCTGCAGCTGTTGCTGTTGCTG
>Ga0181572_10001573_pt1 | contig 16679 bp, 20 predicted proteins | sample 101ome_26_FD_133004 | JGI IMG/M metagenome (GOLD analysis project Ga0181572, IMG submission 133004) | Coastal salt marsh microbial communities from the Groves Creek Marsh, Skidaway Island, Georgia - 101408AT metaG (megahit assembly) | ecosystem: Environmental > Aquatic > Marine > Intertidal... | reverse complement strand
CCACATCTTTCACCAAGACCGTTAAACGTGCCTTGAACCTGTTTAACTCCCAACCTCACAGCCTCAATTGAATTATATGTTGCATTATCTGTATCATTATGAAAGTGAACTCCAAGATTTTCTTGGGGTATAATATTTTTTACATCATTAATTATACTAGATAATTCATAAGGGAGAGTCCCACCATTTGTATCACATAAAACAATCCATTTTGCGCCTGCATTCCAAGCAGTTTTAATTACATCAAGTGAATACTTTGGATTAGATTTATATCCATCAAAAAAATGCTCAGCATCAAACATCACTTCATCTAGCTTTGTAGAAGCATAATCTATTGAATCATTTATCATTTCTAAGTTTTCTGAATTACTAATCCTTAAAGCAGATTTAACGTGAAAGTCCCAACTTTTTCCAACAAGACAAGTTGTTGAAACACCAGAATTTAAAACAGCATTTAATCCAGGATCATTGCTAGCACTTTTATTTTTTTTTCTCATCATGCCAAAAGCTACAACTTTTGATTTAAATTTTGCTGGAAGATTTTTAAATAACTCGTCATCTATTGGATTTGCTCCAGGCCAGCCTGCCTCAATATAATCAACACCAATATCCATCAAAATGTCTAATATTCTTAACTTATCATCAATACTAAAGCTTACTCCTTTAGTCTGAGCACCATCTCTTAAAGTACTGTCATATATTTTAATTGTTTTATTTTTCACTATTGGTTTCAATTCTTTCTAAAATTTCTTTTTTTGTAAACAAAGTTAACAATTCATTCATACTTGGTCCAAATTTTTTTCCAGTTAATAACATTCTTATTGTAATAAATAAATCTTTTGGTTTAATATCAGCTTTTTCTAAAACTTTTTTTGTCCAAATTTGCCAAGTATCTAAGTCAATTTTTTCTGGAATACTTATCTTTATTAAATCAAGCAATTTTTTATCAACTGCAACTTTTGTATTTATTCCCTCAGAGACAATATTATACCATTCTTGAATTTCATCAAATTGTTCAACATTTCCTCGAATTATTTGCCAAAACTTTTCATCAAAGTTAAATTTAAAGTTTTGTTTAAGCTCTTCAGACGATAACTCCTTTAGATTCTTAGAATTCATTCTTAATAAATCATTATCATTAAATAAAACAGAATTTTTGGAAAATGAATCTACTTTGAAATTTTTTATTAACCCTTCAAAATTTTCAACATTATCAATTGAGAGGCTCGAACCAATTTTACTCAAATAATTAAAGATTATTATTGGCAAAATTTTTTTTTTTTTTAATTCCTTTAAAGAAAATGAATTAAATCTTTTGGAAAGGCCAGAACCAGACTTTGTTCTCATCAAAGGAAAATGAGCAAATTTAGGTACTGAAGAACCTAAATATTGAAAAAGTTTAATTTGGGCAGCTGTATTTGTAATGTGATCATCTCCTCTTAAGATATGTGTTACATTCAAATCTGCATCATCAACAACTGATGTAATTGTAAAAAGGGGCATTTCATCAGATCTAAAAAGAACAGGGTCTGAAATTGACAAATCATCAAATTTAATTAATCCATGTATTTCATCATTCCAGGAAATTGGTTTTTCATCTAATTTTAGTCTCCAGTGTGGAGACTTACCAGTTGAAATTAGATCATTAATTTCTTTTTTATTAAGTTTTAAAGAAGATCTGTCGTATATTGGAGGCTTACCTTGTTTCATTTGAATTTTTCTTTTTAAACCTAATTCTTCTTGTGTTTCAAAACAGGGATAAATTAAATTTTTTTTTTTTAATTCATTAAAAACGTCTTTATATACTGAGAGCCTATCTGATTGTCTAACTATTTTTAAAAACTGTATACCCAACCATGATAAATCTTCTAAGATAGATTCTACATATTTTTCATCAGATCTTTCACTATCTGTATCATCAATTCTTAAAAAAAAATCTAATTCTTTATTTTTTGCATAAAGATAATTAAGCACTGCTATTCTTGCATTTCCAATATGTAGATTTCCAGTAGGACTTGGTGCAAATCTTAACATATTAAACTGAAAATTTATTGGTAATCGGAAAACGTCTATCTTTATCAAAAGACATTTTTGAAACCTTAGGACCAATAGCACTTTGGTATCTTTTAAATTCTGCGTTTTTGACCATTTTCCATATTTTTTTTATCATAACTTCACTGAATCCAAACTCTTTAATTTTCTTTATATCATAATTTTTATCTATCAAAAATTCTAAAATTTTATCTAAAATTGCATAATCTGGTAGAGAATCAGTATCTTTTTGGTTAAATTTTAACTCTGCAGATGGATCTTTAGAAATAATATTTTGTGGTATTAAATTTAATTTTTCTAGGTATTTATTCTCTTGAGAAGATTCACATCTCCATTTAGCTAATTCCATTACCTGTGTTTTGTAAATATCTTTTATTAATGAAAATCCTCCACACATATCACCATACAAAGTTGAATATCCAACAGACAACTCAGATTTATTTCCAGTAGCAATCAAAAGAGAATTAAATTTATTTGATACTGCCATTAATAAAAGCCCTCTAATTCTAGATTGAATATTTTCTTCAGTGATATCATCTGATAGATCTTTGAATAAAAAATTAAGTTCTGACAAAATATTTTTTCTTAATGATTCAATAGAAATCTTAATCAAATTTAAATTTAAATTTTTAGATAACTGGATTGAATCAATTTCACTTTCTTTAGAGGTAAATGTTGTTGGCATAAACACTACCCTTACATTTTCAGATCCAATTGCATCAGTAGCAATTATTGAACATAGCGCAGAATCAATTCCTCCTGACAAACCTATTGTGACGGTTTTGAAAGAATTATCTTTCATATAACTTCTTAAACTAAAAACTAAAGCATCATATAATAAACTTGTATTATTTTTAATAACCTTAGAGGGATTGTCTTTTATAACTTTATTTAAATCTAAAATTTTTTCATTTTCACAAAAAAAGTCTTCTTGATAAATTATTTTTCCTGATTTATTCATAAAAAAAGATCCACCATCAAAAATTAACTCATCTTGACAGCCAACATGATTCAGATAAATTAAATCAGATTTATATTCTTTAACATTTTTCTTTGCTTTTCTTTTTCTTTCAGAAAATTTATCAATCTCAAATGGAGATGCATTTATAACAACTATTAAATCAATTCCAATTGACTTGTTTTTTTCTATGAAGTCATCCGACCACATCTCTTCACAAACTAAAAATTTAATTTTCTTTTTTTGATACAGAAAAAAAGATAAATCTATTTTTTCGGCCGAAAAATATCTTCTTTCATCAAAAACTCCATAATTTGGAAGTACTGATTTACTTTTCTTGTAAACAATTGAGCCATTTTTTATAAGAAGTAAAACGTTGAAGATTTTTCCTTTTTCTTTTTGAGGAATGTTTAATATTAAAATTGTTTTTTTTTTTTTAGTAATATTTATTAATTTGTTTCTAAAAAAATTAACTTTTTCCTGAAAATCAAGTCTACTAATTAAATCCTGAGGGGGATACCCTGTTAGAAAAAGCTCACTTGTTAGAAGAAAATCACAATCTTTTAAACATGCTTTTTTATAAGCATTTTTAATTACTTCAAAATTTTTATCAAAGTCACCAACAACTGAGTTTTTTTGTAACAAAAAGAATTTTATTGCTTATCTCCTTCAGACTTACTTACTCTTTTTTAAATTTGTTGCCATAAGAAAAGCTAATTCTATTGATTGTGACGCATTAAGTCTCGGATCACAATGGGTATGATACCTACTACCTAGATCTTTGTCTGAAATTTTTTGGAGTCCACCTATGCATTCAGTTACATTTTGACCTGTCATTTCTAAATGAATACCCCCAGCATATGTTCCAACTTCTTTATGAATTTTGAAAAAAGACTTAACTTCACTTACAATATTTTTAAAATTTCTTGTCTTATAACCACTTTTTGATTTTTCAATATTTGCGTGCATTGGATCACATGACCAAACAACATTTAGGTTTGATTTTTTAAATTGTTTTAAAATAGTTGGGAAAAGTTGATTGATTTTTTTTGCACCCATTCTAACAATTAAAACAATTTTTCCTTTTTCATTTTCTGGATTTATAGTTTTAACAAGCTCAACAATTTCTCCTGGTTTTGCAGTTGGACCAACTTTAATTCCGATTGGGTTACTTATACCTTTACAAAATTCAACATGCGCTCCATTTAACTGTCTTGTTCTGTCACCTATCCAAACCATATGTGTAGAAACATCATACCATTTCCCAGTTGTACTATCTATTCTTGTGAAAGCTGATTCATAAGGAAGTAACAGTGCTTCATGTGAAATAAAGAAATTAGTTTCATAAAGTTGTCTGACATTTGTATTGTTGATTCCACAGGCATTAATAAAATTTAAACATTCAGAAATTCTATCCGCAATAAGTTTAAAATTGGATCCTTGCTTTGATTTTTTTACAAAATCAAGGTTCCAATTCTGTATGGTCGATAAGTCTGCGTAACCCCCATATGCAAACGCTCTTAAAAGGTTTTGTGTAGATGCAGCTTGATTATATGCTTGTATCATTCTCTCAGGGTCATGAACTCTTGATTTTTCATCAAAATTTATAGAATTAATCATGTCACCAAGATAACTAGGTAGACTTTTACCATTTTTTTCCTCAATAGGTGACGATCTAGGTTTAGCAAATTGTCCTGCAAGTCTTCCAACTTTTACAACTGGAACACCAGCTGCAAATGAAAGTATTACCGCCATTTGCATTATTACTCTAAAAGTATCTCTGATATAATTAGGATGGAATTCTGCAAAGCTCTCTGCACAATCACCAGCTTGAAGTAAAAAGCCTTTACCATCAACGCACTTTGAAAGTTCTTTTTTCAAGTTTCTTACTTCCCCGGCAAAGACAAGTGGTGGAAGTTTTTTCATTTTTTTTACTGTTTTTTCTAACTTTTTTTCATCAAGGTAATTTGGTTGATGAAGTGCAGTTTTTTTTTTCCAACTTTCAGGTGTCCACTTTTGATTCATAATTAATAACTTATAATGTTTATAATTTAAAATACAAACTTATTTATATCAGTTTTTGTTTTTCATTGTAACTATCTCTTCAGCACTTGTAGGGTGGATACCTATTGTTTGGTCTAAATCAGATTTCTTCAATCCTTTAACCACAGCTACAGCAAAACCTTGAATAATCTCTGCAGCATTCTCTCCTAAATAATGTAAACCAATAATTTTGTCATTTAGAGAGTTTACTATTAACTTGATGAAAACTTTTTCATTTATTTTTGATAAACTATATCTTAATGGTTTAAAAAAACTTGTGAAAACTTCAACTTTTTTAAATTTTTTTCTTGCTTCTTTTTCTGTTAACCCTACATAAGCAAAATTTGGGTTAGAAAAAACTGCAGTTGGTATGTTTGCGTAATCAAAACTTTTTTTATTTTTTTTAAAAAAATTATCAACTACATACATTGCCTCAGCAATTGCCACTGGAGTTAACTGAACTCTATCAATTACATCACCTAAAGCGTAAATATTTTTATTAGTGGTTTTAAAATAACTATCTACTATTACTGAACCATTTCTTGTAGTTTTGACTTTAGCTAGATTTAAATTTAAACTTTTCACATTAGGTTCCCTACCTAATGCTTCCATAACTAAATCAAATTTCTCATATTTTTTTTTATCGAAATAAACATTAAATTTTTTATTTAAAAAATCAATTTCCTCAGGAAATGAATTTGTAATAAATTTAATTCCCCTTTCTTGCATCTGAATTGATAAATGTTTGACAACATCTTCGTCAAAACCTTTTAAAATATTTTCACCTCTTATAGACAAAGTGACATCAACACCTAATCCATTAAAAATTGAAGCGAATTCCACTGCAATATATCCACCACCAAGTATTAGAATTTTTTTTGGTAATTTTTTTAAATCAAATGCCTCATCAGATGTTATAATTTTATCAGATGCATTAAATCGTAATTTTCTTGGCTTTGTTCCAACTGCTATCAAAAATGATTTAGCATGTATTAAATTTTTACCCACCATTAATGTATTTTGATCATTAAAAGTAGCAAAATTGTTAAAAAGCTTAACTCCAGAATTTATTAATAGATTTTGATAGATACCATTTAATCTAATGATTTCTTTTTTTTTATTACGCACAAGTTTATTCCAAGAAAATTTTGGCTTTTGAAGATTCCAACCAAATGAATTCATTAGATTGAAGTCGTCACTAAAATGTGAGGAATAAGAGTATAATTTTTTTGGAACACATCCTCTGTTTACACAAGTGCCTCCAAGATCCCAACCTTCGGCTAGACCAACTTTCAATCCTCTGGAGGCAGCAACTCTAGCTGCACGAACTCCCCCAGAACCTCCACCAATAACAAAAAAATCAAAATTATTTTTAATCATCATAAGTCCAAGATATAAATTTTGTTTCTAAAAATGGTTCCAAGCATTGTAATGAACCTTCTCTTCCAACACCAGATTCTTTCAACCCTCCAAAAGGATTGAGATATGTTGATATTTTTCCAGAATTAATACCTAACATTCCATACTCTAAATTCTCAATTATTTTCCAAATTCTAGAAGTTTTTTTTGTATAAAAATATGCAGCCAAACCATAGTTAGTATCATTAGCAAGTCGAATCAACTCTTCATCGTTATCAAACTTTATAATTGGGATTATTGGGCCAAAGTTTTCTTTGCTAAAAATCTTCATTTTAGTATTTATATTTGTCAAAATAGTTGGTTCAAAAAACAACTTTCCAACACTACTTCTATTTCCACCGATTACTATTTTTCCACCCTTTGATATTGCATCATCTATATGATGAATTACTTTCTTTATAGCTCCAGCAGAGATTAATGGACCTACATCACTGTCAGAGAGTCCATTACCTAACTTTAGTTTTTTAAATCGAACAACAAGTTTTTTTAGAAATTTATCAAAAACTTTTCTCTCAACGAATAATCTATTTGCTGAAATACATGTTTGTCCTGCATTTCGAAATTTTGCAGCAACAAAACCTTCAACAGCTTTATCTAAATTTGCATCTGAAAAAACAGCAAAAGGAGCATTTCCTCCTAATTCTAAAGAAATATTCTTAACTGTTGATGACGAGTCTCTCATTAAAAGTTTACCAACCTCAGTTGAGCCAGTGAAAGTAATTTTTTTGACTAATGAATTTTTTGAAAGCAACTCTCCTATTAATTTTGGATTACCATTAACTATGTTCAAAACTCCATCAGGTAATCCTGCTTCAATGGCTAGTTCCCCAAATTTTAAGGCTGTAAGTGGAGTTAATTCAGATGGTTTTAAGATTACTGAGCAACCCGCAGCTATTGCAGCTGAAACTTTTCGAGTTACCATAGCTAATGGAAAATTCCAAGGAGTTATTGCTGCAACTACACCCATAGGTTGTTTAATATAAAACATCTTTTTATCATTTTCGGGAGATTCTAAAAGCTTCCCTTCTGATCTTAAGGCTTGTTCAGCTGCCCATTCAATAAAAGAAGCTCCGTACTCAACTTCAATTTTCGATTCTTGCAGAGGTTTTCCAGACTCTAAAGTAATTATTTCCGACAAAATATCTATATTTTCTTTTGTCAATTTAAATAATTTTTTTAAAATTTCCGATCTATATTTAGCACTAGTCTTTGACCAACTTTTAAATGCTAAATGAGCAAATTTTATTGAATTATTAATTTGATTTGAATTAGCGCACGATACTGTAGAGATTTTTTTTCCATCAAAAGGGTTAAAAACATCAATAGTTTCTCTATTTTTTAACCATTTTCCATTTATTAATAATCCAAAATTTTTTTTCATAAATACATATATATACTGATTATTTAAAAAAAAAAGGGGTGTAAACACCCCTTTTTTGCAGTTAATGGAAAGCAAGCTTGCATTAAGTTAAACGACAATTTTTATAGATTATTTAAATTTAATTAATAATTTGATAAAATTGGTTCAAAATACCTTCAAATTCTGGTTTTTCTACGTCTTTTTTCTTTGTTTTTATAATAGATTTATCCATTACTTTTGAACCTAAATAAGAGAGTTGGATAGTAAAACCTTTAACAAAATTAGTACCATTTCCACCAGATGAACTACAAACAAGAGAATGTTTGTCTTTAAAACCATCTCTCCAGTCGTCAGTTGCTCTACTTATCCAAGCTATAACATTTGTTAGAATGGGAGAAATACCTCCATTATATTCTGGGCTACACCAAATTAAAGCATCAGATGAAATCAAATAATCTTTTACTTTAGTTATATCTTCAGGGAAATGTGATTTATTCTTAAATTGTTCCTCTAATTCAGGTTTGTAAAGAGGTAAATCAAACTGTTCTAGTGATATAATAGAGCAATTTATGCCTTCTTTATTATCAAAAAAATCCTTGATTTCTTTTGATAACTCAAAGTTAGAATTTTTTGTAGAAGAGATTATTAAGAGATTTTTCATTTTTTTGAATATAAATTTAGTTTATATCCATTGCAAACTTTTTTAGAATTTTAATTTCTATTTTCTTTAACACACTTTCACTAGTTGCTTGAAGTATAATTTTCGGAGCACAACCCTCTAAATATGCTTCAATCCATCTATCCACACAAACACACCATTTATCCCCAGATTTTAGGCCTGGAAAAGAAAATTCTTCTCTTGGAGTAATTAAATCATTACCTTTACTTTTCGAAAAATTAAGAAATTCCTGATTAACAATCACACAAATATTATGTAAACCTTTATCTTGAACACTTGTCGTACAGCATCCATCTCTAAAAAAACCTGTTAAAGGATTCAATGAACAGGGAATCAATTCTTTTCCAAAAACATTTTTTTGTCTCTTCATTTTTTTACCTCCAGAGTAAGTTTTTTATGCAATCCAATCCTTTCAATTTTAAAAAAATTACTGTTTTCGATAAATCCATTTTTTTTATAGAAATTGATAGCTTTTTTCCTGGAGTTACACCAAAAAATAACACCATTCGATTTCATTACTTCATCTTTTGCATATTGAATTAATGTAGATCCGTATCCTTTATTTATATATGCTTTTTTTGTAAACATTCCTCTTATTTGAAAGGACAAGGGATCAGATCCATTTATTTTTTTTTTTATAAGAGTTAGTCCCGAAACTATAGAATTATTTAGATATAGTGCTAGATGAACAGTAGATTGAGCATTATCTTCATCGTATTTTGAAAAACTTTCAGGAAGATTTTTATATAGTTCATTTTTTCTTTCTTTTTGTATTACTTTTGCTGAAATTTTTTTTATAAATGCAATGTTCTCTTCAGGCAGTGGTTTAAATCCATACGAGCCAAATGGATGACAACTTAAAAGTCTTTTAAAACTTAAAATTGAACCTTTAAAAAAACCATATTTTTTTAGAGCCTCAATTGAATAAGCAGAACATGTTGGGTAAAAACGACAATTCACACCTAAAAGTGGTGAAAAAAATAATTGGTAAAACTTAATAAAAAGAATTGTAAAAAAAGAAAAAAAGTTATTTATCATTTACTGTCCATTTAGTCCCATCATTGGTGTCATCTATCAAAACATTCATTTTTTTCAATTCCTCTCTTATCTGATCTGCTTTTTTAAAGTCTTTATTTTGTCTTGCAATTTTTCTTTCTTCAATCATTCTTTCAATATTATTTTTTTTATCTTCATCAATAAAATTATTAAAGGAATTTTCGTCCAAAAGATTTATACCCAAAATATTAAAGGATTTATTTATAAGTTGGACCAACAACTTATCTGATAATTGTTTTTTTTTTAATTTATCAAACCATCCATTTATTATTGCTAAAGCCTTTGGTGTATTTAAATCGTCATATAGCGCATCTAAAAAATCTTTCATATTTTTATCTTTAGTTATATTTTTTTCATTTTTTCTTACCTGGTATTTACTTGTAACTTTTTTGAATCTCATTAAAGTTTTTTTTGATTGTTCTAAAATCTTTTCCGACCAGTCCATCGGTTGTCTATAATGTGAAGAAAGCAAGCTTAGTCTAATCACATTTCCAGAATATTTTTTTAGAATATCGTTAACTAATTTAATGTTACCTAATGATTTAGACATTTTTTCCCCACTAACTGTTACAAATCCGTTATGAAACCAATATTTAGAAAAGTTATCAGGCCTACAATCACTTCCAACTAAAGAACACGATTGTGCTATTTCATTTTCATGATGGGGAAATGTTAAATCGACTCCACCACAATGAATGTCAAAGGGTGTACCTAAACATTTTTCAGACATCGCACTACATTCAATATGCCAGCCTGGCCTACCCTCTCCCCAGGGTGAGTTCCAGCTAGGTTCGTCATTTTTACTTGGTTTCCAAAGAATAAAATCTTCAGGATTTTTTTTATAACTTGCTACCTCAACTCTACTTCCCGCAATTTGCTCTTCTTTAGTTCTACGTGATAATTTTCCATAATATTTGTATTTTTTAACATCAAATAAAACATGTTTGTCTACTACATACGCAAACTCCTTTTCAACAAGAGATTTAATCATTTCCACCATTTCATTAATATGATCGGTGGCCTTAGGTTGCAAATCTGGCTTATTAACACCTAAACTTTCCATATCATCATTATAAATTTTGTGAAATTTCTGGGTTATATCCTGAATTTGCTTTCCACTAACTCTTGACGCTTCAATTATTTTATCGTCTATATCTGTAATATTAGAAACAAACTTTACTTTTTTATAAATAGTTTTTAAAACTCTTACCAACAAGTCAGTCACAACCGACATTCTAGCATTACCTATATGTGCATAACTATATACTGTTGGACCACATGCATATATCCTTATGTCATCACAATTAATTGGTTCAAATTTCTTTTTCTCTCTAGAGAAACTGTCATAAATATAAAATGTCATTTTTTAACTATTTTGATTCTTTAATTTTAAAAAGATTTTCTCTAAATTTTTGATCAACTATGAAAAAAAAACCATTTTCCTCATGAATTGATGAACCACTTCCATGAAACTCAGAAATATGTTTTTTAAATTTATCTAAATCTTTAATACAATAATTCCTGTTATTCAGGTCCTTAAGTATAATTTTTTTATTCATTTTTTTTAAAAATGTACCTAAATCTAGAACTTTTTCCATCTTTATTAGTATTATTTTCACCCATATCAACTATGGACACTAATACAAAACCTTTTTCGCCAAAATTTTCGTTTAAGTTTTTTTCGACATCTGAATATGAATGATGTTCTATATTTGGATAATCGAAGACTTTATATCGTATTTTATTTTCCATTAATTATAACTTTAACTAATTTTTATTTAAGTAAAACAAAAATAATTTATTCAGTTTTTTTTTTGTTTTCACATTTTCCAAATATTGAATGTAATGTACCAGTTTTTTGTTTATTTGTTTTTAAAATAGACTCTTCGAATGATGAAGATAAAGAAAAGTTTCCAAGATAATCCAAACTAAACAAATCCTTGTTATTTTTTTGCTCAATACATTCATAAGAATTTTGATTTATTTTATTTAATTTAAGATTAAATCTCCAAGAACAATGAAAAACCACTGGGTAACCATTTGATTTCATAATTATAATTTCTGAAAAATGAACATTCTTTAACTGAGATGGTTTCGTTTCTAATTTATCTAAAGTGATTTGGTTTTGAATAATTTCCTCTCGACTTCTTGATAATTTTATTGTGAAATTTTCTAAACCCAAAGACTTTATAATTTCCTTATGATCCTTACCGATAAAGTCTAAACCACTTTGATTTTTTGTTTTACATTGCATTAATTGTATTCCAAAAAGACTATCAATAATGAGGGTGTAAAACAAAAATGTAAAAAAAATAGTTCTCATTTAAAATCTTAAATAAATCTTTAATTTTTTTTACTTAAGTATACAATATTCATTCAATGAAAAAGAGTTTAATATTATTTTTACTTACAATACTTACTTTCCCTTCATTAGGTTTTAGTGCCTGGTTTAAACTTTTTTCAACACAGTCAGCTGACTTATACTTGGATACAAGTTCTATAAAAAGAGAAAATAATAGTATTTTTTTTTTTCAATTAGTTAATTATAAAGCCAAACAATCTAATGGAATGTTTTCACTTAAAACACTTTCAGAAGTAAATTGTAAAAATCTAAGTACTAGGGATATTGAGTTTTATACTTATAAAGAAAAAATGGGAAAAGGAAAAAACTTTTACAGTAAAAAACCAAAGAAAAATTGGAAGATTGCAAAGAAAGGTACAAGTGTTTACTTTTTAAACGAAGTGCTTTGTGACAGAGTATTAAAATAATTACTTAATATATTTTTCATATATAAAAGTTCCATTTTCATAAATTTTAACACGATCTTTCTTCCCATTCTTATCAAAATAAACCCAGTTAGTTATTGGTTTTCCATTACCGTAAGTTACCTCAGATTCAACTGATCCATCTGGATAATACATTCTAAAAATTCCATCTTCTGTTACACCATTAATATATCTTAATTTCCAGTATACAGAACCGTCCTCATGATATTCAGTCCATATGCCATGCTGTTTTCCATTCTCAAAATTTCCACTAAGAAGAATTTTTCCATTTGGATGATAACTTGTATATTCGCCATGTTGTTTTCCATTTTTAAAATTATCAACTAAAGATACTTTTCCGTCAGAAAAAAAATTTTTTAATATACCTGTAAATGGTTTGTTTGTTTCTTTTTTAAAAAAAGTGTCTCCTCGTCTTTCAAGTTCTGACCACGACTTTAAAACTTCAACGGATTTAACTTCTGAAAAATTTAGAAAAAAAAGTATAAACAAAAAAAACTTCATTACATAAAAATTAAGATCTAAATTAGAAATGACAAGTAATTTTTTATTTTAATAAAGCTATTTATTAAACACTAAAATGAATATTATTCTCTTCTTTTATGGTAAAAAAATAAGTCCATCCATAAATTGATGTAAGCTCATACTTATTTTTGATGAAATATTTGTATATCTTATTGTTTAGCGGAGGACATTTTTTATCATGAATTTCTATAGATACTAATTCTGGTTTAAATTGTAATATATTAAATCCACTTAACACCTCAGCTTCACTTCCCTCAACGTCAATATTTAAATAATTAATTTTTTTTATTTTATTTTTTTTTAAAATAGTATCTAATCTTTTCTGATTAATTTTAGTCACTATTGGTCTTTTATTTACACTTTTTTCGGTATATTTACTAAATTTTTTATTAACCGTGTTCATTGAACAGTTTTCATAAAATATATATGAATCAACTTCTTTTTCATATTTACCAACAGCAATATTCAAATTAATATCTCTTTTTCTATAAATTTTATTCAGTTGGATTGATCTTTTTGATATGTCAACCTTAACACCATTCCAACCTCTTTTATAAAGCATATATGTAAGGGAACCACTCTTGGGTAAATTACAACCTATATCAACATAAACACCTTTTTTTAAACCCTTAAAGTAATAATCAACAAAAAGATCTTCTCCATAAGTTTCAGAAAATGATTTGTTTATTTTTGGAAAATAATTTCTCAAAACATCATACAAAAAAGTTGATTTTATTTTTTTTCTGACTTTTTTAAAAATATTCATTTTAAAAAATTTTTTTTTTTGTTTGTTTACGTCTCATGATTGAAAAATTTTTCATTTTAAATTATGTATTATTTCTGGATTTCTATCTAATTTTTTTTTGTAACTAGAAAAAATTCCATAAAAAATTAAACAAATAAAAATTATTAAAGGTAAAAATTTTTTCATACTTTATTATTTGCAAACACCTCTTACTTCAGTTGAAAAAAAAGGTTTACTTTCATTGTTAAAATAATATTTGGGGAAACTCATTAATCCAGTTTTTTCATCAAATGTAACTTCATAAGATAGTTCAATGTTTTGTTTTTTAGAGGAGTAATATCTTTCATATAAAAGTTTGTAAATTGTTTTATTTTTAAGAAAGGTAATATTAATTTTATCAAGATTATCTTTTTCAAGTTGGAGCCACTTTTTTTTTGGAATATCATTTATCCATTCATTCTTAAAATCAAAAAACAATTCTAATTTATTTACTTCATATTTTTTTTTTTTTGCTGGAATATTATTTTCCAACTCAGAATTTATATGACAAAAAAGAGATTCTTTTGAAAATGAAATTTGGTTAGATCCAAATATAATCTGTAAAAATAAGGTGCTGATTATTAATTTATTCACGATCTTAATGATTAGTTTATCTATTTATCATAATAAATTATTTTTTGTTTTAGACTCCTTTAATTCTTGAATTCTTTTTTCTAGTAAAATAAGAGGATCTTCATTTGTTAAAGAACACTTTTTGTTGGCAAATTGTAAAGTTTTTCTATTTATAAGAATTTCAACTTCTGAACCATTGAATATTTCTATATTTCTTTTATCAGTTCTATACGATCTTTTATGCTCATAAAGTTCATAAATAAATTTGTCTAATGAATATAAAATTACTTTTTTGTTAGATAAGAATTTAATACCCCAATCGTCAATACTCTGTGACTTGTTATAACAAATTAGTTTTTTGTCATTTAGATCATTATCATAAGGTTGATTTGCATTTAAGGATTCGTGATAAAAATAAAAAATTAATGAGATAAGAAAGAAAAAAAGGCGCATTATAAACTTACTATACTTAAAATTAGAGTTGTTAATAAGAAAAAAAATAATAAATACTCTTTCTTTTCTAAACAGTGTTATTATCTTCATCTTTTTGTGGTTCAATTTTCTCCCACTTAAATTCATCAATATATTTTTCTGCATCCAAAAAAAGAATTCTTATTTCGTTAAATATATCTAAGAAGGCATTAAGAAAACTGAAAACTGGAATTAAAATACTTAATAAAAAAAATAAGAAAATTAAAAAAAAAAACAAAATAATTAATTTAAAAAAATTTTTACTTAACCAAATTAATATTAAACCAAATTTTAGCATTAGACCTAAAAAATTTTTAATCAATTTTTAAATTTTATAATGATCCATTTAAAATGTATTTTAAGATTCTAACTACTTGATTCTGGTCTTTAGCCACTGCAGAAGCAGACGCATCTACCTCTTTTAAAGCATGCTGATCCTCATCATTGTGAATAACAATAATTGATTTATTCAAAGCTGACGCATAACCTGCATCAAAAGCTGCATTCCATTGCTTATATTTGTCACCAAATTTAACTATAACTACATCTGAATCTTTAATTGATTTTTTTGTTCTGATTGAATTAATTTTTGCACCTTTGTTATCTTTCCAAAAGTTTTTTTCTTCATTGCCAAGTATTTCTACCCCACAGTTATCTGAATTTTCATGATTGGTTGTTGGCGAAGAAAACTGAATAGCCAACTTTTCTTTATTACAAAGGGCAATAATTTCATCCCTCCAATTAGTGTGAATCTCACCGGATAAATAAACATTTAACATTAGGATCTACTCCTTTGACGATTTTTATAAAAAAATAATATTAAGTTAAAAATTAAATACTTTATTTTAAAAAAAATATAAACATATTTCTATAATGCTTATTTTAAAATTTAGAAAACTGATCCTATTGTTATTCTTTTTTTTTGGAGTTATCCCATTTTATTTATTTTCTGATAGTCTTGAAAATGAAAAAAAAATAAGAACTAAAAATATTGAAACATTATGTTTAAATTCTCTAGAGTGGTATGATCGCCATCCTGGGTACAAAGGAGAATATAGACGTGTTTTGGAATACTGTAAAACTTATTCTAAAGATGTTAGTCCAAAAGGTTTTATAGTAAACCCCATTTTATCAGACTTTGGTGTAATGAGCGGTGTAAATACTCGTCCTAGAGATCACATACATCAAGGAATAGATATTATTGGCTCAAAAAACGAACCGATAATTGCTGTAGCTGATGGTAAAGTTTTACAAACAACTGTAGAAGATTGCTGGGGGTCCACGCTTATAGTTGATCATGGGGAATCAAAAGACGGTAAAAAATTAATTGTAATATATGCTCATGTAGGAAAATTCAAAGTCAAAGAAAATGATTATATTAAAAGGGGTGAAATTATTGCTTACCTACCAGAAAAGGTAGAATTTATGTGTATGGCCAGAGTAAGGCATCTTCACCTACAAATAGGGCAACAATATTGTCAAAAAGAAGAAAAAGACAATTGGGGTTGTAAATATTTTATAAAAGATTTCTATAATTCTTTAAACCCACACGTCTATTGGGCTGATGGCCCAAACAAAGTGTCTTGTTTCGAAGAAGATAATAAATATTCTAAAGGTACTCTAACCTATCCTTTTAGGTGTAAAAAATTAAGTGACGGTAAATAGAAGTTAGAAATTTAAAAAAAATTGACTCCCTCTTTTTTTAAAATTTTTTTTTTCTTAACTGCACCACCTTTTCCACTATAACCACCAATTTTTCCGTTTGCCAGTATTACTCTATGGCAAGGAATAATCAAAAGGTTTGGGTTTTTAGAGCATGCATTAGCTACTGCCCTTGCAGAATTTGGACTACTTATTGCGATGGCTATTTCCTTGTATGACCTAACTTCCCCCCTGGGAATTTTTATAATTTCTTTCCAAACTTTTTTTTGAAAGATTGTTCCTTTCATTTTTAACATAATAAGTTTACTGCAAT
>Ga0181572_10001560_pt1 | contig 16761 bp, 23 predicted proteins | sample 101ome_26_FD_133004 | JGI IMG/M metagenome (GOLD analysis project Ga0181572, IMG submission 133004) | Coastal salt marsh microbial communities from the Groves Creek Marsh, Skidaway Island, Georgia - 101408AT metaG (megahit assembly) | ecosystem: Environmental > Aquatic > Marine > Intertidal... | reverse complement strand
TTCAATATGCCAGTCTGGTCTTTTAGGTTTTTCAATACATACTCTTTCGCCCGTAACCGTATCACGTTCGAATACAGTTTCTCCACCATCGGGCGATTCGTATATTTTTTCCATACTATGATTTGCTACCTACAGTACGTCTTACAATGTCATCGTGATTAAATTCTGCCCAATACAGTTCAAATGCTACACCGTCTTCTACACCTTCAAACTGATGAATCTTGCCTGGCTTGACCTGTGTGAATTCGCCTGGTCCTAGAATAGTTTCGTCAACTAGGCCTTCTTGATCAGCATCCTGCCAAACACGCACAATCATCTTTCCTGACTCTACAAAGAAGCCATTCCACTTGTAGCGGTGCTCGTGTTCTGAACACTTGTAGCCTTTTTTAAATTCAATGCGGTGAAACTCTAGTACACCGTTTGCGTGGATCAATTCCGTTTGACCCCAAATCTTACCTGCTTTCATTTTCATTAGTCCTTCCTTACCTTTCGGCGTTATTACTATATAATTATCACATCAATGCAGCCAATTCAACCACTTCTGACTGCCTACTTATTTCCTTTACGAAAAAAGCACATGGAGGATTTTCTTCCGTGTGTAATGGTATGGTTAATAATTGGCCGTTACGCATCTTTGGAAAATACCAGCGTACATCCTGATAGATATTGAGTATTTCTATTGATAGAAAATCAAATTTATATCCCTTTAGAGGATTCATTACGAATGCTTCAAATCCTCTTTCGTTGATTGACGTTAAGGGTAATATTTCAGGATCACTGCCACACTCGCTATCACCTACGAGCAGTGACCAATCCAATGGCATTTTAACTTCATAGTCTCCGATTTTCATTAACAGTGCAGGACTGTTAAATGATTCCAAAAAGATTAATGGCTGAAAGAAAAAGTCAGGATTCTTTGGATCTGAATTGTCCAACACGCTAAATCTAGCGTCGGCCTCCACTTCCTCGGGTAGCTCATTTAGATCAAATGCCTTGTTATCTAGTGTTAATATTCTCATTTATTCTCCTGTATTCCTGGATAGGTTTTGCTTTTTCTTGCTATCCAAACGTTATCTGGTCCAACTTCATAGAATCCTATCACATCCTTTACTGCTGCTTCAACTGAAGGATAATCTATATCGTGACCCATCATCCAACCTTCTTCCTGGAGTTTGGGTATCCAAGCAATTAAATCTTTTTTCACATTTTTATATGTGTGCGAAGCATCGATAAAGAAAAAATCTAAACTGTTATCCGCTACAAAATCAGGACTTACCCTGCTGTCCGTCTCATACGTCTTTAGCCTGTGTCCATACTTTTCCTTGACATCGTCATTGAAGAACTGCGTGATGTCCTTGTCTACTGCATACATTTCGCACGTTGGGTTGTTATCTAGAATATGGAAAGTTGTTCTGCCAGTCCTTACTCCAATTTCAGCACCTAATTTAAGATTGTTATTCTTTACTATGTCACTTAAAAAGTGTTCTCTAGTTCCCGAACTAGCGGATGTGTATTTTACTTCATGATTTATTTTTATTTCATTACTTACTTTCATTATTATCCTCATAAAAAGCAATCGTATCACTCTTATATTTTTTAACAGAAAATCCCAAATCTAATAGAAATATAATTGCCTCATCTGCTTCGTTTCTTTTATTTTCAAACATAATTGTTGGTCTGTTCTTTTTTAAAGTTTTTACAGCACCCTTAATTACATTTAATTCGTATTGTTCTGTGTCAATTTTTATAAAATCAACGTCACTAAAAAATTTATAATCGTCTAATTGTTTTACTTGAACTTCGAACTTTTCACCATTGGTCCAGTTCTTGTTTCTTAATTCGGAGATAGATCCGTGTTCTGGATTTTGTGTTTCGCTGTTCACGATTAGTGTTTTAATTTCTTCACTATTTCCTAATGCAACATTATAACATTCTAAAAGTTTGTTACTAGAAAGTTCTATAAAACTTTTTGGGTTGGGTTCGAAACAAATAATTCTTTTAAACTTATTGACATACGGAAAAGATGTTTTTCCGTTGCTAGCGCCTATATCAATATAGGTACGGAAATTTTTTATCTTAGGCATTGCCCATTCGTTTATTTTAACTTCACTCATATGTTTACCTTTGTTACAGTGTGAGGATATTTTGCCTCCCTATAAAATCTTTTCCTTTCTGTAAGATGCCTTTTTGCATACTTGCATGTGGATGTTATATCCCAAATTTGGACAAAATCCTTATCCTCTGCCTTTCGTATTCCTCTGCCAATTGACTGAATAACACGTACAAAAGACTTACCAGGCTCAATAAGCACAAGGTTAAAAATGCGAGGAATATTAATGCCCACTGCGGCAACGCCGTAAGTAGCAACAATAATTTTTCCATCGCTTGTCTTAATTTCGTCATACTGTTCCTTTCTATCATCGAGTTTTACATCACCCTTGATAAATGTTGCTTCTGGCAAGTTCTTTAAAAGTTTATTACCAGTATCTATTCTGTTAACTAATACGAGAGTGTTACCATTCTTGGCAACCTTGCTCACATGATCGCTAATATATTTTAGTCTCCGTTCATCAGTCACTAACCAAGAGTATTCTTCCTGATAGTTACGAAATTCTTCAATATCCTTTGTCTGTAATATCTGAATATCGAGTTTTGCCAACACGCCTTTTTCCTGCAAATCATATGCTGAAACATTATTAATTACAGGACCAATGCCTGCAAGAATGCCTTGGAATTCCCACTGCTGTTTAGGGACGGTTCCTGTAAGTCCCCAACGTATGGGAGCATTTCTAAAATTTTGTGTTAGCAATTTTTTAAGAACGTCTGCCTTTGCCTGATGAACTTCGTCAATAATTACTGCACTTACACCTTCAGTAAATTCTGCAAGTGTTAGGCTGTCGCCGTCATACTTTTTCTTATCCAGCACATTTAAACTTTGCCATGTGCAGATAGTGTGTGTATGATTAAGTTCCTTCCTATCTCCAAAATAAACACCAACGTCTAATCCGCAGTTCTTGTAATCTTCTTCAGTTTGTACAACAAGACTCTTATTTGGTACAATAACCATTGTGCGGCCATAAGGCTCACATAGATGCGAAAGGGTAGCAGTCGTAATAGTTTTACCAGCACCGGTTGCAACCTCCTGTAGTGATTGTGGATTTTCTAGAAACTTATTAACTACATCGTATTGATAATCACGCAGCACAATTGGTTTGCCTGCTTCTGGATGACCTTCTGGCCAAACAATTCCTTGATCGGCCCAATAGTTCTCATCCACCTTACCAAATTCTATTTTGGTAGGCTGTCTCTGATCTATGACTTCAATATCATAACCGTCATTTTCGACAATCGGGAGTGCTACATCTAGATGTGCAAGAAAACCATTACCTCCAATGCCAAAGAAACTTACAGTACCATCCCATCGTCCTAGTTTGAATGCAGGCATGTGTCTTGCGTAGGGAAGATCGTACTTCAATTTATTCACAATCTTTCTTCGAGTTTCAACAGCCAGTCCTTCAAACTTAATGTTTACTTCGTCTCTTATAATTAATTTACAATTCAATTATTGTTTCTCCATGTTGTCTCACAGGCTTGTATTCATTAATATAAATTACACAAGGATGTGATTTTAGCATTGACTTAGCACTGGCATTAAGTCCTGGCAATAAATCGTTACTAGCGACTATTATAACATCTTTTTCGTCTTTGAACAACCACTTTGCGGGTTTTTCTCTGAATATCAAGAACTTAGCAGTGTCTATTTTTCCTCCAAAACCGTTTTTGTTAACCCAATCGTTAAACTCGGGATTGGTTTGATTGCTCGTTCTGAAACAAACCCTAAAATCTGACTTGTCATACCCTTGTGAATCGATGTTCCATGCTAGAGCCTTTATCCATTCGATTGACTCATCAGTTTTATCAAGAAGTATTACTATTTTTCCATTTGCTTCATAGCAGATCTTAAGAAAAGTGTTTATATCCTTGCAATGAAATATGTTTGTCTTGTTTGATGCTATCTTTTTCCAATAATTATTTGTCTTACCAAGATAGAGATGTCCTAGGCTCTTGGCAAGTAATAAATCTGAATTTATATTATTTGTTTTGTTTGCTAAAAAGTATTTTGATGATTCCTCAACAGAATTTTGTAGAATAACACTGCCATTTTCTATTAGAGAAGTTTTTAAATACTGTTCCTGATTATTCCAAATTTCCTCAACAGCAGAAACTGCTTCGATAGCACTATCCATAATTTCAAAATCATGCTTTTTGCAAAATTCAACCATCTGTATGATATTGAAATCATATAAGAATAATTTTCTTATTTTTTTATTTCTATCCCACACATTAGTGCCATTGAGGTACTGATCACTCTTGCCTATCTCCTCGTCAAAGATTTCTTTGAATGCAAATGGAAACTTCAAACATATCCAATGTGTGTTATTATCGTCTTTTTCAACCCATACTAATTTTCTATTATCAACTATCCTAAATGGTTTTTTCCATGTTGGATTTTCTAACAAATCTCGATAGTCGTAATATGCTGCACAGGTATTTCTATACTTGTGTAACAGTTTGAGAATATAGGCACCCTGCTTTTCTGTAATATCGTTACCATCTACCAGCGTCATGTAAAAACTTGATGCTGCTCTGGTATCGTGTACCTGCATACCAATTCCGTTTTGGGACATGGTTGTAAAAAATTTTACGAATATATCTTCAATGTAGAACTTGTTAGCCATAGTGTTATTATATTGTCTTTAGATTAAAAAATCAACTGTTTAATTGACTTTCTAGTTGTTTTTCTAATCTTTTGATAGGAATACCTCTGGCAATTTCTTCAACAGTCCATTCCGTGTGTGCAAGTTTCACTAGCCATTCTTCTCTATCAGGAAGTTTAGGATCAAGAATGTTTTCTATCGTGTCTGATACGGGATATGCTAGACTGCTTCTATCACATATCACAGGAGTTCCCGCAAGAGCTGCATGAATCGGAACACCACTGTTGTGATTTATTACGCAATGATAGTTATAATCGATATCAAAATCGTCATAACTATTTTTTACATGCACGGGAGTTTGTCTTGTAACATTTTTAAATTCGTGTTCTATTCCTGGCATTGGAGATCTAGGATGAGGTCGAATATTGATCCTCATTTCTGTCTTTTGTCTAATTTTTTCTATCATTCCCAGTGTCCAGTCTGTCATGCTAGGCATGTTTTCCCATTGCAGGCTTTTGCTGTGTTGTGTTGCAATTAGTATTTCTCTTTTTCTGTTTTGATTTATTTGTTTAAGATTTAAACCTAGTTCAGCAGGTCTGTCAATGTCAAGATTTTCATCATTTCCAAAAATTCCGAGTCCGTGTATATGATTGATGCATATTCTCCAGGTTACGTTTCGCTTTAGATTACCTACTTCGATAATCATGATGGGTTTGTTATTTCTTCTTGCTGCTTCAAAGATTTGTTTGTTGGGTAGCATTCTACCATTCCAAAGTACTGACCAAATAACTGGAATGTCTTCGTTGCTATCAACTACTTCATGTCCCGCGTTCTTTATGCCCTGTTCTAGAGCATCAAATATGTCTGGACTATTAAGTGCACCGTGCTGTCGGAATAATTTGAAACGCATTGTATCTCCAATAAATATAGTAGTATTTAATGGTTTGCTATGAATAAATTTCAAAAAAGAATTGCCAAAAACATAAAAAAATCTCCAATACACTGTGTTGTAGTTGGTAACGGCTTTGGACACATTGAGGATTTTTTAGGACTTTTTGATACGGTGTTTTTATTGGAAAGTACACTTACAATCAAGGCTAAAAATTTAATCCAGCGAGAAGAAATATCAGGAGTTTTTAATCTGCGTGATGTTGGAGGAATTTTTTTGGACCGAGATAGACAACACGTAATTGATCATTTATCACCGTTGCTATCAAAGTTTAATCCTGATGTTTTTATTGAAGGAAATGATGTAATTGAAAGACAATATTCTAAGGTTTTGTACCAATTAAAATATAGAGCAGTAGCACAACTTGGAGAATGCCATCAATGGAGTGTAATGCCATGAAGGATAACATTTGGTTTCCTAGTATTGTTTGGAATTGTGACATAGATGTAGATAACAAAATTTTGGAAGAATATATCTATAAAAAAGTAGATCAAGAAAAAAAACATCCTACACTAGGCAAACCAAAAAAACCTTGGGAAAGTGTTAATTTATTAATAGAAGAAAATAAAGAAGTAGAAAGATTAGTTAGTATAATAAATGAAAAAATGGAAATTGTTTGTAAGGACGTAGAAATAACACCAGTCCAACTTTATGACATATGGGCTAATGTAAATCCACCAGGTGTGTCAAATGTTTTACACGATCATAAAGGGACCACTTTCAGTGGTGTGTATTATGTTAAATCCTTAAAAGAGCAAGGGGATCTAATATTTGAGAGACATGATGGTGCAGATCTTGCTATCAGCGACATGCAAATTATAAAACAAAATCCTTTCAATTCGAGAATAATTAAATATAAAAGCAGAACCAATAACTTATACATATTTCCAAGTTGGTTGAAACACAGAGTTGAAGAAAACAAAACCAAAGAAAATAGATTAAGTATAAGTTTTAATTACGGAGTTTAAAAGTATGAGTATAACTGTTGTAACAACCTTTCACAAACAAGGGTATGATACATATGGAAAAAGAATGATTAACTCATTTCTTAAAAACTGGCCGTCGACGGTTAAACTTTATGTATACGCAGAAGACTGCAAAATAGAAGAATCAGCACCTAATCTTATTGTAAAGGATCTGCATCAAGCCAGTCCCGAACTTGTGAAATTTAAACAAACTTGGAAAAATGTTCCTAAAGCCAATGGCGATGTGAGTGCTGATCCTGTACGTAGCAAGAGAAAAGATTCAGGCAAGGGTTTTAAATGGCATGCAATACGTTTTGCACATAAGGTATATTCAATTTTTGCCTGTGCCAAGGAGTGTAATACTGAATGGCTTATGTGGATGGATGCGGATACCTATTGCCACAGTCCAATTAATGATAGGCAAATATTGTCATTCTTACCAGGAAAGCAGGAGTTATGCTTTTTGGGACGCAAAGGAAAATACAGCGAGTGTGGGTTATACGCAATGAAATTATCTTCTCCAAATACACATCAGTTCATGAAAGAATTTCAGCGTGTGTATGATGATGCTGAAAGCCAAGGGGGAATATTCTCCATGATAGAGTGGCACGATAGTTTTGTGTTTGATGTTGTAAGGCAAAGATTTCCTAATCTTAAACAGCATGATTGGGCAGCATCATTGCATGACCTCAGACCGAGGCCGGGCATGAGTACTGGTGAAGGACATCCTCTAATTAATTGTGCATGGGGAGCATATCTCGATCATTTAAAAGGTAGTCGAAAAAATTTAGGACACAGTAAGAGAGATGATTTAAAGGTTCCTAGAACGGAACCATATTGGCAACAGTTTAAATAAAACGTCTAAAAAATTTCCAGGCCTCGCCGGATTTTAATTCATCAAAATTCCAATGACACATTGATAATTTTTCAATCCATGCCTGCCTATCAAACATCTTAGGATCTTCTAATCTTTTAAGATTTGTGTTCGCTACTTCTGCTGCCTGGCTGAATTCAGGATTTGTGTCAGTTAGAAATACAGGTACACCTTCTATGGCACTAGCAACTGCCGGACTGCTGTTATGCAGTACTGTTGCCCAAGCATTTTGTAAATCTTCTCTAATGTGTTTGGTACTTAGGCTGACGTTCTTAAAATTGCTCACGTTCAAATAGTTTCTCCATTTCTTATCTCCTGGATGAGGTCTAACAACAATCGGTCTATCAGTTAACCCTTGAACTCGCCTAATTGTATCCTGCAACCAAGTTTGCACAGGAACTCCCTTCATGCTCCAGCCACCATTACGCTGACAGCATATTAGTATATGGTTACCATTTTGTCTGTAAGGCTTTAGGCGTATGCCTAAACTAGAACTTATCTTTTGCCAGCGTGCTGGATCAATTTCATCAGTAAAATAATAGCCCGTGGTAGGAAACACACCATCAAAACTGTATCTTAGATAGTGTTTGGTATTACCTGGATCTGCGTAGAGAAATAAATTACTATCAACAATTAGACTTCTTTTGCCACTCTGTTTCTGTTGTTCAACAGCACGCCTTCTTAGTTGTAAGTGAGATGCTGACTTGCCATGTTCGTGAACGAAACCCTGTATGAGTGCAACATCACAATCAATGGTATCGAAACCCTGATGTGCAACAGCGGTATCTCCACTTGCTCTCACACCTTGCAAGAAATTATTAAGAATTAGTGGTTTTTCTGCGTTATTATTATTAGGCGGAATGCCTGCGAAATATGCTACTGCTGTAAAATTAGACATGATACTTATCAATTATCCTCTTGGCTGTTCCGTTCATCAATTCTTCCTTGGTAAATTGACTATAACTTAACATGGATAGCCAACTCGATAAATCTCCATAAAACAAATCATTGATGTCACTTAGTTTATTTTTGGTAACAGGATTTGTTATGTGTGTTCCTAGCGTTATTGCAGGAATACCTGCCCATATTGCTTCTGTTGCAGCATTTGAATTAAGACTTACTATACAGTAATAATCTTCATTTAACAATTGTTTAATGAGTTTGGGTCTCTGTCTAAGTGGTGCCTTTTTCCTAAACACTATGCGCTTGTCTGTATACTTACGCAACTCTTTTGCCACATCATATTTCCATGTTTTTAAATCAACATGAAATACACTTGCCGCAAACGATCCTGGCTCAATGATGTAAATTATCTCTCCGTTCTTTCTCCACGGCACAGGAAAAATAGGAAAGTTATTTAATCTATTTACGGGTGCATCGAACACCTTACCATAATGCATATGATTACGCACCAGTCTATGCCATTTTTTATTTGGTTCAAGAAAATTTGTGTATCCACTATCTATAAACCACATAGGATATTGATTATCGATTTTGGTAACTAGTAATTCTTCATTGCCCACAGTGTTTCTAATTAGACAATCTTCTTTGTAATTGGTAAATTCCTTTCGCCTCATCAGTATGGGATTTTTTGTTAGGCTGTTTCCCGTACCCTTTACAAAATTTTTATAGGATGATTTTTGATATTTTCTAAGTATGTTTTCCTTCCCCAATCTAGCAATGATGGTTTCAATATTCTTGTGTATGCCGTGGAAATTTTTTTCACGTATTTCCTTTATTTGCTCTCTAATCTTACGAGAGTAACCATGCATGTCTCGTTCTACTGCCTTTTTAATCTTGCTGTAAAACTTTTTCTTTCCATCATCATCGTACAAAAATCTCTGTGGAACGTATTCAGTATTGTTCTTGAGTGCCTTAGTCTTTTGTTTAGCATCTCTCTCTAAAAAATCGTTTATAATTTCTCTACTATGTATTGTATCATGTGAAGTTGGAGGTTCTAGTTTAGTCCTTACATCAATTAGACTATTTAAGAAGTGCGCTATTTCTTTATCATTTAGAAGTAATTTCATGAATATTTTTCCGTCAGTTCGTATGCAGTGCCGTTTTGTATTTCCTCAAGGGTGAACTGTCCGTAGGCTAGGCTCATGCACTGTTTTTGTATTATTTTTTCATCTGGCTTAAATGGATTGTTGAGTTGATTTAAATCCATTGATGCTAAAGGCCCTGCTGCACACGGAACAGAAACAAATGCTGGTACGCCATGAACAACTGATTCCATCGCTGCCATGCTGTTCATGGTTACTGTTGCATATGTGCCTGAATCCAGTGCATCATATATGGTATATTCTTTTACCCTTGCTGATCTAGAACCCTTTATTCTTACTTCTATTGGCAGGTTGCTGATCTGTTTTATCTTATGTTCGGTTTCTTTCACCCAAGAATCATAATCGATTCCGTAATACTTACAGGCTTTTGGATTTGGCATTACTAGCAGAATTTTTTTATCGTAATTTTTCCAACCAGTCCATGCAAGGCTAGGATCCTGTTTTAATAAATTTTCCCACCTATCCGACGGAACTTCTCTAATTTTAGAATGTTGATTTTCGTTTTTTACAACACGGTGCCATATTTTCTTGCCGCTTGGATTTCCTGGACTAATGAAGTTGCCTAAGTATCCCGTGTCAATATAATAGAAATCTCTGCCTATCTTTTTGCACTCATTTACGTGATCCTTTTTTATGACACCTCTAACAACCAAGGGTTTGGTTGTGTCATTTGGATCAGTTGTTAGTTTGCCGTTGGATCCTAATACCAAGGACTCTTCGAGGCTCAATTTATCTGCCATTAGTTTTCCATCATATCATAGAGTTCGTTTTTCCATTCGGAATGATATTCACAGTCTCTATAATTTTCAAACCACGGACCGCCTTCTGTGTAGTGTATCAGTTTAGGTTTACCATCATCGGGCTCCTTGTACCAGCCCGCCAGCCAGTTCCATTCTGGTTTTAGTTCTCCAATTTCGTCATCCTTTAACCAACTAAACCTATGTAGATATTTTCCAGTAACCTTAGGATCGTTTACAAGTTCTACGTTGAGTTCTTGATTGCTTGGGTGTGAACAATTAAACAGCATTACACTTGACCAATTCTTACGCGGATAAACTGTTTGTGCCTGTCCGTCCATCTTGGTTCCTTCCTTGGGTGTGTAATCGTGTTTAACACACATAACAGCATATTTGTCGTCTGCCTGTGCAAATAATTCAGCAATGTCAGTTTGCAATATCATGTCACAGTCCATAAACACTGCCCAACCATTAAAATTTGATAGTTCCGGAACTAGAAATCTTGTAAATGTAAATTCCGTAGATGCCAGTTTATCCAGAGGTCTGTCATAGTATCCTTGTTCTCTCAATTCCTTTTGTATAAGTGGTTTTACTTCAACGTTCTTGTTTCTTCTAGTTATACTGTGTTTGCACACTTGATACGCAATGTCTTCTCTGGGGTCATACCCTACATAAACTTTCATTTTTCTAAGATCCTTCTAGCCTTACCTGTTTTTAACTCTGTAATATGAAATTGTCCGTAGGCTAAATGACAACCCCATGCATATAATTTATCCTTGTCAGGATAGTAAGGATTTTCTATCTGAGAAAGATCCTTGCAACCTACCGGCGCAGCAGCAGTGGTAGGCGCCAGCGGAAATACTGGTATTCCGTGGAATACTGCTTCTACAGCAGCATTGGAATTAAACGTAACTAGTGCAAATACATCATCGTCTAGTGCTTCCTGTAGTGTATTTGTTACCACTCTGTCAAATCGTGACTTTGTTCTTTTTCTAACTTCTACGGGCCTATCCGTATATTTTTTAATTTCCTTGATTGTATCCGCTATCCATATGTCCAAATCTTTTTCATAAAATTTCATTGGTTTTTCGTCTGGAGCGGCAAGTAAAATTTTTCTGCCATCCTTTTTCCAGGGCTGGAATTTTTTCTTAAACCCTCTAAATCTATCATCGGGTCTTTCTATTAAATCGTTGTGCTGAAGATCATTCTTAACAATTCTGTGCCAATATTTCCATCCGTTTGGATTGCTCTGTGTTCTTTCATTTCCAAAATATCCTGTATCCATGAAATAAAAATCTCTCGAGTCTTCCCAGCATTTGTGAATCCATTTTTTCTTGAGTATACCCCTAAGCACGAGAGGGTCGTCTGATGCATCATAATCAAATGTATTGGTATTAACTGTGTTACAACCGCATCCCTTGGCAAAATCATTTATGTAAGGATCCTCATTTCCTTTACTTAGGAATATCCAATTTCTCATCTTCTTTCTATATCCTCTTCAACACACGTTTCTCCATACTGCACTTCTAGAATATGCGAGTGTTCAGTTTCAGACGGATTAGATGCCTTGTGCCAAGTTCCAACTGCTATATCATAACCTCTGGTTAATGCATCCAGATATCTTTCTTCGTGCCTTCCTTCGTATTCTGTTTCCATTCTAACGGTTCCTTTAAGTACATACCAGTGTTCAGAACGTTTAAAATGTCTTTGATCCGATAAACTTTTGCCAGGTTCAATTACTAGTTCTTTAATTTTGAATCTGTTTTGTGGTTGATCATCTAACACTCTATACCATCCCCAGGCACGCACAGTCTTGGAAGATTTCCAATCTTCTAATATCCAACTACTTGAGTTCTTCTTATCTTCACCACCCACACCAAATTTAAATGATAACCTAGGATGGAACACTTCCATTTCTGGAATATTTTCTTTTGTTCTGTCCCCACCGTTAGCAAATATATACTCTTCGTGTGGCCATTTAGACATTGTTTGTCTAATAGCATCTGATGCCGTATCGTTGTTATCATCAAAAACTATTACTTCGTCAACAACGCTTAATTCTTTTATAATGGATTGGCGTTCTTGGTAGGGCATAAACGGCCTGCCCTTCTTGCGTATAAGCCATTCGTCGCTGTTAACTCCAACGATCAAATAATCGCCCAACTCCCTTGCCGCCTTGAAATATTCTATGTGTCCCGAATGCAGAGGATCAAAACCACCAGTAACTAATACTATTTTCATGCTAGTATTTATATGGGTAGTTTATTATGAAAAATATTATTGATTACTATAAACTAGCGTCGTCTAGTCCAGCAGTTCTTAATTTAACAATATTAGATAATTGCCACTGCTTGATGTCAAGACCCTTGATTATTCCTAACCACTTGTTGCGTAGCAATGCAAATTCGTTAATAATTTTTTCAAAATCAACAACGTCTGCTTCACCGTCGACAAATTTTTCAGCATCTCTGGAACTTAATTGTCGCTGATAGTTTTCAACGTATTTTCTAAAATGGCTTGCTCTCAAGCGTCTTAGTTCGATGTTTAGGTATTCTAGAATTGCTTCAATTTCTTGTAATTGTCCAAAACGAGTTTCAACTATTGCCGGCATGATTGCCGATGCACGCTCAATCCTTCCGGTTATGTTAGTTTCTTTTTTTGCTTCGATTAGTTCTTTTTCATAATAATCTACAGCCGCAGGAATATTTGCTACATCCTTAGAAACCTTGTCATACCAATTAGTCATACTAATTCCATTCGTCGTCTTCGTCCTCGGATGGTTCGTCTTCCAGTGCATACTCAAGTGCAGTGTCTAGATAGGTATCAATGCCTAGCATACCTTCCAGCATTGACTCAGGAATGTCGTAATCGAGTAGAGTATTGACGTATTCCTGAGCCGCATCTGCCTTGTCCTTTTCTGCAATTTTATCACTTAGGACGTTCCATATGTCCGCTAACATGTTAGAGTTCATATTCTTATTCTCCATTTACAGATTCAACTTCCTCCTCAACGGTTTCTTCTGCATCTGCAATGTCAGGCTTGTTGGCAATATCATTAATGATCATGTCCAACTTCTCACCGACCCACGCTTTTCTGTATTCCAGATGAGCCTCTCCGTTAAGGTCAGTGTATTTAAGTCTATTGCCTTCTTTTTTAAGTAAACCTTTTGCTTCAAAAAGATCTACGAGTCCACTGTAAGGATCCATTCCAGTTTCATATGGAATCTTAACTTGGACTGATTCAAAAGGTTTCGCGTAACGTGTCTTCATAACCTTACAAGCGGCTCTGATACCACGCACATCCGTTACCTTGTTTCCATCTTCATCTTCTTTTAGTTTTAGTTTACGCATAGCAACCACAATTGATGAAGCATAGATAAAGCCTTGTCCTCCACTAATCTTGTCATCTGGATCAAACATATCCTGTGATGCATACGTGTGGTTAGTACATACCATACCTACGTTGTAACTACCAATCATGTTAACCGTGTTACGAACAAGTGCTGTTAGTGCCTTAGGCTTACGACCCATATCACCCTTCATGTCACCCTTCTGGAATTGATCAACATCAGTTGGTGTTAGTAACATACCTAACGAGTCAATAACGAATAACACCTTAGGGCGTTCTTCTTCTGCCATGTCTCTGTATTCCTTCATAAATTCGGATACAGTCTTAGCAACGTCATCAATCATTGACATGTTAAGTTTAAGTAGTTTTTCTTCTGAAGTGTCAACATTCAATGCCTGCAACCATTTTTCATCAAGTGCGTTCTCTGAGTCAATTAGGACTACGAAGATGCCCTGTTCCTGTGCTGCCTTTACAATGTTTGCTGAACAAAAATAAGATTTACCCGAACCGGATTCACCCGCGAACACGGTAACCTTACCCAGTGGAACACCCTTGTGGAAGTCACCACTTATCAAATAGTTTAGAGCAAGATTTCCTGTAGAAACCCAATCAGTAGGATCATTAAATCCAACTCCTAACCCGTCAATGCTCTTGGTTAGTGTCTTTCTAAATTTAGAAATATCAAATGCTTTCGCCATAATTACCTTTCCTTTGTTAAGAAGTGTGTGAGATCTCGCTGGTTACCGAATGGAGATTTTTGCCGGAACTCACACACAAACTTTTTACTGTTGACGGTTGCGGATCATCGCTAGGATGTCCTGAGCTCTGTTTGCACTGTCGCCACCTTCTTTAGGTGCTTCAGTTGTCTCAGCCGCTGGTGCTGCCTCTGCTACTGGAGCAGGTGCTGCCTCGGGTGCTGGAGCCGCTTGTGGTGCTGCCGCTGGTGTTGATGCCTTGTTAGGATCACCAGTTGCTTGGCTCATGCCCGCTGGACGGAAGTATTGACCCCATCTGTCCATGTCATATGCTTCGCCATCCACAGATGCTTCAAACATTTCCTTCATTACCTTAAGTTCTACTTCTGTAGGTTTCTTAGGAAGGAAGTCGTTTAAGTTAAACAACCCGTGTGAGTCAACTGCTGCCTTTTCAGTATCACTCAAAGCACGCTCTCTGCGTGACCATTGTGAAGTTGAATAATCAGCATAACCACCCTTGGATGTTTTCTTAATGCGGAAGTCAACACCACGCATGTAATCAGTTGGCAGTTCTTCCAACTCAGGATCCATTAATGCACCCTTAATGATTTGGAAAATTTGTGGACCAATGATAAAGCGTCTAATTGGATTTTCTGGAGTTGATTCTTCGTTCAGAGGATCATCTGCCACAAAGCCTTGGAAGATGTATGAACGCTTCTTCCAATACTTACGACCCATGTCTTCCAATGACTTGTCCTTAAACCAAGGACGAACTTCTGAAAGGATCGGACACGCTGTTCCGTCATTATACATTTCCACACATGGAACCTGCACAATTACGTTACGGTTGTCTGATTCGCCTTTGATACCTGCGAAAGGTAATTTGATCATCGCACGTTCTACCCAAAAGAATGTGTTGTCAGTGTTACCGTCTGGTAAGAAACGGACTACCGCTTCCTTGCCTTCTTGCATATTCCAATGTGGGTAAATTGCGTTGTCGCCGCCACCAGTAGAACCTGATGAACGATTTTGTGATTCTTGCAGTTTTGCACGAATTTCTGCTAATGATGCCATTTTGTAGCCTCCTTTGTTTGCCTAATAAAAAATGTCATTTATGCCTAATGCATACGTACTATTATATGCAATGTTATTTATCTTGTCAACAAGATTTTTAACTAATTCTGAGTTTTTTAATCCAAACTATATCTAAGAGAGGCATCCAGCCTCTTCTAAGCAAGGCCAATCTGTTGTTGGGCCGCCGCAGGTTGCAACAGTAATAGGATCAAAATTTCCGTACCTTTGCCATTCTATATCCCAAGAACACCCTGCTAACATAAAGAGTATTACACAAGCAATTCCTATTATGCCTATCCATTGTATTTTATTCATAGTCTGAGCCTTTTCTAAATGATTGTATGTCTATACAAAGTTCAAGTTGTATATTTGAAAGTGTAACCGGATCTTGATTGCAATCAATTGTTCCGTTCTGAATTCCGTAATGAGGAAATCTTTCCTCAACAGGTCCGAACCAAATTAAAAATGCAAAAATTCCAATAAAAATAATAATGCCCCAAGGGCTAGGATTTGGTGCTTTATCCATTTGTAATTCCTATACGCAGTCACCTTGATCTGCTAATTTAATGTAAACACCTCGATCATATTCTTCTTCGGTAATCCATTTACCTCGATGAAATATACATAATCTACCATCTTGGCTAATAGCCTGCTGACCTTCTGAAGGATCGGGTACCTCTTTTACTATAATTTCCATAATATTTCCTTTTGGGATTTTTAAAAATGCCCTGCCTTGTGGACAGGGCATACTTTACTACTAAGTTGTTATTACTTGTTCATTACATACATTGTAACTTCAAAGCCATAACGCATTTCAATTGCTTCTGGTTTAGTCCACATAATGTGTCTCCTTTCTTTCGAGATTTATGCAAACAGTTCGTCGGAGAAGTCGTCACTAGGTCCGATTTGAGTTCACCAAAAAAAAATAGTGTAGCAGTTTCCTACTACACTATTATTTAAACATCTTTACGTAAAAAATCAATACGTAAAATCATTAAAACATACTAAGTTGTTTAATACGTTCTAGTTCTTCTAGTTCTTCAGCACCTTGTTCTTGTGCAGGAGCCATTCTTTCCACAAATTTACGTGCAATCTGTTCAGCCTGTTCACCAAACTTCTTGCCTACCATTACACAAACGCCTTCTGGTCCTTTAGGGAATGTGCCCGTGTTCTTGTCATAGAATGAATTGATAAATTCTGCTAGTCCTTCCAGTGTGTGTTCTTCACCGTCTGAAGTCTTAAACTTAGTGCCTTTCTTAGCACCCTGTGCTTTTAGGTCCTGAACTTTTTTACTAAATTCGTTGCCTTCACGCATGTCTAGTTCATGTTGAACT
>Ga0181572_10001551_pt1 | contig 16795 bp, 15 predicted proteins | sample 101ome_26_FD_133004 | JGI IMG/M metagenome (GOLD analysis project Ga0181572, IMG submission 133004) | Coastal salt marsh microbial communities from the Groves Creek Marsh, Skidaway Island, Georgia - 101408AT metaG (megahit assembly) | ecosystem: Environmental > Aquatic > Marine > Intertidal... | reverse complement strand
TGCCCATGGTCATGATGGCGGGCATGAAGAAGCTGGTGCCGAGCAGTACATCGAGACTCATCATGATGGCGCTGACAAAGAGCGCGGGAAACGCAAACAGCGCCAGTATCGTGGCAACAAAAATACCCCATACCGTCAATGGCATACGCATCAATGTCATACCGCGTGTTCTGGCCTGAAGAATGGTCACCACGTAGTTCAGCCCACCCATGGTGAAACCGATAATGAACACCGCCAGCGATGCGAGCATAAGGAGAATTCCCGCCTCGGAGCCCGGCGTGCCCGGCAGAATCGCCTGTGGCGGATACAGTGTCCATCCCGCGCCTGTCGACCCACCTCCAACAAAGAAGCTGGCCGCCAGAAGCAAGACGGCTGTGAAATACACCCAAAAACTGATCATGTTGAGCCACGGAAATACCATATCCCTAGCACCCACCATGAGCGGAATCAGGTAATTCCCGAACCCACCCAGGAACAAGGCCGTAAGCAGGTATACCACCATAATCATGCCGTGCATGGTGACTGCTTGCAGATAGTAGGCAGGATCGATGAAGTTAAAGGTGTTTGGCCATGCGAGTTGCAAGCGCATGAACCAGGACAAAACCAATGCCACCATGCCTATGGCGATTGCCGTAGCGGCATACTGAATAGCAATGGTCTTTGCGTCCTGTGAAAAAACATATTTCCCCAGCCAGGTTTTGGGATGGTAAAGCTCCATCTCACCGATTTCGGCGGGTCGAACAAAACTAGTCTCGTCGTGTGCTATGTGTTCCATCGTATTCTCTCGACTATCTCTGTTGCGCCAGCTTGACCGGCTGCTGTGGATTTTCTAGACCACCGATGTAAGCCACCATGTCCTCAATGGCTTGGTCAGTTGTCATCGTGTTTGAAACGAGGCCCATCTGCAGACCGTACAGGTCATCCGCATGGCGTCCACGAATGCCATCCCGGAAGTTTTTGATTTGAGCTGCGAGGTACCAGTCGTCAAGGCCAGTCAGCGCGGGGGCGTTGACCGTCCACACACCCTGCCCGTCATCACCATGGCACTGCGCGCAGGTTGACTGGTAGAGGGCAGCGGACTTGGCGGGATCGCCAGAGGCACTCGGCTCATATCGCTCTACCGCAGCACTCAGGTTGTACTGACTGTCACCATCGAAATCAGCCTGACCTGACAACGTGTTGATGTAACTCACAACGTCGTTAATAGCCGAGGCATCTGCAAGCATCATCGCCATGGGCGCCATGGTGCGCCCCCAGGTATCGTCCTCATGCGCACCGCGCACGCCGCGTTTAAAGTGCCGTAACTGGCGCTTCATGTACTCGCCATCCATGCCGGCTAAACGGGGTGCATGCATGGCTTTGTTCCCTTCACCGTTTGCGCCGTGGCAGGAACTACAAACCCCGTAAGACGCTTGTCCAGCCATCAAGTCAGTGGTGAGTTCAGCCTGCGTTTCAGCAAAGGTCGGTTGATCCGCTAACCAAGCGGCGTAGCTTTCTTCGCTGTCTACGATGACCCGGCCTCGCATGGCGTAGTGACCTACACCGCATAATTCCTCACACAAAAGGTCATAACTGCCTTCAGCGCTTGGCTCAGCCCATATGTAAGAAACCTGCCCCGGAACAAAATCCATCTTCACGCGGAACTGCGGCACCGTGAAGTTGTGCAACACGTCAGTAGACCGCAGCAAAAATGTGACCGGTTGGCCAACCTTCAAGTGGAGCACGGGGTCGTAAACGATGACATCGTCCTGGCCGAAGGGATCAGAGGGATCAATACCTAAAGGATTGTCCTCACTGGTATGGCTGACCGCCACGGCCCCGAGTTGCCCATCCTCTCCGGGCAATCTATAGGACCAGTTCCACTGTCTCGCAAGTACTTCGAGCTCCATGGAATCTTCTGGAGGTGTGACAACGTCCTTCCAAATCAACAGGCCGGGTGCAAGCATGGCCGCAATCCCTACCGTTGTCAGACCGGTGAGCCAGGTCTCCATCTTGATGCTTTCCGGCTCGTACTCTGCGCGCCTGCCTTCCTTGTTTCGGAATTTGATGATGCAGTACGCAATGAACAGGTTTACCAATACAAAGCCAAGCCCTGTCACGACAAACGTCAAGGTGACGGTGTCGTCCATTGAGGACCAGTTAGATGCTATTGGTGTGAAGTACCACGGGCTGAGGAAATGAAAAACAACTGTCCCCAGCACCAAGACGAGCAAAATCGTTGCAGCAAACATAGCTTATCTCTCGCACCCAGTGCAAAAAATGGGCACCAACGCCCCCCCAGTAATCAGACACCCAAAGAAAGACTTACCGCTATCTTCTTTTGGTGCCTGATACTCCCTTATTGGTGGCTGTACTTTGCAGCCGCGTTATTGTTGTTTATTAGGTCGGCCCTGAAAAATCAGCGCCCAATTCCTAAACTTTTCCCAATTCCTTAGAAGCATCATCAGGGCTCGAGTGTGGGTTACCTCAGTGCCTGCGCGCTCCAAGTTGGGATAATTTTTGATGACCTTCTTGAGCTTCTTCTGATCTGCGCGATCAGTCTCAACGAACAAGACGTGCCGGCCTGCTGCCAGCGCTTTCTCAAAACGGGTGAAATGAACATTAGGGGCCTGCATACCAATAAAGCCGGCCTCCCAGGTTACGAATCCAAGTCCAATGATCGCCAGAAATACAAAGGGCACCCAACCAACTTGCGCCGCGATCCCGGATAAATGGGCCACGAGGAGAATGACGCCCGCAACGATCACACCCAACACCGCGCCAATCTCACCGGCATGGATAACATCCGTCTTCAGAAAGCTCGCAACCCGATTCACATCGTGGTTGTCCAAGCCGACGTCGTCATTGCTGAGCAAATAGATTTGGGGACGGGCTATGCCGCCAGCTTCGAGGTCGTGTTCAATCTGTTCGAGATCGTCCAGATTGTCACTGATGTAGTAGAACCGCTTCATAAGCGTTCCTTATTTATTATTGTTTATTCTTCTCCTCCAGCGCCGCCCTTGGGGTCATCCGCTGAAGCTGTCTCCCGTGGCTGGCCTCTCTGTGCCGCTCTACAGACTAATGGCTGCACCCCAACAGGTATAACCCTTTGTCCGAGGAAACTCCCCATGTGCCTGAGTATAGACGCCCCACCAAAAGAATGAAAGCCGGAACAAAGCACAGAGTGACGCGATCCCAATGCAATCTAAAACTTTGTATTTACGAGACTTTTTGAGGGGCGCTATTGCGTCGACAAGAACGGTTCGCCTTTATGCTCACTGATCGAGCGGTCGCTTCTCTAGAAACTGGCTGAGGGGATCAAGGAGATAGTTTCCAAATGGCGGGATATCCCGGTACCCCATTGAGCGGTAAAGCGCGTTAGCTTCCGGTTGCGATATCCCCATCTCGAGCCGCGCGCAATCGATACGCTCAGCTCGGATGCCTGCCTCGATTGCCAACATCAATGCCTTTGCTATACCGCGGCCACGATAGTCCCGCTCGATGAACAAGCGCTTGATCTCGGCGTAACCGGCCGCTCGCTCGAATCGCGCTGCAACGCAACCCACGCAGCGACCTTTGGCAATCTCTTCGGTGTGGTTCCGCGCTCCCAACTGAGCCTGCGCCCCATTATGGGTTTCACTCGGCATCTCGGCTTCACCGGTTTCCGGCAAACCGCTCGCAGGAACAAAGGCACCAAGAAACAAGGCGTCGCCGGCACGGAGGCTCTCGCTACTTACGAGGTGGTTACTTTCCGGAGGATAGAGTGAGGCCATATACTCATCCGACGCGGCAAGCAGGTGATCGGCCTCTTCGCCAAGAATAGGAGCGATAAAAAAAGCCTCCACCATGTTCAACCCTCAACCTAAAAAGCGCTCGGCGATCGCCTCGCCGTTACCAAACCATGCCCTGATCTGTATTAATTGACCGCTGACCATTGCGTTCTTGCAACGAACGCCCATCGATGTCTTGCTTGACTTGGAGTGTATTTGTCCGTCGCTAAAAGGCGCGGCTAAAACCAACGCAACATCCCAATCAGACCCGCAACCGCATAAAAAAACTGCAAAAGCAGGATGCCTCGGTGACCTCCCCAATACGCCCACAGCCCAATCGAACCCGCCGAGACGACCAGCAGACAAAAACCAACAAACTCGAGTCCGACATTAGCGGCCACCAGTAGCGAATAGGCAATCGCCGTCACGACCCCAAACCACTCCAGAGACTGTTTCGTCATCCGCCTTTTCCCATGACCAATGCTCAATACCAATCGATCGGGCCTAGCCCTGCGACTCCCTGATCCATAGCGTATAAAAGAAGCGCAGAGGTTCGGTCGCATCAAGCACCCAAACAGATCAGCGCGGCGACCTTATCCGATAGCGATAAAAAGAAGCCCCATAAATGCGACTACTGCCAGAACAACTGATGCCGCGAGTAGCGGACCAAGGGGAAGGGACCCATCTCGATCTGTCATCCGATCGGGCACCCAAATCAACCCAAAGAGAATGGCCGCAATGCCATAAAGCAGGCTGAGTAACGCAAAAGCCATGGATGGTCCAAGCAACTTTGGCTCGTTTAAATGAGGTAAAGCGTTAACCAACCCGGCCAGAAATCCCAGCCATGCCAAACCCAGAAGCTTTCGTGCCCAGCCGCTATAGGGAACGTCGGACACGTACCTACCCAAGACAAACAACAACAAAACGCCTGCGGCCAAGAGCATCAGCACCTGCGGGAACAAGAAGGTATCGGGCTCGTCCGGAATCAGCGACACCATCACCCAACCCAATATGGCTGACAGACCTACGCTACCAGCCAATCTAATGGCTATGGAAGCGTTAACAACGAGCGGGTGATCATGGGTGTCGGATAACAACACGCGCACCAGGGCCGCATAAAGCATCGTAAGCAGTGCGACAGCCATCGCAGGCGCTACACCCGACAAATCAGCCACCGCAGCGAGCATGCTGACAACGCCCGTCAGAAAGCCGAGTAGCCCCACTGGCAGGGAAACTTCCCATAACAGCCTAAGTGAGGATTTCTTGAACTCCCCTACAACGAGAAAACAGAAGAGCATACCTGCGATGAACAGCAGAGCCTTGGTATCTAGCAATGAACCTATCAGCATCCCGTACCTCCTGTAAGCGGCCCCTCAGGGACCATCGACTAACGCATCGGCTAAGCGCCAACGCGTACGTTGTCATGCTGTACTGCCCGACGCACCGGGCTTCACTTCATTGCGGGCCGCGACAAGTCGCAGATCAGACTGCCACGTATCGATCGAGACCTGCGTCGTACTGCCAATCAGATTTGCCCTCCTCTTCGGGAGCAACTTGCGGCTTGGCCTGTTTGATGGCGATCTCATGAAACTGAGTTGCCAAATCAGAGCTCCGGTCGGCAGCAAAGCTTTCGACCATGGTTTTCATTTCCTGAAGTGCGCCCACCAATGCTGAAGCCTGAATCACAGCATGGTCGCTACCGGGCACAATTTCGAGCTTCTCGTCACCCACACTCAGCCAGAGCACGACCTCTTCCTGCAGCAACTTGTCCATGCTCGGAGTGGCCTCTTCGCCTTCTGCGATTGCCTGATTCGTTACTGCCCAATTCATGCTTGGGGATGGATCGGCTGCCACCTCGCCACGGACGTAGCGCGCCTCGGCGTCGTGCAGGGATTGCTCAAGCCCTTTGAGCGTTAGCCCATACACAGCTGCAAAAATGCCATCACCCAGATTAGTGGAGCCCTCAGTGCCATCTGACATGATCAATTCCTCTCGTACTATTGCAAGCGGGCGTGCTCTGCATCGGCATAACGCCGTGAGCCAACCTCTATTGAGCTTACCCCGACGCGAGCAGAAAATCGCGTTAAAAATTTGCCTCATGCCCCATCGCATCACCACGCTTGAGTGAGACCCAGCTCCATCATTCTTGATCGATGGCTAATGTGGCCCCCAGCAGCTTTTAGTGACGATGCCGCTCACGCTACACTCGAATTGAGGATCAGGAATTCTGATCGCCCCAATCTCAACTAGGAGGGGGAGTTGTCATGACGTCATTTGGGATAGTGATGGAGGCCAGCCCGGGCAACACCGCGATGTTGGCCCGAGAAATTGAGCAGATGGGATTTGACGCACTGCTCTGTCCCGACACACAGAATCTCTCCCCGGACCCGATTGGGCAACTGTCGCTGGCAGGGGCCGCCACAGAGTCGCTCTTGGTCGGCACGGGGGTCACCAATCCCATTACTCGGGATCCGGCTGTGCTGGCATGCTCTCTCGCTTCGCTCGCGGTCGAAACAGGGGGACGAGCGATTTGCGGTATTGGCCGCGGCGATTCCAGTCTTGCGCACATCGGCAAAGGTAATGGAACGAGCGCGCAGCTTCGTCACTTTATAGAGAGATTACGCGCTTACTTAGACGGCGGGTCGGTAGAGCGCGATGGACACTCATCACACCTCCGATGGCTGGACTCATACCCCCGCCACCCTGTTCCGATTGATATCGCGTGTACAGGTCCAAAAACTATTCAGCTCGCCGTCGAACTCGGCGACCGTGTCTCATTCGCTGTGGGCAGCGCCCCGGAACGACTCAAGTGGGCCATGGAAACCGCCGAGGCACACCTGAAAAAGATCAATCGCCCCAGAAACTCGATTCAGATCGGCGCCTACATCAATTTGGTCTGTGATCAAGACGAGGCCACCGCCCTGGCACTGGGAAAGCTGATCGCCGGTATGGTTGCCCACTTTGCCGGGCTCAAACATGCGCCTACCGAGCACTTACCGGATCAGCTGCGCTCGATCGCCGAGCACATGCAGTCGCAATACGATATGGAGCGCCACGCTCAAGAAGAAGGAACACACCTCGCGCTAGTCGATGAAGCGTTTGTGGACTGGTTTTCGATTTGTGGACCGCCTGATAAGTGCGTTAAGAGATTGGAACCGCTTATCGATATTGGTTTAGAACACGTTTATCAACTAGGGGGGTCGCCGGTTGCACACCCGCACGGGGCAAGACAAGTTGCTACGGTAGAGCAAGCCCGATTGTTTGCGTCGAAAGTGATGCCCCACTTCCGAACATGACAACAGCGATTGATAGAGGGCGATCTATTTTGTGTCACCGGACACCGCATGACTGCTAGCGGCAATACCACCGGTAACGAGATATACCGCTGGTACGTGGTCGGTGTGCTTACCTTCGCCTATCTCGTGTCGTTCCTGGATCGCCAGATTTTGGCGCTCATGGTCGCGCCCATTCAAGCAGACCTGTCTCTTACCGATACGCAGATGTCTCTGCTGATGGGGCTGGCGTTCTCCATCTTCTACGTTTTTATGGCTGTCCCATTAGGCCGGCTTGCCGACACCGGCGTTAGACGCAATATTATTATCGGTGGCGTGACGTTGTGGAGCGCCATGACCGCCGCCTGTGGTCTGGCTGGTAGCTACCTGCACCTTTTCCTGGCGCGAATGGGTGTAGGTATCGGCGAGGCCAGCCTGACCCCCAGTGCCACATCAATCATTGCGGACTATTTCCCCACTGGTTTGCGGGGCAAGGCGTTGGGAATCTACAACTCTGGTGTATCGCTGGGCACGGGTTTCGCCATGATCTTCGGCGGGACGGTTATCGCTTACGTCAGCACCAGCGAACAACATGTGCTACCCATTATTGGCAGCGTTTCCGCATGGCAGTACGTCTTTTTCCTTGTCGCCCTGCCCGGTCTGCTGGTAGTGCTACTGATGTTGACTGTGAGCGAACCAGCACGGAGCGAGACCCACTCTAGCGCTGAAAATCTGAGCTTCGCACAGGTGCTCTCCTTTTTGCGGGATAGGAAGCGGGTCTATGTCCCCCTCTTTCTGGGAATGTCTGTCAACACCATCGTGGGTTACGCAATGTTTTCCTGGATCCCCACCAGTTTTGCCCGCGTTCACGGCTGGACGATGGGAGAAATCGGCCTCGGATACGGCTTTGTCATTTTGGCTACGGGCCCATTTGGCGTGCTTCTCGCCGGTACTGTGATCGACAAATTGCACCGCTCTGGGCAGCACAATGCCGAGATCAAAGTAGCGCTGTTCAGCATTGCGGTATGCCTGCCGGGCGCTCTTTATCTCCCTCTGGCGGACACGGGCCAAGCGGCTTTGATCGCGATGATTCCAGCGAGTATCGGTCCTGCCATGACCACCGCATCGGGATCGATCGCGGTCATCAATATCACTCCCAACGACATCCGGGGGCAGACCATGGCGCTGTATCTGCTCACCATTTCCTTATTGGGGCTGTCCGTAGGCCCTACTGCGGTGGCACTGTTGACAGACTACGTTTTCAGAGACCCGGTAATGATCGACTGGTCGATCAGCTCCGTGGTCCTCGCCTCGTCGCTCTTTTCCGCAATTATGCTGTGGCGCTGCCTCGCCCCCTTTAACGAGGGTGTTCGAGACGCGGTAAACTGATCCACTCGCTGTGACTGAGTTGAACAGCCAACGGCTAAGGTAAAAACGTGAGTTATTTCTCGAGCCTAATGCGATCCAGATGGTATTGGGCCATGTTGGCTACATTGGGCCTCGCCATGCTCGCTGTGGCGCTCTACTACCAGTACGCGCTCGGTGATGAGCCCTGTCAGGTCTGTATTCACGCCCGGCTTTGGGTGGCCGCTCTGACATTGATCGCACTGATTATGTATTTCGCGCCACAAACTGCGTTGCTGCGAATTCTGGGGAATGGCGCTGTGCTGATTACAACGATCGGCCTTGCAGAGCGCGCCCGATACCTCTGGCGCCTGGAAAACGGCGTCGGCGACGGCAGCTGCCAGTTTCAGCTGGGGATGCCAGATTGGTTTGCGGTCGATAGATGGCTGCCGTGGCTCTTTGAGGTACGCAACTTGTGCTCCTTTACACCGGAGATGATCTTTGGGCTCAGCATGGCTGAAATGCTGATGGCTGTGGGTGTGGGAATATCACTGTTGGCCGTCGGAAGCGCGTCTCTGGATCTGCAGCGCAGGGAGCACTCAGCACTCAATTAAGCTGACCGGCACCTCGAGCACATTGATAGCCAAACCGCCCCGCGCGGTTTCCTTGTACTTATCTTGCATGTCACGACCGGTATCGCGCATCGTCTTGATCACCTGATCCAGCGAGACAAAGTGCTCGCCGCTGCCGCGAAGGGCCATCCGCGCGGCACTGATCGCCTTCACTGCACCCATGGCGTTGCGTTCGATACAGGGCACCTGCACCAAGCCACCGATAGGGTCACAGGTCAGACCGAGGTTATGCTCCATCGCAATTTCGGCAGCGTTCTCCACCTGCGCGGGGGTACCGCCCAAGGCGTCGGCTAGGGCTCCCGCCGCCATCGAGCAGGCCGAACCGACCTCTCCCTGGCAGCCCACCTCGGCGCCTGAAATTGATGCGTTGATCTTATAGAGAATGCCAATAGCACCCGCTGTCAGTAAAAAACGACACACATCGTCCTCGCTGGCACCATGACAATGTTCCAAATAATACTTGAGCACTGCCGGGATAATGCCGGCGGCACCATTGGTCGGCGCCGTGACGATCCTTCCACCCACAGCATTTTCTTCGTTCACCGCCAGCGCGTACAACGTTACCCAGTCCATCGTGTTGAGCGACTCATCTCCCAGGGAATCCGAACGGCTCTTCAGTTGGCGATATAACTGGGCGGCGCGGCGCTTGACCTTGAGACCACCGGGCATAATTCCCTCTGCACGGCACCCGCGGTCGATACTGGATTGCATCACTTTCCACAATGCCAGCAGCCCTTCGCGTACCTCTGATTCGGTCCGCCATGCCTGCTCGTTAGCCAACATCAGAGCACTGATCGATAGCCCATGCTCCCGGCACTGAGCGAGCAGTTCCTCTGCAGTAGAAAACGGATAGCGAACCTTCGTTGGGTCATCTACAACCACATCACCATCGCTCGCCGATTCGTCAACGACAAATCCGCCACCCACTGAATAGTAGAGCCGGGTCTGTAATTCAGAACCCTGCTCGTCATAGGCCGTGAAGCGCATGCCATTTGGGTGGAACGGAAGGGTCTCAGTGCGATGCATAATGAGGTCATCGCGATAGTTGAATGTAATCTTACGAGTTCCGAGAAGCGTTAGCACAGCGTGTTCACGGGCTCGGCTGACGCGCTCGTCAATGGCGTTGATGTCAACCGTATCGGGAGAGTCACCCTCCAATCCGAGGATGATTGCTTTGGGAGATCCATGCCCGGCTCCCGTTGCGCCCAGAGAACCATAAAGCTCAGCACAGACTCGGTGACATTGCGCCAATAGGCCCGCATCACTAAGCCCCGACGCGAACAATCTGGCCGCGTGCATGGGGCCCACTGTGTGGGAGCTTGAAGGCCCAATACCTACCTTGAAAAGATCGAACGTGCTGAGTGACATGAGAATAGCAGTAGAGGAACCGGCCAGATTGTAGCGCCGCCAAACTCCCGTCGTCACTCGAAAAAACTGGCGTCTTATAGGGACTGAGCGCTCGCCCGAATACTTGCTTCGTGCGCTGACTCGCTTATCATGGCCCGTCCCGCAGGGTGCCCTCACCTTCAACTGCAACGAGCACCTCTTCGCGCAACCACTGATGACCCACTTTCTCGGAACAAAAAGATGACTACGCCCACCAAAATTTATTTGGACGAATCGGAGATGCCCACCCGCTGGTACAACGTGGTGGCAGACTTGCCGGAACCACCGCCTCCGCCTCTGCACCCCGGGACCCATCAACCCGCTACTGGCGACGACTTCGCAGCCCTGTTTCCCAAAGCACTGATTGAGCAGGAAATGTCAGCAGAGCGTTATATCGACATCCCTGGAGAGGTATTGGATGTCTACCGATTATGGCGCCCCAGCCCCCTGTTTCGCGCACATCGGCTGGAGAAGCTCCTCGATACTCCCGCACGCATCTACTACAAGTACGAGGGAGTCAGCCCAGCGGGATCGCATAAACCCAACACCGCTGTACCTCAGGTCTGGTACAACGCTCAGGAAGGGATCCGCAAGCTGACCACTGAAACAGGGGCAGGCCAATGGGGAAGCTCACTGGCGTTTGCCTGCGCGCAATTTGGGCTTGAGTGCGAAATCTGGCAGGTGGCCGCTTCCTATCGCGCCAAACCGTATCGTCGGACCATGATGGAGATCTGGGGCGGGGCAGTGCACCCGAGCCCGTCCGATGTCACCGAATATGGCAAGCAGTTATTGGCTCAGGACCCCGATCATCCAGGGTCTCTGGGGATTGCCATCTCCGAGGCCGTGGGCGAGGCGGTGGAGGACCCCACCGTACGTTACGCGCTGGGTAGCGTCTTGAACCATGTGTTGCTGCACCAGACGATTATCGGGGAGGAAGCGCTACTTCAATTGGCAAAGGTTGACGAAACGCCGGATGTCCTGGTTGGCTGCACGGGTGGCGGGTCGAACTTTGGCGGCCTCGCCTTCCCATTCTTGCGAGAGAAACTCGCCGGCAAAATGAATCCGGTGATCCGCTGCGTGGAGCCCTCAGCCTGCCCTACCCTTACTAAGGGGCAGTATCGGTATGACTTTGGCGATACCGCAGGCCTCACTCCGCTGATGAAAATGCACACGCTTGGTGCCTCCTTCATCCCTGAGCCGATTCACGCTGGTGGCCTCCGCTATCACGGTATGGCACCACTGGTGTCACACATTTACGAGTTGGGCTTGGTCGAGGCGATCTCCATTCCACAAACCGAGTGCTTCGACGGTGCTCTGAAGTTCGCAAAGACGGAGGGTATCGTGCCTGCGCCCGAACCCACTCACGCCATTGCCGCTGCTGTCCGCGAGGCGATGGCTTGCAAGGAGTCCGGCGAGGATAAAGTGATCCTGACCGCGCTTTGCGGGCATGGCCATCTTGATCTCGCGGCGTATGAAAAATACCTCGCAGGTGAAATGGTTGACCTGGATCTATCTGATGATGTGATTGCCGAAGCGATGCGTCAGGTGCCTAACATCGACGCTTGAACGCCGATACTGACCTACCCATTGCAGAATAGAAGAGCAACTCAAACAAGCAAAAGTTGGATAACACAATGAAACTTTCCCGAGCCAATTTGGCCGCTCTGGCCACTACCGTATCAATCGCCTCAGGGCAAATAAGCCTCGCGCAAGCGCAACAAACACCTGCCTCGACAACTGCCCGCCTGATGGAAGAAATCGTCGTCAGCGCGCGCGGCATCGAAGAAGGGCTGCAAGATGCGCCAATCGCTGTATCAGCCTTCACCGGCGAGACTCTGGATTACCGGGGGGTGGACAGCCTTGACCAAATCGAACGCTTTGTTCCGAGCTTAACGCTGCACAATAATCCGAGCTTCGGTGGCGCCTCCAATTCTGCGGCTATCTATTTGCGTGGTGTGGGGCAAAAAGAATTTCTTCCCACCACAGAGCCTGGAGTAGGGCTGTATGTCGATGGCGTCTACGTTGCGCGATCGGTAGGTGCGATCTTGGATATTGTTGATATCGAGCGCCTCGAAGTATTGCGGGGCCCTCAGGGAACGCTCTTTGGTCGCAACACGATTGGCGGAGCGTTGTCTATTACGACCCGCAAACCGGAACCAGGCGGTGACTTTGAGGGCAATATCAGCGCAGCCGCTGGTACAGACAGCCTTCTCCACTTGCGTGGCACCGTGCACATCCCCTGAGTGACACCGTGGCAATGCGCGCAAGCGTTGCCTCAATGACCCAAGATGGTTACGTGGATCGGCCCGATGGTATCGATTTGGGAGATGACGATACGCTGACAGGCAGAATCTCTTTGGCGCTGGAACCCAGCGAGAATTTTTCAGCCTTGATCACTGCAGACATGACGCGTGATCGCGAGAATGGCCCGGCGATGGAACTGATCGGCATCGACTTTACGGACCTGAGTCAGCTCCAGGGCGTCGTATTGGCACCCCCGCCGCCCATGGCGTTCATTCATAACGTGACGACTGCGGCAATGGGCCCCGGACAGCCCTGTGCGGCGACCGACCCCGCGGGCAATGGCGTGACATCAAACCCCGCATCACCAAACTGCTATGACGCTCGCTACATCGGTGCGGATGGTAAGAATGAGGGCACTGCGCCCGCCTATTCGGAAACCGATGTGTTTGGCCTGTCGGCTACGCTGGACTTTAATCTTTCGGACAGTTTGGCACTGAAGTCCATTACCGCTTATCGCGAACTTGAATCTGACTTTGCCCGCGACGGTGATCAATCCCCACATCGCATCGCCCAATTTGCTGACACGCTCGATCAGGAGCAGTTTACTCAGGAGCTCCAGCTCATTGGCACGCAAGATCGCCTGGATTGGATTCTGGGCCTCTATTACTTCTCTGAGGACGGCAATAACGTCAATACGCTCGACTTTACCGTCTCAAACTTCCGGTCGGGTGGCGCATTTGATAACACCGCCTGGGCGGCGTTTGCACAGGCCACCTTTGATATGACTGATCGGCTGCATCTGACACTGGGGGGCCGCTACACCGACGAAGATAAATCCTTCACCCCCGATCAAATCATCTATAACAACTACTTCGCGGGAATCAGTAATGTCGTGCCGCCGGGAAATCCACTGGCGGCACTAGATGCCCCGTTCCTGCAGGCTGGGTCCCGTATTTTGCCGTTACTGGAGAAGGAAATTTCCATATCAGAATTCACCCCGATGGCTAACCTGTCCTTTGATTTGAGCGACAGCGTGATGCTGTACGCCACTTATTCGGAAGGCTTTAAGTCGGGTGGTTTTACGCAACGGGTTTTCCCACCCATTGTGCCACCCTTTACGGCGCCACCCGGCACGCCCGATATCGACCTGATTCCCACTTACGAACCTGAATTCGTAGAGGTGCTGGAAGCTGGCTTCAAGTTGGACTTGCTTGATGGTCGATTGAGATTAAATGGCGCGTTCTTCCAGACTGATTATGAAGAGCTTCAGGTACAGGTGTTCAACAGCGTCGCCCCGGTTACGCAAAATATCGGTGAAGCGAGCATCGACGGCTTTGAGGTGGAGCTTTTTGCCTCGCCGGCAGACGGCTGGTTCGTAGAGGGCAGCCTGTCACTGCTAAATGCCGAATACGACAGTATCGATACCGCCAATACGCTCATTTTACAGAGCAATGAATTTGAGCGCGTGCCCGAGACAACGGCGAGCCTCGGACTCTCTCGAGAATTGGATATGGCCGGTATAGGCACGCTACTGCTTCGAGCAGACTGGAGCTATCGTTCAGAAACGTACAACGATGCCTACAACACTCCGCTCCTTCAGACAGACTCCTAGAGCCTGATTGACGCAAGTATCCGATGGACCAACACCGGTGGGGATTGGACAGTGATTTTAGCCGGCGTCAACCTATCGGATGAGCAATACCTGGTGACCGGCGTTTACGGCACGGCCTTCCAGTCGCTGGAGGGTGTCTATAATCGCGGTCGGCAATGGCGGGTTGAAGTAAGAAAGTCTTTTTAAACCTGATGACCAGCCGGTGAAGTGAACGGCTGGTCAATCGCCCCATTTGCCCTGCCCGCCAAAGCCCAATGAGGAGCCCACCATGGCCAGAGTTGCGCTACCCAAGCCCGACACAATCACCGATCCTGCCATACAAGGTATCTTTGCCTGGGTGACAGAAATGGAGGGCAGTGTTCCCAACCATTTCTTTGTAGAACTCAATTTCCCCGAATTCTTTACCGCCAAACTTGGCGGGACCAAAGTGCTTTGGGAGATGGGTGAACTGAGCCTGGAAGAAATCCAGCATGTTGGCATTTTGGTATCTCAGGCAAATGGCTGCCCTTATTGCACCGCCGCTTTCTGCACCATCCTGAATCACGGCCTGGGAACCGAGGAAAATTACGTTGGCGAACTGCTGCAATCTGGTCTCGATGCCGTCGAGGGAGAAAGATTACGTGCGCTCCTCGAATACGCCCTGCAAGTCAATCGCGAGCCCGCTGCAGTGACTGATGCACTGGTCGACTCGCTCAGATCACAGGGTTTGAGCGACAAGGGAATTGTGCAACTCACCCACGTGGTCAGTGACTTTGCGTCCTACAACACTCTGAATTTGGCGCTCGACACCGACTACGACTATCGAGATTTCTGGCGAGAGTTGGCAGGGTTCACTGCTTCGATCTAAGCCCTTTCCGTCAGTTCCAACACGGCTTAATGCCACTGCTGGTAAGGTATTGCTAAAAACTGCTCACAGGAATCCATTTGCACCATGCCTGTAAAACCTAACGTGCCGCAGGTCGACATGATCATAGTAGGAGCCGGTTTTGCCGGGCTCTACATGATTCATCGTGCTCGAGAAGCGGGCCTCAGCGTACGCTGTTTTGAAATCGGCAGTGGTGTAGGCGGCACCTGGTACTGGAACCGCTACCCCGGTGCGCGCGTTGATATCGAGTGCGTTGAATACTCCTACTCCTTCTCAAAAGCGCTGGAGCAAGAATGGGATTGGACAGAACGCTATGCCGGTCAACCCGAAATAGAACGTTACGCCAATCACGTTGCAGATCGCTTCGATTTGCGCCGCGACATTGCTTTTAACACGCGAGTGACCTCGGCCCACTACGATTCACAGGCGCAACGGTGGTTGATAACAACCGATAGCGGCGAGCAGATAGTTGCTCGATTTTGCATCATGGCAACGGGCTTGATCTCTGCGCCGATCGAACCGCGCTTTGACGGGCTCTCTGGCTTTCAAGGCGAGCAGTATCTTTCCAGTCGCTGGCCAGCAAAAGAACCCGTTTTTAACGGCAAGCGCGTTGCTGTAATTGGCACCGGCTCCAGTGGCATCCAAATTATTTCCGAGGTCGCTAAAAGTGCCGGAGAGCTGTTCGTGCTGCAGCGAACACCTTCGTACCCGATTCCGTTGCGAAATCATCCTGTAGATCCGGGCCATGCCGTCAAAATGAAGGCGCAATATGGGGAATTGCGTACCCGTCAGTTCAATTCCTTTTCAGGATTTACATTGGTCCACTCCGACCTCGCGCCGCCGCCCTCTCAAGCAGCGATGGCAGTGAGTGAAGAAGAACGACGAGCGGAGTACGAGAATCGTTGGGCGTCGGGCGGCCTTTCCCCCTACTACGCCTTTACCGACAGCCTGCTGGATATGGATTCCAACCGGACTCTGGCGGATTTTGCCCGCGAGAAAATTCGGGAGCGTGTAAAGGACCCTGAAATTGCAGAGAAACTGTGTCCGCAGTACCCCATTCTGACGCGACGACTCTCACCGGAGACGAATTACCTCGAAGTCTTCAATCAGCCGACTGTTGAATTGATTGACCTCAACGAGAGTGCCATCTCTCACTTCACCGAGAACGGTATCGTTATGGGTGACCGGGAAATCAAGATTGATGTCGTGATTTTCGCGACCGGCTTTGACGTCATGACTGGCGCCATGGACCGCATTGACATCCGGGGTAAAGACAACGAGGCGCTTAAGGAACGATGGGCACAAGGGCTGACCAGCCATCTCGGGATGATGACCCACGGCTTCCCCAATCTTTTCTGGATCAACGGGCCTCACAGCCCCTTTTATAATCCGATCTTGTTGGCCGAGTTCCAGTGCGATTTCATTTGCGAACTCATTGCAGACTTGGCGTCTGCCGACCACGAGGTCCTTGAAGCCGACGCGAGTGCTGAAGCAAGCTATGTGGCGCTCACCAACCAGATCGGCAACAGCACGCTGTATCCCGAGTCTGATAATTACTACATGGGTGACAACATACCCGGCAAGCCGCGGGCAACGCTGTTCTGGTTTGGCGGATTTCCTTTCTATCGCAAGCAGTGTCGCCTCGCTAGAGAAGCATGGGCGGGCTTTAAGGTAGGATGAAGCAGAAAAGC
>Ga0181572_10001548_pt1 | contig 16801 bp, 9 predicted proteins | sample 101ome_26_FD_133004 | JGI IMG/M metagenome (GOLD analysis project Ga0181572, IMG submission 133004) | Coastal salt marsh microbial communities from the Groves Creek Marsh, Skidaway Island, Georgia - 101408AT metaG (megahit assembly) | ecosystem: Environmental > Aquatic > Marine > Intertidal zone... | reverse complement strand
TTCGTGTTCCGCCATGATTTCAATCGCGCTCTTTTGTCGCGAGGACTCATTCTTCTTCTTCGCCTCGGCTTCGTTCAGAATGCCTTTCCCGAACGATTTAATCGTCCCATCCTGTGTCGTTCCGTCGCGCGCGCGCGCGTTCGCTCGTCAGTCTCTCGCTCCGCCGATCGCTCGCGCATTTTCCACGTCAGCACGACATCCTCGTCAGCACGATTCCCCGAGCCCACGTCATCACCAACACCGACGCTTTCCCGACGACGCGCGCGCGAGCCACGACCGCGACGTTCGCGCGATCGATCCATTATATTTCCATACACCTCACGACACCCTCCCCCGCGTCTCCTCCACGTCGCCTCGCCCGCACGCACCGCGATGTGTTGCTTGACCTCGTACGCGCGCACCGCCATCGACCGCTGCATGTACGCGAACACGGCGAGTTGTTCCTCGCTCGTGAGCCCGTGGCGTTCGAGCGCGGCGTGATCGATGGTGACCGACATTTAAAACGGTGCGTGTGTAAAGTGTTCTGTTCGCGCGTTCGTGCGTCGCGCTACGTCGTTGTTGATGTCGGCGACGGATGAATGCGTCGACCGGATCGTTCGAGGGGTGGAATGTCGACGACGACGCGCGAGATCGCGCGCGAGAGATCGCGCGTGGTCGGCGCGTGTTTTGTTTGTTTACTCGGACGTATGGCATGTACATGAATACGTATACGCCGATATATATATATATATATACGATGTAATACACGGTGCGCACGCACACGGGGTGACGGACGGACGTCGCGGGGTGGTGAGACGGACGGACGGACAGACGACGAGTCATGAATCGTGGAGGACGCCTCGGCACCCGCGACGCGGCCGCGCGGAGTGAACGCGACGCGATCGGCGCGACGGGCCGCGCGTCGCGTTCGGTCGGTGCTTTCGAGTCGAATCGTCGGATCGTCGAATCGTCGAATCGCGGCGTCGGCGTCGCGTCGGCGTCGGCGTCGGTGTCGCGTCGCGTCCCATCACTCATCATTCGGCACCCCGCGCATCGTTCGAACGATTCGATTCGATTCGTTCCGACGCGTCCTCGACGCGCCGTCCCCTCACGCCCTGTCTCTCTCTCGAGTCCTCACGCATCGTGTATGCGTACACGGACACAATACTCTCGTCACCCGACACGTCGAGCCACGCGCGCATTCATCACTCATCACTCATCACTCATCACTCGTCACGCGTCACGCGTCGTCACACGTCGGTCGGCGCGCGATGCCGTCGTCGTCGTCGCCCGCGCGCGCGCGCGCGGAATCCGTCGATGACGTCCGTCGTCGTGTCCTCGCGCGCGCGGCCGCGAGCGCGCGTCGCGGGGACGCCGGCGCGACGGACGACGCCGAAACCGATGACGTGCCGACGACGGCGGCGTCGTCGGACGCGCGACGAACGCTCGCGCGATTGCTCGACAGCGCCGCGCGCACGGCGGTGGAGGCGGCGGCGGTGGAGGCGGCGCTCGTGGACGTCGATGCGTCCGTGGATCCCTTGCGCGCGGCGGTGGGGAGGACGCGGTTGGAGGGATTGCGAGGGAAGATGGAGACGCAACGCGCGGCGACGGCGGCGGCGAGACGACGCGTCGAGGCGGAGGAGGCGGAGGCGGCGGCGCGGTCGGGTGGGGTGGTGGATCTGACGAGTGGTGGTGGTGGTGGTTCGGACGGACCGGGTGGTGGCGGCGAAGAAGTCGCGGTGAAACCGACGCCGACGCCGACGCCGAAACCGCCGCCGACGCCAGACGACGATTTTTTCACCGAACTCTTCGACGCGCCGAGAGCGAACGAAGCGGCGGCGACGGAGACGGAGCGCGAACGGTTGATTCGTATCGGTGTGCTCACGCCGTTTGATCGATTGGATGGGTTCGAGCGGGCGTTGAAGGAGAAGGAGACGTCGAGTAAAGCGGCGGCGGCGACCAAGGCGTGGCGGGAATCGAGAAGTCGAGCGGTGACGCTCTCGGCGGACGAGACGCCAAAGGTAGAGGCGAACGCGCGTCCTTTCGCGAGTCGCGCGGTGAGAAACGCGACGAGTCACGCGACAAAACAAAAGATGGCGGCAAAACGCGCGGAATGGCGCGCAAAGATGGATGAGAACGCATCCGTGTCGGGCGGGAAACGCGCGAGGCGCGCGGCGAGACGCGCGGCGCTGGAGAGCGACGACGACGTCGCGAACGTCGGCGACGACGACGACGACGACGACGACGAGCGGGAGGAGTTGGATGACGTCGAGTTTTCGGGTGGATTGTCTCTTCCGGGAGACACGTACGAGCGCTTACTTCCTCACCAAAAGACGTGTTTGAAGTGGTTGTGGGAATTGCACTGTCAACGCGCGGGGGGCATCATCGGCGACGAGATGGGTCTCGGTAAAACGGTGCAAGTGGCGTCGTTTCTCTGCGCGTTGCACCACTCGCGCATGTATTCACCCACCATCATCGTCTGTCCCGCCACCATGCTTCGACAGTGGCGTCGAGAGCTTCGAATCTGGGCGCCAAAGCTCAAACCGACGATTTTACACGATTCGGCGTTGTCGAGCGAATCGGGCGGCGGGAAGAAGCGCGCGAGAGAACGCGCGTTCGACGCGTGCGTGTCCGACGGGGACGGCGTGTTGATCACGACGTACGAGCACATGCGTTTGTTTCGAGATCGTGTGTGCGCCGTGCGATGGGGATACGCCGTGCTCGACGAGGGGCACAAGATTCGAAATCCCGACGCCGACGTGACCATCGTCGCCAAGCAACTCCAAACGGTGCATCGAATCATCATGAGCGGCGCGCCGATTCAAAATCGTCTCTCCGAGCTCTGGTCGCTGTTCGATTTCGTGTTCCCTGGGAAACTCGGGACGTTGCCGGTGTTTCAGGCGCAATTCGCCGTACCGATTCAAATCGGCGGATACACCAACGCGAGCAATCAACAGGTTACGACGGCGTATCGATGCGCGGTGACGCTGAAGGATCTCATCGCGCCCTATCTTCTTCGTCGCATGAAGTGCGACGTGGACGTCAAGTTACCCGAAAAGACGGAGCAGGTGTTGTTCTGTCCCATGACGTCGGAACAGCGCGAGGCGTACAGATCGTACCTGGCGAGTCGAGAGGTGGAGGAAATTTTAGACGGCGATCGAGAGGCGCTCGGCGGCATCGACGTCTTGCGGAAAATCGTCAATCATCCAGACTTACTCGAGCGTCGCACGCACGCCGCGAACGAAGATTACGGTGAGGCGATCAGGAGCGGTAAGTTACAGGTGACGCTCAAGGTGTTGTCGCTGTGGCGCGAGCAAGGCCATCGGTGTCTCGTGTTTAGTCAGACGCAACAAATGCTCGACATCATTGAGAGCGCGGTGGCGAGCGCCGGATACAATTACAGACGAATGGACGGTAACACGTCCATCGCCGCGCGCATGTCGCTCATCGATGATTTCAACGACGAGGACAACGGCGTGTTCGTCTTTTTATTGACGACAAAGGTGGGCGGTTTGGGCGTCAATCTCACCGGCGCGAATCGCGTGCTACTGTACGATCCAGATTGGAATCCATCCACGGATGCGCAGGCGCGCGAACGCGCGTGGCGCATCGGGCAGAAGAAGGAGGTGACAATCTACAGACTCATCACCGCGGGCACGATCGAGGAGAAGGTGTATCACAGGCAGATTTACAAGGAATTCCTGACGAGCAAAGTGCTTAAGGATCCGAAACAGCGCCGATTTTTCAAGGCGCGCGATATGGCCGACTTGTTCACCTTCGACGAAGCCGCGGCGGGCGGGGGTGACGAAGAGAATAAAGGGACGATCGAGACGGTCGAACTTTTCGCCGAAGTCGAGGGACAAATCTCACGCGGCGACGTCGAAGAGGACTCGCGCGAGACGTATGAAGGATCCGAAGACGGCGAAATCGAGCGCGACGAGTGGGATCCCGACGATAACGAAGCTCCGCCGAAGGCGACGTCGCGCGCCAAGTCGTCGACCGCAGATAATCGACGCGTTCGAATCGAGACGGCGCAAGCTCCGAAACCGACGACGAACGGCGATGGGGGAAGCGGCGACGCGAGCATTTTGCGTGGCTTGTTCGATTCGGGAAATATTCAAGTCGCAATGAACCACGACAAAATTATGAACGCGGCGGGCGTCGATCGCATGTCACACAACGCCGAGGCCGATCGAGTCGCGCGACGCGCGGCGGAAGCGCTGCGAATGTCGACGCAGACGGCGCGCGCCGGATTGGCTGTCAACGTTCCAACGTGGACAGGCAGTCGAGGCGCCGTCGGCGGCTCAAACGCGCTTCCACCGAGCACTACCGCGCGCCCGCTGGGTCGCTTCGGTCGCACTAGTGCGCGCCCGCGAGCGCTCGCCGCGAACGCCCCCGCCGTCGGGTCCCGAGCGTTGCTCGATCGCATCGCCGAGCGACAACGAGAAAACTCTCGAGCCGTCGAAGCCGATCTCGACAGCGCCGATCTCGACGAACGGCAGGCTCACGAATTGATGAGAGACATAATTTTACTGCTCAAATCACGCGCTGGGCGAGCACCGACGAGTTTCGTCGTTGACGCGTTCCAGGACCGCATTCAAAGCCATCAGCACGCGCTGTTTCGCAAATTACTCAAACTCGCCGCCGACTTGGAGCGCGCGCCCCCAGGGTCGCGAGAGGGCGCCTCGAGCTCGTGGGTTCTAAAACCAGAGTTCGCAGATTTGTAGAACTATTAGCACATTAGACGCACATAGAGACGTTGTCTAGCTAGATTCATTTGTAGACGATTCAATTTCTGATTTCGACGTCTTCTCACTGAAGAAAAATAAGTACGAAATGCGCTTAAACATCCCACGTCGATGTCGGCAGTTTACCTCGCGCCGACTGGCGCGAACGTTTTGCGCGGACGCTAAAAACATCACTCTCGAGCGTCTTCGCTCGCGCAAGCGCGCGGTTACGTCTCTATTTCGATGATGTTCCCAACGTTCCCTCCGCCGGACGAACAGGTTGCTTTTCGCACCTTTTGCGCGTTTCTCCTCGTGTTCCACCTGAGTGAGTTCGCCCTGGCGTTTCATTACAATCCGCGCGAGCTCGGATGGCGATCATTCCTGGTATCCAAACCGTACACGGTCGCCATGAGCGCGGCGGCGCTCGAGTTTCACCTCGAATGGCGTTTCTTCGCCGAGCGCAAAGAGGCGGCTGTGGAGACGATGTTTTACGCTGGTGTTTTGATGTGTCTCTTCGGCGACTGGTTGCGTAAGGCGTCCATGTGCACCGCGGGGACGGCGTTCACGCATCTCATTCAGACGCATCGACGGGCGACGCACTTCTTGGTGACGGTGGGCGCGTACGCGTACGCGCGCCACCCGGGATACCTGGGATGGTTCGCGTGGGCTCTCGGCACGCAGGTGATGCTCGGGAACCCGGTGTGTTTCGTCGCGTTCGCCGTGGTCACGTGGGTTTACTTTAAGCGGAGAATAACGTTCGAAGAGCGTCACCTTCGACGCATGTTTAGCGAGTACGAAGACTACGCTCGACGAGTGCCGACGTGGATTCCTGGAATCAAGTAGCGCACCGTAGGACACAGATTCTCACACATAGAAGTACATAGATATAGCGCGTTGTATTGATTCAAATTTCTCTAATCTCTAACTAATCTCTAAGTGCTGTTGTTCTCGACGACGACGAAATCTTCGGCGCCTCTCGTGGCGCTCACAGGTCCCTTCGCGTTTCTGCGAAGTTGGTTACCTTTGACGTCGCCTTCGCAATCGATCAACTCGACGCCGTACCGTCCGTTCTCGTTCAGTGCGCACGAGGACATGTGTACCACCGCTCCGCCTCGAATGAGCGCGCCGTTCGCCCCGTTCCTCTCGAACGCGCACCGTTCCAGAGTGACGGTTCCCGAACCGGGCAGGCCCGAAGAGTCTCCCAAACCTACCAAACCGTGCGACGCGCACCCACTCGCCGCGCAATCCACGAGCGCGACCTCCGCCCCCTCGATCCCGAACCCTGCCCCCGTGGTCGAGTTCACCTCACACGACTCGAACGTCGCCGAGGACCCTTCTGTCGCGAAGACTCCGTAGTTGTTCGCCACCGACTTGGACCCGTGCGCCACCGCGACGTTTCGAATCGTCACCCCTCGCGCTCGAATCTCGATCGTGCTCTCGTACGGCGTCGGCGTGAAGTGCTTCAACGTCGCCTTCGGCCCACCGCCCGCAGTTTCGATCGTCACGCCGTCGACGTCGACGACGACGCGTTCATCGAACTGGACACCCGCCTCGAGCACGATTCTGTCTCCCGGCCTCGCCGCTCGAAGCGCCGCCGCGATCGTCGCCCCGCCTCGCTCGACGCGTAAGACCGACGCGCGCGCGTTCGCCTCCTCCTCCGCGCGCCCGCGCGTCGCCGTCGTCGTCGTCGCCACGAGCGCGACCAAGTGCGCGCGTCTTCCGAGACTTGGTCCGTTCGCCTTCCCGCGCGCGTTCCCGTCCGCGCGCACCGCACCCGCGCGCACCGCACCCGCGCGCACCGCACCCGCGCGCGCGACGCATCGCATCGTTCGCGCCGCTCGCCCGCGCCCCGGCGCGCCCCACGTCCGTTCGCGCGCGTCGACGAGTCGAGACGACCAAACCCTCATCCCTCGACGTCACTTCGCGCACGCCGAGCGACGCCGAGCGACCGCCTCGACGACGACGCGCGCGATGAAGACGACGATGTGTGACGCATCCCGCGCTTCGGCGGCTCGCGCGACGCGCGCGCGCGCGCGAGACGGCGCCGAAGGGCGCGAGACGACCCGAGGCGGGGTTCGAGGGCGCCGAGCGGCGATCGCTCCGGCGAACGAACGACGAGGCGAACGCGTCGTCCCGCGCGCCGGGAGCACGTTCGGGAGAATTTTCCGCGTCACCACGTTCGGTGAATCGCACGGTGGCGGCGTCGGGTGCGTCGTGGATGGGGTGCCGCCGCGTCTTCGCATCACGCGCGAGGAGCTCCAGTTCGAGCTCGACCGTCGACGCCCCGGACAGAGCCGAATCACGACGCCGAGAAATGAGGCGGACGCGTGCGAGATTCTGTCCGGCGTCGGTCTCGACGGGGTGACACTCGGCACCCCGGTGGCGGTGTTGGTGAGGAATAAGGACCAGCGAAGCCAAGACTATGGCGAAATCGCGGTGGCGTATCGACCGTCTCACGCGGACGCGACGTACGATATGAAGTACGGCGTGCGCGCGATCGCGGGTGGTGGTCGAAGCAGCGCGCGGGAGACTATCGGACGCGTCGCGGCGGGGGCGATCGCGAAGAAGGTGCTCAAGGAGGTGGCTGGGACGGAAATTTTGGCGTACGTGAGCGCAGTGCGCGACGTGAAGACGGATGCGGTGAACCACGAGACGATGACGATGGATGACATCGAAGCCAACATCGTGCGATGCCCGGACGAGGCGTGCGCACAAAAGATGATCGATGCGATCGATGAGGTGCGGGTGAAGGGCGACTCGTGCGGCGGCGTGGTGACGTGCGTCGTGAGAAGCCCGCCGAGAGGTTTGGGTGCGCCCGCGTTCGATAAGCTCGAGGCCGATCTCGCCAAGGCGATGCTCAGCTTGCCGGCGACGAAGGGTTTCGAGATCGGCAGCGGCTTCGACGGCACGTTGCAAAAGGGTAGCGAGCACAACGATGAATTTTACATGGATAGCGATAAAGGTTTGCGAACGCGCACGAACCGATCTGGAGGTATTCAAGGAGGCATCTCCAACGGTGAGATGATCGAGATGAAGATTGCGTTCAAGCCCACGTCCACGATCACGCAGGCGCAAAACACGGTGAACCGCGACGGTGTGGAGACCGAATTGAAGGCGCGCGGTAGACACGATCCGTGCGTCGTGCCTCGCGCGGTGCCCATGGTGGAAGCCATGGTCGCCCTCACGCTCGTCGACCACTTGATGCTCCAGCACGCGCAATGCAACTTGATCGACGCCGGCGACATGACCAGTCTCGTCCAAGGTAACATGGCGACCCTCTACGACGCGGACGCCATCGCCGCCGCAGCCGCCGCGTCCAAGGCTCAAATGAGCACGAAGGATATGTCCGATGCCTTTAGTGAGGATTAAGCGTATCGTTGCAATCTAAATATTCTATTTCTTTTCCTTTTTGGCCTTCTTCTCCTTCTTCTCTTTCTTTTCCTTCTTCTCTTTTTTCGCCTTCTTCTCCTTGGGGGAGTCGGACGCCTCGCATTCCGTCTCCCCCTCGACGTGCTTGCGCTTTGACGGAGTCTTTTTAACCGGCTCTTCAGCCCCGAACTCCTTCTCAAAAGCACTCATCATCGTCTCGGCCGTCTTTTGCTTGCTTTTCCATTGCTCCGGTGCCGCTTTGAATTGCGTAACACCGAGACGGCGCATGAGAATCGGACCGTGACGCGTCGCGTTAAGCGGCCCGTCTTGTCCCGCGAGTCCGCTGAGAATGAGCTCTTTGCCTCGCGCGTCCGCTTCTCGGTAGCACGCCTCTAAGACGTGCGAACCGATCGGAGAGAGACCGAGCTGCGCCCATTTACCGTTCAGTTTCCCGATGAACTCTTTCTTCAAGTTTTGTTTTTGCGTCGGCGACGCCAAAAACGCCTCGACGGCGCGAGAGCCGGCACTGTCTTGACACACCTTGAACACCTCCGTGTCAGTCATCGACACGAGACTCTCGGAAAACATCGGTATGCAGTCGGCGTTAAACTTGAAGAGTGTCTGAAACATCGCGCTTCCGAGAACGGAGCATCGACCGTAGTTTGGAGTGTCGAGCCAAAACAACGCCGGAGCGAGTTGCGACCGTCCCTCTTTACGCGCCTCCATCTTCAGCGTCAAACCTCGTGCGAGCGCCTTGGCAGCATCCTTTTCAGAAATCTTCAATCGCACGCACGCTGCGAGAGTCGCCGCGACGACGCCTGCGCGTTTTTCATGAAGAAGCGTTCCGAACACTTGCGACAACTCGTTGAGCGTGCTCGAGACGTGGTCCTGGTCCTTCGTCGCCGCTAAAAACGCCTGGAGCACAAAGTTAGACACTGGATGCTTGGCGGTTGAGATCATTTTATCGCGGAAAAAACGGCGGTAGATTTCGTTGAACAGTCCTCGAGGTGCCACGGCGAGAATGGCCTCCATCAAGTGCGAGCCTGCGCGAGACTGCATCATCGTTTTGATGTCCCACTCTTGCGCGTCGGCGAGAAGTTCACCCTCGTTCGTCCCTTCCGCGGGCGCGCACCCCAGCAGGCCCGGTATGATCCACGTCAACGATTCCGCGTCACCCTCGTGCGCCTTGAGAATGGCTTGCAACATGGCGCTTCCGCACGTGTCCTCCATCAAGTTCCACAACTCGGATTCGATGGCGGCCAACACCGAGTCTGAAAACTTTCTCAACTCCTCACCGAACCTATACGACGTACTGAGCGTCCCCGCAAACTTACCCGCCATGGACGTCCCACCTCGAAGCTTATCCGCCAAATTCTTTCCGCTCGCCGCGCCTCCGCCTCCGGACGCCTTTTGTTTCGGTTGTTGCGGCGGGTTCAAATCCGCTCGACCCGCGAGCAAGGACAAAAACTTCCTAGCCACCGGACTCGCGCGCTTATCGAACGCGACGTCCACCGCGTTTTCCGATAACTCCTTTCCCATGTTCTCCAACACGTCTCGTCGCAACGCCGCCGCCGCCGCCTCGGTCTCTGCCTCGGCGTCGCCATCCGCCGTCGTCTTCAAATGTCTCTCCATCATCACCCCCATCGCCGTCTCCAACACTCTCGACCCAAATAATGATTTCGACAGCACGTAATAGCCACCGCCCTTCGCCTCCGTCACCTCTCCGCACTTGGCGAGGAAGGACACCACCGCGTCGGCGCTCGCGCGCCGCAAACAATCCTCCAGCGTCCTCGAGCACTTGGCATCCATCGCCAGCGCGCACTCCGACCCATCCGCACCCTCGAGCGCGTTCGAGCCGATCGCACGAGACTCTTCGCGCGCTTCCGCCGCGACATCCTCGGATTCCGCGGCGCGCGCGCGCGCATCGCACGCCTCGAGCGCGGCGGCGATTTCGTCGTAATAGGCGCTCGCATCCTCGTCGACGCGATACCGTCGACCGTCGACGCCCTGGACGCTGCCGTCGTACCCGGACTTGAGCGCCATGGCGGCGCGATCGGGTTCCGCCATCTCGCTCGGCGAGACGCGCGGTGGGACGCGCGCGACCGTCTCGCGCGTCGTCGGCCGAGACGCCGCCGCCGCCTAAATTCGGCGCAGCATAAATGTTTATCTCTAGACCCTACGGGTGTACATAGGCGTGCGCGTGCCTTCAAACCGTTATCCAAAACGCAACGTTTCCGAGGCGAGTCGTACGTTTGTAGAGTAATAGAATTTAGAGTGAGCTCAATGCGCGTCGAATGTCCGAAGTCACAACCGACATCCCCGCGATGCGCCGCCACACGCGGGTCTTCGTGCCGACGCCCGCTGCGTCCGAGCGCGCTCAGCACTCGTCGACGCACGCGCCGACCTCCGTCGACCGCGCACGTCGATCGCAGACGCACGCGCGCGCACTTCCGCGCATTTTAATCGTCGACCGCGCGTGCGCGTCGATACCGCGCGCGAGAAGGTTCGAGCGGGCCGAGGGACACCGCCTCGCGCTCGGGACGCGATGACGTTGTCGCGCGTCGCCAACGCGGTGCGATTGGTGGCGGTTCGAAGTCGAACGGCGCGCGATGTGGCGGCGGACCGACGCGCGCGACGCGCGGTGATGACGGCGAGCGCGGTGGTGGAGGAAGAGGAAGTACGCGTGACGGCGGCGACGCCGGGCAAGCGTCGCGTGGTGGTGCTCGGGAGCGGATGGGGCGCCATCTCGTTCGTCAAGTCGCTCGAGTCCAAGGGACCGTACGATGTCACGCTGGTGTCTCCGAGAAATTATTTCTTGTACACGCCGCTGTTGCCGGGCGCGGCGACGGGGGCGGTGGAGGACCGTTCCATCGTCGAGCCGATTAGACGCCCCATTGCGAGCAAAGGGTACAGGTACTTTGAGGCGAACGCGCTGAGCGTGGACCCGGAGGCGAAGAAGGTGCGATGCCGCGGAAGTGATCACACGTTCCAGAGCGAGGAGGATCTGGCGGTGAGCCAAGCGTGGAAGGAGTTTGACTTGGAGTACGACTACTTGGTGACGGCGGTGGGGGCCGTGCCCAACACGTTTGGGGTGCCCGGCGTGCAAGAACACTGCATGTTCTTCAAGGAGATCGGCGACGCGGCGCGATTCCGACGGGAGGTGAACGAGCGATTCGAATGCGCGACTTTGCCGGGGGTGCCGAGAGAACGAATCAAGCAACTGCTAAAGTTTGTGGTCATTGGCGCGGGTCCGACGGGGGTTGAGCTCGCCGCGGAATTGTACGATTACGTGTACCAAGACGTGGCGAAAACGTTCCCGCGACGATTGCTCGACGATGTGAGCATAGAAATCATCGATTTACAAGAAAAGATCCTCTCGACGTACGATAGACGCATCGCCGAGTATGCGACAGATTTTTTCCAACGGGCGAATATTAAGTGTCTGCTGGGGGCCGCCGTCAAGGAGGTGAAGGAGAACGCCGTCGTCATCTCGGACAGAGACGGCAGCAACGTCCGAGAGGTTCCGTTCGGGCTCGCGGTGTGGTGCACGGGGATTAAACTCAACCCATTCTGCGAAAAGCTCATCGAATCGTTGCCCGCGGGTGCGCAAGAGAATAAGCGCTCGTTGCTCACGGATAAGAATTTGCGCGTCAAGGGGAGCAACGGCACCATCTTCGCGTTAGGCGATTGCGCAACGATTGAGCGCCCGCGCTCGCTCGCCAAGGCGGAAGAACTTTATCGCGAAGCCGCGCGATGCACTCCGGAGGGCGATTGCGAGATCGATCTCAGCATTGATGGCGTCAAGAAGGCTCTCAAGAATGGTCTCGAAGAGTTTCCGCACTTGGAGGAAATTTACAACCGCGTCGACGACGTGTACAAGAATTTCACCGGTGGAAGCGAGCGCATGTCGTACCCGGAATTCCGCGCCATGCTCGAAGACGTCGATAAGGGTCTTCGCGCCTTGCCCGCGACCGCACAGGTGGCCAAGCAAGAGGGACAGTACTTGGCCTCGTTCTTTAACGAATGCGGCGGCGACGACGAAAAGATTCAGAACGCCCCGGCGAGATTCGATTACGTGCACAAGGGTTCGCTCGCGTACATCGGGAAGGACGCCGCCGTGGCGGATATTCCCGGTTTCGCCATCGTCAAGGGTGTTGCCGCCGGTCTCATCTGGAAGTCGTTCGAAACCATCTCCCAAGTCTCCCCGCGAAACGTGTTGCTCGTCGCCGCCGACATGGTGAGAACCAAAGTGTTCGGGCGGGACATTTCACGCATCAATTAAGTTACCAACGTCTTAGCAAAAGTTGTTCTTCGTCCACCGTGCGTGCGAACGGGCGTGCGTACGCAGAAAAAATGAAATTTACACGTGAGTTTATTGTTGAAAGTCTAATCATTAGCCTAGGCTAGCCTAGGCCATCGCTCGACGGGAACGCCTCGGCGGACTCGCCGGCGGCGTCGACACCTTTGGCGCGTCGGGCGGTGCGTTTTCATCGTGCTCGATCGTCCCGGACGTCTTACTCTCCGTTCGGACGATGGAGTGATCGTCATCGCCGTCGTTCGCTTCCGTCGCCTCGATCGCCGCGCCGTTGTCGTTCTCCGCGATGTCCTCTTCCTCCTTTGGAATTTCGGTGACGAGGACCGTCTCTTTACCCTCCGCTCGAGCGGACACGTTGTACGCCGCCGCGCGCTCCACGTGCGCCTCGTTGAGCTTGGTCTCGAACGCGTCCACGAATTGTTTCGCCTCGGGCTTGGCGGCGCGCTTTTGCTTTTGACACATGGCGACGAAGCTCGCGTGCACCTCGTGATCGTACAGCGCGGCGTCATATTGCTTCCACGCCTCGGTAAACTTTTTAAACGCTCGTTCGCTGAGATTTAGCTGCGAGACGCAGAACGCGATGTCTCGCGCAGGTTTCGGCGAATCTGCGAGCGCCGCCTCGGCGAATCGCGCGCACATTTTATCGCAGATGGATTCCGCCTGACGCTCCTTATCGATGAACCCGACGAGTCGCGTCATGATTCGCTTAAACGCCTCTGGCGAAATGTCCTCGTCGGCGGATAATCTCGAGAGCAAATCGGTCAACAGGTTATAGATCGGGTTGCCGTGTTTTTGCGAGAGCTCGTGGAAAAAGAGCTTGGCCACCGCGGCGACTCTCGGGTCGGCGTCCTCGAGGCACCGCGCCATCTCGCTGATGTGACCCTTGACCTTCATCATGTCGTTCAACACCAAGTGGGACAACACGGTGATGGCGTGCTGACGAACGCTCGCGTCGGGATCGTGTAACGAGTTACCCCACTCCTTGACGCCGTAGAGGTGCTCAGTCCACGGCTCGACGGCGTTCGGAAATCGAAACGCCAAGTCGCCGAGAGCGACGAGCAGCGCCGCGCGCGTGCCCTTGTCGGACTCTACCTTTAATCGCGAGAAGATCAATTTCAGGTGATCTTCGCAAAACTGCGCGTCGAGTACCATGAAGCGCGTGAGCGCGGCGAGCGCGGCGCCGCGCAACAACTCAGGACCCTGCGTGACGGCGGGGTGCGAGCACAACTGCACGACGAAGGGCGCGTACAGTGCGATGAGACCGCGAGCGGCGCCCTTTTTCGTGGCGAGAAGCTCAGCTTCAGCCTTTTCTCGCGTGGCGTCCAGCAAGAGATCTTCGGCGACGGCACCTTCGCCCATGGCGGCAGCGAGATCGTTGTCGCCGCCCTCGCCCTTCTCCTTGGCTTCGGCGGCGTTTCTATCGCGTTGGATGCGCGCCTGTCGAACCGCGCGCGAGAGTTGTTCAATGTGCACGAGATGCTTCAGAGAGACTTCGCCGAGCACGAATAAGAACCTGGCCAGCACGGCAGTTGGGATCTTGTCCAGGGAATTTCCGGCAAAGGTGGCCTCGGCGAACGCTTTGATGACTTGCGATGCGGCGTGCTCGGGATCGGGGTGCAGTGAATACAGGGCGGAGATGGCTTGCTCTGCGGATGGGAACCACGCTCGACCAGTCAACGGCGCAGCCGGGTGAAGAACCTTGGCGAGCTCGCTGAACACCGGATGGTTGAGTTCGAGCGGTTCGTCATCCTTGCCGCACACGACAGTGAGCGCGCAGCACGCGGCGCGGCAGAGCGTCGGAGACTTCTTCTCACCCGCAAGCGCGGCTTCAATCGCGCCGCACACCGTGCCTAGATGACTACGAACGATCTCGGGACTTGTTCGCGCGCACATGGTCAAGACATTGAGGGCGGCAGCCTTGCGGTTGTTTGAGCACTCGTCGCTCGCGACGTTGGACCAGAGCGTCTTCATCACGGCGCCGTTGGCGGGCAAGCGTCCGGATAAGACGAGAGCCTTCAAAACGTCCTCCAGCGATGCAAGCTCGCCGAGCGCCGCCGTGGCGGCGAGTTCGCTGAGTCCCGCGGCTGCGATCATCGGACTCTCGGCGTTGGACAGATAGAGAACGTCGACCGCCTCGACCACCGCGTCCTTGATGGTTTGTTCGCGCGAAAAGATGAGACCGAGCAACCGACGCACGCCGTCGGTGGACCCATCGACGTTGAATTGACGCATGCGAACGAGTAAACCGATCGCTTCGGTGACGTCCGAGGCGGTCGACGACGTGAGAAGGTTGCACAAGTTGGCGACGGTGCCAGACAGTTGCACGGTGAAACCGAGCGCCGTCTTCAACGCCGCGACCATGGTTCGAACGCCCGCGAGACCGCCGTTGAGATCGATCGTCGCGTCCGCGTCTCCCGCAGCCGGTTGCTTACCCTTATCCTTGGATTCACCATCACCATCCTTGTCCGCGTCGTCGTTTTCCCTGTTCTCACCGTCGGCGTTCTCTTCGGCGTTTTCTTCCTCGGGCGGAGTCATCGCTGCGAGTTTCGCCTCGAAATCTTTGAGAGATTCCGCGAACGTCGCGCTCTGAAGCTGCGGCGCGAACGGATTGAACCCGAGAAGCGCCGCCAAGAGACCCATCGCAGCCTTGCGCACGAGCGCGCCCTTGTCGTGAAGTCGACCGATGGCGAGATCCGTCACGACGAGCCAGTGCGACAGCGGAATCGCCTTGGCCTCCGCCATGATGGCCCACGTGTTCAGAACGCGAGCGCGCGTGAACGCGCTCGTGTCGTGCACGCGTTCGACGAGGAGGTCCAGGAATCCTTGTTTGGTGCGTAGTAAGGGTGCCGTCGAGTTGTCGTGGTGATCGTTCACCGCGACGACGTCCTTTTGAGAAATCAACAACTGTCCGAGCACGGAGACGATGGCGGAGCGTAGAGAGTACGCCTCGCCGTCGAGATGCGGCATCAACATGGAGATGTTCGTCATCGTCGTCTTCGGCATGCGCGCGGCGATCTCGCTGAGAAAGGTACCGACGCAACGAACGCCGATGGCGTCGCTCGTCTGTTGCAACTTGTAATCGTACGGATCGACGCGTCCGACTTCGCGAATGAGCGCCGCGGCCAAGTGTGCGTTCTCGAATCGATCGGCCGCCGAACTAGCGAGCTCTGCGATCGGTCCGGGCAAGTGATCGTGCTTATTCAACAGGTGAATCAACGCCGTGGTAACTTGTTCAAGCTGTCCCCACTTCAACGCGCACGAACCCATCATCTCAAACACCGCGCGCTTGGTAACCTTGCTCTTCAACGCCGTCGGATTTTCGAGACACATCGACGCCAAACGTACGAACAAGCGCAAGAAATCTTCCTCGGGCTGCTTCGGTCGGAACACTTGCCACAGATCAATGTCCAGCGCGCCCGCCATGACGTGCACGATGCGCTCTCGCTGTTCGTCCCATCGCCACTCGGCCAACTTGTTCTTATTCGTCTGTTTCTTCTTCCCCTTGCCCCCCGCCACGGGCTTTTGCGCGCACGCCATCGCGATATCATCCTTGGACTCTTTCTCACACGTCTCACACACGTGAAAGATGAAGACGGCGTACGCCTTGAGCGCGCGTCGGTATCCAAACATGGCCTCCGCCTGCGCGTCGTCGCCACTCGTCCCGCTCACGACGCACGCCGTCACGCTCGCGCTCAGCACGCTCAGATTCGAGCACAGCGCGTCGATGACGCGCATGCGTTCCACGGGCGCGAGTTCGGTGAAATCCCTATCGCGTCGAAACGGTTTTTCCGTCAGTCGCCCCGAATCGAATCAATCTCGACCGTTCAACTCTCCCGTCCCATTCGAGTCGTTCCCACGCACCTACAGAGCGCATAAGCCCGCGCGAACGCGTCCCGATCGTCCACCAACATCTCCGGTTCTCCATCACACAGCGCCCGAACGCAATCCTCCACCGCTTCACCGCGCGCGTCAACATCCAACGCGGCGATGTCCATCACTTCATCCGCGCGCGCGACGACGCGTTCGACGCCGTCACGCCGCGCGTCGTCGTCGTCGTCGTCGACGCAGAGATCGGCGAACGCGTCGGGGACGATAAAGTCTCGCGTCATGTCGCGCGAGACGGTCGAGCGCGCGCGTGAGTGGACGCGAGCGAGGTCGAATGTGACGCGAGGTGACGGTTGGATGATTTGGTTCCCCCGGCGAGTTCGCGGTCGCGTTCGAGCTCGACGGATGATTTTCAGCTCGCCACGGTGATGTTTACATATATAAATATAAATATCGCGCGTTGATTAATTACGAGTCGCTCGAAGCGTCGGTGTCGGCGACCGGCGCGTCCGGCGACGCGTCTCGGTTCGGTTCCGGTTCGAGCTCGGGCTCGACGAGTTCGAGTTCCGGTTCGGGCTCGACGACG
>Ga0181572_10001547_pt1 | contig 16805 bp, 13 predicted proteins | sample 101ome_26_FD_133004 | JGI IMG/M metagenome (GOLD analysis project Ga0181572, IMG submission 133004) | Coastal salt marsh microbial communities from the Groves Creek Marsh, Skidaway Island, Georgia - 101408AT metaG (megahit assembly) | ecosystem: Environmental > Aquatic > Marine > Intertidal... | reverse complement strand
TGAACATCGAATTCCTCCAATACAGGCGTCGTAATCTGGTGCGGACGGCGGGACTTGAACCCGCATGGTCTTGCGACCGACAGATTTTAAGTCTGTTGTGTATACCAATTCCACCACGTCCGCATTCACCTGGACAATAAACACGCCGCCGCCCGGATGAAAAGAGGCGGATTGGAACGAAACCCGCGAATCCCTGACGCTAGCCCCGGCCCACCCCGGCGCGGTATGCTGTCCGCAATCAAAAGAAGCGCTTTCGCCAACAGGGAAGGCATCGAATGTCGGAGACGGCGCCGCGGCGGTTTCCCGCCGCCGAGCTTGAAGATTTCATCGCCCGCGCACTGACCAGCGTCGGTCTGCCCGCACGCGACGCGGCCGATTGCGGCCGCCTGATGGTGGCGTCGGATCTGGCGGGGTTCCATACCCACGGCATCTTCCGCCTGGCGCAGTACATGAAGCGCATCCGCGCCGGCGGCATCAACGTTACCCCGACCGTCACCACGGTCGCGGAATCCCCCGCCACCGCCCTGGTCGACGGCGACAACGCCATGGGCCACCTGGTGATCGAATACGCGACGAAACTCGCCATCGCCAAGGCGCAGGACGCCGGCTGCGCCTGGGTCGGCGCGCGGCGGTCCAACCATGCGGGTGCGGCCGCGACCTATGTGTCGATGGTCGCCGATGCCGGGCTGATCGCGCTGTACGGCACCAATGGCAGCGCCAACCATATGGCGCCCTGGGGCAGTGCCGACCTGCTGCTGGGGACCAACCCGATCGCCGCCGCGATTCCGGCGAAGAACGGCCCGCACGTCGTGATGGATATCGCGACCACCGTGTCGTCGTTCGGCAAAGTGCGCACCGCCGCGCAGCGCGGCGAGGACCTGCCGCCCGACTGGATGATCGACCGCGACGGCAATCCGATCACGGATTCGTCGCGCATCAGGGAAGGCGTTCTCAACCCCATCGGCGGACACAAGGGCTATGCCCTGTCACTGGTCGTCGGCCTGCTGGCGGCGACGCTGTCCGGTGCGCAGATGGGAGTCGACGTCGAAGGCATGGGCGACGCGGAATACCAGAAGACGCCCGTGAATAACGGCCATTTCATGATCGTGGTCGACCCTGCCCGGTTCGGCAACGCGCTGGATTTCGGCGCCCGGGTCGATGACGTGGCCGACACCATGCGCGCGGCGACACCGATGAAAGGTGTGAAAAACGTCCGCGTCCCCGGTGACGGCCGCGCCGCCAGTATCGCAGATGCCGAAGCCAACGGCGTGCCGGTGCATGCCGCCCTGCTGGACAATCTCAACCAACTCGCGCAAGAACTCGAAATCAGTCCACTTACCTAACGTCTGAGGAAACTTTCATGGCAGGCGCTCAGCCCTACATTTTCACATCCGCCCGTCCGCAGCCCGGCTCGAAGCCGAAAAAACCGGATGCGTTCACCATCGACATCCACTGCCATGTGCATATTCCGGAAGCCGCCGAAATCGCGGAGCCGCATTTCAAGCCGGAAATGGAGCCCGCCATCCTGTTCGCCAACGAGATGACGCGCGAGGTGAACATGCAGCAGAACGTCGACCGCATGCCGCATCTGACGACCGTCGACCACCGGCTGATCGACATGGATGCCATGGGCATCGACCTGCAGACCATCATCCCGCCGCCGTTTCAGGCCTATTACTGGCTGCCGCCAGAAATCTGCATGCAGGCGTCGGAGATCGTGAACAACGGCCTGGCGGAGATCGTCGACAACATGCCCGATCGTTTCGTCGCCTTCGGCACCATCCCGCTGAACGACGCCGACATGGCGGTTACCGAGCTGGAACGCGGCGTCACCAAGCTGGGGCTGAAGGGCTTCCAGATCCTGACCAACGTCAACGGCTCGGAAATTTCCGATCCGCGACTCGACAAGTTCTGGGCCAAGGCGCAGGAACTGGACACGCTGATCTTCATCCATCCCAACGGCTTCACCTCCGCCGAACGGTTCAAGGACCATTATTTCAACAACGTCATCGGCAACCCGCTGGAAACCACCATCGCGGTGCACCGGCTGATCTTCGACGGCGTGATGGAACGGTTCCCCGATCTCCGCATCCTGCTGGCCCATGGCGGCGGGTATCTGCCGGCCTATTCCGGGCGGATCGACCATGTCTGGGGGGCGCGCGAGGACGGGCGCGTCAATATCGACAAGGAGCCGACCAGCTATCTGAAGAAGATGTGGCTGGATACGGTCGTGTTCACGCCGCACCAGCTGAAATACCTGATCGAACAGTACGGCACCGACAAGATCGTCATGGGCACCGACTATCCCTACGACATGGGCGACTACAACCCGGTCGAACTGGTCGATCTGGTCGACACGCTGGATGGCAGCGAAAAGGCCGCGATCTGGGGCGGCAACGCCAAATCGCTGCTGAAGATGGAAGATTGAAGCGGGCCGAAGCGGATCGATAACGATTTGTTGAATCGAACCACACCGGCGGAGCGGGTACATTTGCGCTCGTCATGCTGAACCGGCTTCGAAATCTTCTCGTCCTGATGCTCTGCGTGGCGGCTGCACCTGCGATCGCCGCCTCGCCGTCGGCGAAATACGACACGCTGAAGGCCGGTCCGGCCGTCGGCGCGAAGATACCCCACGACCTGAAATCCGTCGACCAGAACAATCAGCATCAGGATTTCAAGGCGCTGGCTCATGCCCGGGGGCTGGTCATCCTGTTTTCCCGTTCAGTGGACTGGTGACCGCACTGCAAGCGCCAGGCGGTCGCCTGGAACCCCAGAATCAAGGACTGCCGCGCACTCGGCTATAACGTCGTCTTCATTACCCGCGACACACCGGATGCGCTGAAAAAGTTCACGGATGCCCGTGACATGGGATACACGTTCCTGTCGGACCAAAACCGCGAAATCATCCCCGCCTTCGGCATCCAGAACCCCCGCTTTCCGGAATCGAGCGCGTGGTACGGCGTTGCCCAGCCAATCATTTTCGTGGTCGGAAAAGACGGCACGATTCGCCACCGGTTCTCGCTCCGGAACTATCAGAACCGGCCCGAAGTGGACGTGATATTCGATATCCTGAAGGGCGAAGCGAAGGGCTAGACTTCGCCTCCTCGCACGATCTCCACGATCTTTGCCGGCTTCACCGGATAATCGCTGATCCGCGCGCCGAACGGCTCCAGCGCATTTTCAACCGCCGACACAATGGCCGCCGCTGCGGGCACGGTGCCGGTTTCGCCGACGCCCTTCACGCCCAGCGGATTTAGCGGGGTCGGCGAATGTTCGTACTGCAGATCCAGATGGATCAGCTCCGTTGCCGTCGGCATGGTGTATTCGCCGAAATTGGTGGTGAGCGGCTGGCCGTTCTCGTCGTAGCCCATCCATTCGAACAGCGCATTGCCGATGCCGTGCACCACGCCGCCGGCGATCTGACCGTCGACGATCATCGGATTGATCAGGGTGCCGCAGTCGCTGACCACGACGTAGTTCAGGAATCTGACCTCGCCGGTGCCGGTATCGACCTCAACCTCTACTGCCTGCACGCCGTTGCTGTAGGTCAGGGCCGAGGGTTTGAAATTGTCGGACGCTTCCAGCCCGGGCTCGATGCCGCCGGGCATGGAGTAGCCCGGCGCGCCGGAGCACGCCTCCGCCACCTGTTTTACCGTGATCGAGACGTCAGATCCTGTCACCCGCACCTCGCCATCTGCCAGCTCCAGGTCTTCCTCCGCCGCCTCCAGCAGATGCGCAGCCATTCTCAGTACCTTTGCCCGCACTTCTTTTGCGGCGCCGTGGACGGACGATCCCGCCGTCACAGTCTGGCGGCTGGCGAACCCGCCAAGGCCGAGCGCAATGGTACCGGTATCGCCTGAGATGACCTCGATCTCTTCGACAGGAACGCCGAGCTGTTCCGACGTCACCTGTGCCAGCATGGTTTTCAGCCCCTGCCCCATCGCCAGCGCGCCGGTAAACACCCGTACTTTGCCGGATCGCTCGATGCGGACGGCGCCGGATTCGAACGGCCCGCGCCCAGTGCCCTTCAGACTGTTGGCGAGACCGATGCCGAGATACCGGCCTTCCGCCCGCGCGGCAGCCTGGCGTTCGGGAAAGCCTGCGTAGTCGATGCGATCCAGAGCGATCTGCTGGCATTTCAGAAAATCGCCGCTGTCGGCCATAACCGGCGATCCGGCACGGGTTTTCAGCGGCGTTTCGTACGGCATCTTGTCGGCGGGGATCAGGTTGCGCCGCCGGATTTCCGCGCGGTCCATCCCCAGTCCCTGCGCCGCCCGGTCGAGCAGGCGCTCCATCGTGTAATTGCCTTCGGGATAGCCCGCGCCGCGCACGGGAGCTGCCGCCACGGCATTGGTTTCCATCACGTGCACGTCGATCTCGTAATTCGGCACCATGTAGGGGCCCGGCACGCCGGTCGACGCGTTATAGGCCATGTTGACGCCCTGCGGCGTGTAGGCGCCCTGATCCGACAGCATGGAACCGCGCACACCGAGGACATGCCCGTCCGCGTCGACGGCGATTTCCATTGTCCAGTCCTGTTCGCGCTCCTGGATGGCGGACGTGAAATGCTCGCGCCGGTCCTCGATCCATTTCACCGGTGCGTCGAGCAGCCGCGCCGCGAGCGCCACTGCAACCTCTTCCGGATACGCTATGTATTTCGACCCGAATCCGCCGCCCACATCCGGCGCGACGACACGGATACGTCCTTCGTCGATCCCGAACATCTGCACGATGGCCGACCGGACCTCGTGCGACATCTGGGTCGACGACCACAGCGTCGTCACGTCATTCAGCGCATCGTAACGCGCCAGCGCCCCGCGTCCTTCGATGGGATGAGCCGCGCCCCGATGCTGGACGAAACGTTCACTGAACACATGCGCGGCGCCCGCGAACGCCGCGTTCGCATCGCCATAGGATTGTCCGAAACGGACCAGTACGTTGTCGTCCCGCCCGGCATGAACCTGCGGCGCGCCGTCGACAAAGGCGGCGGCACATCCGGCAACCGACGGCAGCGGCTCGTATTCGACCGCGATCAGCGTCGCGGCGTCTTCCGCGGTATAGCGCGTATCGGCGACGACCATCGCGACAGGCTCGCCCACGTGGCAGACTTCTTCGCCCGCCAGCAGCCAGGGCGTGACGTCCGGCCGGAAGGCGGTGGTGGGAAACTGCAGAGGCAGCCGGTCCATCAACACATGGGGCGACAGGTCGGCGAGGGTGTAGACGGCATGCACGCCGGCAACGGCCTTTGCCGCCGATGTGTCTATGGAAAGGATTTTGGCATGCGGGTGCGGACTTCGCAGAAAGGCGGCCTGCAGCATGCCGGCAAGGTGAATATCGTCGACGAAGACAGCCTTGCCGCGCAATAACGCCGGGTCCTCGATCCGTTTGACGCGATCCCCGATCATGGTTTTTCCCTCACTTTTTGTTCTGCAAGACTAGCACAGCAACAGGCGCTGCCCCATAACTGACACACTTATATTCGGGAGAAACATCATGAACATCATTTCACTGGATCAGGCCAATACCATCATTGCCGCCATATTCGAAAAAAGCCGGGAGCTGAATCTGCGGCCGATGAGCGCCGTCGTCGTCGAGCCGGGCAATGTGGTCAAAGCATTCGGCAAGGAAGACCACGCCTCGGCCCTGCGGCTTGAGATGGCGCTGGGCAAGACCTACGCGGCGCTGGCGCTGGGGCGCTCGTCCAGCCTGGTGCAGGTGCGCGCCAACGAACGGCCGATGTTCATGAAATTCATCGACGACGCATCTGAACGTCAGGTCTTCGCCGAAGGCGGCGGGCGTCTGATTCGCAACGATGCCGGCGAAGTGATCGGCGCGGTCGGCGTCACCGGCGACCGCCAGGATGTCGACGAAGACATGGCCGCCCACGGTATCCACGCCGCCGGCCTGAAAACCGACGAGGATTGCGCCGATATGGGTCAGCTGGTGCGGCTGGACAACTGACCGGGCGGAAGGGGTTTACGCTCCTTCGATCACGGCACGGCAGTCGCCAAAACCGATCCGGCGCGCGCCGTCGGCTTCGCACCAGGCGCGCATGATCAGTTCGTCGCCGTCGGCCAGGAATTTTCGCTCCTCACCGGACGGCAACGATACCGGTTCCGCGCCACGCTTCGTGATCTCCAGGATGGACCCCAGCGCGTCTTCTGTCGGACCCGAAATCGTTCCGGTGCCCATCATGTCGCCGGGACGCAGGTTGCAGCCGTTGGACGTGTGATGCGTCAGCATCTGAAAAATCGTCCAGTACAGATGCTGCATATTGGTGACGGCGAGAACCTGCGGCGGCGTGCCGGCATCGCGCATCCGTTCCGACGCGATCGATACTTCGATCTGTAGATCGAAACCGCCGTTCGCCTCGTTCTCCTCCGACGACAGATACGGCAATGGCACGGGATCTCCGTCGGGACGCTCGTAGGCGGGGCAGCGGAAAGGCGCCAGCGCTTCCATCGTCACCACCCAGGGCGAAATGTGGGAAGCGAAGCTCTTGGCGAGAAACGGACCCAGCGGCTGGTATTCCCACGCCTGGATATCGCGCGCCGACCAGTCGTTGAGGATACAGAGGCCGAAGATATGATCTTCCGCCTCGGCCAAGGAGACCGGCTGGCCCAGCGGGTTGCCGGGACCGACGAAAAACCCGATTTCGGTCTCGTAATCGAAAGCCATCGACGGACCGAAGGAAGGCGCGTCGGCATCCGGCGCCTTTGTCTGGCCGACAGGGCGCTTACAGGTCTCGCCACTGGGAACGATCGACGACGCGCGGCCGTGATAGGCAATGGGTATGTGCTTGTAGTTCGGCATCAGCGGATTGTCCGGACGCAGCATCTTGCCGACATTCGTCGCGTGAAAAATCGAAGAATAGAAATCGGTGTAGTCGCCGATCCGCGCCGGCAGGCGCATCGCGACATCGGCCTGCGCGACCAGGATTTCGTCGGCGACGGCCTCGGCGGCCTCGCCTTCCTCGGTATCGTAGCGCAGCGCTTTGGACGCCGCCGCCCGCAACGCCGACCAGTGCCGGCCGCCCATCGCCATGAACTCGTTCAGAGAATCTCCGGCGCAGGCGCCGGCCGCATCGTCCGCCACGCCGCCGATCACGCCCTTGGCGCGCGCCGCCGTGATGTCGAGGATCATGTCGCCGATGGCGATGCCGACCTTGCCGGCACCGGACTTCGGGTCGGTATACACGCCGAAGGGCAGGTTCTGCACCGGGAAATCGGTATCCGGTTCGTTGGCGCTGTCGACCCAGCTGTTCAGCGCCGGATCGTGGGTTTCGTTTAGTTCAGGCATTATTTTCCCCGTTGAAGTTCTTATCCAGCCCCTGCCAGCAATCCTGGTAGTCGGACTGAATTTGCGGACTATTCGCCCCCCATTCCGTCAGTTTTATCGGATAGCGGGTTTCGAACATAAAGGCCATCGTGGCGGCCAGATGCGTGGGTTTCAGATCGGATGTCGTCGCTTTTTCATAGGCATCGAGGTCGGGACCATGCGCCGAATGCATGTTGTGCAGGCTGGCGCCACCGGGCACGAAACCTTCTTCCTTGGCGTCGTACTGCCCATGAATCAGCCCCATGAATTCCGACATGAAATTCCGGTGATACCAGGGCGGCCGAAACGTATTCTCGGCGACCATCCAGCGCGGCGGAAAGATGACGAAATCGACATTGGCAAGTCCGGGAGGCCCGGACGGCGAGGTCAGGACCGTAAAGATCGACGGGTCCGGATGATCGAAGCTGATAGACCCGATCGCCATGAACTTTGCCAGGTCGTATTTATAGGGTGAGAGATTTCCGTGCCACGCCACGGCATCCAGCGGCGAATGCCCGATATCGCAGGCCCATAGATGGCCGCCGAACTTGGCAACCATCTCGAAATCGCCCTCGCGATCCTCGAACGATGCGACAGGTGCCAGGAAATCGCGCGCATTGGCCAGCCCGTTCGATCCGATCGGCCCCAGATCGGGCAATCGCAGCGGCGCGCCGTAGTTTTCGCAAACATAACCGCGTGACGGTCCGTCCGGCAGCTCGGCGCGGAATTTGATCCCCCTCGGAACAACGGCAATCTCGTTGGGCGAGGCTTCGACCACGCCCATTTCGGTTATCAAGCGCAGCAGCCCCTGCTGGGGAACGAACAGCATCTCGCCGTCGGCGTTATAGAAATAACGGTCCGTCATCGAGGCATTGGCGCAATAAATATGTATACCGATGCCCGCCTGACTGTTGGCATCGCCGTTACCGGCAAGGGTCTGTAACCCGGCGATCAGATCGGTTTCCTTCTCCGGGATCGGCATCGGGTCCCAGCGCATCTGCTGCGGCGTCAGCACGCCTTCGTCGAAGGCCGGTGTCCGCCACAGGCCGTCGTCGGCCGCCCGGAATTTGCCGTGCCGCGCCGAGGGTCGCAGCCGGTACATCCAGCTCCGTAGATTGTCATTCCGCGGTTGCGTAAACGCAGTGCCGCTGATCAGTTCGGCGTAGAGGCCATAAGGGGCTTTCTGCGGCGAATTCTGTCCTTCCGGCAGAGCGCCCGGCAACGCCTCGGTTGCGAATTCGTTCCCGAATCCGGACTGGTAATCGAGCGTGGTCGTTGTAAGCGTATCCATCGGCACACCCTCCGCAGTTTTCCTTTGTTGCCTCTATTCTATCTCGCCGGGACGGCCAAGGCGACAGGCAAGCTATGCTGGAAATTCGTTGAAACCGCCCTATATTGCGGCGCGTCGGCGTACATCGCGCCAAACTGGATTTCTGGACACACCCCATGGGCGTTAACAGCGGCGAAATCGCCGCGCGGCGGACATTCGCCATCATTTCCCACCCGGACGCGGGCAAGACCACACTGACCGAAAAACTGCTGCTGTTCGGCGGCGCGATCCAGACGGCCGGCGCGGTCAAGGCCCGCGGCGAAGCCCGGCGCGCGCATTCCGACTGGATGAAGGTGGAAGCCGAGCGCGGCATTTCGGTCGCATCGTCGGTGATGACTTACGAATACGGCGGCTGCACGTTCAACCTGCTGGATACACCCGGCCATGAGGATTTCTCGGAAGACACCTACCGGACGCTGTCGGCGGTGGATTCCGCCGTCATGGTGATCGATGCCGCGCGCGGGATCGAGGCTCAGACGCGCAAACTGTTCGAGGTCTGCCGCCTGCGCGACATGCCGATCATCACCTTCATCAACAAGATGGACCGCGAGGCGCAGGAGCCGTTCGAGCTGTTGCAGGAAATCGAGGAGACGCTGGCGCTGGACGTGACGCCGGCCAGCTGGCCGATCGGCATGGGGCGCGACTTTCTCGGCTGTTACGACGTGATCGACGACAAGCTGGTGCTGATGAAGAAGGGCCATGCCAGCGGAAAAATCGGCGACGACGTCAATGACGACACGGTCTGCGAAGGCGTTGACGATCCGAAGCTGAACGAGTTGCTTCCCGATCATGCGGTGGAAAAACTGCGCGAAGAAGTTCCGATGGCGACGGGGCTGTGTCCGCCGCTGGATTTGCAGGCCTATCGCGACGGCACGCTTAGCCCGGTATTTTTCGGCAGTGCGATCAACAATTTCGGCGTCCGCGAACTGCTGAAAGGCCTGGTGTCGATGGCGCCGCCGCCGCGCCCGCAACAGGCAGAGGAGCGCATCGTCGACCCGGAAGAAGACAAGGTCACGGGCTTTGTCTTCAAGATTCAAGCCAATATGGACCCCAAGCACCGAGACCGGATCGCCTTCTTCAGACTCTCATCCGGACACTTCAAACGGGGCATGAAGCTGCGTCATATTCGAAGCGGCAAACAGATCAACCTGCACAATCCCATGCTGTTTCTGGCCCGCGACCGCGAAACCGCGGAAGACGCCTATGCCGGCGACATCATCGGCATCCCCAACCACGGCAACCTGCGAATCGGCGACGCGCTGACCGACGGCGAGGAGCTGCGTTTTACCGGCATCCCCAGCTTCGCGCCGGAAATGCTGCGCTCGGTCCACCCCGCCGATCCGATGCGGGCGAAACATCTGGGCCGCGCACTGCAGCAACTGGCCGAAGAAGGCGTCGCCCGCGTGTTCAAACCGCGTCTCGGCACCGACTGGATTGTCGGCGTGCTGGGTGCGCTGCAATTCGATGTGATGGCCGACCGAATCCGGTCGGAATACGACGTGCCGGTGAAATTCGAATCCACATCGCTGCACACCGCCCGCTGGGTGGAAGCGGACGATCCCACCGTGCTGAAGAAATTCATGGACGCGAATGGCGGCGCCATTGCCGACGATCACGACGACATGCCCGTCTTTCTGGCGCGCAACGCCTGGCATCTGGACAACGCGGCTGAGGAATGGCCGGACGTACGGTTCCTCAAGACCAAGGAACAGACGCAGTAGTATTCCCCTACTTCGCCCCCGCTGCTTTCAGGATTCGGACCATCTTTTCATACCCGTGACGCTCGGCCAGTTTCAGCGGCGAGACACCGTTGCCGTCCGGAATATTCACGTCGGCGCCGGCATCGACCAGTGCCTTGAGACACGCCACATGATTGGGCCCGCCGTCGCCGAGGACGATGGATTCGATCAGCGCGGTCCAGGCAAGATTATTGACGTGATCGAGTGGCGCGCCGGCCGCGATCAATGTTTTAACCACCTCCACATGGCCGAGATGGGCGGCTGCGATCAGCGCCGTGCCGTCATAAGGGCTGGTGGTCTGGCCGGGGTGCGCGCCCGCTTTTAAAACGATACGCAGCATGTCGACATCGTCGGCAACCGAGGCGATGGTCACGACGTCGTAGCGATCCCTTTCGAGTGCGTTCAAATCCGCCCCGGCGGCGATCAACGCCCGCGCCGCATCGTGCCTTCCGGCATAGGCAGCGACCATCAACGGCGTGCGGCGATACGGGTCGCGCGCGTTCAGGGCGTCTTTGTCCTTCGCTTGGGCTGTCACGGCATCGACATCGCCCTTGGCGGCCGCGGCGAACAGGCCGGTATAGGCGGTGTATTCCGCATCAGTCGGCGGCACCTGGGCAGTCGCCAGGGGAGACATTGCAAAAATCGGAACAACAACAAAAAGGGCAAGTAACGCTTTCATTCCGCGGCCTCCCGCGTGGCGGCGACCGGTTCAGCCGAGAGAGACAAAGCCTGCGTCAACGCCTCACCGTCCGGATCGGCGAGTGCCGCATCGCGGGCGGTGGAAATCGCCGTCGCCGCGCCGTCGGCATCGATCTCGCCGGCCAGCGCAGGGCGGATAAGCGCGGCCTGAATGCGGGCAAAATTCGACGTGCCGCGCGCATGGGTGTCGCTGTACCCCTTGATCAGCCGCGCACATTCCGCAATTTCACGGGCCAGATGGCGGTTGATGGGTAATGCTTTTTCGATCATGCCAAGCCAGACTTCGATGGTCTCCTGTTCGCGTCGATAGCGCCATGTCCGCCGCCGCCAGCGGCGCATGCCGGAAAGCGCCTTCAGTTTCAGAAAACCGTTCACCGAGGACGAATTCAGCTCCATTCCCTTGTGCCAGTTGCGCAGACGTTCCGATTTTTCGGCCTGCGCCAACAGTTTCCTGGCGATCCCTTCGGGCAGGATGTCGCAGAATTCGGCGATACCCGGTTTCAGGAATTCCGTCACGATCACGGTGTCCGAACCGGATGCGCCGGTCTCTGCTCGAATGCGGGTCATACGGTCGGGACGCGTTTTTGCCTGGGCGACGCGGATGACGTCTTCGAACGACATGCGTACCGCAAGGTGCTTGGCCACTGCCGCGAGAAGCGTGGTATCAGGATCGCGGAACGGCAGCAGCCGGTCGAGATACAGCCCGGCATATGCCGCATCCTGAAAATCCGTCAGCCGGCGTACGGCGTGCTGCAGGACGGGTTGTACATCGTCGGAAAATTCCGCTTCCGCCCGAACCGCCATCGCAGCGGCGCGGGGGACGTTTTCGTACCGGTCGGCGACCGCCGCATCCTTCACCGCGATGTCGCCCTGCGCCGCCTTCAACCCCGCTTCGAAGCCGGCGAGATTGGCTTCAATCGCCTTGCCTTCCGACAGGATTCCCTGACGGAAGGTTTCGGGGTCGATCGGCAGGGACCCGCATCCGGCAATGGCGCCGAGCAACACGGCGCTGATATGGGCGCCGGCGTCTTTCGCCGCGTCTTCCATATCGAACAGGATATGGGATTTCGACCGGTCGCCCGCCGCCTGCACCAGTTTTTTCTCATCGCTGCGGCCATCCCCCATCTTCATTTTTTCCGCCGTCGCGAAGACGCGATGGGTGGAAGCGATCAGCAGCGTCCGGTCGGGAGTGACGTAGCCTGCCTGTATCTGCCGGCCGGTTTCCAGCAGCTCGGAAGACGCGAACACGTCGATTTCACCGGGCGCCGGCGCCAGCGCCAGCACCGGCTCCGTCGCGCCGACCGTGTCCCAGGTTTCGGGCCAGATTTCTATGTAATAAGTAGTCGCCCCCGTCCGCTGCGCGACGCCGGGAATCGACGTCGCCTGAACCGGCAGCTTGCTGTCCTTCGCGGCATTGACGATCCAGCTTGTCAGAACGCCGCCGCCTTCGCCGCCGAGCGCCGCGACGAGCAATGTAACCGGCGCGGTCATGCCGCCCGTCCCTGCAACCAGCCGATGACGGTGCTGCGCACCCCGGCAACGGCGCGTTCCACGACGCCCGGGTTGCGCACCCGCTCGGCGCGGTAAAACGACGGACACAGTACAGCAGCGTGGCTGACTTCACCGCACAGGCCGCAGCCGACGCAGTTGTGATTGACGCTGGCCACGGGGTCGTCGCGCAGCGGGTCGGGATTGGGTTTGATGGTCAGACTCGGACAGCCCGACAGCCGGATGCAGGAATGATCGCCGGTGCAGACTTCATCGTCGATGCCAAAGCGCGGCAGTTCCACCCTCCGGCCGGCTTTAAGTTTTTCCGCGTTCTCGCCACGCAGACGGCGCTGGCGGGCGAGCTGGCATTCGCCGTCGGCAATGATGACCTTCAGGCCTTTCTCCGGCGTCGTCAGCGCCTCGCGCAGCGTGTCGACCATTTCGGAGACCGAGTAAGTACGCACCTTGCGCATCCACGGCACACCGAGGCTTTCCAGCGTCCTTTCGATCGACATGCCGGGACTGCGCCCGCCGCGACCTTCGGCGCTGGACGGGATAAACTGCTGGCCGGTCGCCGAAGTGAAACCGTTCTGCATGATGACCAGAATGGAATCACCCTCGTTCAGCATGGTGCCGATGACGCCGGTGGCAAGCCCGTTATGCCAGAACCCGCCGTCGCCCATGATCGAGATCGAGCGCTTGTCCTGAAACGGTGCGACCGCGGCGGCGCTGGCCAGCGACATACCGTAGCCGAGGATCGAATTCCCCATCGAAAACGGCTCGAACGTCGCGAAGGCGTGACAACCGATATCGGCGGCGATATGCACTTTGCCGACTTCCGCCTGAAGCAGCTTGAGCGCCGAAAATACCGGCCGTTCCGGGCACCCGGTACAGAACTGCGGCGGCCGCGGCGGCAGCGGGGCGGGAAACGCGGCTTCGGCGCCGTCCTTTACCTGTTTTATTCGGTCGGCCTCTGCGCGGATCGTTTCGGGATCGCCGATACCGAGCCCCTCCGTGTCGATAAAGCCCATCAGGCCTTCATGCATGACCGACGCATTGTATTCGCCGGCCATGGGAAAGACGTCCTTGCCGTGCACCCGTGTCTGGATATCCGCCTTGCGGAGGATGGTGTTGATGTGGTGTTCGAGATACTCGGGGTTGCCTTCTTCCATCACCAGAACGGCATCCTTACCGCTGCAGAATTCGGTGATCTGGTCAGGCACGAGCGGATGCACGACGTTGAGCACCAGCAGCGGAATCCGGCTGTTGCCGAAATCGTCGGCAAGGCCCAGTCGGGACAGACGGCGGATCAGCGTGTTGTACAGCCCGCCCGGCAGGATGATACCGAGCCGGTTCACATCGCCGTCGAAGAATTCGTTGAGGTTTTGGTCGACGATAAATTTCCGGGCCGCGGGCAGACGTTGATCGACTTTCAGTTTTTCCTGAACGAACGTCACCGGCGGGTGCGCCAGCCTGGCGTAGTCGAACGGCGCGGGATTTTTCTGCCGGTCGCGCGTGTTGATCGGCGGCTTTCTGTTGTCCCGGGCGATGAAGCGACCCTGCACGTGGCAGGCCCGGATGCGCAGCTGCATGATGATTGGCGTGTTGGACACCTCCGACAGCTCGAACGCGTTTTCCACAGAATCGACTATGGACGTCAGATTGGGGCGTGGATCGACCAGCCACATGCTGGATTTCATCGCCATCGACAGCGTGCGTTCCTGGATGATCGACGCGCCTTCGCCGTAATCCTCGCCACTGATGATCAGCGCCCCGCCCATCACACCGGGCGAGGCCAGATTGCTGAGCGCATCTGCGGCGACGTTGGTGCCGACGATGGATTTCCACCCGACCGCGCCACGCAGCGGGTAGTTGATCGATGCGCCCAGCATGGCGGCCGCCGCCGCTTCGTTGGCGCCGGTTTCCACGTGGACGCCCATCTCGTCCATCAGATCTTCGGCATCGAGCAGCACATCGAGCAGATGGGAGACCGGAGCGCCCTGATAGCCGCCGACATAGGCTACGCCCGATTGAAGCAGGGCCTTGGTAACGGCAAGAATGCCCTCGCCGTGAAATTCCTCGCCCTCGCCCAGGCGCAGCGATTCCACTTCCTTGCTGAATGACCTCTCGGCGCTCATGCGTTTCTCCCTTTTCCAAAATATAGCCGGGTTTCGTGCGCCTGACACCTTTCAAGCAGCCATTCCCCATCTACGCCGCAGGCAGTATTCTCCCGCGGCTATGTCGAAAAAATCCTCTTCCCCACTGGCGGACCTGCCTTCCGTCGACAGGCTGCTCCAGACCGACAGCGCCGCGGCCATGACCGCCGAGTTCGGCCGCACGCCGGCGACCGACGCGATCCGCCGCACGTTGGACGACATTCGTACGGCCGTGCTGGCGGGTGGCAACATGCCGGACGAGATGGCCATCCTGTCGATGGCAACCAAGCACCTGACCGAGGTCAACGCGCCCTCCCTGCGCCCGGTCTACAACCTGACCGGCACAGTCCTGCACACCAATCTGGGCCGCGCGGCCCTGCCGGAGGAAGCCATCGACGCCGTGGCGCAGGCTGCGCGGGGCGCCAGCAACCTGGAATACCGGATAGCGGAAGGAGAACGCGGCGACCGGGACGAACATATCGAATCACAGCTGTGCGAAATGACCGGCGCAGAAGCCGCAACCATCGTCAACAACAACGCCGCCGCCGTGATGCTGGTGCTGAACACGTTTGCGCTTGGCAAAGAGGTGCCGACATCGCGCGGCGAACTGATCGAAATCGGCGGTTCGTTCCGCATGCCGGACATCATGACACAATCAGGCTGCACCCTGGTGGAAGTCGGCACCACCAACCGGACCCACCTGAAGGATTTTGCCGCCGCCATCGGTCCCGACACCGGCATGATCATGAAAGTGCACACCAGCAACTATGTGGTCGAGGGCTTTACCGCGGAGGTGCCGGAGCCTCGGCTTGCCGAACTCTGCCGCGAGAACGACATCCCGTTCGCGATCGATCTCGGCAGCGGCACGCTGACCGAACTGGAAAGGTTCGGACTGCCCCACGAACCCACGCCCATGGAAGCCATGAAAAACGGCGCCGACGTGGTGACGTTTTCCGGCGACAAGCTTCTGGGCGGGCCGCAGGCGGGTATCATTGTCGGCACGAAAGACTATATCGCCCGAATTAAAAAGAACCCGATGAAGCGCGCATTGCGTTGCGACAAGATGACGATCGCAGCCCTGTCGGCCGTCCTCCGGCTGTATGCGGATCCGGACCGTCTGGTGGAGCGAGTGCCGACCCTGCGCGCGCTGGCCCGCCCCGTCGACGATATCCGAAGCGCGGCCAACCGTGTCGGCCCGGCCATCGCCGCTGCGATGGACGGTTTCGCGCAAGTCACGGATACCGCCTGCGACAGCCAGATCGGATCCGGCGCGCTGCCGACCCGAAAAATACCCAGCGCCGGGCTGGCGATCGTACCGAAGAACAACAGCGGCACTGCCCTGAACGCGGTGGCCGTTGCGTTCCGCGACCTTCCCGTGCCGGTGATCGGACGCATCCAGGATGCTGCCTTCATCCTCGATCTCCGCTGCCTGGAAGACGAAGAGGGCTTTACCGCACAGCTTTCAGCCCTCGATCTTCCCGGATGATTATTGCAACCGCCGGCCATGTCGATCACGGCAAGACCCTGCTGATAAAAGCGCTGACCGGCGTCGACACGGACCGCCTGCCGGAAGAAAAGAAGCGCAACCTGACCATCGATCTGGGCTTCGCGTACCTGCCGCTGGATGACGCCGAAACCATCGGCTTTATCGACGTGCCGGGCCACGAGAAATTCATCCGCAACATGCTGTGCGGCGTCGCCGGCATCGATTTCGTGCTGTTCATCGTTGCTGCCGATGACGGTCCCATGCCGCAGACCCGCGAACATCTGGCGATTCTCGACCTGCTTGGCGTGTCGCGTGGCGCGGTCGCACTGACCAAGATCGACCGGGTCGAGGAAGTGCGCGCGGTGGAGGTATCGGAGGAAATCGACGAATTATTCGCCGACACGTCCCTGGCGGGCATCCCCGTGTTTCCCGTCTCGGCGATGGCCGGCGACGGCGTCGACGGACTGAAACAGCATCTGCTGAATGCCGCCGCCGACATGCCGCCACGTCCCGCAACGGGGAATTTCCGCCTCGCCATCGACCGCAGCTTCGACGTCGTGGGCGCCGGGCTGGTGGTAACGGGCACTGCT
>Ga0181572_10001542_pt1 | contig 16834 bp, 10 predicted proteins | sample 101ome_26_FD_133004 | JGI IMG/M metagenome (GOLD analysis project Ga0181572, IMG submission 133004) | Coastal salt marsh microbial communities from the Groves Creek Marsh, Skidaway Island, Georgia - 101408AT metaG (megahit assembly) | ecosystem: Environmental > Aquatic > Marine > Intertidal... | reverse complement strand
GCGCGGGACGTGGCGGCGTTTACCATTGCAAACGGTGCGACGCCGGTGGCGGTGTTCGTGGATGAGACGGCGGAAGAGATCACGGAGATTTGTGACGACATCGGGTGCGATCACGCGCAGTTACACGGGGATGGGGCGAGAGAGGCGTTGGAGACGTTGCCGACGCGCGTCAAGGCGATTTGGGTGCTCTCCGCCGACGCCGACGGGAAAATCGTCACGTCATTACCGGGTGATGAAGAGAAATTGATCGCCGAGCGACAGAAGAGAATGACTGGGGCGCAGGGGTGGAAAGCGGCGATCGATTTCGTGAGCGGGCCGAGACGCGTGGTGGATTGGGTGCTCATCGACGGCGTCGCCGCCGGAAGCGGGACGACGTTTGATTGGAGCAAACTCAAAGTTCCGAGAGGGTGCTCGCGCAAAGGGTGGTTGCTCGCGGGCGGTTTGAACCCGGAAAACGTCGCCGAGGCGGTGGAGACGGTGCGTCCGGACGGCGTGGACGTCGCGAGCGGCGTCGCGGACGAGAGCGGGGTGAAGAAGGACACGGTGAAAATCAAAGCCTTCATCGCCAACGCGCGCGCGGCGACGACGGCGAAAAATTGAATCGCATCGTCGTCGCATCGAACCGAACGCCACGCACACACTTACAAACACTCACTTTTATTTTAATATGCAACGAATGCGCTCTAGTACAAACAAACACAACAAAGAAAGAATCGACACACAAAGAATTCACGAGGACGCGCGCTCACGGCGACTCGCCCTCGGCGAGCGCGCGGCGGAGACTCGGTACGCACGCGTCGGCGATGTGTCGCGCCCACGCGTCGTAGCCGACGTCGTTTGGATGTATACCGTCGCCGCAAATCAACGTGATGGTGTCCGCGACGCGACCGGTTGCCTTGGACGCGCTCTGTCGCAGAGAATCCAAGCTCGGTTTGGTGACAAAGACGACGTTCTTCGTCAACGCGCTCACGTGCGCCTTTTGCTCGTCCCATAAATCATTCATGCGCGTCGCCACCCACGCGAGCGGCGGCGGAAAGAGCGTCGCCACCTCGATCGGCGTCGCCGGTAACACCACCACGCACTCGTCTCCCACGACGGCGCGAACCTCCTTGACGAGCTCGCTCAGCTCGCTTCGAAAATTCGCCGACGTCCTCCCCACGACGCTGTGCTTGGCGTCGTTGATCCCGCACATGATCACCACCGCGTCTGGCGTCGTGCCGGACGTCATCGATCCGTCCTCGGAGTCCCCGCGCATCGCCTCGCGAAGCGCCGGAATCAATTTATCTCTCAATCCTCGCACGTCGGCGCCTTTAAATCCCAACGCGCGCCACTCGACGTCGGCGCGTAAACTCTCCGACACGCTCGCCGCGAACGTTCGCGCCAACGTAGGTCCTAAAAACCGTCGCGCCGCACCATCGGTTTCACCGTCGTACGCGCTCTCGCACCCGACGCCGCACGCCGTGCTATCCCCCGTGACGAAGGCGACGACGCGCCGTCTCGTCCGCGCCGCGCCGCCTTCATCCTCGCGACGCGCGTCCTGCCCCATCCACCGCGCCGACGTCCTTCGCATCATCGCCTTCACCGCCGACATCGTCTTCACCGCCTTCACCGACGACGACGCCCCGCGCGCGTCCGCGTCTCCCGTTTTCGCCGCGTCCGCGTCCGCGCGCTCGACGACGACGACGCCGCGTCTCGGCCCCCGCGCCTCGGGCGCCGTCACGTACGTCGCCGTCAACGTCACCGCCTGCGCCGCCGTCACCGCGCACGTCACCGCGCACGCCATCGCGCTCGCGCGCGCGATCGCCACCGCCCGCGCGCGCATCCGTCGCCGTCACCGTCGCGCGCCAGACGGTTGATTAATGGATCGTTCGTTCGTTCGTTCGTTCGTTCGTTCGTTCGCGCTTCACGATCGATCGCGCGCGCGAACGCACGCACGGCACACGGACTCGCGTCGACTCGCGTCGACTCGCGTCGACTCGACTCCCCGCCGACGACGCCCTCCGCGCGCGCGCGTCGCCCTCTGCGCGCGCGGTCGGGGACACCGCACCACCCCGAGACGCGCTCATGCGTATATATACCTTTAAAACATCCTTACATGTGTGCTAAAACCCATACTATGAACACACGAACACCCAGTATCCATACGTCCGACCTCAACGCATCCCCACCCTCGTCCCTCTGCGTGTTTATCCCCACCACCCATGTACCACCCCTCGGGGCGCACTTTCTTATATTATAAGATAACAATCTCCATGTATGTATGAAACGGACGTCCCACGCACGCGCCGACCGCGCGGCACGGCGGCGGTGATGCGGCGACGGCGGAATGCGCGAACGGGGTAATGCGCGAACGGCGGCGCGAGAGGGCGACGGACGACCACCGGTCGTTCGGTTCGCGTACGACGCCGACGCGTTCGATCTCGCGTCGATCGTTCGCGCGACGATCACGCGCGAGACGGACGATCGAAGCGGTGACGAACGCGCGCGCGGAGGAGAATTGGGAATTCGCTCGACGACGTCGACGCGTGGTGACGGACGCGCGCGCGAGGGGGTGAACGGTGCACGTCATGCCGCCGAAAAAGACGACGACGATGAGCGGGGGGAAAACGAGCGGTGCGGGCGGGGGGAAAGGCGCCGCGGGGGGGACGACGACGACGGGCAAGGCTGGGGCGCCCGGGGGCGGCGTGCGCGGGTACTGGTCGCAACCGGAGGAACAGGCGTTGAAGCGCGCGGTGAGGAAACACGGGATCGGGGCGTGGGAGAAAATGAGGAATGATCCCGAGTTTACGGCGTTGAGGTGCGTGTGGGTGTCGCGAGAGGCGAAGAGGGGGGGAGAGACGCGGGACGCGGGACGGCGAGGGTAGCGCGCGAGAGAGAGAGAGAAAGACGAGCGGACGACTGACGGAGAGACGACGCGCGCGTAGGTCACGAACCGGGGTGCAATTGAAGGATAAATGGCGCAATTTGATCAAGTTTCAACACTTGCGTAAAGATGAGGCGGCCAAGGTGCCGTATAAGTCGGCGGTGCGCGCGGCGGCGAACGCGGCGGGGAAGAGCGGCGGCGGGGACAAGGCGACGGCGAGTCGGGCGAGCGGGAAAGGCGCGACGTCGGCGACGAAAACCGCCGGTGCGAAGGGTTCGACGAAACAGGCCAAGTCTGTGGCGGGGACGAAGGGCGGCGGCGCCGCCGCGTCGACGTCCGGCGCGGGGAAAAAGACGACGACGGTGAGTCGAGACGCGTTGAAAAAAGGTGGCGGCGCCAAGGCGAGCGCGACGACGATGACGGCGAAAGAAAAGCTCAAAGCGAAATACGGTCGTGGACACGCGGACGACGATGATGACGACCACGAGTACGAAATTCTCGTCAGCGGCGGCGCGAACGCGAACGCGAACGCCGGTCACGTCGAGGACGCCGTCGTCGCCAAACTCAAAGAAAAGCGCGCGGGCATGGTGAACGAGGTCGAACGCGCCGAGAGCGAACTCGCGAGGATGAAAACGGTCGTCGAGGACGCCGAGGCGGTGTACTCATCCGCTCGAGCGCGCGTGCACGAAGCGTTGATGGGCGAAGACGACGACGAAGAGGAGGACGACGAAGGCGGCGGTTTCCCCGCCGACGACGCCGATTGGGACAAGTACCTCCACTTTGGCGAACACGACGACGACGAGGACGACGAGGACGTGGCGCGTGCCGCCGAAGCCGCGGCTCTGGCGCACGAGGCTGTCAAAACGGGTCAAAAACGACCGAGCGGTGAGAAACGGCCGAGCGAAAAGAGGCCTAAATCGGACGCCGACGACGAGGACGCCGACGCCACGGATCGAGAGGCGGAGAGCGACGAGGACGTCGAAGAAGATCCAGATAGCGAAGACGACGAGGAGTTAGACGACGAGGAACGCGCGGTAAAGATTGCGAATCAAGTGCTCGCCGACGCTGGGTTGCCTCCGATGCACGAGATCGAGCACATCTTGCTCACAGAACTTAAAAAGTTGGAGGCGGCAAACGCCGCCGTCGTGCACGCGCGTCTCGCGCTGGAAGCCGTCGACGCGGAATTCGCCGAGGCGCTCGTAAACGCGCACAATGCGAAGACCAAGGCGACTTTCGACGAGGACGAAGACGACCATTTAGGGAAAGACTTCAACATGGAGGATGACGAGGAGATTGATTCCGACGAAGCGGACGGCATCGACGAAGACGAAGAGATAGATTCCGACGAGGCGGAGGGCGACGACGACGACGACGAAGACGAAGAGGAAGACGACGTCGTCGACGACGACGAACCGCCCCGTCGGAAGAATAATAAGGCGAGAGCTAAAGCAAAGTCCACGGCTCAGAACGATAGCGCGGAGGCAGGTGGAGGTAGTCGAGTTGTTGAAGATCGTAGGTTTGGCATTTACGACGCGCGGCGATATCGCTCCGAGGCGGAGAACGACGCCGAGGCGGCGGCGCAGGCGGCGAAGAGTGGTGGTAAAGCTGCGTCTGGCGCCAAGCGCAAGGCGCCGAGCGGCGGCGGCGGGAATAAGAAAACTGCCAAGACGACGCCCTCGGACGCGGACCACGAGATTTGGTACGAAAAAACGAGCGACGCCAAGGCGAATAAGGCGACACGCGCGCCTCAGAAAAAGGCGGCGGCGTCTCGCGCGCCCGCCGCGCCTGGGTCCATGCCCTCGTGGCGCCGCAAACGCGCCGCCACGCGTGTCACCATCGGCCGTCCAGTCGCCGGTCCAACCTCCTGGGCCGCCATCGGACAGCACATCATAAATGAGTAAACAACGAACGACACGAAATCTCGACGACTTTACTCCACCCTACGAGGACGGTTCGTCGTGCGGGACGTACGTACGACCGGCGGTGTAGTTTCGAATGCGATGAAAATGTACATAAAACACATATATTTCTATCTCTACCTCACGTGCCTCCTCCTCACGCGCCGTTCCCCTCCCCGCCTCCCCCCGCGCCCTCGAGCTCCTTAAACTCCCACGCCCCTCGACAGATCGGACACTTCGCCGCCTCGCGTCCCGCGTCTCCGCTCAGCCATTTCGTGATGCACTGCAGATGAAACGCGTGCCCGCACTCGCCCCATACCACCGGGGAATCGTCCCCCGGAAACTTTGCGTCCGGCGGACACCCATCGAACGCGATGCGACAGATGCCGCACACGTCACCGACGTCGCCCGCGCCCCAGGTCCACGCGCCGACGCCGTGCCACGTTTTGATTTTCATCGAGAGTCCGGTCGTCGGTGCGGACGACGTCGACGCCGACGCGACGCGAGGCGACGATCGCGCGTCCATGGTGAGCGGTGCGCGATGCGGTGCGCGAGAACGATCGTCGCGTCGTGCGTTCGAGCGCGCGCGCGAGGATACCGACGCGCCGACGTGTTCGGTCGAGCGATTGATTTGTTGGACAGTTTGGCGACTTTGAAAATTTTGTACAGTCGTCGTCGTTTGTTACAAGCACGTCGCGGTGATTGTCGTCGTTCAAAAAGAAGGCAAGTGCGAGAGAATATACAGAGTCAGATGGAGCTCACGCCGCTCACGCCGCTTTCGCGAAGCCGACGCGTCGATTTCCGTAATCAAACTCGGTGTGATACGGACCGAGGAAGACGTCGCCTAAAATCCAAAGCGGACCGGCGGGCGGGGGGATGTCCATGCCCATAAACCCGCTGACGCACTGCGGTTCGCCGTCTTGGTACACCTTGAGGACGTACTGTTCGGGCGTGAGCTTGAACGGAACGCCGGCGATGACGAATTCGACGTCGGGCATGTCGGGAATGGCGTCGCAGTCAACGGCGGCGGTGCCGCCGACGCTCGGAACCAAGTCGCAGACGCGCTCAACCTCGCTGATGATGATTTTTTCGGTGACGTTTTGAGCGATCATGCTCTGCGCGTAGTTGACGACCGTCTTACACGCCGTGCACGCGAGGTTGCCCTCGAGGGATCCCGCGCCAACGGCGACGCCGTGCGGGTGATGGTGGTGGTGGTGGCGACGGTGCGGTCCGGGTCGCGGTCGAGGACCGGGGCGAGGACCGGGACGAGGGCCCGGATGCGGACCGGGATGAGGACCGGGACGAGGGCCCGGATGCGGACCGGGATGAGGACCCGGATGCGGACCCGGATGCGGACCGGGACGAGGGCCCGGATGCGGACCCGGATGCGGACGGTCGCCGTGGTGATGGTCGCCGTGGTGGTGATCATGACGGTCGTCGTCGTCGCGTCGGTGGCGATGCAACAATTTACGAGCGACGGCGAGGTGCGATGACGCGTCGTAGGCGGGTTCGCCGGCGTCACACGCGCCGATCGAGGTACAAATTTGTTCGCTCGAATACGTCTCGAGCTCCTCCACGAATTGTTCCGCGTACTGATCGATCAATAATCGACACTCCTCGCCCATCATGGAGCGCGCGCCGATGTAATCGTTAATCTTCTGCACGACGTCGCTCGGACCGGCGAGGAGCGACGTCCCCGTGTCGGCGATGACTTGACACCCGGCGTCGCCGTCGCACGCGCCCAACGATCGCCCAGCCACCTTGAAATCGTCCATCTTGAACTGCCAGTAACCTTCGCGCGTGATCGGCGCGTACGTGTGTTCGCCCACAAAGTGCTTCGGGTCCGAACCGCCAAAGACGAGCTCGCCGCCGCCGTCGCTCGGCGACCCGTCTTCGTTGGACGTTCGATTCAACCAAAAGCTAAACATCTTCTCCTTGACCAGTCCCTGGGACATCATGTTGTAAAACACGGGCGTCACCTTATCGACGGAGATGTTATCGAACCCCAGACCGAGAATACCGTCGAATTTCGCAAACAAAAACGCCATCCCGGGTTCCTTGGTCGCCTCGGCAAAGTACTGCCCGTCCACCACCAAATCGCCCACTTTGACCTCGTCTCGCGACAAGAATCCACTGAGAGATCCGCTTCCGTACTGAATCGCGAACGGTTCACCGTCTTCAACGTACGTTTCCGACGCCTCGGCGTGATAAGTCGCGTGTAAATCGCACGGAATTTGTAAAAACCCGCACTTGGAGCTCGGCACCCACAGATTCGAGCTCCCCGTGTCGAAGACGACTTGAAACTTTTGTCGAGGATTCCCAATCTCAATCTCACCGTAATACTGCGCGTCCATGTAATTGTGCACGTCCACGCTCGTCTCACCCGATCCTGTGTCCGTCGTCATCTCCCCCTTTTCCGCGTCGTATCGCTTTCGTAAACGTTCGACGCTCGCCTCGGCGCGCGCGCGCCACGCCTCTCCGTCTCTCGCCGCGAGATTCTTCTTCATCGTCACCCTGTGCGCGCGCACATCGCTCTCAGCGCTCGAGACGCGTCCCGACGCGCTCGAGACGATCACCGCCGCGGTCACCAACGCCTATTTTCGCGCGCGAGACGACACAGACGCGCGTCAGTCCGTCATTTCTCTCGCGCATTTTCTCGACACGTGTCACATTCATCGACCTCGTCGAATCGCGCGCGGGTCCACCGCGTCGCGACGTCGACGCGCGATCGCGTTATCGCGCGCGCGCGCGCACCGTCACCGATCGTCTCGCGGTCGCGCGGACGCGCGGACGATACGCGCCGTCACGATACGCGCCGTCACGAGATCGCATCGTGGACGCGCGAGGCGTGATGTGTGGGCACCGGCGTCGCGTCTCCGGGTCGCGTCCGCGAGCGCGGGACGCGTCGAACCGCGGTCGATGGATGGATAGCGAAGACGAGGACGAGGACGTGGTGATAGAGATGATGCCATCGTGGATGTTTCTTTACAAATGGAGGCGCGCGCTCGATGTTTTACCAAGAGTCTTCGCGCGGCGGCGCGCCGCCGGAGGCGCCCGGGTAGCCCGCGGGCGGCGGCGGGGCGGCGTACGCCGGCGCGGGTTCAGACTGCACGACCGGAGGACCGGGAACTTCGTCGTCCGGGCCGAGAGGTTCGACGCCCCTGGGCGGGGTGTACGCGGCGAGAGAGACGAGGGCGGCTTCGAAATCGCCGGCGCATTCCTTTTTGATGATGCTCTGGAGACTCTTGCCGTTGAACTCCTTTTCGAATTGTTTGCGCAATTCGGGCAAGCGTTGATCCTTGTGCGTCAAGAGCGCCATGAGACCCGTCTTGTTGGTGGACGAGATCCAGCCAGCCATGCACTTGCGAATACCGCGCGCCAACGTGCGCGTCTTCGGAGCGATGCACGCCACGAGGGCGTCCTCGTAATCGCCCGCGCAGTTGGATCGGATATCGGCGATGAGGTCCGCGCCGTGGCACTCGATGTACTTGTTTCGAATGGCCTCTCGCTCTTCGTCGCTGCGGTGGACGAGCATGGAGATGAGACCCCAGTCGTCGTTGGATACCCAACCTTCAAACGCCTCCTTGAGGTAGATGGCGATTTGTTCCTCGCGCGGCGTCAAGAGACCCATGAGCGTCTCGCGGAAGAGCCTGCTCTCGAACAGACCGGTCGTTTCGTCGCGAATGCGTTCGCGCAAGAGCTCACCGGTCTCAATCTTGTACGCCTCGCGGAAATCTTCAATCTGCTTGTGCGTCTTATTCGCCAAGAGAGCGATGACGGCGGCTTCATCCGTGCCCATGCCTTCGACGGCGTCGCGCATGGCTTGAACGTCGGCGCTGTAATCAATCTCTTCGTCGTCGTTGACGTTGGCCGGGTGGCGCTTGGCGAGCGCTTCGATGATGCGCTTGAAGTCGCCGCTCACCTTCCACTCGGAACCGACGGCGCGGATGAGATCCTTCTTGTAGAGTCTGGAATACGCCTCGCGAGTGGCGTCCAATTGCTCGGGCGTCGCCGTCACCATCAAGCGAATGATCGCCTTGGTGTCCGTGCCCAAGCCCGCGACGGCGGAGTTGATCACCTTGGCGTACGATTCACCGACGCCGTCGCAACCGGCGAGCAAGAGCACGCGCTTAAACTTACCAGAGGTCTCCGCGAGCACGGCTTGTTCCATCGACTTTTCGTATCGCGAAGAAAACGCGAACTGCAACGGCATGATTTCGTCTTCATTCAGCGTACACAGGATGGTGATCAACGTCGCCTCATCGGTACCGAAACCCTTGATCGCGCGCATCACCGCCTGCGCCTCGAAATCCATGCGATCGCTCAGGAGCGACATCATGAAATCCTGCAAGTCCCCCTCCGTCTTCTCCTTGACGTCGCTCGCCAAGTCGCCGAAACCCAACGCGTTATAGTTTTCAACGATGACGCGGTTGATGTAATCCATGCGCAATATCCCTCGCATGTTGGCGAATCGCGGCACGTTGAGCACCATGCGCTTCAAAATCTCCTGCGTGTTCCCGCATTGAATCGCGTTGGCCAACTCCCACGCCGCGCGTCCGTCGGGATCCCGCGGGCACGGACCAAAGTCCGCCCGCATTTCGGGTTCAGGCGCCGACGCACAGACTACAACGCGAGACACCCGTCACACATCGCGCGCGAATCATCGTCAGTCTTTCGCTCGACGCGCGCTACTTCGAACACTCCGCGCGTCCGCCGTTCCAAACGCTGCGCGCAGTCACTCGCGATCAATTCATCAATTCGATCGCGTTCGCGTTCGCGTTCGCGATAGCCATCGCCTCGCCTCGCCTCGCCTCGCCTCGCCTCTCGATGCACACGTACTTCCCATGATGCTCGATCACGTCGTTTCGTCCTCTCGCTCGAGTCGCCCGGTCGCGGCGTCGTGTGACGCGCGCGCCTCGGGTCGGGTGTTACGACCCACTCGCGCGATTGGGTCGTCAACCACCAGTGGTGGTTGGCCGACGGCACGACAGATCCCATACAACGTTGTATATACAGCTAACAACGACCGATGGCGTTGTATATGCCAACCTAGAGTGTCATCGTGTGTACATAGGCGATCGAGTCGTTTTAATATGAGCGCTTTTTGGCGCGTCAGTCGGCGGCGCGTCGTCGTCGTCGTCGTCGTCGTCGTCGTCGCGCTCCGTCGCGCTCCGTCGCGCGCCGTCGTCGACGACGGTGGGCGCGCGAGGATGGCGAGCGGGAAGCGTCGCGCGCCGCCGCGACCGCTGTTCGCGCCGGCGATGCGTTCGATGAAAAAAGCGCGCGAGGTGACGACGAAATTTCACGACGCCACGCGCACGCTCGAGAGCCGAACGGCGTCGCGAGAGGCGCGCGCGGCGGCGGAGGCGACGCTCGACGCGATCGGTGGACGCGAGGCGTATCAAGCGGCGAGCGCGCTGACGACGAGTCGACACCGAACGGCCAAATGGACCTTTAGCGTGTTGACGCGGTTGGGGCGACGGCCGGGACGCGGCGAACGCGCGCTTCGAACGCTCGAGGTGGGCGCCATCAACACCGATCTCATGAGCGCGAAATTTCTAGACGTTCGCGCGATCGACGTGCGGTCGCGACATCCGAAGATTGAACAGATTGATTTCTTTGATTTGCCCGTCGAGCGCCTCGCGGGCGCGTACGACGTCGTGCACTCGAGCATGGTGGTGAATTGCGTCTCCACGGCGGAGATGCGCGGGGAGATGCTCGCGCGCACGGTGGCGATGTTGCGAGCGAATGGTTTATTCTTTTTAATGCTTCCGAGACGGTGCGTGACGTCGTCGTCGCGAATGTCGTTGGAAAAATTGACGCGGTTGCTTCGCGCGTGCGGGTTGCGCGTCGTCGAACAGAAATCGACGCCCAAAGTGATGTTTTTCTGTTGCGAAAAGCTCGCCAAACCCGCGAGCGAGGACGCGATGTCATCCAAGGCGATCGCGGCGAGGGACGCGAGGGAGGCGTTCGCGCGTCGCGAGCGGGAGAAGGATCTCGCCGGCGACCGGGATGATTTCGGCGTCGTCTTGGCGGACGCGCATTTATGCGGGTTTTAATCCCTCTCCCACGACGCCTCTCGAAGAGTATTAGCGATAGAAGATTCATTTGTATGTTCATAATGTACCATCACGTCGCGCGACGCACCGGCGCCCGTTTGAAGGTTGAAACCTCTCACGCGTCTCGGCGTTCGTCGGTTACGTCGCCTCACAACCAGTCTCGCGCCATGTCGCGCCGCGGTGTCCCGCGCGGCGGCGCGCGCGCTCTCCCACCCGCCGTCGACGACGACGCGGACACTGTCGACGTCACCCCCGTCGACGACGTCGATCGAGACCCCGGTGACGACGCCGCGAACGTCGACGGCGATGATTCGCATGGTCGTCGAGTCACGACGGAAAAATTCATAGACGCGCTCGCCGGCGCCGGCGCCGGCGCCTTACTCCCCGAGGACGTCGCCGCGGCGTGTGCTCGAGCGTACGCGCGCGCGTGCGCGGCGAGAGAGAGCGACGAGGACACGGCGAGCGACGCGAGCGATGATGACGCCGCGCGCGGGGCGCGGTGGTCGGCGACGCCGTTGACGCTGTCAAAACGCGCCGTCGAGGAGCTGACGACGTCGACGCGACTGGCTGAGGACAGAGGAGACGTCCCTCGAGGCACGCTCGAACGTTCCGACGTGCGCGTCGGGGGCACCGTGCACGTGAGCGAGACGCTCACAAGGTGGCGAGGCGCGGGGACGATTTTATTGACGCCGCCGCCCGAGACGTCGCTGTGTACGAAGTGCGGCGACGTCGCGGCGGAGCCGATGGTAAACGCGTCTGGACGGTTATTTTGCCTCCCGTGCGGACGTGTGACGGAAGGAGAGAATCGTGCGTCGATGTTCGGCGTGAATCCAGAGAAACAAAAGGGCATAGGCAAATTGGTGGTGTTGTGTTGTCACGCGGCGACGGCGCGCGCGGCCGCGCGCGGGGATTCGTTGCGGTGGAAATTGGCACCGGATGGATGTCGCGAGGTGTTCACGCTCGGTGACGTCGGTGCGCACGAAAAGACGTGCGATTTCGCGCCGGTGCGGTGTGGATATCCGACGGAGAGTTCAAACAGGGCGGAAAAGTGTCACGAGGTGCGGTCGCGGCGCGCCATCGAGAACCACCGCGCCGAGTGCGCGTTTCGACTGGAAATGTGTCCGGACTGCGAGCGCTTGGTGCAAGTGCGAAAGATGCGCGCGCACGCGTTGGTGTGCGGCTCGACGATCGTGTTTTGTCCGTACAGACGATGTAAATGGAGAGGAAAGAGAGACGAGGTGGACGCGCACGTGGCAACGGAGTGCGCGGCGCACCCGTTGACGTGCGGTTTAATCGATTCGGAGACGGGCGAAACGTGCAGAGAGGGAACGCCACGAGAGCGCATCGACGAGCACAGGGCGACGTGTCAGTTTCAAGTCAGACCGTGCGAATACTGCGGGACGAATGTTAGTTTACGACGCATGGGTGACCATAAATTACGCTGCGCCGCGCGAGAGTTTCAATGTCCGCGCTGTCTTCGCGCGATGCCGAACGAGCAGCGCGAGACGCACGAAAAGAATGGTTGTCCATTGGTGGAGTCCGCGTGCGAACACGAGAGATTCGGGTGCGATGTCAAGGTTTCCAAGGAGGAATATCGAACGCACGCCGTTGAACACTTTCCGCAACACGTGAAACGCGTCGCGTTCGGACCCTCGGGCGTGTACGACCTTCTCAAAGAGCCGACGGAGGATCAAATCGACACGTTGGATTTGTTGAAACAGATGCGCACTCGTCGCGAGGAGATGACGTTTGAGTTTGAACAATTCGAGAAGTTGTGCGCCGAGACGACGAAGAAAATCGTCTCCGCGGCGGACAGGGCAGAGAGCTTTTCCCACAATCCGAATGAGTTGAACGACGAAACGCGTCTCTTCGAGGCGCGCGCGGCGAAGGAACGCGCCGCGGCGGAGTTTGCGCTGCGAGAGAAACTCTCGTTCGATCGCGACGACGAGTATAACGATCTCATCATCTCGAGAAATCTCGCGGGTTCGTATCTCGTTGACGAAATGCAACGACTCGACGAGAAAATTCGAGCGCTTCAATCCATGTCTCGAGAGGCGCGCGACGTCCTAGACGAGCACCGGGACGAAGCGGCGAAAAGACTTGAACACAAAATTGATTCCAGCGTGGACGCGTCCGACGTCGTCGCCGCCGTGCGAGCGGAGACGACCGCGAGAATAGCCGAGTTGGAGGCTGGTCGACGTCGTCACGAGCGACGACTCCTCGACATGAAAGCCTCGATGTTGAGCGCAAAGTCGACGCTCGTCGATAACATAGAACATAGGAAACGAGTCGCGAACGACTTGACCGCGAAATTCGGCGCGTTGACGCGCGGAGAAAAGTTGTAAATGTACTGTACTGCGTATTGTCATGTGTGAAATCCTGCGTGTCAGGATGTTCTCTTCTAGGTGCCGACGTGTCTGAACGATTTGCGCATCGAGAGCGATTTGCGCGCCGACGTCAATCGCTGGTCGAGTTGGCGCTGAATGTCGAACGCGCCGAAAATATCCAAATGATACCGCGGGCTTTTTTCGAAATCCTCGAAGTCGTCGCCGAGAATGTCTGCCAACGCGCCGTTGACTGATTGCTCTATGCGAATGTCTCCGCACACGTAGACGTGTCCTCCTCTGAGAATCATATCTTTGATGGCGTCCGCGTTCTCTCGCACGCGTTGGTCCACGTACGTCTTCGGCATGACGTCGGGATCGCGCGAGTAGCACACAAGATACTTGGACAGCACGCGTCGATCCACCGCGTTTTCCATCTCCGATGCGTAGAGTTCTCTGTCTCGATTCTGACAGCCGTAGATTAACCACGCGTCGCGCGACAAGTCTCCGGATGAGAACAAAAAGTGATCGACAAAACCTTTGAACGGAGCTATGCCGGTTCCGGCGGCAATCATGATGACGGGCAGCTTCGAATCTTTCGGTAGACGAAAGCTCGGCGCAGGTCGAAGCTCTGCGATGACGTTGGATTGGAGCGGCAGCGTCGCCAAAAAGTCTGAACAGAATCCCAAGTGTAATCGAGAACCACCCTTGCTCGTGTACATGACGCGACCGACCGTCAAATCGAAAGCGCTGTTACCGGCCGCGGCGGGTGAGCTCGAGATGGAGTAGTATCTGGGTCGAAGTTTCGGAATCTTGAGTAAGACGTCGCGCAAAATGTCACACCCCTCCTCGGGTTCGCGTCGATGGATGCACGACAGCGTGGGGAAGTAATCAAAGAGCATGAAAGTCTTCATCCCGGTTCTCTCGATCCAGTCTCGTCGATGATCTTCATCGAGCGCGAGCTCTTCGAGATCTGCTTTACACTCTGGCTCCTCCACGTAGTGAGCGAGCGCCGATAAAAGTTCGCCCGATGGTTCTGTGTTGATGTCGAGAACGTTGGTGAATAAGTGCTCGACCGTGACTGGATTCGGAATCGACGCGTCGATGCAACTCTTATGCAGATGCGCGTCGTTCAGAGGCACGATGTCGATTTGATCGTCAAAGTTTAAACCAAAGTGCGCGGTGAAGTATTGCGCCAAAGCTTTGTTCGTTCGCGGCCAAATCGCGACGTGATCGCCCGGTTTGTAGTATTCAATCGTCGACACCGAATTTTGGAGCTGCAGCGTCACCTGGAAACTACCCGAGCGCGAGTCCACACCGAGATCGGTACGATTGGTCAACACGGCGACGGTACCGATGCGACTGGGAGGCGCCACCATACCGTATGAATCTCGCGGTCGAACGCGAAGATAAAACGCTGGCTGAATCGCCGCGCCGTTCTCCAGATTTTCCACCATGAGATCGCGCAGCGATTCTGTCATCAAGTCGTTCTTGCGCATCCAATCGAACAAGTGCGTCGTGTATTTGCGAAACATCGTATCTTCATTCCCGAGTTGGTCGACGCAAACGACGGGGTACATTTCCTCTGCGCCGACTTTTTGAAGAACGTCGGCGAAACGTTTACCTCCGGCGCAAAATTTTGGATACGCGCGCGAGCCAAAGGCGCACACGGCGAAACGTTTCCGATTCAGAATCCTCTTACCGTCGTCGGATTTCGCCCATTTGATGAAGATGCTGCTTCCGTTCGGGACTTCGCCCGAACCCGTGGTGGACGCCAAGAGCATGATGAACTTGACGTTTTCGAGCGCCGACGCGAAGTCGACGTCCGGATTGGCCAAGTTGATGGGATAAATCATGGGCACACGCTGTCGCAGAAATGTCCACAACCACGTCGCGCGCGATTGCGTTCGTCCACCGTCCGACGCGTAGAGTACGATGCCACCGCTCACGCGTAGGATGCGTTTCCGCCACTTCACCGCCGCCATGGTCACCATCATCACGCCGCTCTGTTCCCCCACTGCGAAAAATCCACTCTGCCTGGCGCGCATCACGAGTCTCTTCAGGCTCATCCCCCCGACTAGCGCGGGTTTGAGCGTGTACTCGGTCATTTTATTTAGACCGAGATAGATGGAGCTCGTGGACGACGCCGTCGGCGGGATGATCCACTTCCAATTCCCCGGACAGTATCCTCTCGTCGCCATCTCGGAACCGTACCAATCCGCGAACGATTTCGCCGCCGTGTGATGATCGACCATGCTCACGCGCATTCTCTTAAACGAATGCAACACCGCGTAATTGATCGCAGCCAACGCGTGATCTCGCCAGAGCGTTTCCTCCGTGCTCGCGTCGATGCCGAGCGCCTGCGCGACTTGCGGCAAGACGTTGTATCGTCCCTCGTCGCCGAAATTCCTCGTCGCGATCTCCGTCACCATGTACCACCCGTTGAACGGTGCCGCGGTGTATCGCAGACCACCGAGATCGAGCGTCATGTTGGACACGGCGGGAATCGCGTACCACTTTAATCCGAGCGCCGAGATGCCGCGCACGTCGGGATGATGAATAGGCACCTCGAGCAAACACTCCTCCGGGAGTTCGAAAATCGCCGGCGGTTCGTTCGGATGAATCTGCGTCACGATCGGAAGCGTGTCGAACATCGTCGGTCCATCTTTCGGTTCCCAGTTGAAGTGTTTCTTCACCATCTCCGTGAATTCCAACTCGGCCGGATCGCCGACGACGGTTTCGTTCGGGCCTCGATGTCCCGCGTACCGAATCAACTGCGAATTCCAAACCCTCGGTCCATCCTCCTTTCCCGGCGTCTCCGGTCTAAACACCGTCATCAACACTGGGATGTGATCCTTACTCAACGCCGCGCGTAAGTGTTCCTTGATCGCGTCAAACATCTCCTCGTTCGTCGTCGCGCCTCTGGCGTCCAACAGCTCCAGCGTCGCGTAAAATTTTCTATTGATACACTTTGGCGCGTTTCTCCACGCCACTCTCGCCCCGTGACGAATCTCATCGATCGTGTGTTCATACGTCCCCGTCTCCTCGATCGATCGCACGATGTCCTCCACGCGTCGACGCGTCGTCGCCTCGTCGATTTTATTCTCGCGTCCGTACAGCTCGGCGTACTCTCGCGCCTCTCTGATGAGTTTCGCCCTCGTTTCCTCCCTCCGCGACCGTTCCACGGGCATCGGTTCGCACCCGCGCGGACACACGCCGGCCCGCCGTCCGTGCGCGTATCCCGGGTACGGATCGACCGTGACCTGCGCGCGCGAGAGGGATCGGTCCGTCGATCGTTTCCACGTCAGCGAAACGTCGTGAATTCGCGTTCGCGTCGATTCGCGCGTCGATTCGCGCGTCGATTCGAGCGAGGCGTCGAGCGACGCGCACCGTGCCGTGACCGTAGGGACATCCGCCGCCGCCGTCGGAATCGCGCGGGCGTTCGCGCATGGCGTCGACGCGCGTCGTCGAGTGACGCGATCGCCGATGTGGAAAATGTCGTTGGCCGAACCGTCATATGGCGACTGACGCGCGCTCGCAATGGCGCCGGACGCCGCGCTCGCGTCTATGCGAAAGATCGCGACGCGTTCGGACGTCTACCCGCCCGCGGAGGATTCGTTTTTGCTCGTCGATGCGTTGGCGGAGATTTGGCGCGATGAGCTCGCGAAGACTCGACCGAGACTGTGCGTG
>Ga0181572_10001525_pt1 | contig 16915 bp, 11 predicted proteins | sample 101ome_26_FD_133004 | JGI IMG/M metagenome (GOLD analysis project Ga0181572, IMG submission 133004) | Coastal salt marsh microbial communities from the Groves Creek Marsh, Skidaway Island, Georgia - 101408AT metaG (megahit assembly) | ecosystem: Environmental > Aquatic > Marine > Intertidal... | reverse complement strand
TTTTTCTTTTTGCTCAAGGAGAGCGAGCTCACACCCTCGGGGACCAACATCTTGGACGGTCGGTACGCCGTCTTCGGGTACGTGGTGGACGGGCAAGAGCTCCTTCGCGAGCTCAAGGCGGGCGACGTGATCAAGAGCATCAAGGTGCTCGACGGCGCCGAAAACCTCGTGAACAAGAGCGCCACTACCCCAGCCGCCGCGGAGGAACCCGCTGCCGAAACCATCGACGCCCAATGAGCTGCGGGTGCCACCACCGTGACCCGTCACACCCGTAGACGTCGAGCAAAACCGTCAAATACACTAGACTACTTAATACCATACTTTCGAAAGTAGTCTACTTTCAAAAAAGTATGATATATTGATACCTGTAGCTAGAGCTGGCTCTACAAGTACCTGTCTACTAGTACTTTCGTTGTAGCTAGCTCGACTGCTCTAGAGCTAGAGACAGCTAGCTAGAGCTAGCTAGTAGGGGATGTCTCCTGAACAGCGCTTTTACCCCCCCCCACGTACATCCGCCTCGGCACCCTCCACGGAGGAAAAGTACCCTCTTATGTCTGCCGTTCCCCGCGCAGCATCCGGAGAAACGGGCCCCGATGGCGGTGTCATCCGCCCTTCCATCTTGGCCTGGAACACCTTCACCTTGGCCGTCACGAGTTGTGACTCTTGCGCGATGCGCTCGGCCAGCTCCGCCGGCGTCGGCGGGGTTTCTGACGCTCGAAGCGTCGGAGGAAACAACATATGTTGTGCTCCAAGCGTCACCGGCGGGGGGGGCACTTCCGCTTGACTCGATTCGGGCTTTGACGCCATTTCCGCCCAGTATTCCGAGTTTTGTGCAGCCTCGGCTCGGTCGGCGGCGGCAGCATATTCGACTCGCGCAATGGCTTCTGCGCGCATCCGAGCCTCTTCGGCTTCGCCTCGGGCGTTCATCTCGGCGACGTCCGCGACCGCCTCGTCCACTTTTTTCATGATACTCGCCAGATCTGTCTTGAGTCGCGCGGCGTGGAGGTGCTGGCGGAGGTCTTCTGCCTGATCCGCCAGCACGCGCAGCTCTGGGTCTTTGTGCTGATGCCGCCGCGGCCGGAGGTTGGGCGGCCGGGGCAGCCGCACGGGCGCCGGGGGATTGATGACGGCGAGCCGCTTCTGCATCTCGTCGATGCGCGCGTTGAGCCACGCCGTCTCTTCTGCGACCGATCCCACAAACAGCTGGTTCTCAACGAACAGGGGCATGGCGGACGTCGAGGTATTGTCGAGGTGGGTGCGATTTGTCTGGACGTTTTTGTCGTTCTCCTTCCCGAGAGCTTCAAGGTTGGCGAACACCTCGCCCATGACGCCCTTGGGCCGGTCCTCCTTGGCGCGTAGCGTCCATTCACGCTCCGCGATGAGGATCTCTCGACGTGCGAGAGCGTCTTCCCTGGTTTTTACCTCCGCCTCGAGCGCATCGCGTCGCGCGAGGACTTCCGCCTCGTGCTTGGTCACTTTCTCGAGCTCCATGGCGAGCTCGTACTGCAGCTCAGCGGCGATGTCCTTCTTGCGTTGGTTCAGCGCCGCCTCGCGCGCCTCCAGGTCCTTGAGGTGCTCCGCAAGGGCCAGCTCGCGCTCCTTAATCTCACAGTCAATCTCCCGGAGGTTCAGGAGGCGTTCGTTTCTGCTGAGCTCGTCGTCATCCGGGAGCTCGAGCACCTTCTTGAACGCGGCTGCCGACATAGCGTTTCGCGACGCGGGGCCCCCTCGGAAACCGGGGAGAGGTGGGGGGGAGGAAGGGAGGAGAAAGAGCCTCCGAACGCGTGTTGCGGCAGCAGAGGAAGTGACCGGAAACTACTGTTTCGCTTCGCTGGTGAGTTCCGCGCGGGAGCTCACGGACCGCGCGGCGCGCGTTGTGTGCCCCATAAGGGAGCACCTACGTGCTGCAAGAGCGTCGTCCCCCTCTTTCGGGGTAGTCGGGCGTTTCAAATCTCGAGGTTCCGTTCACGATGACAAAGTGAGATTCTGGACTAGCTAGACTAGTCTGTGATATCATACTTTCGAAAGTAGACTATTAATATTAAGGTAATATTAATTCCTGGTAGAGTAAAATTACAATTCCCCACACCAGATGCACCAGAAATGAGGCTGGCAACACTCTCGACGTACTTGTAGTCTCGATCTCAGGAATCCTCTAAACAACGTCCACGTGCGCATCCTCCGTCGTAGTCTACGGACTATACCATGTCCAAGAACGTCGCTCTCATATGCACCTCCGCCTCCGAGCTCAAGGGTAAGCCCACCGGGGCTTGGCTCGAGGAGATCGCGACGCCGTACTACACTCTCCTCGATGCCGGATACGAGGTGTCGTTCGTGTCGACGAAGGGCGGCCAGATCCCGATTGACGCCGCTTCGACGCAGGGCGATTTCTACACCCCCGACTGCGTGAAGTTCATGGCAGACGAGACCGCCGTCGCCGCGCTATCATCCTCCGCCGCGCTTGCGTCGTACGACTTCTCCTCCGTCGCCGGCATTTACATTGCGGGCGGCCATGGCTGCTGCGTCGACTTCTATAAGAATCCTGAACTCACGAAGGTGATCGACGCGGCGTTCGCCGACTCCAAGCCCGTGGCGGCGGATTGCCACGGCCCCGTCGCCCTCTTATCGTGTTCTAAGCCCGATGGCACCCCTCTCGTCGCGGGTAAGCGCGTCACTGGTTTCACAGACACGGAGGAAGCCGCTGTCGGGCTCACTGAGGCCGTCCCGGAGCTCATCGAGGCGGCGTTTCGCGGCCTAGGCGCTGATTTCTCAAAGGCGGAAAGCGACTGGTCCCCGCACGCCGTCGCGGACGGGTGTCTCATCACGGGGCAAAACCCTGCGAGCTCCAAGGCGTGCGTGGACCTCTTCGTTGCCGCGATCGCCGCGTAGAAGAGCGAGCGACCCTTCTCTCGTCATCAGCACCCGATTGGTTCGTATTGACTTGATGACTGACTCTTGAAGATTTGTTTTTCAGTCATTCCACGTTGAATTCTGATTCACCAGACTCTCCACAAGTAGCTGGAGTCCTTCTCTCCCGCCCCGCATTACTCCTTCCAGCGCTCTCTCAAAGCTTTCTGCCCCGTGCCAGCCCGCACCCGGTATCTGAACGTTGCATGCGCGCCTCTCGGTGCTCCTCCGCGTCGTCCTGTGGTCCCATCACGCGCGCCACTCGCGGTCATCGAAGGACAACCACCGCCTCCTCCTCGGGGGCGATGCGCGACGACGTCGCGAAGGTGCCGTGCGCGCCAGTGACCGCGGACGGAATCCTCCCTCCGCGCATCCTTAGCAACAAACCCGGGACGTGGGCGCACGACACCGTGAACCGGCGGCTCCGCGAGAGCATTCTCGCGCGCGTCTTCGAGGATAACGCCGCGACCCTGGACACGGATCCCACCGCTCTTTCGGCGCTCGAGGCGCTTGACGCCGAGCTCGCGGACGCGGCGCGCGCGGTCCTCCGTCCGATCGAACCCGACGGTGGGCCGGACGTGCGCGCGTGGAACGACGTTATCCTCCCCCCGTGGATCGGCGCGACTTGGCTCGACGCACCGTGGCTCGTCTCGGAGTTTTACTTTTACCGTCGCATCTTAGAAGCCCTCGGGTACTTTGCCCCCGGGCGTCCGGGTGCGCTCGTGGACCCTTTCCAGCGCGACAAAGACGCCGGCCTTGGCGCGTGCGCGGATGCCATCTATGCCCTGGCCCAGCGACTGAATGCGTTCACGACGGATATGAAGCGCTCGGTCGACGACATGGAGGCAGCCGACGCAAATGCCACAGAGGCACTGCGTCTGTTTCTCCTCGTATCCCTCTGGGGGAACCGCATGGATCTTAGCCTCTGGCCCGCCGGCGGCGTGAGCGCGAATCCCGCGTCCATCTCGGCGTCATCGGCTCGCGCTGCGGACGCGTTCGAAGAGGCGCTCAGCGCCGGGGCGCGCAGCCTTCTTTGGGACGACTCCCTGGACGCGGCCAAGGCGCTGCTTCGGGCACGTCGCGTCGGCGTCGTCGTCGACAACGCCGGGTATGAGCTCGTCTGCGATCTCGCGCTGGCGGATGCCGTCGTATGCGCTGCGTCGAGACTGGGATCCGACGGCGATAAGGATGACGCTGAGAGCGATCGCGTTCGCGTGACGCTCCGTGTTAAGTCTCATCCCACGTTTGTGTCGGATGCGATGGGGAAGGACGTGGTGGCGACGGTTGACGCGCTTGCTGGCTCATCCGATCCTGCGACAGCCGCGATGGGCGCGAGGTGGCGCGCGCATCTCTCGATTGGGGCGTGGACGATCGAGCCATCGTTCGCGTGGTGCCAACCGCAGCCGTTATGGGAGCTTCCGAGAGAAGCGTGCGAGGCGTTGGAGCGCGATGATCTCGTCGTCTTGAAGGGCGACGCAAATTACCGACGGCTTCTGGGCGATCGCCTTTGGCCTCTCGACGCGCCCTTCCACGAGGTGGCGGCGTATTTCCCCGCCCCGTTGCTCGCCCTGCGCACGCTCAAAGCGGAGCTTGGATGCGGCATCCCTCGCGAGCGTGCCGAAAAAGCGGAGGCGGAGCGCCCGGGGACCTGGATGACGGATGGTGTCTTTGGTGTCGCACAGTTCCTCCCAAACCCGACGCTGCGGAGGGAGGCTTAGAGCAAGGCAGTCATGCGTCTAGTCTAGTATAGTCACATATCGTCACGGCGCTGGGGGAGTAAAGCACCGCATGCATTCGTCCAGATCGTCGTCATCCGACGAATATGAAGAATTGTCCTCGTCATCGTCGTCGTTCCCTTGGTCCTGCATCCTAGTGCGTGCTAAGAGTTTGGCCCACAGCGCGGCTTTCCGCCCGCCGTCGCCGTCTGTGCTGCGGCTCCGCGCCGGGGGCTCATACTCGAACCCGCACGCCTCGTAGAAAGGAACGAGGTCGCGCTGACACCAAACAGTGACGCACTCGTACCCTAAGGCGAGGATTGCCTCGCGCGTCGCGAGTCGCACGAGGGTGCGGCCGAGGCGAGCACGGCGCAGGGCCGGCGGGACAAGCACTGAGTTGAGCGTGCAGTTGGTCGTCGGAGTCGGCCTAGGTTCCGCGCGTGCGTCCGCGTCTGCGGCGTCGCCGCCGCCGCGCACGACAACGGGACGCCGGACTGTGCTGGAGGGGTACACGATGGTGTATCCGAGAACGATCTCGCGCGCGTTAGGGCCATCGAGAGGCGTCAGCACAAGCGGTGTTGGCCTTCGATTGCTCGAGTGTAGACCGCGTCGGATGGCGTCGCATTCCCCACACCGATCGGGCCACACCGACGCGAAAGCCTGCGCAACGCGCTCGCGAAACGCCTCGCCGTCCACGTCCCACAGACGCACAAGACCAACGCGCGTGGGGCGGCCGTCGAGCGCGACCGTCACTGCGCCAGACGACATCGACGCCGCCGGCGGGTGTGCCACTTCAGTGCCAAGACCAGGTGTCCTGAGTGAGAAACTTTATAATCGAAGCGCTCTCCGCGGGAGGATCACTTCTCCGAACGCGAGCGTGGTCCCCTAGGAGAAGCGGACGCAGCGGACGTTATGGACGATGATAAACGGATACTGAACGTCAATGTGGGCATCCTCGGTCATATCGACAGTGGCAAGACGAGCCTCGGTGCGTTCGCACGCCCCCCTGGCGCGGAGACCTAACTCCCGCCGCCGCTCCATCCTCTCACCACCGCCGCTCTTCCCCTGTCCTCCCTTTCACATGCAGCGCGCGCGCTGTCAACTCACTTCTCCACCGCGTCGCTTGATAGGGGTGCACAGAGCACCGAGCGCGGTATCACCCTCGACCTCGGGTTCTCTTCCTTTACCGCCCCCGTGCCGGCCCACATCGCACACCTCCCTTACGACGAGATCCAGTTCACGCTCGTGGACTGCCCCGGACATGCGAGTCTGATCAAGACCGTCCTCGGCGGCGCACAGATCATTGACGTCATGATGCTTGTGATAGACGTCAACAAGGGGATACAGACTCAGACGGCGGAGTGTCTCGTCGTCGGAGAGATCACCACATCGGAGCTCCTCGTCGTACTCAATAAGTGCGACCTCATCCCTGAGGCGACACGAGAGGAGCGCGTGGAGAAGACCAAGAAGCGTCTCGCGAACACGTTAAAGGCGACGAAGTTCGTGAACTGCGAGATGGTGGCCGTGTCGGCACGCCCGGGCGGCGCGGACGACATGCGCGCCGGGGGGGCAGCGCCGGTGGGCGTTAATGCGTTGATGGACTCTCTGCTAACACGCGCGGAGGCCGCGCGAGCCCGCCGACCGACGCCTGGCGACTTCCTCTTCGCCGTCGATCACTGTTTCCCCATCAAAGGCCAAGGCACGGTACTCACCGGGACAGTGCTCGGCGGGGAGTGTCACGTTGGGGACTCGGTGGAGATTCCAAGCTTAAAGTTGGAGAAGAAGGTCAAGAGCATGCAAATGTTCAAGCGACCGGTGCGATCTTGTCGCCTCGGGGACAGGCTCGGCATGTGCATCGCGCAGCTCGATCACAAGCTCATGGAGCGCGGCCTCGTATGCGCGCCGAAGACAGTGCCCACGTTCGATGCCGCAGTGGTGAGCGCGGAAAAGATTCGATTTTTCAAGGGGTCCGTCGACTCCAAGTGTAAGTTCCATGTGACCGTGGGACACACGACAACGATGGCGACGGCGGAGTTTATGGGCGAGGTTCCGACCAAGGGTGCTGCAGAAAGCGCCACCGTGGCGGCGGCCGAGAAACTCCTCGCGGCACTCTCCACGACCGAGAAGGAGGACGCTAAGGCAATCGCGAAGCACGGCTTCTCTTTCGAGCGTGAGTATAAGCACTGCACGGCGCTTGAGACCGCGGCAGAGGCGCGGCGGCGGGATGCAGACGCGGGGGAAGCTGGTGCGGCAGATATCGCGGCAGCGGCAGCGAAATCCGGGGATCAACCCGCATTCGCCACGTGGGCACTTCTGAAGTTTGATCAGCCCATCACCGTGCCTGGAGATTCATTGTACATCGCGTCTCGATTTGACGCAGACGCGCACCAGAACACGTGCAGACTGGCGTTCCACGGGCGCCTCGTCGCACCAATCGATCGGGAGAAAGATCCCGATGCTATTTCGCGCGTCCGGGCGTACAAGGTGAAGCAGAGAGAGGGGACGATTGAACGCGTGCAGGATAGAAACACCGCCATCGGCAAGGGGATGTTCAAGAAGGAGACGGACATTGGGTTGTTCGCCGGGATGCAAGTGACGACGAGTCGAGGTGAGGTCGGGGAGATCGAAGGCGCCTTCGGGAAAAGCGGCAAGTATAAGGTGCACTTCAGAGACGGCATTGCGCCGCAGGAACCCGGGGAAACGATCAGGCTGTACCTCCGATTCAAACGGTTTGTCCACGACAAGGAAGGAAGAAAGATGGTGCAATAAATATGATACGAAAGTATGATAAAATTTTATCACTTGGCTAAAAAGCATTGTTAATTACACCCAGAGCGTGTAGTCGAGAGTGCTCGGACGAAGTTGTATTGCACTCTAGAGCTAGGGTAGAACCTCAAAGGTAAGGTGCTTGCTCTCCTCGGTTTGAAAAAAACAAGAGAGAAGAGCGGTTGGCTCGATTCGCCCGCCGCGCCGCGTCCGGGCGATGACGCGTAACGCGGAGGAGGCGATGAACGCGTATTCTGTCCATGGGTGCATCGGCACCGGGGTGCGTCTTGACTCATGCTTCCGGCTGAGGGTGTCGATAACATCACATTTTTGTCGGAACGCCCGAGCTCATCCTATTTTCGCTGTCCCTCTCCCCACCTTCTTCCGCCCGCTGCAGACGTATGGTCGCGTGTACGACTGCACAAGACGGTCGGACGATCTTCGATGCGTGCTCAAGCAGGTCCCCCTGGGCGGTCTCAGCCAAAACGACCGCGCGGAGACGCTCAACGAAGCCTCAATTTTGAGACGAGCGCAGTCCCCTCACGTCGTCACCTACGTTGACAGCTGGGAGGACCCCGAGAGCGACTGCCTGTATATCGTCATGGAACACGCCGGAGAAGACCTTTCCGTGGTGATGCGTGAGAGTGGCGGGACACTTTCAGAGGACGACGTGTGGAGATGCCTCCTACCTGTGGTCCAGGGCCTTGCGCACCTTCACTCTGTCCGCGTCCTCCATCGCGACCTCAAGCCCGCGAACGTCTTCTGCAGCGCCCGGGAAGAGGGCGACGAGGCAAGCTCAACCGGCGGCCTCATCGCGGGCGGTTCCCGCGTCGTCATCGGCGACCTCGGTCTCGGTCGCGTGCTTGGCGCGCACTCCGACTTCGCCAAGACGGGCGTCGGCACCCCGCTCTACTTTTCGCCGGAGCTGTGCAAGGAGGAGCCGTACGATCACAAATCCGATGTGTGGGCGCTCGGATGCCTCGCACACGAGCTCCTGACAGGGTGCCCGCCGTTCACCGCGGAGAACCAAATCGCTCTCGCGTCCAAGATCGTCAGTGCACCACTCCCGCCGCTGCCCGAGGAAACCAGCCCGGACCTCGCGTTCGTCATCTCCATGGCGCTCACCAAAGATCCAGCGCAGCGACCAAGCGCAGCAGATCTCCTCGGGTTGTCATGCGTGCGAACCCGGCTTGAGCGCGAGGCATTGCGCTCGATCGTTGCAGAGGAGGAACGCGTGATGCGTCGCGCCTTCGCCGCAAAAGAGCGCGCGCTTCGCGCAGAGCTCCATGACGAGCGAACGCGTGTCAAAGCTCGAGCCTCGGAGGTGGAGGCGCTGCATGCGGCGACAACGCTCGCCGCTCAGCCCAAGGAGATTGCAGCGTTGGTGACGAGGATGGCAGAACTTGAGAGCGCAAACGCGGCGCTCGTGGCGAGACTGGAAGTCACGGAAGTAAGATTGAGCGACACCGAACGTCAGCGCGCAGCCCTTGCGGCAAAACTCGAGGCTGCGGTATCTGCCGCAGCCGCGGAGCGCGCCGAGCGAGGGACCCCTTTAAAGTCCCACGCCCGAAGAATGCCTTCCGTGACGTCCCCCGAGAATTCCCCTCTCGTGTCGACGGTGCAATGCGAACGCCCCCGGGGAATAATACCGCTTGTTCATATAACATCGCCCATGACGATGGTTAGCGGGTTTGACGAGATGAGGTCGCGCAACGACGCGCTAGGGGTGAGGATCCTTTGTGGGGACAATCCCCGTGCTGTGACTGAAAGCGAAAGCGAAAACGAGCGTGAAAACGTTCCCCCACCGAATGGACGCTCTTCAAACGGCGCGTGCACGCGGTTGTCAGTGTCGCCGAGAAGGTCACTGCTGCAGGGTGTCGCTGTGCCGGCTCGGCTCGCCCCTCCGACTCACGATGAAGAGCTCGCAGCGAGCTTCACGTCAACGCGCGAGAAACAATCGGCGGTCGAGACAAGCATCGAGTCGCGCAACACCTGGCGTGCACAGACGGCGTGCGAACCCTCCAGCCCTTCTGGGTGCCCAGACATGGGGAACGACGACAACGATGGCGATAGATCGAGCACGTCTCCGAATCTCATCGCAAAGGTGGACGTCTCCACCTCTGACGACGGCACTGCCGATTTCAGGGAAGACGCGACGATTGCCCAGTCAAAGGGTGACATCAGGCTCGGGGTTGGGGCGCATTCGATCAAACTAGTTGCTCGAACACTCACCTACGACACCGAAGTCCGGGACGACGCTAACACGACAATGAGTCTTCAGACGCGCGAGCTCGTCTGCCCGAGTTTGCACGAGGGAACGGGGACCGCCTCAAGTTATGTTGGCGATAGTTTCGCGTCAACGGTATCCTCGCCGCTGCCGCTGCCACCCGCCCCGATCGCGTCATACGTCCACAGCGTGTTCCGTCCCATCACTCCCGCGGCCGCAGCGGCGACAAATAATCTCTCTCGGCCAAACGCGAAACCGGTGTCGGATACTGGGATCATGATGCCGCGGGACGCTGTTATGCGCTCTCGTCCGGCCGTGCGGGTCGCCGCAGGGGGCGCTGTCTCTCTGGATGCTGCTGCGCTTGGGCTCGCGGCTCTAAAGACATCCTTTTCGGATGGCATGTTCGCAGTGCTGTACACATGGAGGCGCGCGAGAAAGAAGGTGGACCCGCCCATCGGCCGTCGCCTGACGAACGCTGTGACGTTGACGACTCCGAGGGATGCGGGCGAACCGCTTGTAGCACCGCCCGTAGGTGCCACGAGCCGGGTGTGGGAAAATCGCCGCATTCTCTCAATACGCGCGACGGAGGCGTCAGCTTTCGCGGTGCTGTACCGTCCCGCATCCGCGTCAATCACGCCGATGACCCTCAAACGCGCGAAGGTTCGCGGAAGGCGGGCGCGCGGGGATGATTTCTTGACGTGTGTCGTTGTTAAGCTTGGATCGATGGCGATGGAAAAGTCCGATCCGGGCGCGCCCTGGCGCTTGGCCGAGATGGTGCCTCCCGCGGGGCGAATGGGGGAGGCGGGCGCCTGGGTTGAAATCATGCTCGAATTTGACGCAATCGCTGATGTGGATGAGGTGGTGGTGCTAAAAGCGGACCCGCGGCTCGCGGCGCTCGCAGCGAGCGTACAGGGAACAGCGGCAGTGATGAAGATGTCGTCACCACATCCGCAGCCGCTGCGCGAGCGCCGGTGGCCGGGTCTCGGAGGTGGACCTGTGCGTGTGCCAACGTCCAAAGGCGAGATGAAGGCAGAAAGTCGTGCGCATCGCGCAGATGACACAGCAACGCCACCTCGTGGCGGGATCTTCGCCGAGGGGCGATCGCCTGATGGTCCGCTTAACGCTGGTGTCTCGTTCACGCCGCCGGTCGGTCGCCGAGACGATTCGTTGTCGATGAACAATACGTGGGAGACCGCCGCTGAGGACAATGGTAGCGACCAGACACCCCGACCGAGATGCCCGGGGAATCGAGCACCCAGCCCAGCACGCGGATCGGCATGGCCGCTCAAGGCTGACCAGGTGGCGACGCTCCTGCGTCGCGCTGAGTCGTTACGTGAGCCGTTGCCGAGTCGAGACGTGACGGTTCTGTCGGGGGAATGCGCCACGGAATCGGAGTCCTGCCGCATCGGGTACCGGTCCAAGAAGGAAAGGTTCCGTCCTGAGGACCGCGCGCTCGTGAGAGATCTTCTGCAGCAGGCACAGCTCCTTCAGGACGCGGTCAGCGCGGCGGCAGCACGATTATCCCCAGGACCTGGGCTTCCGAAAGCTTCCGACTGCTGGCTTCGCGGGGAACGAGACGATAGCCGGGGGGGACGGGCCGCGCTCCGCGAGCTCGAGGACGGCGCCGAGGAACTCGTCCCAGAGCATTCACGGTCTCCAGAATCTCCCCGAGCCACGGTCGCGGCACCTGTGGTCATTGCCGCGTGGAAACCAGGGTCGGTGGTTCCCGTGCCGAGAAAGTGGTTCGCCCCGAGGGCGGCGGATACGGACAGCGACCAAGGAGGGGCGTCGCCGGTGTTTGACAAGTCCGCGAGCATGCGATGGCGGAGACTGGACGGTACACTGGAGCCGCGCGTGCTCTTCTGAAGTGAAGAGGAGAGAAATGCTTAGCTCATCGGGGCAGTGGACAAATGATACTTTTTTTGTCCAAATTAGCGACGCGATGCATGGGCGCGCTCTCGATGAACTTGCCATGCTCCGTCTATAGTAGAGACGCACCTCTTCGTCAATCTCACTTTTTCAACGCTAAAACTTGCGCACGGGCTATCCTTCGGGTGCACTTGCGGCATCCACGGCGTGCTCACAACTCTCACCAGTGGTCGAGCATGGTGAAGTCATCGTCTTTGAGGTTCAGCACCTTGTTGCCTGGGGTGTGTTCCAGCCCGATGGCTTTGACGATGGCAGCGCCTTTCTCGCGCAGGGCCTCGTCATATGGGTGGTAGGGGAGCCTGAAGACGGGCTCGGCGCAGTCGAGCATAGCGAGCATGGTGTTCAACCCGATCGGATTGGGCTCCGCGAAGAGCCAGTTCATAAGCGGGAGGAGCCTGTCCCGCAGCTCCGGGTTGGGCTTGTCTCCACATATCATCTCACTCATCAAGCCCGGGACGATGTTGCTCGTGACGGAGATGACGCCCACAGCACCGGCGTCAAACCTCGCGTCATGCGCCTCATCGTCGTTCCCCGTCCAGCACGTCACGCCTTTCTCTGTATACCCCTTGATGCGCTCGTTCCCTTCGCACTCCTTCACGCCCGCGAAATTCTCGTGCGCCGCCAGTTCGAGCATGAGCTCGGGGGTGATGTCCTGCGACGTGCGCGCGGGGACATTGTACACAATCGTAGGCCCATAAGGAAGCACCGCGTTGAAGTGCGAGAGGAGGCCGGCGCGGCTCGTTTTCCCGTAGTACGGATTGATCTGAAGCGCGGCATCCATCCCTGCGAACGAAAAGAACGAACGAATAGAGCGCCGATTGGAGAGAGTGAGCGAGAAGCAGGCGCGGGGGGAAGATATTTTTTCTGGGCGTTGACTTCGCGAGGGGCGTCAGGCAGGAAAAAAAGCGCGGGCGGTTGAGCGGTAGGGAAGCCGCACCGACGGCAAAACCCTGGGAGGTGGCGTGAACCGCCTCGCGCGTAGAGTTTGAGCCTGTGTTACCGACGATGCAGAGATTGTCGCCATACAGCTTGGCGGTGTGCGCGATGAGCATGATGTGTTCGTCCCAGCTCATGAGTTGCCCCTCGCCCGTGGTGCCGCCCACGATGAGACCGCCGATGCCCGCCGCGATCTGCTTCTCCACCAGCGCATCGTACATGGCGAGATCCACCTTGCCGTCGGGAAGGTACGGGGTCTTGATGGCAGTGATCAGGCGCGTCGCCTTCACCTCGTCCACGCTCTTGGTCTTGGACTTCATCGTGCTGTTGGTCCAAGCCTTGGTGGCGACGCACTGCGAAGAGGAAAGAAAGGAGGTTTGTTAGAACAGGCGCGACGAGAAAAAGTGGAACGAGAGGGCGGCCGACCGCGGCGGGCGCAAGGCGCACCCTGACGGATGCGCGCTGAGTCGCGCGACGCGGGACGCCGCAAAATTCGGCGGCTTTGGCGATGAACGCCGGAGATGCCATGGCGAGAGGCATCGTCGCTCGCGCGGATCGGGCCCGAGAAGAAGTGGCGGCTCGCGACGGATGACTCCGCCTCTGTAGTCTTTACAGAGTTTCGTGGTTTAATCTAGTCTAGCTACATGGACGAAGGTATTAGACAGACTAGTCTAGTCTACAAGTATGATACTTAATAAATGTCAGATCTGTCTGGATCTATAGGTACCTATCCTTGTACTTGTTCCAGCTGACGGCCTCGTCTTTTCCGGCTGCCCGACGCTTCGGAACGCGAGCGGCCCGAGCTCTGGAGAGAAAGCGTCGTTCCGCAGGCGCAATCGCGCGAAGAGAAGGAACGGGGAAACCTCCGCTCTGGCACAAGCTCGCGTCGCATCACCCGCACGCAACTCGCTCAAAGTCGACGGGAGTGTCTGCCACAGCAGGTGCGCCCGCGCGCCAGACGCCTCGGCCCTTCGCGTCCCTTGCGGCGCGCGGTTCCCGGTCGCGAACATATCTTTTCGGACGGCGCGGTCGCCGCACTTTTTCGGCTCTCTGCGAAACGTCCCCGGCGATCGCGCGCCTTGAAACCGGGCGACCCTCGCGCGCACGGACGGAAGTGAGCGTTCGAAACGAGAGGCCAGTGGCAAGTCGCAAACGCACTCGCGGCGCCGTCGGCGATGTCGCTGGCCAGTTCTCGACACCGACTTCGGCGACTCGACTCGGAACGCGTTGCGGACGTGCGGCGGCGGAAGTCCTCGGCGCCAGGAAGCGACGCTGTGCCAGCCGACGCGATCAATGGAACCCCCAACTGACCCCCTGAACCCTGCATTGCGACGTCACGACGCTTCCCCCCTTCCACACGTCCTCGCAGGACTTCTCACACTCGTCTCAAACCGTCTTGACACGCAGCAAAGATGGCCTCCGCCGCGCAGATGTCCGTGGCTGCCCCCAAGGCGATTCCCCGCCAGTTCCGCTCTGGTGCACGCACCGCCCTGAAGGCAGCGCCCGCCAAGACCCGCCGCGGCGCGGTGACAACCTCCGCGGTGGCTTCCGATTCTGATGAGATCGCGCTTCTTGAGAAGATGCTCTCCCTCGCCAAGGAGCGCAAGGAGAAGGAGGCGGCCGCTGTGCCCACCGACGCCGGAGATGGGTACACAGGGAACGGGTTCACCATCAAGACCTTCAACGCCATCTCCCCCGTTGGTCTCAACAAGTACCCCAAGGGCAAGTACGTCATCTCTGGGGATGAGAACGATCTTCCTGAGTCGCCGATGGGTATCATGCTCCGCTCGCATAAGATGCAGCTCGAAGACGTCCCTCCCACCGTGCGCGGCATCGTGAGGTGTGGCGCCGGCACAAACAACATCCCGGTGAAGGAGATGACCGAGCGCGGCATCCCGGTGTTCAACACCCCCGGTGCCAACGCCAACGCGGTGAAAGAGCTCGTGGTGTGTGGCCTTCTTCTCGCCTCCCGTGGCATCGTGGAGGGTAACTACCACGTGAACAATGTCATCAACAAGGAGGAGGGGGGTGACTACGATAAGATTTCGAAGCGCATCGAGGCCGACAAGGCGATGTTCGGCGGACAGGAGATCGAGGGCAAGACGATCGGCGTCATCGGCCTTGGTGCCATCGGCTCCAAGGTGGTCACCGCCGCTCTCGGCCTCGGCATGAAAGTGGTCGGGTACGATCCCGTGCTTAGCCTCGACGCCGCGCTGCAGCTTCCCGGCGACCGCATGAAGCGCGTGACGGAGCTTGACGACCTCTTCGCAGAGGCTGATTACATCACGGTGCACGTCCCGTACATCAAGGGCGTCACCCATCATCTTATCAACCCTGAGGCGCTTTCCAAGTGCAAGCCCGGCGTTCACCTCCTCAACTTTGCCCGCGGTGAGATCATCGACGGCGCAGCGGTGAAGTCTGGTTACGACAACGGCACCCTGACGGGCAAGTACATCTCGGACTTTTCCGACCCAGATCTCATGGGCCATCCCAGGCACATCGTCCTCCCTCATCTCGGCGCCTCTACAGAGGAGGCTGAAGAGAACTCCGCGGCCATGGCGGCGACGACGATGATGGACTTTCTCGAAACGGGAACCATCCGCAACTCGGTGAACTTCCCCACGACCATTCTTGCTCCCCAGAAAAATTCCTCCGGAGCCCGCCTGTGCATCGTCAACCGCAACGAGCCCGGAGCCCTCGGTGAGATCACCTCCTTCCTCGGCGCCCAGGGACTCAACATTTCCCAGCAAATCAACACCTCTCGAGGAGACATTGCGTACACCGTCATCGACTTCACCAACCAGCCGGATGACGCCGAAAAGCTTCAGGCGGACCTCGCGGAGGAGTGCAACTACATCATCTCCCTCCGATTCCTCGGCATGGTCTTCGATGACGAGCTCGGCGAGCCTGGCACCTACTTCTACGTGTCCTGGGCTCAGTGAGATGTCTGCTGTGGGCTTCACCCTGCTACCCCAGAGGAGACGAAAGCGACGGTCGAGAGGTCAAACACTGTCAGATTGTGAGGAAAAATAAATACAAGTTATGATATCTTATCTCCAATAATACATATCATAACATACCTTCAAAGACGAAAGTAGACTATGATAAGATGTCACCGCATCGACATCGACGCCTTCTTTTCCACGCTCCTCGACGTTCCGATGCACCCCTCATCAATAAGTGCTCGGAGCTCGACTGCGACGCCCTCGTTGGAGTTATCAAACTCACACATCCGGTCGGCTGCCTCGATCGCCTTCGGTCGGCTGCCTGGCATCGCGAATGACAGCCCGCATGCGGCGAGCATTTCGGCATCGTTGTCAGCATCGCCGAACGCCACGGTTTCCTCCATCGTCATCCCGAGCGCCTCGCACGCACGGCGCAAACCGGAGGCCTTGTTCGTGCCGGGGGAGAGAAACTCCACGTGCTGTTCTGCAGCGATGACGTGAAACATTCCCGCGGGCAGTAAGGCTCTCGCGCGGACGGCGACGTCATCCGCCTCGGATTGCGAACCGCACACCACGACGAGCTTCAGTGGGGCGGGGTATGGCCACGTATATCCCTCTTCCCCAGAATTATCAAGCGGGTGAAGGGATGCAACGCGCTCGGAGTGTCCCTCCGGTCCCACAAGGGCGTCAAAACAGTCCAACAGCGACCTCTGGCGGTCGTTGGAGGGCGCAGCATAACTCCCGTCGGGCAGGCAGTACTGCACCGGAAGATCGAGCTCTGCAGCTAGGTCCAGCACGCGGGCGACGGCATCCCGATCGAGATATTCGGTGTGCCAAACAACGTCTCCGTTCGGACTCTCGCCATCCAAAAGTGTCGCGCACGCCCCGTTGTAGCACACCGCCGCAACCGAACCTATGTCAAGTTGCCTGACGTACCGCCTGAGGGTGGGCGCTGGTCTTCCGGAGGCGACGCAAACGATCGCGCCGAGGTCATGGACACGTCGCAGGGTCGCGACGGTTTCTTCGGAGAGTGCGCCGTCCGGCCTTAACAGGGTGCCGTCCATGTCCACGGCGACTAGTCGCAGCGATCCGGGCGCGGCGTGAAGACAGCATGAAGACACGCAGCGTGGCACGCGCGGACGGGCGGGGCGTAAGGACGACGGCGGCGCACGTGCGAGGGACGGAACGGGCGCGCGTGCGACAAGGACGTCCAGCATACGTTCACCGCGCGTTCTTCGACCGGGAGGCGTGCTGTCAGGCACCTTGCACCATGACCAGGGAACCAGTCTGGTACGTCACTAGCTCTAGCTACTAGCTAGCTAGCTAGCTAGACTAGACTAACGATCCAGACAGACCGGCAAATAAAGTAGAGTCTAGTCTAGCTAGACTAGACTACGAGAGTAGACTACTTTCTCGAAAGTAGAATATTAGACTACGAAATAAATTAGACTGTAAAGTAGACTAGTCTACTTTCGTACCTTGTATGATAT
>Ga0181572_10001512_pt1 | contig 16952 bp, 16 predicted proteins | sample 101ome_26_FD_133004 | JGI IMG/M metagenome (GOLD analysis project Ga0181572, IMG submission 133004) | Coastal salt marsh microbial communities from the Groves Creek Marsh, Skidaway Island, Georgia - 101408AT metaG (megahit assembly) | ecosystem: Environmental > Aquatic > Marine > Intertidal... | reverse complement strand
TTCTATCTTAAATTTTTTAATAGAAAACTTGCTACTTGTATCTTCAAATGAATTTTCAAGTAAAAATTCAACAGCATCGGATGCTTTTTGTATCCAAGCATTTAAATGTAGTCTCTCTTTTTCATCAAAATTATTTAAAACATAAGAAGCAACTTCACCTTTATGTTTTGGACGACCTATCCCCATCCGAACTCTTGCATAGTTTTTTGAAATTTTCTCATCCGTAGAGCGTAAACCATTATGTCCACCATGACCTCCACCATATTTAAAACGAAGTGTTCCAAACGGAAGATCCAAATCATCATGTATTACAACAACATCTTCAACTTTATAAAAGTTTTTTACAGCAACAACAGAATTACCTGATAAATTCATATATGTGAGGGGTTTTAATAAAAAATGATTTTTTGACTTGTATACAAGTCCTTCAAATTGAGAAGAGGAAAGTTTTTGAGCATCCAACCTGCGAATGAGCTCATCAAGAACCATAAATCCTATGTTATGGCGTGTGTATGCATAATTGGGTCCAGGATTTCCTAGCCCAACTATTAGCATTATAAGACCTGTCTTATTTAGCTTTGATTACACTAATAAGAGCAACACGATCTGCATCAAGAATCGTCATATTCGGAAGCTCTGGTAAATCACGAACCAATTTAGAATCACCAGTATCCATCTCTGTTACATCTATCTCGATTTTATCCATCAAGTTTTCTGGAGTACATTTTACTGTCAAACGAGGTTTAGCCATATGTACAAGACCTTTATTCTTAAGCCCTTTAGCTTCTCCAACAGGGATAATAGGTATATTGAATGTTGTAGCAACACCTGGTTGAGCTACCATTAAATCAACATGTAAAAGATTCCCTGTTACTGGTTGTGATTCATACGATTGAACTACAACGTTCATCTCTTTACCAGCAACACTTACTGGGAATGCTATAGTCTCTTTATTACGAACTGTACGGATATATTCATTCATTTTGAATGCAGCGTTTACGTTTTCTAAACCTTTTCCATATATGTTCGCAATTAGATAACCATCTTTTCTGTAAGCTTTTGTAGCTTTCTTTCCAATACTCTCTCTAACTATGCCTTCTAACATATTAATTCCTTAAATAAAATGGATGGAATTATATCTGAATTAACTTTATGAAATGTTAAACAAAGCTATTTAAGATCAAAAACATCATCATCTTCAGTATCAATCCGTGCACTAGATGTCATTGTTGGAGATCCTCCAGAACCTCCAATACCACCCATTTTCAACTTCATATCATTAGGGTTAGTAGCACCACTCAATGCTTCTTCTTTACTGATATATCCTTCCTGATAATAATCAAAGAGACACTGATCGAACGATTGTGAACCATACTGACTTTTTCCTTCTTGGATTGTATCTATTATTTCGTAGTCACGATTTTCCATGATAAGCTGCTCAACTCTGGCAGTTTTCACCAAAATTTCCATAGCAGCCTTGCGCCCACCATCGACAGTTTTCACAAGCCTTTGTGAAACAATCCCTTGAATAGTACTTGCGAGCGAAAGTCTTACACGAGGTTGCTCATTTGCCGGGAACTGTCCAATAATACGGTTGATTGTTTCTTTTGCATCTATAGTGTGAAGTGTTGAAAAAACCAAGTGACCTGTATCAGCAGCATGTAATGCTAGATTTACAGTTTCAACATCCCTCATCTCTCCAACTAGAATAATATCCGGGTCTTCACGTAGTGCGGCTTTAAGAGCATTGCTAAAAGAGAGGGTATCATTTCCAAGTGAACGCTGATTTATAATACATTGTTTATCTTGGTGAACAAATTCGACAGGATCTTCAATCGTAATAATATGCTTTTTTCTTTTCTCATTCACTTCATTAATCAAACTAGCCAATGTTGTTGATTTACCACTTCCTGTTACACCAGTCACAAGAACAAGCCCTCTCTCTTTTTGAGTAAATGTTCTCAGAACCTCTGGAAGTTGATAGTCATCAAATGAAGGTATATCAGTTGGAATTACACGAAATACAGCTGAAACTCCATTAAGCTGAAAAAAAAGATTTACACGAAATCGAGATGTTTTTGTTGGTGAATACATCCAGTCCATCTCTTTTGTTTCAAGAAATTGCTGAAATTTAGCTTCACCTAATAAATCTCTTGCAAAACCCAAAGACTCATCGCGTGTTAAAATTTGATCACCCATAGGGGTAACATTTCCTTGTATTCTTGCTCGAAAATTTGAACCCGCTTTTACATGCAAATCACTTCCCTTGTGCTCTATCATAGCTGCAAGGTATTTATTGACTCTCTCTAACTGCCCATTTGGATACTGACTCGAATCGATTTCCATTACAACTCCTCTAAAATAGCTTGGAATGCATCTTCAAAAGCTACTAAACCATCAGCAATTTGCTGATCCAAGATAGCTTCAAAATCTACACCTGCATTTTTAATCTTTGAAAAGTGCTCCTGAATCAGTTCATCTGAAAGAGGAAGTTTTTTTGTTTTTTTACCATTAGCATGAAAAGCTTTAATAGTATCTATAGGTGCTGTATTGACTGAGTTGAATGCCAAAAGTTCATCAACATAATAGTGAGCAGGGAGTGAATCATCTTTTACACCTGTACTTGCAAAAAGTGCTCGACAGCCACCAACATTCATCTCTTGAATTTTGTTATAAATATCCGCTGAGTTATAGATTCCACTTAAAGCTACATCAATCCCTTTTTCTTGGAGTGTGGCATCTAAAGCCCTATCAATTCTACTCACAAAAATACTTATAACCGTGCTTACGGCTGAACCATTTTTCTTGCAACCTGCTTCAAATGCTTTTGCACAAGCTATTGCTTGATCTTTTTTAAAGATTAGTGTTGCATTCACAGGAATTCCAACCGCTGTTAAGGCTTCCATTGCTATGTACCCAGCCTCTGTAGCGGGAACTTTTATCATAACATTTGGTCTTTGGATTGTTTTAAATAATCTTTTACCTTCTTCTATAGTAGCCTCAGCATCATTACATAAAAATGGATCAACTTCTATACTAACATATCCATCATCTCCAGTTTGATATAAAAGCTCAAGCGTATCTGCTGCTTTTGAAATATCATAAATTGCTAACGCTTCATATTTTTCTTTTGCAGATAGGTCTCCAAGAGTTTCTAATTGCTCTTTATATGCTGGTGAAGTGAGAATTGCATTTTTAAATATCGCTGGATTTGAAGTTGCTCCATTAATAATCCCCTGATCAATCAAGTCCCTAAATTCATTATCCAAATAATCTCTTTCAATAAAATCAGCCCAAAGCGAAAACTTAAAATCATCAATATACATATACCAACCTATAAATATTTTTTCCCATTATAACTCAAAAATAATACAATTGAATGAAGACAAGCCAATAAATAACTTACATTTTTATCCAGATCGACATAGTAATTTTCCAAATCAGCAAACAAATACAAGTCAAATACTTCCAAATCAAAATAACCTAAAGTTGGGATAGTAATATTTAATAAAAACATTACAATAATGAGTTGTAGTAGAGAAAAATTACTCTTAAAATAAATCAGAAAAACAAGAAAAATCAAAAAAGCAAAATAGAATAAGTAATATTCTTGTAAAAAAAATAAACTAAGAAGGTATTGAAAGAACACAGTAACTATATACAACATCTTATAAAACTATGGCAAGTAAACCTTATCTAAAAGCTCATTGAACTCAAGTAAAGGATCACTATCCAAAGTTACTCCTCCTCCACTTTTATAGACTAGACCATCCTTTGTTTTTTCTATAAAACGTATCATTACAGCACTGTCAAAACTTTTTCCATCATAGACTCCAAAAATACCGGTAAAATATCCTCGCTCATAATCCTCTAACTCTTGGATTATCTCAAGAGTTGATTTTTTTGGTGTCCCACTAATACTTCCAGCAGGTAAAAGTGACTCAAGTATATCTCCTAGTTGCTCATGCCACGAATCTTCAAACTCTCCACTGATATGAGAGCTTACTTGAAGTAATTTTTTATCTCCTGCTTCAATTTCACTAATATACCGAAACTTTTCAACTTTGACATTTTTTGCTTTTATTGAAAGATCATTGCGAAGCAAATCTACAACCATTATATGTTCAGCCATCTCTTTTTTATCTTCTAAAATCTTTTCTTGTGCATTGTCTATCGAAGCATCTATTGTCCCTTTCATAGGGAATGTATGAATTTTATTATCTTCAATCTTTACAAACTGCTCTGGTGAAAAACAAACGAACTTATCCTTATACAAAAGTTTGTATTTTGCATTTGCATTGTTGTATATTTGTTCTAAAGTGTAAGCTGTTTCTATTTTTGTTGGAGCAGTTAGATTTAGAAGATAAGTTTCACCGGATTTTATCTTTTCTTGAACCTTGTGAAATTTCTCTTGGTAAACTTCAAAAGCAATAGGATTTTTAAGAAGAATCTGCTTAGATTCTTTCTCTAAAGATACAAAATTCATTTCAAACTTTATATCTTTTAAGTCATTAAGAGGAAAAAGATCTATTTTTTTAGCTAAAAAATCACTGACAAATAAAAATGGCTCTCTTCTCTTGCCAAAGTCGTTTAGATCTTTAAATGTCATGAATCAGTTTTTTCAGAACCGCCATTCGAATAGAAACCCCATTACTCACTTGTTCTAAAACTTTACATCGAGGATCTGCTAGAAGTTTATCGCTAATATCAATGTTTCTATGAACTGGTCCAGGATGTAAAATGATTACATCTCTATCTCCAACTAATTCATGCGTTATACAAAAATCACTTGCATAGTCTTTCAATGATGCATAGCTTTGTGAAGAGTGTCTCTCAGTTTGTGTTCTCAAACTCATAATAGCATCAACCTCATCGATTATCTCTTCTAAAAAGTGTGTGGTTCTCAAATCCGTTTTTGGTAAAAAATGTGGAGGAGCAACAAGGATTACTTCCATACCAAATCTTGTTAAAAGTTCTATATTTGAGTTTGCTACACGAGAGTTTTTTATGTCTCCAACAATTGCTATTTTTTTGCCTCTGACATCTTGAAAATGCTCTGTTAATGTGTAAAGATCTAAAAGTGCTTGTGTTGGATGGGCATGAGCACCATCTCCTGCATTAATAATAGAAGCTTTTGTATGATTTGAAAGAATTTTTGGAACACCAGCATCTTTATGCCGGACGATGATAGCATGCGGTCCCATAGCATCAAGGTTCATGGCAGTATCTACAAGTGTTTCACCTTTTTTTGTTGAACTTTTTGCAACATCAAGATGAACTATTTCAGCACCAAGCCTTTTGGCGGCAATTTCAAAAGAACTTCTTGTTCGAGTAGAATTTTCGAAAAACAAAGTGATAATAATTCTGTCTTTTAAAATTGGATGAAAACACCCATCACTAAAGTTTTTTGCATCTTTTAAAATCTCTTGTATCTCTTCTATAGAGAAGTCATCTGTACGCGTCAAGTGCTGCATCGAGATCCTTGTAAAATTATTTATTGATTATACAAAACATCAAAAATAGTGTCAATATTTTCATCAACTTTCAAAACTTCAAAACCAATCTTCGTAAAGTAAGGTTGTGAAATATCTTCAAAATCTTTACTTTTACCTTTACAGTTAAAAGCAATAGTGTGTGGAATCTTTTTTTCTAAAAGAGCTTTGGAACTTAAAAGTGTATCGTTAATACAACCAAGTGAACAATGTGTGACTAAAAGAGCAGATGCTCTGAAATAGTCGATTAAATCAATCATCATGATTCCTCTATCCACCGGTACATATAAACCACCGGCTCCTTCAATAAGTACATAATCACAATGTTTTTCTATCTTTTCTAATGCCTTGTCTAATCTATCAAAATCCAATGGAGTATTATTTGATGCCACAAGTGGAGCTGCTGGAAGTTCATGAGTGATAGGGACTATATCATTCACTTCAAATTTTTCAAAAGCAGTATTGCATTGCTTTAATGTTTCAAGCAGCTCTCTACCATCTAAAGGATCTCCATCGACAACTCCAGTTTCTATAGGTTTGATAGCACCCACCCTTAGTCCACGAGCTGCAAATTCTTGAAGCAAGAGTTTAGTGGTGTATGTTTTACCTATATTTGTATTTGTAGCAGTTATAAAAATTCTTTTTGCCATGATTTTTAGTTGTTTATTCTTTAAATTTCGGATTTTTCTTAACAGCCTCACGAACATCTTCATTTTCATCGTTTTTTAAACGTTCCAAAATATCTAATGGTGTATTTGGATTCACTGCAACAGATGAACGGGTATTTTCCTCTTCATCCTGACTTAATTTCTCTAAAATTGAAACTGGTGTATTTGGATTTCCGCCGATCCAATATGCAAACTGCTCGTACTCACTTAATTTCACTAAAACATTTTCAGGAGTGTTTAAATGTTCACAAACAAACTCTAAAACATATGCACTGTCATCATTGCTTAGTTCAATTAAAGTTTGTGAAGATGTATTTGGATGCGCGGCAACTCTCATTCTAACAAAAGGGTTTTCACTTTTACTCATTAGATCTAATGTCTCTGCATCAAGATCTGGATTTTGCACAGCTTGTAACATCTCTATATCTGTCATCTTTAATTGGCCTTTTTTTGGTTTATACAATTTAAATGTGAATTGTAGCTACACTATCTTAAAAAAATATAGTTACATCATCTTAAGTTAAGTTTGACTAAGATTTCAAAAAATCGAGGAATCAAAAGAAAATGGAATCGAAGACAATGCTTAGCTTAGATGTAACATCGTCCCAAAAAGAGACTCTTGAATTAAGAGCTGTAGAAAATGGATTCGATGATTTGAGCGCATATCTAAAAGTTGTAGCACTTAGAACACAAGAATTTAATGCTTCAAAAACATTTGATTCATCAGCTCAAAACATCGAAACACTAAAATTTGAAGTAAGTACATCTCAAGAAATAAAAATATACGAAAATCAAAAAAATAGCGCTTTTGAAACAATAAATGATTATCTATTATATGTAGCACTTCACGGTGTCGTCACTTCAGTTATAGAAGTTCGATCTACTGGTAATTTAGACTCAATGCTCCAACGGATTTCAGCCGCTAAAAAAAAGGCAAAATAAACCATTTAATGTAATAAAATTAATTTATAAGTGGATAATTATGCTACACTACGTTCTAAGACCAATTAAAAGGATGGTATATGAGTGACATCGACATTACGTTACATGAGAAAATTCTACTCAAGTCCGATGAAAGACCAAGTAATTATTTCATCCAAAAAAAGAAAGCTCCTCAAATCACAGAGCTAGAAGAAGCTATGTGGCTTGAAGTTTTTTCACAAGACCAAGTTTATATTGATAGTTGTGGTTCTAAACGAACATACCACTCAAAGTCGTAAAAACTATTCTAACTATTGACCCTTATCATTGGGGTCAAAGTGAGCTATCACCTCTAAAGCCTGCTCAAGTTGTTCAGGAATTAATTCAAACGCATTAATTCCAAGATCTGCTATGCCGTATAATTTTGCAGTATCTTCTGGTGAAACAAGCGCGAACATCTCTTGATTTGTTTTAATATCTCTTAATCTTTTCATAAACCCTAATCTTTCGGGTTCAAAACTCAAATCACTTATCACTATGTCATATTGACTTGACTCAAATAGTTCTAGAGCTTTATCTTCATCCACCACATCTGTTGATGAAAAAAAACGATCAAAACTAATTGAAGAGAGATCAAAAGATGATCTACTATCTTTTATAAATAAAACCTTCCAAGCTTTTAACTTCACCATCTAAATAACCTAAACCTTGATTTCTAAGTTATAGTTTAACATGGAGCTGCTTAGTAATTCAATAAAAGCTCTTGTAATATTTATCAGCTATAATACTTTTTCTTTAAACCTGATAATGGAGAGATGATGTTAATTCAAGACAATGAAATACACCAGGTAGCAAATGAAATTATGAATATGCTTAATGAAGAAGAGATCGAAGGGATCAATGCTTTGTATGAAGCAGTTGTAGATGAAGATATCGAAAAAATAGATGAACTTTTCAGGGCACATGTTGAAAGTGTTGAAGCACATTTCAAGGCAGAAGAAGAGTTAATGCAAGAGCATCGCTATCCAGCTCTTGCAGCTCACAAAAGAGATCATGACACAATCGTTAAAAAATTACAAAAATTTCTCAAGCGCTGGGAAGTACTAAAAGGTCCAAATGAAGTACGTGCTTTTCTTGAACGAGATGTAAAGAAGTGGTGGCCGCAACATATCTCTCGGTTTGATGCTCAAACAGCATTGAAACTTGGCCATGCAGAAGAGTATTAAGGAATTTAGATGAGTGAACAATCAAAAATCATTGCGCAGATGCAAGCTTTGATTATGGATATACTTAAGACGGGCACAACATCAATTGAGCAAGCAAACCAAATGGATGCACTAGAAGAAGCCCTTTTTCAGCAAAATGCTTTTGAAGAGATAGATGATCCTAAACACTCTTACAGAGGTGAAGAGATAGCTTCTCTTTTTTTTACTAATAACTACGAAAAAGCTATTGAAAAAATGTACCGTCATACAATTATCCCAGAAGATTTTTTTGGATTCGTACACTACTACTACGATGAAGATCATGAAGATGAAAACTTAACAACTATGTTTACAAATGATTTTATTGCAAAAGTTTCTCATGACTACCTACTTCAAGAAAAACAATAAAAAGTTTCATTTTATATTGATGAGCTTGTCTAATTCCTCTTCATAAATGATCTCTTTTTCTAGAAGTATCTGAGAAAGTTTTTCAATTATCATCCAGTTCTCATTAACAAGTTCAAAAGCACTTTTTTCACCCTCTAGCATCCATCTCTCAAGTGCATTATCAATCTTGGCATGAAAATGTTTAGTATCTCTAGTGTGAAGCGATTTCTCTTTTGCATCCATTACACCATTTATGTTGATATATCCAACCTCTTTATCCATTCCATAATGTGCGATAGCTGTATATGCATCTCGAGTAGCTTGTTGTAAATCATTTGATGCACCAGTATCAACACCATCAATTTCACCAAATTTTTTGATCTGTGCTGTTCGTCCAGATAAAGAAACACAGATTTTGTCTTTAAAATCTTTTACGGTCATATTTTCTTGAACGTCACTATAATTATGAGAGATAAAATGTTCATTATTATCTCTAGGAGTTAAACTTATATGTTCTATATGTACATGAGGCATAAGCACTTTAGAGATCACTGCACGTCCAGCTTCATAGATAGCTGTTTCTTCAAACATCTGCTCTAAAGATAGATAGGATTGCTTTTCACCATATTTAATAAGATTAATTTGATCGATAAGAACCTCTTGAGTAATTGCATCAAGACCATTTCTAAGACAGTAAAAAGATGCTTCTTTTCCTAATAGTTCGAGCTGAGCACCTGTAAACCCTGCAGTATACATCAAGAGTTTATTTATGTCAAATTCCCCTTTCGTAGGTTTTGTTTTGATCACTTTATCGATAAAATACTGACGAGCATCTTTATCAAGATTATTTATCTCTATATGGATCTCTATCCTACCTGGCCGAATGATTGCATCATCAATATTTTCTTTAAAGTTTGTTGCTGCAATCACAAAAACATTTTCACCTTCATTACTTGAGAAACCATCCATTTCAGATAGTAGTTTATTTATGGCTATATTTCGTGTATCTCCAGTTCCACGACGACCAAGAGTATCTATCTCATCTATAAAAATTATAGCGGGAGCATACTCTTTTGCTTTTGCAAAAATATTTTTTGTTTTATCAGCTTGAAGCAATTCCAAACCCGTTACAGAGATAAAAGGGAGTTCTGCTTCTCTTGCAAATGCCTTTGCTAGCATAGTTTTTCCGGTACCTGGAGGTCCATATAAAAGCATCCCTTTTGGTGGAGTAATCCCAAAATCTTTTAAAAGTTTAGGAGATTTAAAGAAGTTAATGACTTCATGCAATCTTTGCTTCGCTTTATGATGCCCTGCTATCTGTTCGAACGATACATTTGGAACATCAAATACTAGTCCATCTTCACTAAAATCTTTAATTCTTGCGATCTGTTTGATCCTACAATCTGTTATTTTGTAGGTAATCACGCCATCTTTTTCTGAAATTGTTTCATCAAGATCTAGTGTGATATTTTTTCGAAAAAACTCTTTAACAAGTTTTTCTTCATCAATAAGAGGATTGATCATATCTTCAAGATAAGTTACACAAGCTTTTGAAAGTGAAACTTTGAGCTCTTTATATCTTTTGATAGATTTACCAGAGTTCATCATAAACGCTGAGATTTTGTCAAAGAAGGTAATACTGACTTTTTCTTTAATACGTCTTGCATCAAGTTCAGGGGCAAAATTCAAAATCTGAGTTTTTAGAAAATTTTGAAAGTTAGAAGATTGAGTAAATTCTACTTCATATTTCTTTTTAAATCCATCTGCATATTTTGAAAATCCATTACCAACAATTTTAGAAAAAGCATCGAATTCCAACTTATTGAAAAGGACTACATGTGCTTGAGAAAATCTTGAAACAAGTTCAGGAACAATCGCTTCTTGAAGTCCACCACTTCGACTGTCACGTTTTTTCTCACGACGGATTGCCTCTAAGATCATAGATTCTGCTTGAATATAATCTTCTTTTACCAAGTCTTTAAATCTATTATCTAAATAAAGCTCTTTTCCTAAACTTGTTGTAATAACAAAAATAGTTTCTGTAAAATCAACCATATAGTTTGCATTTTCATCAGAGTAGATAATATCTGGATCCTCGCTACAAGGTTCATCTGTGATTTTGTCCCAACCACATCCATCTCGCATCTGACCACCCTCAAAGATGGAAAGAAGATTATTTTGGATAATGTTGTCACACTTCTCAAAAGCATCTAATACGATAATTGCTTTGGGATTTCGATGAACAAATCCAGTAAGTTGTCCAACACCATACCCTTTCCAACCCGCAGGATACCCATAAAGTTCACCACCATTTTGTTGATGGTATTGTGTCATGTCAAACTTCATAATTTTGTATTTTGGAAGGTGCTCTGCCATCAAGTCAGCAAGAAAAGTTTTACCTGTTGCAGGTGATCCAAGGAAAAGATATGTCTCACGAGGTGCTTTTTTCTTTTCAGTAATGTCATTTCTCATACTGTTTACAACAGCATCAATTGCTTCATTCTGTCCAAATAACTCTTTTGAAAGAGCATCTTTTAAGTTTTTTGCAAATGCTAGATCAGCATTATCAAGTGAAGAATCAAAATCTTCTTCTATTGGTTTTTCATATTTTTTTATTTGTGCTTGAACTAATTTTTCTGTTTCTGTCATATCTTTCTCTTTGAAGTAAAAATAATTTTATTATCGATTGTAAAATATAAGTAAGAGTTTTTGTACTTTTAAAATGTCACTTTATATTTACCTTCTAATACTACTTGATTTTTATTGAGTAATAGCATAAAACAAAAGAAAGCTGATTTATTTTAGAAGCTTTTAAACTTGATTTTAATCGTTAAATTTATTGGGTCAAAATATAAAATTGAAGTATGAATTTGAAATGGTGCGATCGGAGGGATTTGAACCCTCACACCCGTTGGGCACTACCCCCTCAAGATAGCGTGTCTACCGTTCCACCACGATCGCGTATTGTATAAAAAAGAGAAAGCCTAGCAAAAGCTAGACTTTGAAGGGTATTTTTAGACTAAAAATTAACCTAAAAATGGGTTTGCATAAAGAGCGATCAATGCAACAACGAGTGCATAGATAACTTGTGCTTCGATCATTGCAAGAGCGATGAACATTGTAGTCATTAGTTTTGCGCCTAAACCTGGGTTACGTGCAGTACCAGCGATTGTAGCAGCAGCAGTATGACCCATACCGATAGCTCCACCTAAAGCAGCAAGACCAAGTCCAAGACCAGCAGCGATCATAGAGTAAGCTTTAAGAGTTTCGTTTACTACAGCTTCCTCAGCACCAAATGCAGCAGCAGTTAATGCTACCATTAAGAAAAGAATTTTTTTCATAAAATTTCTCCAGTAAATATAAATAGTACAAAATCGTTCGGATAGCGTAACCTCATTTTAATCATGAAGCAACCTAAACATAAATGCCTAGATTTCCCTACTAAAAATTGATAACGCGATTTTATCCAAGTTTAGATTAAAAAATATTAAATGTCTATCTTTTAAACTCTACCGAGTGAAATTTTATTTCCTTTAAACTCTAAAATTTCAACACTGACCTTATCTCCCTCAGAGAAAACATCTGTCACTTTTTCAACACGTTGGTCTGAAATTTTTGAAATATGGAGTAAACCATCTGTTCCATCTGGAAGCTCAACAAAAGCTCCGAAATCAACTATTCTTTTAACAGTTCCCTCATATTTATCTCCAACCTCATATTTTATTTTTGCTATCTTAGGAGAATTTGTAATTGATAATATTTTTTCTTTAGCACCAAAGATTCCATCTTTATTTTTTCCAGTAATTTTAACTTTACCTTCTTTTTTATCAATATCTATCGCGACATCAAATGTCTCTATGAGTGAACGTATATTACTCCCACCCTGTCCAATGATTTCACCAACAAAAGATGAATCAATTTCAAAAACTTCAATTGATGGTAAAACACCATCATTAAACTCTATATTTGTTTCGGCTTCTAGCATGATATCAATAATATGCGTTCTACCCTCTTTTGCTTGATACAATGCCTCTTTTAAAATATCTAAGCTAATTCCTCCTAGCTTGATATCCATTTGCATTGCCGTAATACCATCTTTTGATCCAGTAACTTTGAAGTCTAAATCACCATCATGATCTTCTAGTCCCATAATATCTGATAAAATAGCGTACTTTGATCCTTCGCTAACCATACCCATAGCTATACCTGCTATCGTATCACTTGTCTTTATATCTCCAGCTTTTAAAGCCATATAACCACCACATACAGTTGCCATAGAAGACGATCCATTTGACTCTAGTATCTCTGAAACAAGTCTTATTGTATCCCCATCTAAATTTACTATTGGTTCAAGAGCACGTTTAGCCAAATTTCCATGACCAAGTTCTCTTCTCTTGACACCCATAATAGGACTTGCTTCACCAACAGAAAAACCTGGAAAATTATAGTGAACCATAAAGTTTTCATTTTGTGTTTCAGTATCTGTTAAAGTCTCAAACATTTGTGCATCTTTTGGTCCACCAAGTGTAAGGACTACAAGCGCTTGAGTTTGACCACGTGTAAAAAGACAAGAAGAATGTGCATTAGGAAGAACATTGGTATCTATAGTTATTGTTCTTACTTCATTTAATTTTCTTCCATCAGCGCGGATATTTTCATTTAAAATTTGCGCTCTTACTTCATGTTTTTTGACACTTTCTATAGCTTGTTTAAGCTTCATCTCATCCCAAGATTCTTTATCCGCTAAAATATTTTTTCTTAGTTTTCTGAGTGAGGTAGATCTTTCAGATTTTGCCATCTCAGCCATTGCATTATGAATATCTTGCAAGTGATGCTCTTTAACATAAGAAAATAGTTCTTCATTAACTTGAGTTTCGTTGAGTTCCATTGTGATTGTGTCTTGTTTGAAATGTTTAAAAGCGTTTTCGTATTGAGAGTTTGTTTCAAATAAAACATCTTGCGTTTTTTCAAAAACAGAAATCAATTCATCCTCACCCATAGCATTCGAACCTGAAGCATCTCGAAGCGATCTCATTTCGATCATAAGAAGATCATCTTTTGTTCCAGAAAGATACAGATCAAGTGTAGAATTATTCAGCTCTGGCAATGTCGGATTTAAGATTATTTCACCATTTATTTTTGCTGCACGAACCGCTGAAACAGATCTGTTAATATCTATATTTGAAGTATATAGTGCTGCTGAAGCTGCATTTAAAGCAAGAACCTGTAAATCTGCATCTGTATCAGCTGAATACACCATAATTGTAATCTGCGTAGGATATCCAAAACCTTTTGGAAAAATAGGTCGTAAACTTCGATCTACAATTCGAGATGTTAAAGTTTCAAAGTCATTCGGCTTCGTCTCTCTTTTAAAAAAACCACCTGGTATTTTTCCAGCGGCATATGTTTTTTCAATATATTGAACAGTTAGAGGCAAAAATTCATCTTGAACTATCTCTGTTTCATCAATTACCACTGTTGCTAAAATTACAGTGTTACCTGATTTTAACCAGGCACTTCCATTTGCTTGTTTTGCAACATAGCCAAATGAGTATGCTTCAGATTTATTTTCTAGTTCTATATTTACATCATATTTCATTACTTTTCCTCTAATAATTTTTCTATTTGTTCGTCATCTATCTCATCTAAATTTTCATAATACAATGATGTTGTAACATAATCATCAATGTTGTATAAGAAAAAAACATCATCTGCAAATGGTTCTAAAAGTTCCAAAACATCACTTGGTATTACCGGAACAGCAATATAGACTGCCTTAGGTTTTTGGGCTAAAACTGCTTTTAGTGCAGTCATAAACTTCATACCTGTCTCGCTACCCTCATCAACCAGTAAAATAACCTCATTCTCAATCTTAATAAACTGTCTACCTTTTCTAAACTTATAGATTGAACTGATAATCTTTTCTTCATGTTTTCTGTGTGCTTCACCATAAATATAGTCATATTGAATATCAAAACCAGAAACTAAATCCTCATTGATAACGATCTCTTCACCTTCACATACACGTGCAACTTCACACTCATTGTTATTAGGTGCAAATATTGCTTCTGAAAGTAAAAAATCTATTTTATTTGTAAAACTTTTTCTAATATGGTTTGCGAGAACTAAACCACCTTTGGAGACAGCTATAAGCTTCCAATTTTCCTCTTTTAGACGAGGAAGAGGTATAACTTCATGCAACTTCATAGCCGCATGTTCACGATCTTTTAAAATATTTTTATACCTATTCATTTATATTCCTTACTTGTCATCAGGAAGCTTGTATGCAAATAAAGAACTATCTGTTGATCCTGTTGACATAAACGGCTTTAACGAAATTGTGAAGTAAACATACCTTTCTTTAATACCTTGCGCTTGACCAGATATATCAAGAACAGGTCTGTTGTTTTCGACATATTTTAAACCAAAATCCCAACATCTTTTTCTATAAACAAAACCTATTTCAGTTCTTTTTTTCTTCTCTAACTCAAGGTCATAATCATACACAAAACGATACGAATAATACTTGCTATATTTATATTCTAAAGATGTTGTTAAATAGTCAGTATATCTTTGAGAGGAAGTTGTTGCTGGTATAAAACTATCTTGAAAAAGATGAGAAACTGAAAAGCCTATAGCTTCATCATTATAAACCAAGCTATTGTAAATCTTTGAAAACCTCTCTTGTTTATGGTTATAAAACATATTGTTGTAAAAATCTAAACCACTAAAAATTGAGTATTCTAACTCATTTTCAAGATCACCCTTTGAGCTTCCAATACCTGTATATAAAATACTTTGAGATAATCGATGATATAAAATTTGCTTTCCAAGAGCATCATATAAGTACTGTGAAAAATCTAGTTTTAATTCTTCTTTGATTTGAGCAATTGAATAAAACTCACATCGGGAATTATAGTTCGGATCATTAAAGTTATTTTCATCGTTACAATAATCTTTATAATCAAAATAAAAGCCATTTGAAGTCTCAGCCCCTCTAAATGTGTAACTTGATCCAAAGCTAACAACATGAGAAAAGTTTGCATACGCTTTGGTTAGTTCAGAAGAAATACTTACAACATTACTATTTCGAGCTAAAGTACCATCTCTATAAACACCTGTTGGAATTTTCTCAGAACCACTAAAAGAGGAATTTTGAGCATATAAAAATGTTGTATAATCAAGATCTACATACTCGTCAAATAAAGAAGTGTGAAGTGTTAACGGAATATTAACATCTGTTTGTAAAACTTTTTTATTAATTTCTCTATGAATATAATTACTCTGTAGATCAACGTTATAAGACAAATGATTATCTAACAGTGTTTCTAAATAATGATGGTAATGAAATGTTGGCAATTTTTGAAGAGTATTTTCATTACTCTCTTTAGACAGATCTATTGTATGCTTAAAATAGGTTGCAAAGTAATTTCTATCTGTATTATAAAAAGCATTTATTCGTGAAAAAACCTGTGTTGTTGTAGCTACATTTATTGTTTCATTGCTTGCAAGATTGATGTAATCTACATCATTCATAAAACTACCATCTACATAAAGTCCAGATTGTCCACTTAACTTTGTTCCAAACCATTGGTTCAATACATCAGTATTCTCATATTTTAAGTTATACCCATAGTGTTTATCATTTGCTAAAGTATTTGATAAAAAATAATCTTGTTTTTCTTTAAAATAACCAGCAGTAAAACTTCCTTGTGAATATTCTGAATCAGTAAAACGAAATGTTGAGTAAGCACCATGACCACGTTTTGTCCTGATCTGAGGTTTCAATTCCAAATCCCATTCGTCATACTCTGCTATGTACAAAGGTTGCTCAAAGTAGACCCCTTCAACTCCAGAAACTCCAAAAGATGGCTTTAGCAAACCTGATCTTCTTGTTTTATCAAGTGGATATCCAAACCAAGGAGTATACAACACAGGGATATCAAAAAGATATAACCTTGCATTATAAAGATTGAGCCATTTTGAATCAGTGTTATAATCTGATGAAGTAAATTCTATTTTCCATACTGGATCACTTGGATTACATCCACTTACGACTCCAGACTCAATAAATAAATCATTCTCTTTCCCTTCACAACTTTTTCCACTGAGCCAAACTTGGGACTGTTGTTCAAGCATATAAAATGGCTTAAAACTTTTTTCTTTATTTTGAACATTTAAAGTTGCATAATTTCCTAAAAGTTTATACTCTGAACCTTGATTTGCACGAACATTTTCAAACAGTTCAAGTTGTCCTGTTAATTTGTTATATTTTGCAC
>Ga0181572_10001508_pt1 | contig 16974 bp, 13 predicted proteins | sample 101ome_26_FD_133004 | JGI IMG/M metagenome (GOLD analysis project Ga0181572, IMG submission 133004) | Coastal salt marsh microbial communities from the Groves Creek Marsh, Skidaway Island, Georgia - 101408AT metaG (megahit assembly) | ecosystem: Environmental > Aquatic > Marine > Intertidal... | reverse complement strand
TGACCGATTCGCTGCGGGGCACGGCGGGTTTCCCCTGGTTGGCACCCCTGATCACATCGCAGATCAACTCGAGCGACTCAGCGCGACGGGTGTCGCGGGTACCACGCTCGCGTTCGTTGACTATGCCAAGGAATTCCCCTACTTCCGCCAGGAAGTGCTGCCGCGATTGGCCGTAAAAGGCCTTAGAGCACCCAACGGCTGACACCATGCGGCGCAGAAATATCTTATTATTCGCTAGAGCGCTTCTACCGAGCCACCACGGAGAACACAAATGAAACTCTATACCCTGAGAAAAACTATAGCGGCCGCTGTTGCGGGTACGGTCTTAACCAGTCCGGTCTCGGCGCAAAGCGTGCTTGAGGAAGTTGTGGTTGTAGCGCAAAAGCGAGAACAGAACGTACAGGATGTCCCGATCGCCATCACTGCCTTTACGGGCAGACAAATGGACGCCTTGGGAGTATCGGAAAGTTTCGATATCGCGGCTTTTTCTCCTGGTGTGCATATCTCCGGGAACCTCGCGGGCCAGAACACCCAGTTTTCGATTCGCGGGGTCACTCAGAACGACTTCAATGACATCATCGAGGCACCCAATGCGGTGTATCTGGACGAGGGTTATATCGCGGTCGCTCAGGCCCAAACCTTCGCCGTTTTCGACGTCAATCGCGTAGAAATCCTGAAAGGTCCGCAGGGCACTCTATTCGGACGGAATGCAACCGGCGGCTTGGTCCATTTCATCTCAAATGCACCCTCTTTTGATGGTATGGAAGGCTATCTGGACGTTGAGTTTGGTCAATTTGACGTGGCGAACAATGCGGACAGGACTGTTATCGAGGGTGCGATCGGCGGTCCACTATCTGAAACCGTCGCAGCCAGAGTCGCCTTCCGCTACAGCAAGCAGGACCCTTATCTCGAGAATCTCTATGGAGACGGAGATCAACTGCCGTTTCTGGGTGATCCCGGTCCCGGTGCCGGCGCAGACCTCGGTGACGACGACACAACCGCCGCGAGAATCCGACTCGCCTTTGAACCGAATGATCGATTGCGCTTTGATCTCAGCCTGAACTACTCGGAGAGTGAGGTCGCGACAGGCCCCTATCAGAGCAAATCAACTTTTGCGATTGCACAGGATCACGATAACAACCCGGCGACGCCGCCTGAACTGATTAATGTCATCAATACCCCCGGAGGTGAGACCCGGCTGTCTGCGCTCTACAACGCTGGTGGTAGCGATACCGGTCTGGATGCCGGTGCCGATATCGAAGACGGTGACCAGTGGCTACCGGGAGGCGGTGGCGGGCTGCCCGGCAGGCTCGCACCCGGCGCGGACTTCTTCGGCTATCTCGACCCGGACGGCGATGACTTTACCTTCTCCGGCGACTTTGCTTTTGCTGACCAAGGTAGCACCGACAATCTGGGCGCCAACTTAAAATTTGTTTATGACGTTTCCGATGACGTCACCTTGACGTCCATCACAGACATCAAGACCTACGAAAAACTCCTGTTTATCGACGTAGACTCGGCCACAGTCAACCAGCTTGCAAACTATGCAGCAGTCGACGCGACCAGTTTTACTCAAGAATTCCGCGTCAGTGGCGAGACCGACCGATCTCGGTGGGTTGCAGGCCTGTATTATCTGAACATTGATTCCGAGTCCGATAATGGCCTGAAGGGACCGCAAGGATCCTTCGCCGATGTCTTTGGCGGTATCCCAATCGACGTAGGCACTGTCGCTGCGCTGGAGACGAACTCTTACAGCATCTTCGGCCAGATGGAATACGACCTGACAGACCGCCTCACCATTATCGGCGGGTTACGTGGCATGCGGGAGCAAAAGGACTTTGACTTGATCATCGGTGTTGCACCCTCCGAGTCATCCTTTGTCGTCAATACTCACCCCTGCTTCAGTGACCCCTCCCAGTGCTTCCCGGGTACCGGCGTCGGCTATCAGGATAAACTGTCAGAAAACTACCTCGCTGGAAAGCTGCAGTTGTCCTATGCCGTTAACGACGACTTTCTCGTTTACGGCGGCGTCAACCGTGGTGTGAAGGCCGGCAGCTATAACGCACCGCTACTCGGCGCCTACTTTGGCTCTGGCGGTGACGCGGGGCTACCTTACGACGAGGAAATCCTGACTTCCTATGAGGGCGGCTTTAAAGCCACCTTCGGTGGCGGTCTGACTCGAGTCAACGGTTCGATCTTCTACTACGACTACTCGGACTATCAGGCATTTCTATTTGTCGGTGTAGGCGGTGTGGTAATCAACAGAGACGCCGACAACTACGGCGCCGAGATCGAAATTCAGAGCTCACCCATTCAAGGCCTGGATCTCTTGTTCAACGCCGCGTACTTCGACGCCACTGTGAAGGATGTGAGCCTCCGCAACGGGTCGCCGCTAGCCGCGGTCGACGTAGATCCAACCTACGCGCCTGAATTTCAGGCGACGGGATTGGTCCGCTATGCTTTTGAGGCAATGGGCGGCGAGATTGCGCTTCAAGCAGACGTGAGCTACTCGGATGAGTACTACTACAATCTGAGAAACTTCGACGCAGACAAATTTGATAGCTATGCGATTGTGAACGCACTCATCAGCTATGAGACCAATGGCTGGACCGCAACTTTGGCGGCCAGAAATCTGAGCGATGATCGCGCCGGCATTCAAGGCTTTGATCTGGCAACGCTGTGCGGTTGCAACGAGGTGTCTTATCGAGCGCCCCGTTACTACTCTCTGAGTCTGCGCAAAGACTTTTGATGCCGGGATCGCTTGGCCGAAGGACGCTACTGGCCCGCAGCAGTGCTGCGGGTTTTTTTATGGTTGCCGGCCAGTGGGCCTATCTGACTCCAAGAGAAGCACAGGCCAGGCAGTTTGACCCACAGATTCTGACGCCAGATCAGACCGAAGCGCTTTCCACCGTCGGCGAGGTGCTGGTGCCGGGGGCACGATCTGCCGGCTTCGCCGCCTACATCGACCTTCAGCTACAGGCAGGCAAGCGCTCCTTGCTGATTGGTAAGTATCTTGGGGTGGACACGCATACACAGACAGCCTTCTATCGCGCGGCAGCGGATAATTTGATACTGGCTTTAGAGCAGGATACCGCCCCAGAGGACGTAGCAGAGTCGATGGCCGCGGACACTCTCACAGATTGGGCTGGCCCTCCGGCGAGCTATGTTTTCTTTGTACTGCGGGCGGATGCGCTGGACGTCACTTACGGCACCCCGGAAGGTTTTGAGCAACTCGGTATCCCGTACATGGCGCACATCATGCCTGAGCAACCCTGGTGACTGGTCAACCTGACGTTGTCATCGTTGGCGCTGGGGCTGCGGGACTGATGCTCGCGGCCAGGTTGGCAGAAGGCGGACAATCGGTAACGGTGTTAGAGGCAGGACCTGAGCGACATCTCGGTGATTTGATCAGCTCGCAAATATGGGCGCGAAAACTGAAGTGGTCGGAACCTGCCGTATCCGAATCCGGAGATCACAAGATCGGGCATGCCTTCAACGCAGGCTCCGGCACAGGGGGCTCCGCTATTCATCATTATGGCGTTTGGCTGCGCATGCACGAGGGAGACTTCTCCGTTAACAGCGCGCATGGCAAAGGACTGGACTGGCCTTTCGCCTACAGCGACCTCGCTTCCCACTACGATCGCGTTCAAGCGGAGGTCGGCCTCAGCGGCGACAGCGGTCTGGAACGATGGCGCCCCGAGGGAGCGCCCTACCCGATGCCACCACTGCCACTGTTTGCACAAGCGCGCGTTTTAGCCAAGGGTTTCGAGAAAACTGGACGACACACTGCGCCTTTGCCACTGGCGATCAACAGCGAGCCCTACCGGGGTCGAGCAAGCTGCCAGTACGATGGATGGTGCGACGCCGGCTGCCCTATAGGTGCTTTGGGCAATCCGCTTGTGACCTGGCTTCCCCGTGCTCTGGCAGCCGGGGTACGGCTCGAACATAATGCGCGCGCTACGCGAGTGCTTCGTCACGCCGACAACTCAAGTCGCATTGAATCGGTGGAGTATCTGCAGGACGGCCAACTCAAGACCATTCGCGGCGATCGAATCATCATCGCAGCGTTCGCGGTGCAGTCAGTCCGCATTCTTTTGAGTTCAGCGACGGACGGGCACCTCGCACCGGGCAACCACTCTGACCAACTTGGCCGATATTTGATGACCCACCCAGCGGCAACCGTGTTCGGACTCTTTGAAGAGGAAACCCACCCGCATCAAGGCGTTTCAGCAGGCCAGCTTCTCTGTCACGACGAATACGACAATAAAAATGCCCCTGGCGGCTTTGGGTCCAGTCAGTGGATGATCGGCCATGCCATCAAACCGCATGACTTACTTGGTTATGGAACCAGTAGACCGGATATCACGGGGGCGGAATTGGAGCCCTGGCTCAAGCGAGCCGCGCGACATCTTGGCAATATGACCCTCGTCTGCGAAGACATTGCGCTACCCGATAACCGGATTACCTTGAGCGAACGAGTGGACGCCGATGGTATTCCCTGCGCCCACACGCACCACGATCTCGATCCGGGCGCGGCCGCGCGTTGGTCGCAGCGCATGGCAGAGGGTCAGGAAATCCTGCGAGCGGCGGGAGCAACCGCAGTCTGGCAAGGTCCACGAATCGGCATGCACATCATGGGTGGCGCGGTCATGGGCAACGATCCTGCCCAATCCGTGACCGATGCTTTTGGCCGGGCGCACGATACAGACAACCTGTACATCGCAGGACCCGCCCTCTTCCCTAGCAGCGGCGCGGTTAACCCAACATTCACCTTAACGGCGATGGCCTCCCGACAGGCGGATTATCTGCTCGGCAAATCATGCCCCCCCACTCCTCTTGACCCAACCCCCAGCGCTTTAAACCCCAGCCATTTCAAACGAGGCACGCATGACAGCATCGGTGAGCTATTCCACTACTGACCGTATCGGCACCATTCTGGTGAATTCACCCCCGGTCAATGCCCTTTCTCATAGCGTCCGACAAGGTCTTGTAGACGCGCTGAACGCCGCGGCCAGTGATGACACAGACATCACGGTCTTGCGCTGCGCGGGCAGAACCTTCATCGCCGGGGCCGATATCACCGAGTTCGGCAAGCCGCCCCAAGCGCCTGCGCTCGCAACTGTGCTTGAAGCCCTGGAGTCGCACCCCAAACCGGTTATTGCCGCGATTCACGGGACTGCTTTGGGGGGCGGGTTAGAATTAGCGCTGTGCTGCGATTATCGCCTCGCACTCGAAACAGCCAAAGTCGGATTACCTGAGGTCAATTTAGGCTTGCTCCCCGGTGCCGGCGGGACCCAGCGACTCCCAAGACTGACAGGGCTCCAAATTGCGATCGATATGATCACGAGTGGCCGCCCCCTCAACGCGGGTGACGCCCAGGCCGCCGGCATTGTGGATGAGGTCAGCGACGACGATTTGGCGCGGGCAGCTGAGGCTTTCGCGAAAGATCTTCTGGGGCGGGGAGCCGGCAAGCGCCTCACCAAAAATGTTCCTCTGCAGGTCAATGATGACGATACCGCGCTGCTCTCGGGCGCCCGCGACACCGTCGCCAAACGCTTTAAAGGTCAGACTGCCCCCCAGCGGATTCTGGATTGCCTCCATGCGGCTGGCACGGTGCCCTTTGAGGAGGGACTGAAAATTGAGAGGCAGGCCTTTGAGGCCTGTATGGCGGACCCTCAATCGAGCGCGCTGCGACATCAGTTCTTCGCGGAACGCGCGGCGGCCAAAATTGAGGGCATGGTGGCAGGCACCGAAGCAAAACCGATCAAGCGTGTTGGCATCATCGGTGCGGGCACCATGGGCGGTGGCATTGCCATGTGTTTCGCGCAGACGGGTTTTCAGGTCACCTTGGTCGATCAGGATCAAGCAGGCCTCGATCGGGGCATGGGGATTATCCGCAAAAACTATGACATCAGCGTACAGCGCGGCCGCCTGTCGTCAGATCAGGTCTCTGCCTTCCTGTCCAACCTCGAGGCAACCACTGATTGGGAGCGCTTGAAAGGGACGGATCTCATCATTGAAGCGGTGTTTGAGAATTTGGAATTGAAGCAGCAGGTGTTTAAGCAGCTGGATGAAATCTGCGACCTTCACACCATACTGGCGAGCAACACCTCTTACCAAAGCATTGACGAGCTTGCCGCCGTCACCAACAGACCAGAGCGCGTCGTCGGCATGCACTTTTTTAGCCCTGCCAACGTGATGCGCCTGCTTGAAGTGGTCCGCGGAGCTACCAGTGACGACGCCACTCTGATGACCGCCATGTCGGTGGGCAAGCAAATCGGTAAGGTCTGCGTGTTGTCAGGGATGTGCTACGGCTTTATCGGCAACCGGATGCTTCGGCACTATGGTCGAGAGGCGGCACTCTGCGTGATGGAAGGTGCCTCCCCTGCCCAAGTAGATGGGGCCATGGAGCGCTGGGGCATGGCAATGGGCCCTCTGGCAGTCGGTGACCTCGCTGGATTGGATGTTGGTTACAAGGCTCGGGAACAGCTTTCTGATGAAGAAAAGGGACCGCGAGTGAACTATCTGCTCGCCGATCGCCTCGTAGAGGCTGGCCGCTTGGGACAGAAGTCCGGTGCAGGCTATTACCGCTACGACGCCGCAACTCGAGCGAGAGAGGAAGATCCCATTGTGACCGAAATCATTCACGCAACCCGCGCTGAATTGGGTATTACACCGAGAGAAATATCAGAAGACGAAATTGTAGATCGCCTGACGCTGGCGCTGGCCAACGAGGGCGCTCGTATTCTGGAAGAAGGCATTGCCCAGCGCGCCAGTGATATCGACGTCGTTTACTGCCACGGCTATGGATTTCCGCGATTCCGCGGTGGGCCCATGCACGCCGCAGAAGCTCGGGGGCTCCAGTCGGCCGTGGATCGCATCGAGGAGTTCCAGCAAACGCTGAATCCGGAGAACTGGGTGCTCGCTCCGTTGCTCAGCCAGCTGGCCAGTACGGACGGCACTTTTAACGACCTATAAAATTGATGCGCAAGTGATCATGACTTTTCGAATCCTTTTGAATATTTTAAACTTAAAATATTAACACCGCCCTACGGAGCCTTACGGCATGGCAGCAAAAACCCGCTGGACACCACTCAATTGGCAGGATCCATTTGAGCTCAATTCGCAGCTCTCGGAAGAGCAGCGCATGGTGCGAGACAGTGCACACCAATATGCACAAGGGGCCCTCGCTCCGCGTGTAAAGGAAGCCTTTCGACAGGAGAGCACAGATCCCGGCATCTTTCGCGAGATGGGGGAGATGGGTCTATTGGGCGCCACGATCGACGGCTATGGATGCCCCGGGGTTGACTACGTATGCTACGGCTTGATTGCCCGGGAAATCGAGCGAGTCGACTCCGGCTACCGCTCCATGATGAGCGTGCAATCCTCTCTGGTCATGTACCCCATCTATGCCTACGGTACTGAGGAGCAGCGAGAAAAATATCTGCCCAAGCTGGCAGCCGGCGAGTGGATTGGTTGCTTTGGCCTCACTGAGCCAGATCATGGCTCGGACCCTGGCGGCATGGTGACTCGGGCAAAAGCAGTCGAAGGAGGTTATCGGCTGACCGGCTCGAAGATGTGGATCAGCAATAGTCCGCTTGCAGACGTTTTCATCGTTTGGGCGAAAACTGAAGACGACGTGATTCGGGGCTTTATTCTTGAAAAAGGGATGGAGGGTCTCAGCGCACCCAAAATTGAGGGAAAGCTGGCGTTGCGCGCGTCGATCACAGGCGAAATTGTCATGGACAATGTATTCGTCCCCGAAGAGAACTATCTGCCTAACGTTGAGGGTCTAAAGGGGCCGTTTGGCTGCCTGAACAATGCGCGTTACGGTATCGCCTGGGGTGTTATGGGCGCGGCCGAGGACTGTTGGCATGCCGCCAGGCAATACACCCTCGATCGCACACAATTTGGCGTACCTTTGGCTTCTAAGCAATTGATACAGCTAAAGTTAGCGGACATGCAGACGGAGATTGGTCTGGCCCTCCAAGGATGCCTTCAGGCGGGAAAATTACTGTCAGCCGGCGAGATCTCTCCCGACCTCATCAGTCTCATCAAGCGCAATTCCTGCGGCAAGGCGCTGGATATCGCCCGCAGCGCCCGGGACATGCTCGGGGGTAATGGTATCTCGGATGACTACCCGATCATGCGCCACATGGTGAACCTGGAGGTGGTGAATACCTACGAGGGAACCCATGATGTCCACGCACTTATTCTGGGGCGCAGTCAAACGGGTCTCTCTGCGTTTTAGAGATTTAGCGCAAGGTGAATGTGCTGCTTGAACAGCGGTAGAAACTCGTCCTCGCGGTGACTGACAAATAAAAGCGTGCTGTGCCGACGCGCCTCAATGGCAGACATAAAGCCCAAAATCCGCTGCCTATTGAGCTCATCGAGCCCCTGGGTCGGCTCGTCGAGCACCAACAAGAGCGGTGACTTCACCATTGCCCTCGCAATAAGCACCAGACGCTGCTCGCCATAGCTCAATGACTGGAACGGCGCCTCGGCCTGATCTGCCATATCCACCGCCCTTAGCCATTCCCGCCCCAAACGAATTTGCGATTCTGTCGGGGGATCGTAGAGCCCGATCGAGTCAAAAAATCCGGAACAAACTGCGGATAACACATCACACCGTACCGTGTAGCGCCGGTGGAGGTCGTTACTGACCAGTCCAAGCTGGCGCTTGATGTCCCAGACTGACTCACCACTGCCCCGCCGATGTCCAAATACCGTGACATCATTGCTGAAGCATTGCATGCAGTCGCCGGTGATCAAGCCCAGTAAGGTCGATTTACCCGCACCATTTTCACCGGTTATCAGGGTATGTTGTAGCGGTGCAACCTTGACTGTGAGCGCGTCGAGCACATTGCGGTCTCCGTAGCGGACCGTGCACTCGCTAAGCTCCGCAATATAAGACGCGTCATAGGCCTCGAGCCGTATGGCATCCTCTGGAATGCCCGGCTGGACGATGGCGCGCGCACCAATGGCGGCCTCCAACTCGGCCAATTGTGCATCGCGTTCACCCGCGAACACCGTGAGCAGCCCGGCTTCTACATGACCGAACTGCTGTACCCATTCGGGAATATCGGAGCGATTGCTGAGCAGCAGTATCACCGCGACGCCAGACTCCACAGCCAACCGAAATGTCTCGCTCAGCGCTGTTACCGTGCTCTGATCCAGACTGTCAAAGGGGTTATCGCAAATGAGCAGTTCAGCCTCATCCAGCAGCGCTTTGAGCACCATGAGCTTGCGACTCTCACCCGTACTCAATTCTCGATAAAAAGCCTGCAACCGATGGCGCATGTTCAACTGATCAATGAGGGGGTCTTCTAGGCGCTCCCGGGGCAAAAACTCAGCGACACGGGTACCCCACTCGTCTTCCGGGATGATATCCGTCGCCGCTAGCCGCCATTCCTCCTCGTAGGTAGCCTGCTGGCGCTCAAAGGAAATCAGCGCAATCTGATCCGCATCGAGTGTTCTTTCCACAACGCCTTGGTTTGGCATGACCTCGCCGACCAGCAGCTGATCAATCAGTTGCTTGCCCGACCCATTGCGTCCAAATACGCACCAGCTATCACCCGACTGAATCGACCAAGCCGGCACGGCCAAGCCTTCGCATTGGCAGTCAGATAAATGGATGAGTGGTGAGGAACTGTCCATAGCCGTTACCCTGCCGTAGTCGACGCGGGGTAGTCGTGTCTTAAGGGGCACCAACAGGTTCCGGGACTATCGGGCGGCAGATCTGCTTCATTTTCTGCGTCTTGCTGCTGATTTCCCGCTACACTGCGCGCCTCGACAAAGCCTGGATACCGCATCATGACTGACTCCCTCACGCGCATTGAGCAACTCAATGCGATGGCCCCCAACTTCATCAAATTGTTGGGCGGCAGCGTTATCGAGCTGGACATGGAATCACAACGCGCCATCTTTACCTTCACCGTTCCCTTGGATTACTGCCATTCCGGAGACGTAGTGCAGGGTGGATTCGTGACGGCCATGCTGGACGCCGCCATGTCGCACGCCCTGTTCGGCACCGACGACACGATCTCGGGCGTTGCCTCTCTCGACATCGCCACGCAATTTATCGGAGTCTGCCGCGGACAGCAGCCACTGCAGGTGACGGGCCGGGTAAAAAGAGCCACCTTCAAGACCGCTTTTCTCGAGGCCGACATCGAAGACGAGGAAGGCACACTGGTCGCCACTGCGCAGTCTGTCGCAAAACTGAGCCGCCGGCCGCCAGACGCGTAACGCTCCGGATCCTCTCTATCGCAGCCGGGGAAGCACCTTTTCTGCGATATAAGCCATCCGCCGATCACCCGATTCAACACTCTCCCCCGGGAACTGCGCCCAGAAGTGGATGTCGGAAATTTGCGGATATTGCTCAATGAGACCACTCAGTTTCTCAACCGCCGTGTCGGCATCCCAAAGCTCGTAGAGACCATTTTCAATGGCCGCGCGCGCATCGGGAAATAGCGGGGTTTGGTCAGGCGGGCCAAAAGCACCCCAGCGAATATATTCGTTGGATTGATAAAGCACATAGTCCCCCACACGCTCCGCCTCGGCCTCAGGGTCCTCGGCGATGATCGCCCAACAGCCGAGAATGATATTGCCCTCCTCGGGCGCTTTGCCATTAGCCGCAAGGCACTCGACGTAAGTATCCATGCCGATACCGCCGGTACAGAGAAAACCGTCGGCAATTCGCGCCGCGCGATCTATCGCGGGCGGCGCCATACCACCGAGCAAGACTCTGGGGGCACGATTAGGCTTAGGGGTGATCTTTAGATCACCGACGTTAAACCGCTTGCCCTCGAAATTGACGGGCTCGCCAGACCAAGCACGGCGCAATATTTCTATGCCTTCTTCTACCAGACTGGGGCGGTGGGAAATCTTTCTTCCAAACTGATCAAACTCCAATTGCCGATAGCCAATGCCCACGCCGAGGTCGAATCGACCCCCGGAAATGAGAGACAGCGTGGCCGCATCCTCGGCCATTCTGACTGGGTCGGCCAAAGGCAGCAGCATAAGGTTGGTACCGAGGCGCATCCTTTCTGTACGAGCGGCGATGGCGGCGTGTATGACCAGGGGCGACGGGGTGTAACCGTCATCGCAAAAATGATGCTCGGTTAACCATACCGAATCAAATCCCATCGTCTCTGCGCGCGCAATCTGGTCCAGTCGCTCGGCATAAAACTGCTCAAAATCGATTTGCCAGGGTTCAGGATTGCGAAAGTCGTACCAGAGACCAAAATCCACGCTTGATGCCATAGGTCACTCCTCAGAGGCCATTAATAAAATCATTGAGCGCGGAGAGGTACCCGTCGCGCTCTTCCATAAATGGCGCATGGCCACTCTCCGGGAACTCTACGCCAGTAGCGCGAGGATGGTTCTCCGCCACCCAGCGCGAGATGTCAGGTGCAACAAACCCGTCCTGACCGCAGATGAACGAGAGCACGGGAATATCCAGCGCCATCATCATTTCCCGCTGATCAAGATGAGCGAGTTCGGCCAGCGTGACTGATGCGCGAGCGCTGGAATTCAGAAACGCACCCGCCATGGATGCCAGGACCGCATCGGTGGGCGGTTTGGCACAGATCGCGGTTGCCAACATGGTCAAGAAGTTAACGCGGTCGTCATTCATTGCCGCCACGTTGCCCTCCACATCCTCTGGCATCCCGCCAATGGGAAGATCGGGTTTCTGTGTGTAGATCGGACTCGCACCCGCCGTGAGGACCAAGCCTGCGCAACGCGCGCCCAAGAGGCTGGCGGCATGAGTGGCTACCGCGCCACCGAGGGACCAACCGTTAACCACAACGTCTGTGAGCCCTAGATGGTCAACCAGCGCCACCACATCCGCGGCAATCGCCGCGATGCTCAGATCGGCGAAATCATGGTCGGATCGCCCACACCCTCGGTGGTCCATCGTCACAACTCGATGACCGGCCGCCTGAAGCGGGAGTATCACGCCATCCCAGCACCGGTTATCCATTCCCCAGCCATGAATCATGACCATTGCACGACCCTGACCTCCAAGGTCTTCGTAATAAATACTCTTGCTACCATCCACTTCTAATCTGGCCATGTTCAATCCTCCACCTGATAAGAAATCGCCGCCTGTACCACCGCGGCATAATGCTCAAAGAATGCCTCGAGATCGATCGCTTCGGGCGCTACCACCCATTGATAGATTGTTCCAAACATCGTGGAACAGTAACCGGTGGCAAAGTGTGCCGCGTCTACGTCGGGTCGCACTTCTCCCGCAGCCTTGCCCTGGGCTATCCATTGCTCAACGTCACGCCGGTAAATAACGTGATGCCGAGCCAGACTCGCGCGAATATCCGACTCACGACCCAGCGACTCGTACCACAATATATACATCGCCCGCAGATAACCCGACTCCCGGGTAAAAATGTCGCGCTGCGCCTGAATCGCAGCCTGAAGAGCCGCCAGACCCTCTTTTCCTGCCAGATATTGCGAGAGATGGGCCTTCCAGATTTCATCAAAACGCGCAAACAGCTCCATCCAAAGTCCGTCTTTGGACCCGAAACGATAGCTTGCCAGGCCCCGGCTGTATCCTGCTCCTTCGCCAATATCCTTAAGGGTCGTTTTCGCCGTACCGCGCTCATTGACCAGTTCGATGGCCACCTCAAACATCTTCTGGTCCGAAAGCGCGGTTCGCTCGGCTTGTGTCGTGGCACCAGAAGACGGTGTCATCGCTACTTCAGTCATTACTCCCTCCAGAGCCCTTTTGTTTTTCTACAGCCAGTGCGCCCGCAGCCAACTGTTCGCGCAACAGTTTCTTATCAATCTTCCCCACGCTGGTCTTGGGAATCGTATCAACAAAGCACCAAAATTCAGGCACCCAGAACTTCGCCACTTGACCCAATAAAAACTGCCTCAGCGCATCGCTCAGCGTAGCCGCGTCCTCGTTTGCCTTGGCCCTGACAACGGCCAGGGGCCGCTCCTGCCACCGAGGATCTTCGATCGCAATCACCGCCACCTCTGCCACGCTCTCATGCTTCAGCAGCGCGTCCTCTAAATCCACCGAGGAAATCCACTCACCACCCGACTTAATGACGTCCTTGGTTCTATCTGTTAACTGCACGTATCCGCGCGAATCCACAAAACCTACATCGCCAGTGCGGAGCCAGCCATCGGTAGTAAATGCGTCACTCTCCTCGTTCAGATAAGAACCCGTAACCCAGGCGCCTCGGAGCTGCAATTCGCCAACGGATCGACCATCTTGCTCCAATCCATTACCCTCATCATCGACGACGCGGACTTCAATCCCTGGTACAGGCCTGCCGCTTTTCAATCTCCAGTAAGTTTCCGACTCCTCCCCCAGGTCTTTGGGAGGATGCGACAACACGCACATCGGGCTTGTCTCCGTCATGCCCCAACCCTGAATCACGGGAACACCCCATCGATCCCTAACGGCTTCGATCATGGAGGAAGGTACTGCCGATCCACCTGATACGATGGCGCGAAAGCAGGACAGGTCGAGCGGTTCTGCCTCGTCCGCGAGCAGCAAATCTCCCAAAATGGTGGGTACCATCGCCGTCAGAGTTGGCCGGGACTCAGTAATCATCGCGCGCAAATGCGGGCCTTGAAGATGAGGCCCGGGCATCACCATGTCTGCACCCGACATCCAGCCGCTGTAAGGAAAACCCCAAGCATTGGCGTGAAACATAGACGGCAACATCAGAATCACGTCGCGCTCCTGAACCGCAAAGCTATCAACACTTCTCGAGGCCAAGGCGTGCAAATAAGTGGTCCGCTGGCTATAGGCGATGCCTTTGGGGTTCCCGGTAGTACCGCTGGTGTAACAAATTCCCGCAGCTGCATCTTCGAGGGGTTCTGGCCAGTCAAACCGAGGATCAGCATCTCCCACCATCGCGTCATAGGAGCGGACGCGAGCGTCCTCCAGCAAGGCGGCCCCCTCTACTGCAATCCTATCGATCCCCGTTACCACAAGGTGCTCCACGTCCGGAATATGTGGCAGCACAGGGACCAGCGTCTCAGCGAGACGGCCGTCGATGATAAGACAACGATCCCCCGCGTGGTTGATGATAAAACCAACGTGCTCGGGAGAGAGCCTACAATTCAGCGTATGCAACACAGCCCCCATGGAAGGCACAGCAAGATACGCCTCCAGATGCTGAGTGCTATTCCACATGAAAGTCCCTACTCGATCACCTATCTGGAGCCCGAGACTCGCGAGCGCATTGGCCAGTCGCCCGCTGGTCTGATCAATCTCGGCATAGGTTCGCCAGCAGATCCGATCACCGTCGTAATCCCCAACACGACTGGACGCAAAGTGCCGCGCACCGAAGCGATGCAAGGTTTTCACGCCGAGGGGGGTATTCATCATGGTGCTCAACATTGGTTTCACCAATCGCCAGCGGCGGCCCTCTGGGCCTCAGCGAGCAGTGCCGGGACGTCGTACTCGAGTCCGCGTGCATAATCGGAATCGAGCTTTCCCGCAACATGCAGTCCGTAGGCACCCTCGATGATTGCGGCCAGCCGCCAGAATGCGAGCGCCATGTAGAAATTCATGTGATTCAGGGGTCGCCCCAATGTCTCGGCCCATCGCCCCGCCAACTCCCGCCGGCTCACAATACCGGGTCGTCTTGAGACGCGCTGCAGCGCACTGAAGGCCGGGGGCTCGCAGGTGCGGTAATCGCCCCAAAACATTAACGTGAGCGCCACGTCCATGTAGCAATCTCCTACGGTAGCCAACTCCCAATCAATAATGGCGAGGATTTCCGGCTTGTCGCGGGCTGCCAGCGTGTTATCCAGATGGTAGTCACCGTGGATCACAGCAGGTGCGGCAGCGCTGGGTATATTGCGCCCCAGCCATTCACCCAAAGCGAATAATTCAGGCAAGTCGCGAACCGCATGCTCCCTCCGCACCCCGAGCCATCGCTCGATCTGGCGCTCGACGAACCGCTCGGGGCGACCAAGTTGTTGCAGCGCTTCCAAATCAGGTGGCACAGCATGCAACACCGCCAACTGATCGATTAAATCCTCTCCCAACCGATTGACCGTGGCGCTGGAAGCGTCATAAGCCTCAGGCAGTGAATCAGTGATCGCCACTCCGTCAACCATCTCCTGCACCAGAAAAGGTCGTCCTATGACTGAACTGTCATCACACCACGCCAGCACCCTCGGTGCTCTCACGGGAAAATCTTGGATTGCCTGCAATATCTCGGCTTCTCGCTGAATGCCGCGTGCAGAAGTGGGGGAGATATCGTTCGCAGGCGGTGTACGCACCACACAGGCTTGCGAGCCGTTTCGAAATTGCCAAGTCAAATTGGAATTTCCGCCACTGAGCGCACCGACGAACTCCGCTCGCTCCCATCCCAGTTCACCCTGGAGCCAGTGGGCGATCTGTTCAGTCGCCTCACCTGTCATCAGACCACACCAAAGCTGGACAGAAGACCGCCATCAACAGGGATGCAGGCTCCCGTCATGTAACGACTCTGGGCCACCCAATACACGACTTCGGCGATCTCCTGATCCTCTGCAAAACGGCGCAGGGGGATCTGACCCGTCATCTTTTCCAATGCCGCCGCACTCAGTTCGGAGGTCATTTCGGTCAGCACCAATCCCGGAATCACCAAATTGGCGGTAATGGCCTTAGGGGCCAGCTCAATTGCCAAGGCTTTCGTCAGGCCGGATAAGCCCGCCTTGGAGGATGCGTAAGCAGCATCGCCGGGAAAACCGCGGAACCCGACAACCGCACCGACATTAATGACCGCCCCACCCTTGTCCATATGCGTGATGACTGCGCGCGTCATATGCATCGCTCCACTGAGGTTGACCTGTAGCACCTCCTGCCAGGCCTCATCCGAGAGCCGATGCACTTTGCCGCCACGATGCACCCCCGCATTGTTCACTAACACGTCGATTCGCCCGTACCGCTCAACCACTTTGGCAACGGCTTCAGCGACCGACTCGGGGTTAGCCACGTCACACTGCAATCCCATACAATCGTTGCCCAGTGACTCGGCGAATGACACCACTGATTCGCCTCTCGCAAGCAAAGCGACTTGATGTCCACCAGCGGCTGCAACGTGTGCAATTGCCGCACCTATACCTCGGGAGGCGCCCGTCACTAACCAGACTTTACCGCCAGACATACTTTCACTCCTGAATTGCGCGCGTGACGCGCCGCAAACACTTGGATTTCTTATCGGTCTCGTTGCTTGTTTGCGTCTAGCAAGTCTAAACTAGCGACCTGATTTGGCAACCCTAAAGCGGGCCGGCACGAGTGCCGCTCGCTCATCGACACCCACGGGAGGTAATGGCGTGTGGTCATTTGAAACAGATCCTGAATTCCAAGCGTCCTTAGACTGGATTGATACCTTCACCCGCGAGGAAATCGAACCGCTCGATCTGGTATTCAGGGAGCCGGGCGATCCCTGGGACCCAAACTCACCCGCTTTTGCCGCGATGGCACCGCTCAGAGAGATAGTGAAAGAAAAACGTCTCTGGGCGTGTCACTTGGAGCCCGATCTCGGAGGGCAAGGTTATGGTCAGGTCAGCCTCGGCCTGATGAACGAAATTCTCGGACGGAGTCGCTTCGGTCCCAGTGTTTTCGGCTGTCAGGCGCCGGATTCCGGCAATGCCGAGATTCTCGCCAAGTTCGGTACTGCGGAACAAAAAGAAAAATACCTCAAACCCCTGCTCAATGCGGAAATCGCCTCTTGCTATTCCATGACTGAGCCGCAGGCTGGAGCCGATCCCGGAGAGTTCCTGTGTACCGCGACGCGTGATGGTAATGAGTGGGTCATCAACGGTGAAAAATGGTTTGCCTCCCACGCGCGCTTTTCTGCGTTTCTTCTAGTGATGGTCGTGACAGACACCGAGGCACCTATTCATCAGGGCGCCTCCATCTTTCTGGTCGAACAGGGCACACCGGGTATGGAAATCATGCGGAACTCGGCCGTCGGGCCTTACGTCGAGCAAGGCGATGGT
>Ga0181572_10001500_pt1 | contig 17012 bp, 14 predicted proteins | sample 101ome_26_FD_133004 | JGI IMG/M metagenome (GOLD analysis project Ga0181572, IMG submission 133004) | Coastal salt marsh microbial communities from the Groves Creek Marsh, Skidaway Island, Georgia - 101408AT metaG (megahit assembly) | ecosystem: Environmental > Aquatic > Marine > Intertidal... | reverse complement strand
TACCGAATGGCGCATCGATTTCAAGTACACCGCTGGTGGTGTCGAGATTCGCATGGGCAAGGACAAAGAGTATTATAATCTCTTCCCGTGGTCTGGTGATAGCGGCGTCGATGCGATCACCAGTATCACTACCGGATTTAACAGCGGCTATCACAGAGCAGGCGTTCCAGGAACATGTTATCTCAGCGCGGTGTGGCCTGAGCGCACGCCGAAGGATCCGTTTTACGTGCCGTAAGTTGCCGACAGCAGCGATTTTTCTCGACCAGACTAGATATTCGACAAGCGCATAAACATAAATTTCATCTATAAAACTACAAGCATCAACTACAACTATCGCTCCCTACGCCACCGCGCTCGAGTCGCGTCGCGTCGAGGGTAATCCGAACCGTCGAGCCGCCGAGCGTCGAACCGCTCTGTCGAAACTCTCGCCCAACCCGTCCACCTCCCCCGACATCGGATTCATCAGCGCCGTCGCGTACGCTTCGTGCGCGTCCGCAAAAAACATTCGCAGCCCCTCGTCGCCACCGCTCAGTCCTCGTCGACTCGCCAAGAGAATCATCCGACATCGCGTCGCGGTCACGTACGCGTGCGCGTCGACGTCGTCGAATCGATCGACGACTCTGAGATACGTCGCGTTCGTCTCCCACGACCGCTCGTCCGCGACGTCGAGCGCCGCGCGCGCGACGAGATCGCGCACGTGCGGTTCGAGTCCGCGCGTCGACGACGTCGCCTGCGTCGCGAAAACATGACACATGGGTGAGTCTTCGTGAAAACGGTTCGACATTCGCAAGGTTATCCTCTCTCGCGCGCGAGAGAGAACGCACTTCGTCGTCGTCACCGTCCCGCGCGAGGTCTCTCGAGTACGCCAACGCCTCCGCGTCGTCCACGACGAAGAGCGCGCACGAGAGCCGCGCCATGAATCGATCGAAATCTCAAATGCGCGGCGAACGATGACGCGCGCGTTCGCGCGTCGGTCGGCGACATCTCGCGGCGCGCGCGCGGAGACGGCGCGCGAGATGGCGCGCGCGGAGACGATCGACGCCGCGCTCGGCGCGGTGGCGGACGCGTGCGCGCTGCGACCGAAGAAACACGCGGATATCGTCGACGCGCTCGGCGCCGTTCGCGCATCCGTCGTCGACGGAAGCTTCGACGCGCTCGGCGCCGACGCGCCGACGACGACGTCGGAGGGGGTGCTTCGAGACGCGCAGACGGAGGTGCTTCTCCCACCGCTGCGCGCGGCGATGGAGAGCGGGTCGGCGGCGGTGATCGCCGCGGCGTTGGGCGCGATGCAGACGCTGCTGGCCAGAGGATTCGTCGTCGGTCGAGCGACGCGCGCGGGGGTCGCGCTCGACCGCATGGAGTCGTCGAGCGATGTTCTCGAACGGCGCGAGGCGGTCGAGGCGAGCGTGGACGCCGCGGACGGTGCGGGCGAGGCGGGAGTCGCGGGACGCGGAGACGCGGCGCCCGAGACGTCGGCGGAGAGTAAACACGCGGAGGAGATCATCGACGCGGTGTGCGGCGCCGGGGACGTGCGAGACGGCGCGGTGGAGTTGCAGGTGTTGAAGACGATCCTCACCGCGGTGAGCAGTCGCGCGTTTGAAGTGCACGATCGAGCGTTATTGCGCGTCGTGCGCACGTGTTATAACATTTATCTCGCGAGCAAGTCCGAGGTGAATCAAAACACGGCCAAGGCGACGCTGACGCAGATGCTCACGACGGTGTTTCATCGATTAGAGACGGATGATCCGCACGCGACGGCACCCGCGGTCGTCGTGGCGGACGTACTCAGACCGGTGGGTGGGGACGCCGAGGTGGACGGCGTCACGGCGATGTCCGCCGCCGTGCAGTCATTCATCAACAAGGTGACGACGGATATGAACTCTGTCGGGTCGTTCAGTTATTTCAACGATCCCGATGACGTCGTCAAGACGGACTCGCTCGAACACGCCATCACGAAGGGGGAGTTTGACGACGATACGGCGCCGATGACGCCCGATCGAGTCACCGAGACGTTGGCTCCATTCTCGCCAGGTGGAAGTTCGCCGTCGAGGGCGAACGGCGGGTCCACGGTGTCCGAACTCGAGACGGACGCGTTCATAGTTTTTAGATCGTTGTGCAAGCTCGCGAAAAAGGCGAGCACCGATTTGACGAGCGCGGCGTCGAACAGGAGTAAGGTTTTATCGCTGCAGCTGCTCAAGATTATCATTGAAAACGCGGGCGATACGTTTTCTTCTAGCCCGCGATTCGCGGACGCGGTGCGAGAGTATCTGTGCGATGCAATCGTGACGAACGCGAGTGCAGGCGTGCACGAGGCGTACCAACTGTCGTGTTCCATCTTTCTCACGCTCTTGACGAGATACCGCGCGTATCTCAAGGCGGAAATTGGTTTCTTTTTCCCGATGCTCTTGCTCAAACCGCTGGAACTCACCGAAGGCACGCCGCTGAGCGCGTACAATCAGCGCGCCACCTTGGTGAAGGGATTGCAGGTCATATGCGGTGACGCACAGCTGATGGTGGACCTGTTCGTGAATTTCGATTGCGACTTGGACAGTCAAAACCTCTTCGAGCGGTGCGTATTGTCTCTCGTGAGAATCGCGCAGGGCGTCGACGTCGGCAACGTGGGCGGTCCAGAGGCGGCTCGTGAATCGGTGCTGAAAGTCGAAGCTCTCGAGTGCCTTGAGACGCTCGTGGGCGCGATCAGTGAGTGGACGAGCGCGAGGCTCGATCCACGCGCGAGCGTCGCCGATGAAGACGCCGCTGCGAACTCGACGGAGGTGGGATACTCGACGCCTCTGAAGGCGAGCGCGTCTGGCGACAAAGATCTCGGTCATAGCCTCGCCAAACTCAAGGCGGATAAGCGAGAGTTCCAAGAGGGAATCAGTCTGTTCAACAAAAAGGCAAAGAAAGGTCTCGCGTATTTGCAGTCCATCGGACGCCTCGGCGAGTCTTTCGACGAGATAGCGGAATTTTTGCGCGCGACGCCGGGCTTGGATAAAACCGTCATCGGTGACTACCTGGGTGAGCGAGATGAACCGATGATCAAGGTGATGCACGCGTACGTCGATGCGATGGATTTCACATCCCTTACGCTCGACGATGCGATCCGTAAATTTCTCGAAGGGTTTCGGTTGCCGGGAGAGTCGCAAAAAATCGATCGTCTGATGGAAAAGTTTGCCGAACGGTATCACAAGCAAAATCCAACCGTGTACAAGAGCGCCGACACGGCGTACGTATTGTCGTTTTCCGTCATCATGTTGAACACCGACGCGCACAATCCCCAAGTGAAGAATAAGATGACCAAGGAAGGTTTCATTCGCAATAACAGAGGCATCGACGACGGACAGGACTTGCCCAACGAAGTTCTCGAAGAGTTGTACGATCGAATAGTGAACAACGAAATCAAGTTGAAAGAGCCGGCCGAGGCGGCGTTGAATGCGAACGAAAAGAAGGATAAGAATAATTTCTCCGCGCGTCTAGGGATGGATGTTTTCTTCTCCCTGATGTCTGGTAAGCGCGAAGAGGAGACGGTGCAAATTGATACGGCGGATCTCATCAGTCAGGTTCGCGCGCAGGCGGCGACTATGAAAGGGTTTCTGAAAGTCGAAGAGGCGGGTTGCGCGAAGCCCATGCTTGCACTCATTTGGAATCCCATCTTGTCGCTTCTCGGTGCGGCTTTTGAAGACACCGAAAGCGCGGGTGTCGTGTCCAAGTGCCTCGAGAGTTTCCGACGCATCATCCGCCTCACGTCTTTGCTTGGAATGCACGAGTCGCGCGATACTTTCATCACCACTCTCGTAAAGTTGACTTCTTTACACAACGCGGGTAACATGCGCGCGAAACACGTGAGCGCGGTGAAAGCACTGGTGCGCATAGCAATCGAAAACGGCAATGAGTTGGGGGAAATGTGGACCACCATTTTGGCTTGCGTGAGCAAGTACGAACACGTCTACGCGCTCGCGAATGGCTTCAACGATAGTTCGTTGTTCTCTGATTCCGCGCACGACGAAGATGAATTGGCACGCGCGCACGCGCGCCCTCGCTTATTCCGTAAATCGTCGTCGGCGGCGAAGCAGGCGCCGAGAAAGTCGCTTTCATCGAGCGCGACGGAGACGAGCACAGCCAGCGCTGAAAGCGCAGCAACGAGCGCACAAACGGAAGAAAAGCTCGACTTGCACGGGTTCGACAGTTTGAGTCCACCGGATCGCATGATTCTGACGGAACTTCATCCTGATGAGCTCGCGCATTTGTTCCACGCGAGCGTGAATCTCAATGGAGACGCCATCGTCGAGTTTGTCCGGTGCTTGTGTGAGCTCGCCATACAGGAAACGTCGTCCAGCTCTCCTAGAGCGTACAGTCTAGGCAAGATTGTCGAAGTCGCGTCGTTCAACATGGATCGAATTCGACTCATCTGGGCGCGTGTGTGGCAGGTGTTGAGCGATTTCTTCGTCGTCGTCGGTTGCTCGCCGAATCTGAAAATTTCGATGACGGTCGTCGATTCGCTTCGACAGCTCGCGATGAAATTCCTCAGTCGCACCGAGTTGGCGAATTACTCGTTCCAAAACGAGTTCTTGCGACCGTTCGTCGTCGTGATGCGTCAATCTCCAGCGGTGGAAATTCGAGAGCTCATCATCCGATGCGTTTCGCAAATGGTGCAAGCACGCGTCTCTCACATCAAGTCTGGATGGAAGTCGATGTTTATGGTTTTCACGACGGCGGCCGCCGATGAAAACGGTCAAATCGTCACGTTGGCGTTTCAGACGATTGAACGAATCATTCGCGAACACTTTCATTACATCATCGAAACGGACACGGTGGCGTTCACCGACTGCGTCAATTGCCTCGTGGCGTTCACGAACTCTGAGGCCGGTTCAGAGGTGTGTTTGAACGCTCTCGCGTTCCTTCGCTTTTGCGCGCTGAAGCTCGCGGAGGGCGCGCTCGGTGATTTGGAAGAAACCGCGGCGACTGAGAAGCAGCTCGCCGCGGACGGCGCGTTGGAGGTGACGCCGTCGAAATCCACCGTCGCCACCACGTGCTTCACCGACGCGGAGGCGCACACGTACTTTTGGTTCCCTCTGTTGGCGGGATTATCCGAGCTCACGTTTGACCCTCGGTCGGAGATTCGCACCTCAGCGCTCGAAGTCCTCTTCGATACCCTCAAGTTTCACGGCGGATCGTTCGCCCCCGGATTCTGGACGCGAGTGTACAGTCGCATCTTGTTTCCGATCTTTGATCACGTGAGAGCGGACATCGTGCCCCAGAGACGAGGAGACGACGACTACGAGATCGCGTCGGAGGACATCGACGACTGGTTGTACGGCACGTGCACGCGCTGCCTGGAACTCGTCGTGGACCTGGCGGTGCAATTCCACCCGGCAGTCGTCGAGGCGGGCGTCATCCCCGACTTGCTCAAGTTGCTCTGTGGCCTCGCTTCGCGAGCGCACGAGCAGCTCGCGGCGTGCGGCGTCGTCGCATTCAAACGCTTACTCATAAACGGCGCTCCTCTCATGAAGGAACGAGAGTGGCATCAGTGCATGGAGGCGCTTCAAAAGGCGTTTGACGAGACGACTCCAAACTTTGCCGTCTTCTCGGGCGAGACAACCGATGCCGACGCCACGCGCGCCGCGCTCATCAGCGTTAGGACGCAAACGCTTTTGGTATCCGCCGCGAATGATTTATCGACCGAGGCGACGTCGTCCCGGGCTTCTTTCAACGTGGACACTCTCTTCGTGTTGTTGGACGTTCTCGAGGGCGTGTACACGAAAGCCGCCGCGGCGTCGCGTCGGCTCACATCACTCGAGGACGAGCCGGACGCTGAAACGCGCGCGCGCGTGGACAACACCGCACCGTTAATCCTCGGTCTCGAGGTGCACGCGTCGGCGCTCATGCTTCGTACGCTCGGTCAGTTGCAACGCGACGGAGTCGTCGCACGAACCGAGCAACTCGTGCGAGTCGCCGCGCTCGAGCTCGAGAATTATTTGCAGCTCGACGCCGCGAATCCGTACATCGACGTTCGCGAGAGCGTTCGCGTGCACGCACAAGTGTCCGTCGACGCGCTCGATGCCGTGTGCGCGCTCGATGTGGCGAAATTCAAATCAAATCTCCCGAAATTGTACCCGCTCTTGACGTCGCTCATTCGACGAGACGACAAACCCAACGAGCTGTCGCAGGCGTTGGGTGATGTATTCATCAACCGCATCGGTCCCATTCTGGCCGACACGAGCGACGACGACAACGACGACGACGTCGTCGTCGATCCAGCCCCGGAATCTCCCGGTGAGCCTTTGTAATGCCGATTCTAATCAGTAGCTTCTCGCGCGACGCCTCTCGACGCGAGACAACCCCGCCGCCGGCGAAGCGTAAAACTTGAATATTAGTGGTATTACAATAATAGGCTCGTGGGCTCGATGGGCGTGACGACGGGCGTGATTATTATACACGTGAAAAATATACTCAGGAAAATGGTCCGACACGAGTCGGAGACGTTTGCTGCTCGCGGTGCGATTCGCGGCGTCCGTCGCGCGCGGCGTCCGTAGTCGTCAACACCCCGCTCTCTCGGCGATCATTCGACGAGGTCTCCTGCGCCAAGAATCACGCGCGTCGCGCGCATTTCCAGTCAGTCACGCTTCTTCGTTCGCATCACCTCACGCGCGCACACAATCTCGCGTCTCCATCATCCGTCGCCGCGTCTCGCGTCTCTCGCGTCGCTCGCGTCCACGCACGTCTTCCAATGCCCCTTGCCGCTCTCCGATCTCGGAATATCGATCGGTGTCGACGAACAGTGTCGACTCTCACATCCATCATCCCCATCGTCTCGCGCGAACGCGCGCGCGAACACCTCCTCCACGCTCTCCCCCGCGCTCGTCCCGCGCTCCGCCGCGAACGCCTCCGCGAACGCCGCCGTCTCGCTCTCGTCGCTCTCGCTCCTGCGCAACGCGTCCTCTCTCGCGCTCTTTCGCAACGCGTCGCCCAACAACGACGATCTCGGCGACACCGACGACGACGACGACCACGTCGTCTCGCGCGCGGTCCCACTCACTTTCGCCGTCCCCGCCGTCCCCTTCGGTGTCCCCGTCGGTGTCCCCGTCGGTGTCCCCGTCACCGTCCCCGGGCGACGACGGATTCGGATTCGCCCGCGTGATCGACGACCATCGTCACCCGTCGCGTCGACGTCGACGTCCATCGCGGACGACGAATCGACCGTCACCGTCGTCCTCACCGTCGTCTCCGCCGTCGCCGTCTCACGCGTCGCCGCCGTCACCATCGTCCGTCCGTCGTCCACGCGATCGATCGTCGGGAAAGAAGGAAAGAAGGAATTTTTCACTTTTTCGTCCCTCTCCACCGCGCTTTTTCGTCCCTCTCGCACGCGGTGGGATAATTAGTGCGTGCGCACCGGGTGGACGCTCGCGCGGTGTCGCTCGCGGTGTCGCGCGACGAACGCGAGGAACGCGACGAACGCGCCGTCGCCGCTCGACCGTCGCGTCGCGTCGTCGCGTCGCGTCGTCGCGTCGTCGCGCGAGAGGGACGAAAAAGCGATCCGTCCCCGGGTCGGGTCGGTCGTCCGGTCGTCCGATTCGTCCGATTCGTCCGAGATTCGTTCATTCGATTCGTTCATTCGATTCGATTCGTTCATTCGATTCGGTCGTTCATTCGATTCGTTCATTCGATTCGATTCGTTCATTCGATTCGTTCATTCATTCGATTCGTTCATTCGATTCGATTCGTTCGTTCGAGTCGTCCGACCGCTCGCGTCGGCACACACCCGGACCTTTCGCGCGGTTTTTTTTTAGTGTCCCCGCGGATGAGTCATGAACCGTCCATCCGTCGAGAAAGACGTCTTCGAAGAGTGATGACTCGTCGCGGTGTCGGTCGATCCGGACGATCGCGGTTATGCGCGGGGCTCGTTCGCGTGGCGCCGAGGGGCGGCGAGTGGGCGCGGGTGGGGCGGTGCGCGCGGGAGTGTGCGTCGCGTCGCGTCGTGTCGTCGAACGGTCGAACGCATGCGGGTGAGAGATCTCGCGCCCGCGGTGCGTCGCGCGCTCGCGCGCGTGGTGCAAGGGAAAGCGCGACGAGGCGTGTTCGCGGGGAAACACATCAAGTTTGGCAACCGCGTGAGCGAGGACGGTGGGAATAAGACCCGTCGGCGATGGTTGCCGAACGCGCAGAAGAAGCGCGTGTACAGCGAGATATTAGGGGAGATGATTCCCATGCGCGTCACCACGCACGCGTTGCGGTGTATGGATAAAGCGGGCGGGTTGGACGAGTACGTGTTGAAGACGAGGGATCGGGATTTACAGAGCGTCTTCGCGTTGGAGCTCAAGGCGCGTTTACGAGCGGCGATGCGCGCGGAGACGTCAGAGGTGGTGGATTACGGTGCGACGGAGGCGGTGAGGGAGAGGACGGAGACGTGAGCGCGCGGTCGATAGATGACGACGATAGGTTTTGTAAGTGTATTGACGCTAGCCCGAAGACGACGCGACGCCCGCACACGACGCCTCGACCATGGCGGCGCCGAAGACGTACCCGCCGGTCCCGAAGCGATGCGTCGTCACCGGCGGTATGGGCTTCGTCGGTCGTCGACTCGTGGAGATGCTCGTCGAGCGCGGCGCCGAGCGCGTCGTCGCGTTCGACGTCGCGCCCAAACCGGATGACGCCGGGGACGATCCTCGCATCGTGTGGTTTCGAGGGGATCTCACCAAGCCCGAGGACGTCGATCGCGCGTTCGAGGGCGCGGAGTGCGTGTGGCACATCGCCGCGCTCGTCGGACCGTATCACAAGCGCGAGCTGTACGACGCGGTGAATCACGTGGGGACGCTCAACGTGATCGCGTCGTGTAAGAAGCACGGGATTAAAAAGTGTGTCATGTCGTCGTCGCCGTCGACGAGATTCGATGGCAAGGACATCAATGGGAAGCGCGAGAGTGAATTGAGCTTCCCGAAGGTTTTCTTGCAGGAATACGCGGAGAGCAAGGCGAAGGGTGAGCAGGCGATGATGGACGCGTGCGACGGCGAGACGTTTTTCAGCGTGGCGGTGGCGCCGCATCAAGTGTACGGGCCGAGAGACATGCTCTTCATGCACAACTTTCTCATCAACGCGAAGCGATTGAGAATCTTCGGAAACGGTGAGAATCTCATCAGCGTGTGCTTCGTGGATAACTATTGTCACGGTTTGATTTTGGGCGAACGCGCGTTGTATCCGAATTCTCCGGCGTTGAAAAAGTTTTACATTTGCACGGACGGCGAACCGGTCAAACTGTGGGACTTCTTGGATCGCGCGTTCGTCGAGCTCGGCTACCCGTCGCTCAAGAAGAAATTCAAGCTCCCCGGTTGGTATTTCATGATGCCGTTGGCGTACGCGTGCGACGTCGTCGGCTACCTCGTCGGGAAAAAGTTCAAGCTCACGCCCTTCTCCGTGCGCATGCTCCTCATCAACCGCTGGTTCAACATCGAGGCCGCGAAAAACGATTTGGGGTACGAACCCATCTACACCTCCGACGAGGCGTGGGCCAAGACGAAGGATTGGTTTGAAAACGTCTGGAAGCCCAAGTACGGATAGCACGTCGACTGAACCGATGTCTCGTCCGCGCGCGGTCGCGACGTCGTCGTCTTCCCCCGTCGCTCGCTCGCTCGCTCATTCGAGCGCGTCGTCGACGGGTTGTAGCAGCGCTAGTTTATTACGATTCGCATGTATTTGATTTCCATCATTCATAGTCACCGCCGCGGGTCTCGTCTCGAGCGCGTTTTGGATGGAAAAAGTGACGTCGACCATCTGTCTTTCGATCGCGCGCGCCCGGGGCGTCACACCCCGCCGCGCGCCGCGTTCGATCGACGCGCGCCGTTCGCGAGAGTATGTTCCTCGCGTCTGCGTCGCACACCGCGCCTCTCGCTCGCGTCGGGCGTCGCGCGTCCGCTCATCGCGCGCGCGGTCGTCGCGTCGCCACTGGAGCCATGGCTGAGGCTGCCCCGGCGAGCGGCGCCGCGCTCCGTCAATTTCCGGACGCCCCGGCGAAGATCATCGAACACGATGATGTCTTGGGTTGGGCGCAGTTGGAGTCCAAGCTCATCGCGGCGTGCGCGACGAACGCTGGGGACTCGAGCGTGAACGCGAGGTTCAAGGCGGTGGCGCTCTTAGGCGCGACGACGACGTACGAGGCGGTGAACGAATTGAGCGTCGTCGAAGTGTACACGCAGGTGTACGAGGGCGATCTCACGACGTGTAGCACGATCATCGACGTGCATCTGAGAATCTTGGCGGAGAGCATGATCGACGGAGATTGGGAACGCGTCGGAAACTGCTACAAGAAGTTTCACGACTTGCCACCGCAGTTGAAGCGACAGAGTTTGTTGGCCACCGCCGCGGTCGCGGAGGCGGCGTTGTTGTTCACGAAGGAGGAGTACGAGTACACCGTGGCGCTCTTGCAGGACATCTATGATTCCCCGGAGGCGACGGAGGAACTCAAGGAGGAGTACGAGGTGAATTTGGAAATGGTCAGGAGCATCGAAAGGTTCATCGAGGAGATGTCGAAGAACAAAGACGAACGGGATCGCGCGTGAATCGGTTAAGTTTAATAGGCTCGCATTGATTAATTAAAACACGTCCATGGGTTGTTGCATTTGTGCTTCGCGCGAACATCCGAACGCGCGCTCACTGCGCCAAGGTTTCGGTTCCGGGGGCGCCGTAATACAAAGCGTGCAACGCGAAACCAAAGAAGAGAATGCCACCCACGAACGACACGGTACGCGGAGAAATTTTCAACGCGACAATGCGACCCCCGAGAACAGCCAGGGAGGTGCAAAAACAGTGACCCAATATCCCACCGATGGCGACGCCGTACGGGTTCTTGTGCGTCGCCAAAGCGATGGTCGTGATTTGACTTCTATCGCCCCACTCCGCTAAGAAAATCAACACGAACGCCTCGATGAACACCGGGGTGCACACACGAGACATCATTCGCGCGATGCGCGTGCGCGTGCTCACCGCCGTCCCCTTTTCCAACTTTTCCTCAACCTCCTCGACCTCGCTCGACATCGCCGACGAACCCTCCGACTTGTACGCGATGTACATCAACCGGCATCCGAAAAACGTGTACAAAACGAACGCCGCCTTGCTCACCGTCTCTTTACTAATCAACTGCGGCACCACCAACCCGAGCATCACCGAGAGCACCGTCATGATTGTCAACGCGCTCAAACCTCCCGCGAGCACCACCGCGCGCGAGTTTCTCATCGCCATGATGGCGGCGATGATGAACGTCTCGTCCCCGAGTTCGCTGACGAGCACCATCCCCAGCGAGGCGACGAAGCCATCGTTGAATCCACCGTCGCCCTCCGGCACGCCGTCCGCGAACGCGTCGCGATCGTGCGCGGCTCCGGATAACCGCGCGGCCGCCACCGGGGCGACGCACGCGCACGCCACGACGACGCACGCGAGCGCGGCGACGCACATCGCGCGCGCGCTCGTCTTCTTCATCACCACCATCGCGAGCCTCTCTCCTCTCGCCGTCGCGCGCGCGTCCTCGGTCGCGCGTCGGCGTCTCCAGCTCCCGCGTCGGTTCGCGCGGGTTCAAAAGAATGTACACACAGTGTTACAATGCGGGCGCGCTCAACGCGCGCGCGCGCCCGAGCGCGTCACGATGTCGACGAATTCATCCCTCGTCGTCGCGTGCGCCCCCGGATCGACCGCGCGTCGCTCGACGTCGGGTTTGAACGCCGCGGACATGGCTTTGATCGCGTCGTCGCTCCAGTCTGCGAACCCGTGCGCGTCGGCGACGCGTCGCACGTCGCGCGCGGTGAAGTGACCGCGCGATTTGGGATCGAGGAGATTGTACGCGAGCGCGAGGTCGGCGTCGTCGGGCGCGCGGGGGGCGTCAGCGCGCGCGGGGGGCGTCGGTTTCGTCGCGACCGGTCGCGGGCGGACGCGCCCATCGTCGTCGTCGTTCTCGTCGTCGTCGTCGTCGTCCGCATCGTCGTCGCGACCGGTCGACGCGCGCGCGGCGTCGACGGCGTCGCCACCGCGCGTTCGTCGACGCGCGCGAGGACCCATGCGCGCGCGTCGACGCGTGACGTCTAGACCGCGCGCGGACTGGTTCGTTCGCTCGGCATTTGCGCGCGCGCGATGCCGTCCTCGTCCGGGAGTCCGCGCGGACGCCGCGCGCCGTCCGAGGAGCTGATCCTTGACGATCCGTGCGCGCCGTCGCGAACGTCACGAGACGGTGGTGAGCCCGCGGACGCGCGCGCGACGCGGGATTGTTTCAAGACGCCCGAAGGACGATACAACTTGGGAAAGTTTTGGCGCACGAAATCGTCGTCGTACGTCCTCGCTCGAACGTCGAGCGTCGGTACGACGCGATACGTCGAGTACGATCCTCGGTGTCGACGCAGGGTGGAGGTGGCGACGGTGGAGGGGACGAGGTACGTGCTCGTGAACGCCGGGGACGCGGTGCGCGTGCACGAGTACAACGCGTCGACGCAGTGCAAGGCGACGGCGAAGATACGATTCGAGGGTGAGTGCGTGACGGCGTTGGCGTGGAGAGCGCGGGATGGAGATCAAGATGTGTGCGGTGATTTGCTCGTGGGATTGGCGAGCGGGGAGGTGTGCGCGGTGGATGTGGGGAAACACGTGTCGGAGAAGGCGAGACGGTTGCCGGCGACGAGGCGGTGGAACGCGGGCGGGAACGGCGTGAATGGATCGAGGACGACGTGCGTCAAGTGGAGGAAGGGGGGTGGTATGGACGCGTCGTTTGATTTCGTGTCGCTACACGCGGACGGGAGCATGTACACGTACGATTCGACGAGCGAAGGTCCGGCGGCGAAGTTTACGCAACCGACGTCAGACGCGACGCCGAGCGTGGTGTCGTCGGACGTGCCTGGATCGAATCCGAGCGCTCGCTGGCACTTCGGGCGATCGACGCTCAACGCCGCCGCGTTTTCGCCCGATGGAAGATATTTAGTGGTCGTGAACGGCGCGGGAATGTGTCGAGTATTGGATATCGCCGCGCCGAAACCGCACATAGTCGCCGGTTTCAAGTCGTACTACGCCGGTTTCAACGCCGTGGCGTGGAGTCCGTGCGGTCGGTACGTCTTAGCCGGAGGGGAGAGCGATATGATAGAGATTTGGGGATTTTACGAGCGTGAAGTCGTCGCGTGGGCGTGCGAAGGCCACCGAAGTTGGATCACGGATATCGCCGTGGATCAGAGCGAAGACATCGAGGGTCATCGAATCTTGCGATTCGCCTCCGTCGGTGAAGACTGTCGAGTCGCGCTATGGGATTGGCACATCCCAGATGACGACGCCGACGCCGACGTCGCCGCACTCGACGATCGCGCGTCTCAACTCACCGTCAGCGAATCCGCGCCGCTGCGGCACGCGCGTCGCGCCTCCTTCTTCGGCCCAGACGTGCACGTCGTGCAATCCGCCCATCGCAATCAGACCGAGCGCATCGTCCCCGTCATGACGCACAAACTTCACACATCTCCCGTCACCGCCGTCCGTTTCACCGCCGAGGCTATGCTCACGGCGACGCTGGACTCGATGAAACTGTGGCTCAGACCGAGCCATCCGTCGCGATACTCGCGAGGCGCGCCGCACGGTGGCGATCCCGACGAGAGCGACAGAGTCTTTCCCTAACGTCCACACACGTGTTTTGAAATATTACCATTTATTCTTTCAAGCATCTAACCTCGTCAAAGTCGCGCCGAGAGACGCCGCCGAGAGACGCCGCCGCGCGCGGTCGAGGATGACATGGTCCGGTTTTGAAAAAAAGGGACACCATTCCCCCGATGATGGGGACGACCTCGCGCGATCGATCGTCGGCGCCGCCTCTTTGCGACGCGAAGTCTAGCACTCAGCGACGATGGCGCCCCGTATCACGTACAAGCGCAGACATGCTTACAACACGCGAAGCAACAAGATCATGAAGAAGCGCCTTCCGGGTGGCGCGCTCGGGATCGCTTACGTGAAGAAGACGACGAAGGGCGCCCAGCCGGCTGCGGGCGATAACGGGCGCATTCACGGGGTACGTCGCGCGAGATGCGAAGAGATGTGTCGTTGAATATCGTGTGTGATGTTCTCGCGCGCGGTCGAGCGTCGTGCGCGTCCGCGTGGGACGCGAGGGCGCGCGATGCGTCGAGCTCGAGGTTTCGCACTAGGGCTTTGAGCCTCGCGCAGATCGGCGCGAGCGCGCGCGGGGGCGACGGGCGAGCGCGCGTGCGGATGCGAGACGCGTGATTTCGGTGACTAACGATTTCGTCCGCGCGTGTATTCGTTTTATTTCACAGGTCCCGCGCTGTGCGACGCAAAAGTATAGCCGCAAGCACATGGCCAAGAACAAGAAGAGCGTCTCTCGCGCGTACGGCGGCGTCATGTCCGCGGGTGCGGTTCGTGAGCGCATCGTGCGCGCGTTCCTCGTTGAGGAACAAAAGATCGTCAAGGTACGTCGTGTGTGACGCTTCGTGAACAGACCGCGCGACTCGATGGGAAGAGAGGCGTCGACGACGCTCGAGCGAGTGACTGACCTAGCCCACGTCTCGTCGACGCTTCGCGCGTACACAGAAGGTGCTCAAGCTCCAAGCCGCCAAGGAAGGCAAGTAAGGGGAGCGAGGGTATTGGATTATCAATCTTAGCGAATTCTACCTAGTGGACATGGCTCTTCGATTAGAGCGGTTGTAATCGAGAAACGAGAGCGCGTTTCTTTCCGGCGAGATGTTTTTCCTCGGTACTACACGATTTTACACGTTCGCGCTTATGCTAAAAGCTATGCGTGCGCTCGACTAGCGTCGCCGCGTCCTCTCGGACGGCGATGATTACTCATTCTTTTTATCTACGTCTCGTCTCCACGTCGTTTACTCAATCTTTGTTCGACACACCGGACACGTGTCGCGCTAAAAATACATGAACGCCGAAGAAGACGTCTCGAGTCAGTCACCGCGTTCTCGCGTTCCGATCGCTCAAATCACGCACCGTTTTCAACCACTCCATCAAACAATTCACGTGAAACGTGTGTCCACACTTCGGTATCGTCTTCACGCGCTCCTCCTCTTCGTATTCGCTCAGACACACCGAACACGTCGCCCCCGCGCCCGTCGCGCCCGCCTCTCTCGCGTCTCGCTCCGGCAGCGCCTCCACCGCGCTCGCCGACGCGGGCGAGTCGAAATTTCGCGTGTCAAACTGCGTGAGATCGATGTCTCCGAACACTCCGTGTCCACCGATGATGGGGACGAAGGCGGTGCCGAACAAGACGGGAAACGCGCGCTGACCGCCATCGTCGTCATCGCGCGTCGTTGGCGCGGGGACGTCCGCGCGCTCGAGAAACACGCTCGAACACGCGGGACACTCGAGCGTGGACGACGCGCTGGACGAGTCGTCGAACGCGCTCGCGTCGATATCGACGCGCGCGCGACAATCGTGACACCACACCGACTCCATCGCGCGCGCGAGTGCCGAGACGAACGAGTGCGAGACGCTTTCCGACGACGCGCGCGCGATGGACGCTCGACGGATGCGGAAACGACGAGGCGAGACGAACGCGTAAACAAAATACCAGAATATAGTATTGCCTGGGGATCCTTCTAAGCTACCGACGCGCTGTCGTGAGCAAAAATCAAACAATTCGCTCGACTCTCGTGCATTCGCGAGCGACGCGCTTACTCTTCGCCCATGACGGAGCCCTCGACGCGGAGAAGCACGAAACCAATCGCGAGGCCGACGAGGGTGATGGCGAAGCACGTCGTCGCGACGGACGCAATCTCCGCACTCTGGTTGGCGATTTGCGCGACCTCGACCATGGAAGCCTTGGTGTTGACCGCACGCGGGGCGGCGCGGCGGGCGACGCGCGCGCTGCGCGAGAGTACAAAAACGTAATCGCGTCGTCTCGTCAGTCGTCTCATCCACCATCCTTCTTCCCGTTTTTCGCGCCCATCACCCATCACACATCACACATCTACGCGCGCGACACCACGAACGAACGCGCGCGTACCTCTTCACCGGCACGGTGGCCGTCGCGCGAGTCGCGGACAATCGCGCGGCGCTGCGTCGACGGAAACCGCGCGAAGCGTCTCGTCAGTCTCTCTTCTTCTCGCGCTCGCGCCGACCCCTCGGTCGTCTCGCGATCGGTCGATCGGTCGATCGGTCGATCGGCATCCATCGATCCACCCTCACGCGCGTCTTCGCGCGCCCGAACGCCTCACGACTCCCGTAACGCCTCCGCGGGACGCGTCGAGCGTCCCTTCTCGCGCGAACGGATAGGGCTTCCCACCCTTCACGTCGCCCACCCCGCGATCGCGCATCCATCGACCTCGCGAACCCACGCGCTTCCGTCGCGTCTCCTGACGACGCGATCGATCGATGAACGCGACGTGGACATCACGCGTATTATCCACCATCGTCTCCCCCGTCGCGTTCGGTCGCGCGTTCGTCGCGCGAACGTCGTCGCCATCGCCATCGTCGTCGTCCGCGCGATCGTCATCGAACGCGCATCGGTCGTCACACGCACCGGTCGACGCGTCTAGACGCGTTCGTCGCGCGCGACGTCGTCGAGACGCGCGCGCAGGAAACCGTTTGGCAAATCACACCCATCGTATTCGGTCGTCGGTCGTCGAGGAGTGACGCGCGGGACGGCGCGGCGGGCGTTCGCGCGTCGCGTTCGCGCGCGTCGGTCGTCCGTGTGGGGTGTGGTCGTGTCACCGTGTGCTCGTGGTGTGATGGGAGAATAGTACCGTACAGTATGGATCGATCGATCGATGACGCGCACGATGAAGGACGGCGAGGTCGTCGTCGTCGTCCATCACATCAATCGGACGCGTGGGTTCGGCATCATCGATCGATCGATGAGTCGATCGATTCGATTCGATCGGTCGATCGATTCGATCGATTCCATTCGATCGATTCGATCGATTCGATCGATCGATGACGCGTCACATCGCGTCGTCGTCGTCGCGGTGGGACGGTGGAATCCGAATCCATCCGTCGTCTCGTCGCGTGTCGTGCTCGATCGAGAGAGACGCTCGGGGGAGGATGCG
>Ga0181572_10001491_pt1 | contig 17065 bp, 18 predicted proteins | sample 101ome_26_FD_133004 | JGI IMG/M metagenome (GOLD analysis project Ga0181572, IMG submission 133004) | Coastal salt marsh microbial communities from the Groves Creek Marsh, Skidaway Island, Georgia - 101408AT metaG (megahit assembly) | ecosystem: Environmental > Aquatic > Marine > Intertidal... | reverse complement strand
GTCCTCGTCGGGAAAATCGATATGGGCCTCGACGTGAGCGAGGACATGCATCATATCCTGACTCAGTGTTTTCATGCGTCTGCCTAGGGTGCCCCTGAGCTGCTCCTGTGCGGCACCGGCAGCTCGTTCGGTCCTAGCGTGGATGAGATCAGCGATGGCCTCCGCCTGCGTCAAATCAATGCGTCCATTGAGAAAGGCTCGCATGGAGAACTCTCCGGGTTGTGCCAGCCTGGCTCCCAGGCCAAGTAGGCGCTGGAGCACTTGCCTGACGGGCAAGCTGCCTCCATGGGTTGAGATTTCCACCACCGGTTCTCTGGTGAAAGTACGAGGGGGCTTAAACACACTGACCATGACCTCATCGAGGATTTGCTCGCCCTCTGTGATATGACCATAGTGAATGGTATGAGAGGCTGCCTCAGAAGGTTTTCGAGAGTCGCGCCCTTTAGGTGAAAAGCATTGGTCCACCAAGCTGAACGCCTGGTCCCCTGAAACCCTGATGATGGCCAGACCCGATTCTCCAGGAGGGGTGGCGATCGCCACAATGGTATCCTGCTGGCTCTTTAAAAGACGATCCATATCAAGGGTTTAACTACCCGGCGCGTCTCCCTCAGGCGCGATGACCGTGGCAATTACCTGCCTGGTTTTCGTCGTCCCGACCCATCAGGAAAAGTCGAGCCTTCTCGTAGCTTTTTCGGCTCAAATAATGCAAAAGGGTGGGGCTGGTGTCGCCAGGAAGCTGGCTTGCCTGGCTTTCAATGGATTCAAAAAGCTCCAGTAGGTTGGGGCGCCCCTGTTTGGCTGCCAGCTGCTCCACGGCTGCGTGCAAGGCATTGAGACGTTCCAGAAGCTCTTTTTCCAGCGTATTCATGTGCTTGGTATGTTCTCGTCTTGTGCCCTTGAATTCAAATGATTATTCCAGGTTTTGACCTGAGCGAGTCACCCTCATTGGAAGATAGTCTTGCATCGCCCCATTGAACGGATGACACTTTCACGATGAATCGCGTCGAGCAGCGCTTTGCTCAGCTCAGGGAGCAGGGCAACAAGGGATTGGTGGTATACATTGGTGCAGGTGATCCGGATCTGGAGGCAACACGCTCACTTGCCTTGGAACTGGATAAGGCTGGAGCCGATGTGCTGGAATTGGGTATTCCCTTCAGTGATCCACTAGCCGATGGCCTGGTTAATCAGCTGGCGGCTCAACGCGGCATTGAATCAGGTACCACCCCTGGCAAGGTGCTTGATACGGTTAGGGAAATCAGGAAAGACTCGCAGATTCCCATCGTTTTTTTTGTCTATTACAATCTCCTTCATCGCTACGGGCTGGAGGCGTTCATTCAGGACAGTGCCCAGGCAGGGGTAGACGGAATCCTGATATTGGACCTCCCGCCGGAAGAATCGGGTGACTACAGTCAAACCATGCAGGCCCATGGTCTGTGTCCAATCTTCCTTATTGCTCCAACCACACCATCTGAAAGGATGGCATCGATCCTAAAACATGGACGAGGATTTGTTTACTACGTCTCTCGAGAGGGCGTGACCGGTATGCAGAGCCAGGTCTCCAGCAATTTGGATTCCATGACCCAAATGATCAGGGATCACACCTCGCTGCCGATTGCCATCGGTTTTGGTATCTCAAATCCCGAGCAAGCACGGCAGGTGGCTGAGGCAGGCGATGCAATTGTGGTGGGAAGCGCTGTGGTCAATCAGATCGCCCAGCTTGGAAAGGATCCTAGTATGGTGTCCACAGTGGCATCCTTTGTTCAATCGCTCTCTCAAGCGATCAAACCCACTTCCAGTCAATGAAACAGCCACTCCAAAAGCAGTTTGCGATCATCATGGCTGGGGGTCGTGGGGAACGTTTCTGGCCTGTCAGCCGGGAAACGACCCCCAAGCAACTGATCCAACTTTTGGGTGATAGATCCTTGCTCCAGGAAACGGTTCACCGAATCCTGCCCGTCATCCCTGCTGAAAATATTCTGGTTATCACCAATCAAAGTCAGCTCAGGGAGGTGCGTCGACAACTGCCCGATCTGCCATCCTCCAACTTGATTGCCGAACCCTGTGGCAGAGATACCTGTGCTGCCATCACATTGGGAGCAGCCTTGGTTGCCAATCGGTGCCCGGAAGGGGTGATGGCTGTACTACCTGCCGACCATGTGATTTCGCAGCCCAAAGGCTTTCAGAAGGTCCTTCGGAAATCCCTTCAACTGGCCAGCCGCAAGGAGGTCCTTGTCACTATTGGGATCCCACCCACCGGGCCGTCCACGGCTTACGGCTATATCCGGCTGCTACGCCCGAAAAGCTCAGGGGGTCATCCCTCGGTTGGCTCCTCTTGGGTCCATCAGGTTGAACAATTTGTGGAAAAACCTCCCCTGGCTCAGGCGCGTAAATTCATCAAGAGTGGACGTTATCGCTGGAATGCAGGGATGTTCATCTGGAGCATCGCCAGCATCCGCAAAGCGCTTGGTGAGCACCAACCTGAAATGGCCCTCGCTATGTCTAGGTGGTGCGAGGCAGCCTCTTCACCATCAAGGCTCAAGAAAGTCTTAGCGCGTGAATACCCTGAAATCACCCGTATCTCAGTTGATTTTGCCCTCATGGAAAAAGCCAAAAACGTCATGATGGCAGAGGGTGAGTTTGGTTGGGATGACCTGGGTTCCTGGTCGGCTCTGGCTCGACATCTGAAACTAGATGATCATCAGAATGCCATCATGGGATCCTGTGTGCAGGTGGATTCCCATGGGAATATCCTTTTCGATGCTCGCAGCCCTCGACGACGGGCTCCTGTGGCGCTGGTTGGGGTCAGCCAGATGATTGCTGTTTTTACCGACGATGTCTGTTTGATTGCAGACCAGAACAAGGATCAGCAAATCAAGGAACTCGTGCAGTCATTACGACAGGATCAATCCCTCCGCCATCTGCTCTAGGCATCTCCGCAAGCTCTGGTCCCACCGATATCCAGTCGATTGCCCATCCGTTTTATGCCGGTTTTAGGATGCATGCTCAGGTGGCTCTGCCAGAGTTGACTGATGGCATGCTGTTGGCCCGGTAGTAGGTCTTCGGGCGCTATTTCTGCGAGAGGGGCCAAGACGAAGGCGCGGAGATGAAATCGCGGGTGAGGTAGGGTCAGCTCCGGGGTATGCATCATGGCACAGCCACAGGCAATGAGATCCAGATCAATGGGGCGAGGAGCATTGATTTGTCCCGTTCGCCTTCTTCCTAACTGGTTTTCGATACCCATCAGGATAGCCAGCAGTTTGGCTGGAATGAGGTCGAAATCAGCCACCAGCCTCAGAGCGGCATTGATGAATGGGGGAGAACCAGGAGGACAATCAATCGGTAGGGTTTCCCATAGGGAAGAAGCATAAATCTTTGCTTGAGTGGCCTCTTGCAGCCGCCTAATGGCCTCCTGAATCAGTTCTTCGCAATCACCCAAATTTGAGCCCAAAGCGATGAGGGCAGTATTGGGTGCAAGGAACTGTGGCGCTTGAACCATGCGTTAATCGACTATTCGAGCCCCAGTACTTGCTGCATCGAGTAGAGACCTGCAGGCTGACTCACAGCCCAGGCTGCAGCCCTGAGTGCACCGTTGGCAAATGTATCTCGACTGGAGGCCTTGTGAGTCAATTCAAGCCTCTCTCCATCGTTGGCGTAAACGACAGTGTGGTCTCCCACCACATCGCCTCCGCGGAGAGAATGCATGCCGATCTCTTCTCGGGTTCTGGCTCCCACAATCCCCTCGCGTCCGTGTTTTAGGGCATTTTCAAGAGACAGAGCTCGCGATTCAGCCAGGATTTCCGCAAGTGTGGCCGCTGTCCCACTCGGCGCATCACGTTTCATGCGATGATGCATTTCAATGACTTCAAGATCGAAATCAGGTCCAAGGATCTCGGTGGCCTTTCGCGTCAGCCAAAAAAGGGTGTTGACGCCCGTTGAGTAGTTGGAAGCCCACACCATGGGAATGCGAGCAGCCAATGCCTCGACGGCTGCCCGATCAGCCTGGTCATGCCCAGTGGTTCCGATGACCAGCGCTTTTGCCTTTTCGGCACATAGTTGGGCTATGGAACGAGTGGCCTCGTGAAAACTGAAATCAATGACAGCATCCGCGGCATCGATGACCGAGGCTAAGTCATCCCCCACATCGATGGCGCCCACGACGTTCAGTCCGGGATGGTTGGCTGCACAGCGAAGGAGGGCCTCTCCCATACGCCCTCGGGAACCGGTTATGATCAAGTTAGTCATGTGGTCTTTACAGTGTAATGTGAGCAAGGTTTCCCTTGTGGAAATACGTGTGGCTGTTTTGGTTGCCAACTAAAAGGTGCAAGCTCTTCACTTGCCTCTCGCACCCTGCGTGATATGATTGTCATATTCGCTAACACTATGCAAACCAATCGACTTTCTATCGCAGGCTGGCTAGGTAAAAGAGCTACCCATTTTATTTATGGGACTTTCCTAGTTTTCATGGGGCTTGTAAGCCATGAATCGAGCGCTCTGGGTGCCGAACCTTCGGTGGCTCTCAAGCTGCATGCCAGTGGCTTCACTTCGCCCGTTGCCTTTGCCCCACTCAATGACGGTAAGGGGACGATGGTGCTGGCCGATCAGGTCGGTAATCTCAGCCTGGTTAACAGCGCGGGGATTGTCAGAGGGCAACCTTTTCTTTCGCTTTCAGATCGTATCACCAAGCTCAATACAGGCTTTGATGAACGCGGGATTCTTGGTTTTGCTGCCCATCCCAAATTTGCACAAAATGGTAAAATTTACGTGTATTACAGTGCGCCCCTTCGCATCTCAGCTGACAAGGAGTGGGATCATACCTCTCGTCTTTCGGAATTTACCACACTTGAGGGTGACTCTGAGGTGATTGACCGTGCAAGCGAGAAGGTGCTTCTGGAGTTCGATCAGCCTTACTTCAATCACAATGCAGGCGCTCTGGCATTTGGCCCAAGCGATGGATTCCTCTACATCGCCACTGGAGATGGCGGCAATGCCAACGGCCAAGGGATCGGTCACTCATCCATCGGAAACAGTCAGGATCTGGGTAACTTACTTGGAAAAATCCTGCGCATTGATATCGACAAGGGGAACCCCTATGCCATTCCTGAAGATAATCCTTTTCAGGGTAGGGGAGAGCGAGGAGAACTCTACGCCATTGGCCTGCGTAATCCTTGGCGATTTAGTTTTGATCGCGCAGGGAATCACGCTCTTTACGTTGCGGACATAGGTCAAAACCTTTTTGAGGAGGTTAATGTGGTTGTGAAAGGTGGTAACTATGGATGGAATATTCGCGAGGGATCACACTGTTTTGATCCTGAATCTCCTAGAAAAGCACCTGAGTCCTGCCCGCAGACTGACTCACGTGGCAAGCCTTTGATTGATCCGATTATTGAATACAAAAACCTCAATGCTTTCCGAGGTGAATCCGATGCCTATGGGATTAGCGTGACCGGTGGTTACGTTTACCGAGGTAGCCGACTGGAAGGACTAAGGGGTCAGTATGTGTTTGCTGATTGGAGCCAAAACTGGGCTGTTCCAAGTGGTGTCCTGCTTGTGGGGAGTCAGGCTGATGACGGCAGTTGGAGGGTTTCTAAACTTGCCCATCAGGGCGAATCGCTCAATGGCTACATTGTCGCCTTTGGTGAGGATGAAAAAGGAGAACTTTACGTTTTGACTAACGCAAGCAATCAGCTCATCAACCGAAACGGGAAGATTTACAAGCTCACGCCCGGTTCGTGATGGGAGGCAACAGATTCCGTAACATATCGGAGCGTATCAGTCACTCGACTGGCTGAGCTGAAACTTTATCCTCATTCCCAAATCATATTAGCGGAGGCACCTCGTAATTATTAGGCTGGCGTCTGTCCTGTCTCGGTGCGTGCATGGTAAACCTGCCTGTTGAGTGAATGGAGGCATTTATCTAAGATGCGAGCACTCGAGGTAGGTTCCCCATCCTATGTCCTAATAAAAGGAAGGTCCTAGATTGCTTCAATCAAGAGTAAACAATTCAGGAGCTTGATTTCTCAGAGCGATATTTTGCTTTGTCGAGAACCTTGAGATGGATCTCGTCGTGAAGGACTAAGGAGTCCTGGGGGACTGAGTGGGTCAAAAAAACGTTAGCCCCAATCGTGCTGCGTGCCCCGACTGTGGTGTCACCTCCCATGATCGTTGCATTGGCATAGAGGGTCACGCGATCTTCGATGGTGGGATGGCGGCGGACTCCCCGAAGATCCTGGCCTCCCTTGAGTGATCGACCGATCAAGGCCACTCCCTGATACATTTTAACGTGATCGCCAATCACACTGGTTTCGCCAATCACGGTGCCTGTGCCATGATCGATGAAAAATGCCTCCCCGATTTTAGCCCCAGGGTGCAGATCCATCCCGGTTCGGGCATGGGCCCACTCGGTCATGATGCGGGGAATCAACGGCACGTGCCTGAGATAAAGCTCATGTGCCAATCTTTGTACGGCGATGGCTTCCACAAAGGGATACGCAACGATGATTTCATTCCTGCTTAGTGAGGCCGGATCACCCTGATAGGCAGCCTCCACATCGCTTTGCAGGATGTCCCTTGTTGAGGGAAGGGTTTTGAGTAATTCCGAAGTGACGTGACGAGCCCATTTTGAGGGTTCTGTCTTACCCAGAGAATTTGGGGTGTGGTAGCGTAGGCTTTTCTCTATCTCATGAATCAAGCTTGAAGAGACTCCCTCCATCCGTTGCTGCGTATGTCCTTGAAGTTGGCTTGAGTGTAAGAGTTCATCCTCAAAAAAACCTGGGAAAAGTAGTCTGAGCAAATTCTGTGTGATTTCGGCTACCATGGATTTTGAAGGCAGGTTCACACCATCCAGGTGATTAATGCCTCCGACTCGATGATAGGAGTCGATCAGGGATTGACTGAGCTGTAGAATATTATGCTCCATATGGTTCAATGAATGCTCCAGCCATGTGAGTCATAGCTGGATTGCAAAAAGCTTGGATCTATTTTCGGTATCTTGTGCTTGATGGGTGGCTAAAGGATAAGGTGATGCTCTTGTGAAAACCGATCTTCAAACACACTCAACCAAACTATAGCCTGCTTCCATTGGGTCTTCAAAAAAATCATGATTCCCTGAGTGCAAGGGGTAAAATTTAATGCAAACTGCCCGAAAGTTGCACAACGTTCCGTGGGTTCTTTAGACCCCCAGTGGATACTTGAACCCTGTGCCATAGTGCCGACCGGCCCCGTCAACAGCGACTTTATCAGCCATGAGAGGACCAGTGCGGAAACTTTGAAAGGCATCTTATCAGGCATGGATCGAGCGCAGGGATTGGATTGAATTCTCAATTGGCCTCCAAATCCTCTGGTGCCTCCGCCATCAGTCTTTCCTCCCAGCCTCTCTGGCACATAATGTGTTTCCAGAGTTTGGCTGGATCTTGTTCAAATAGCAGTTTTTGGCTTGGCGTGTGAATCAACCAGGCTTCGCGCTGCAGTTCATCCTCCAGCTGGCCAGGGCTCCATCCTGCGTAGCCAGAAAAGATTCGAAAATCCCGTTGAGGCGAATAGTGCTGCAGTCGTTCGCTCAGCTCGTCTAGATCATGTCCCATGCCGACGCCTGGAAAAACTTCGTTGTGTTCAATGAAGGCATCGGTCCAAAGGAAACTCATCGCTCCAGGTTGCACGGGCCCACCAATATAAATGGGTCGATTCTGAAGGGGTTCTGGCAGTTTAAGAGCTGATTTTAATCCATGGTTAGACCCAAGGCTGCGGTTGAGCATCAGACCAAAAGCTCCTTGATCGTCATGATGGCAGATCAGTACAACCGACCGATGGAAAAAGGAGCCAGCCAAGTTGCCGCCATCTAGGAGCAATTGCCCTTTCAGGGATGAATCTGCTTGAGTCATAGTTGTTTGTTATCAGGTGCATTGGTAGAAGGCGCAATCGCCTCAGTGAATTGCTTTTCATGCAAAGCGCGCTCTTGAATCATAGGATCACTCGTGTCTTAATGTCATCTCAATTGGGTCATTTGTCCAAGCTATGCCTATTTACGAATTTTCATGTGATGATTGCAATGTGGAGCACGAACAATTGGTTCGCTCGCATGACACATCCAATCTGTCCTGCCCATCATGCGGGTCATCCAAGCTAAGCAAGAAACTCAGTGTCTTTGCAGCGGCATCTAGTGATCAGGCCTCCATCCCCGACTGTTCAGGGAATCCCTCCTCATGTGGACGATGTCAGTTTGATAACTAACTATTCCCGTTCTCATCAGGGAAGTTCGAAGTGTGCTTTCACAAACCCATCAAGTTTCTCCACAGCTGATGCACTGGTCACCGCGTCTAAACAGTGCGGCACATCAAACCGGCACGCATCAAAGCAGGGTTTGTAGGGACAGTCTCCTCCTTCGATAACCTCGCCTTTGGGGTGCGCAGGGCGGAACCAGTCTGTTCGCTGAGGTCCGAAAACAGTCAGGGTGGCCACATTCATGGCAGCAGCCAGGTGTCCTGGGCCTGAGTCATTCCCGATGAATGCCTCAGCCCCTCTGAGGACTTGCGCCAGTTCCGATACGCTCTGGCAAACCCTTGCATTTCTACCGTGCGAGGCCCACAAGGGCTGCTGCTCTGGATCGCAGAGGATATCCACTTCAACGGATCTTTCCTCGAGCCATTTTATCAGGGTCTGGAAGCGGTCCAAGGGCCATTGTCTGACAGCTTGAGCTGCTCCAGTATGAACCACACAACGTAGGAGGCGGGGTTTGGGGAGCTGTTTTCCTTGGTGAACCTTCGGCTCGTAGGGATCGAGGTTGATGCCGATCGTCTTCCCGATGGCCACCCATTGATTGAACCGATGCGACTGATCCGGGTGCATGAAGATTGGGTCGGTAAGTAGACACTGGCTCCCCCGGCGTTTGAATCCAACTCGACGTTTGGCACGAGTCATCCACATCAGTGCGTGATCCCTGGGATCCCAACGACCCGAAACCGCAATGTCAAAATGGTGATCGCGTAATTGCTTGAGCAATTGCCTCATGGATCGCCACGGCCACCTTGTGAGCTGATACTTGCCATGGAAGGCAGTCCATGGAGCATGAAAGGTGATCACTTCAGCATGGGGCCACAGTAAGTCTCGGAGGTCCTTTGCGTAGGGTTTAGCCAGAACAGTAACCTCGTGAGTCAGGGAGGCCTTGCTGATGAATTGTGAGGCGATGGCAAGATCTCCAAGTCCCCACAGCTCCAGCACTAGGAGCTTGGCTTTGTCTGTCATGGCTTCTGGGCCACCAAGTATGCCGACCACCCGATCCAGTGGATGCGAGCGGTGAGTTTCTGGCGCGAAGATGGGAGGAGGGCAAAGAAGGGCCAGGAGGAGGCAAAGAGAAGATTACGGGAAGTTCCCGATGCCTTGATCACAAAGCCCTCTCGCCGAGCCAGCTGCGCCAGTGCTCCCATGCTTACCAGCTTGGTGTGAGAGAGATCATCCCAGAAGTTCATGGTAAAAGTGCCAACTGCGGGGCCACGCACACTGCTCAAAGCAGTGGTTCTTGGATGGGGAGTTTCGATGTAAAGTTGCCCTCCGGGTTTGAGAAGACGGAAGGATTCCGCAAGCAGCAAATCAAGGCGGTCGAGGTGTTCGACCAGATGCATGCAAGTAATGGTGTCGAGGGTCGCATCCTCCCAGGGTAAGGACTCTTTATTGAGGTCACCCCGATGGAAACAGCAGTTGGGTGGATAGGCCTCTGGCTTGCCCTCAATATCGGTGGCAAAGAAACACAGGTCAGGACGCATTTCGTGAAAATGCCTGAGGGTTTCACCATCGGATGAACCGACATCCAGTAAATTGCCACCGTGGGGTGTTCTGGACAGGTAAAGGGATCGTGTGTCAATCCACGGGACAAGCTTGAGCCATTTCCAGTTCATGATGCTCTAGGGAGTATCTCTGATTGAATCATCAGGTCAAACCTCACTTCAATTGTTGATAGAGTTCCAGGTACTGATCGAGGACCACCGTAGCAGATCGATGGCATACTGATTGGCGAATGGCCTCAGGGGAGGCTCCAGGGACAGGATTCTTGATCAGGGCTTTGAGTGCCTCAGCCAGTGAATTGGGATCGTCCGGAGTGAAGGTTCGGCCACACCCAGGTTTGACAATGTCAATGTTGCCACCACTCGCACTGACCAGAGCAGGGCAGCCCAAGGCCAGTGCTTCCATGAGGGCAACTGAACAGGGTTCGTTGGTGGATGGTAGGATGAACCAGTCGGCGGATCGGATCTTGGCCTCAACCTCTCTGGTGGGGCCATGGAGCTTGAAGCATGCCCCAATGGATGGGTCTTGAAGCTTCGCTTTGAGCTGGCTTGCAAAGACTTGTGCTTCAGGTAAATCAGGGATGGGGCCCCAAATGTGAAACTGTAGGCATGCTCTTTGATGAGGCTCGAGTCGAATCAGAGCCTTGAGGATGAGATCCCATTTTTTCCAACCGATGATGTTTCCCACCCCGACCAGCTGGATAGGCTGATCCGCTGAAGGCCGACCGGGTTGCTTGACGGGTCGCTCAAGCAGGGATGCGTCATAGCAGGCTGAAATGATGCTTGTTTTGCTGGCGGAGCAGTCCAGTCGATAATGCTTCGCCATGTTGGGAGTCAACAGGACAGTGTGCATTCGATGCTGTCGGCTTGCCCAACGATAGAGTCCTGTGCGCTGGGCGTAATTGTGGTTGGTAAAAAGGACCCTGCGCTGCATTCTTTTCGCCACAAGGATCCCAATAAGCAAGGTGCCTCTGGAATGAGCATGGATCACATCGAAGGCTTCTTTTTCAAGAAGAGCCTTCAACTCCCTGTAGGCTGGCCATGCCATGGCAAGCAATTTCCAGTGGTTGACCGATTCAGCAATCACTGAGCTTGCATGGCGGTAAGTGAGGGGGGGGGTGCGTTTTTCCTGATAGCCTTGTTTAACCCAGACGACATGCTCTAGCTGGTTCTTAGAGCTGACTCCTTGTAGGTTACGGATGACCGAAAGGACGCCACCTGCGTCTTCGTGGTCACCTACCAGATGAAGGATTCTCATGGGGCGTTCTTGGTGCATGGCTGAATCGCTTTTATCTATGATCAAGGCGCCACAGCAAGATCGTGCCCAACACTTGAAATAGCAGATTAGGTAACCAAATGATAAGATGGGGTGCCAGATGAGCCTGATCTTCCAAGGCGTTGGCCAGCACAATGAAAGCGTAATAGACGGCAACTAGGATTAATGCGATGCCGATACCCACGCTGGTTTCGCGGCGGTGAGATCGCACCCCTAAGGGAATACCTATGAGGGTAAAGGCAAAACAGGCGTAAGAAAAAGCTGCTTGCCGGTGAATTTGGACCATGACAGGGGTGACCGGATCAAAGGGCTTGAGCATGCTTTCATTAAGTTCTTCCCTAAGTTGTGAGGCATTGAAGGAAGGGAGTGCCTTCATATCCTCTGCGAGCTGTCGTCGCTCCGCGAGTTCCGTCTTGAGTTGGACCAGACTCATGTGGTGCAGTTTGGGCTTTGCTTGGCGCTTGATGTCAGGTTTGAGCGTGAATGGGTCAGGAGAAAATTCCCTCGCTTTCCCGATATTCCACTGATCCTGACCAGAGGATAGCGCGTTAGTCTGCTCAGTGTCGGATCTTGATCTGGCGAGGCTGAATAAGGTGCAATCGCGCATGGAGAGGAATAGCTGTGAGGTGGCCTCATTAGCCTCAAGTAGACCGCTATCGGCAAATATTTCCATTACTGGAACATCTCCCTCGTATTTGATGTAATGAATGTTCTCCAACTTGACGCCATTTTCCAGTGAGGTCCGTTTCTGAATCGTGATCACCTGTCCAGGAATGTCTGTCATGGGAACTCCGGGTTGCAGCAGATCGGTCAATTCACCAATATCCACCTCACGAATGAGATCTTTGTAGGCAGCTCGGCAGCGAGGAGCCACGTCCGTGTTGATCCAAGCGCAGAGCAAGCTTGTGAGTAAACTGATGATCAGGATGGGAAGGGAAAGTCGCACCAGACTCACACCACTGGACCTCAGAGCAGTCAGTTCTTGGTCAGCGCTCAGTCTGCCAAAGAGCAGGAGACAGGCTGTTAGCATTCCCATGGGCAGTGCGTAAACCAACACGAAAGGAACGAGCAGAAGAAATGCTCTGCCCAATAAAGCAAGCGAAACACTACCACTGACCATCAGAGCCAGGATCTCCTTCATCATGTTGCCCATGAGCAGAGCGAAGGCAAAGACCATGACCGTCAGCCCCATGACCGCCAGGGTTTGTCTGATCAGGTATAGGGTGATGGTTTTCATACTCTTGCCGCTAGGTCACTCAGCGGTTCAGCAAGGATTGATCGCTTTTCAGAGAATAGGATGTGTGCTCAAAGATGCTTGGGATCGCTCATCAAAGCATTGATGCGGCTCAGGAGCCTTCCGGCCGCTCCTCCATCTAAAACCCGATGGTCGAAGCTCAAGGTCAATTGTGCTTCAAGAACAGGGATGAATGCCTCCTTGCCCTCATCCCAATAAGGTGCTTTACGTCCTGCACCAAGGCCAAGGACCAAGGTTTGTTCAGGCAGGGGGATAGGGGTGGCCCAAGTCAGACCGAAGGTGCCAAAATTGGTGATGGTTGCGATGGAATTGCCAGTGGCTTGAGGTGGGAGTTTTCGATGGCGGGCCGCCTCAACAAGCTGGTTGTATTCTGCAACCATCGTTTGGAGTGGCTTGCGATCAGCTCCTCGAATGACAGGTACCAACACGCCGTCATCCGCTTCGACGGCAAAACCTATATCGATGGATGCTGGGTGGGCAATCTGGTTGCCAATGAGCCTTCCCGCCGTCGCACTGTTTTCAGCCAGCGCCATTGCCAGAGCCCTCAGCGCATAGAGAGCGGGCCCAGGTTTTGGATCAAGCCCTGACCGATGGGCCAGGAGTGTGTCAAGCACGACAGGTTGCGCCACCGTCGCCAGGGGGCGACTCCAGCTACGCTGCATGGCATCTGCCACAGCAACCCTCATGGAAGAAGCACGCGTCAGGCGTGTCTCCTCAAGATCGCTTAGGAAACGCTCAAAATCCTGGATAGTGACTCGGCCGCCTGCACCACTACCTGCTACCCCAGCCAGGTCTGCCTCCCGGAGACCTAGTTCGTGCATGCGAGCTTTCATGCGCGGAGACATGTATTGGGCTCCGGTTATGTGCGCTGGTACGGGTAAACCTTTGATGGTCGGCTTGACTCTGGCTTCACTACGACGCAGAGGTGCTTCCGAAGGCAAGGATGAAGGACTTGCCGGCTCTGGGGTGGGCGCCTCAGGCTTGGGCTGTGTTGAGGGGGGTTGACTCAGAGGTTCATGGGCTGGGATTTCCTCCGAAGAAGGCTTAATCAGCCCGAGTGTCTCGCCCACAGCATAACTGTCTCCGGGTTGGACTAGGTAATGATCAATGATGCCAGCACAAGGTGCTGTCACGTTCATGGTTGCTTTCTGAGTTTCCACCTCAATGATGTCCTCACCTGCCTGAACCAGGGCGCCAGCCTCCACTAGGATATCGATGACGGTTGCTTCGGCAATGGATTCTCCAAGTTGAGGCATCAGAATGGGAGTCAGGGACATAGTCTTTTGGCTAGAGTGGTCAGTTGGGGTATCAGCTGCGCAGTACATTTCTGACGGCGGCCATGATGCTGGCCGCTGCAGGACGGTGGACCGACCAGAGTTTAGGATGATAAGGGATAGGCGTGTCCTTGGCATTGATCCGCTGAGGTGGCGCATCCAGCAGGTTGAATCCTTCAGCGACAACCCGACTGATTACCTCCGCGTTCACACCGCCCCACGGCCAACCTTCGGCGGCACAGAGCAATCGCCCTGTTCTGGCCACCGAGGCAATGATGGTGTCAGTATCCAGTGGCTTGACTGTTCTCAGGTCTACCACTTCCAGTTCGATCCCTTCAGCAGACATTTCCTCCGCTGCCTCCAGGCACTCATGAAGCATGGCACTGTATGTGACCACGGTGCAGTCTCGACCTGCCCTGGCTATTCGAGCCTTACCCAGTGGGAGGGCATCTTTCGGCAAAGACTCAGCCTTCAGGTGATAATAAAGGTATTTGTGCTCACAGAAAATCACCGGATCATCCAGTGTCACCGATTCGATCAACATGCTGTAGGCGTCTTCCACCGTTGCCGGTGTGCAAACCACCAGTCCCGGGAAATGAGCGTAGATCGACTCAAGGCACTGGCTGTGAAAGGGACCACCTCCTGAAGTGCCGCCACTAGGAAGTCTTAAAGTGATAGGGCAGGGGGTTTCGGTTCGCCAAAACAGGGTGGCCGCCTGATTGACCACCTGATTCAGGCCCACGGTCGAAAAATCGGCAAATTGAATCTCAATAATCGGCCTCATGCCTTCGATGGCGGCTCCGACCGCAGAGCCAATCATGGCATCCTCACTGATTGGGGCATCCATGACTCGACCTGGGAACCGGTTGGCTAAATGCTTGGTTGCCTTGAATGCTCCGCCAAAAGCTCCAACGTCCTGCCCGTAGATGTATACCCTTGAGTCGTGCTCCAGCAGGTAGGCCTGGGCCTCTCGTATGGCTTCCAGATAGGTAACGCTCATGAATGCTCACAAAGTTCACGGGAGATGAGACTCTTCCATGAATGATGGTAGGGGTCTGGCGCGCCTTCGCGTTGTACCTGTTCAATACTCTGATTGATCTCCAATACCGTTTCCTCTTTCCAGATTTCCAATGATTCTTTGGAGATGTGATAATCTGACTGAAGTGTGTTTTCTGCGAGTTTCAGACAGTCCGCCCCAACTGAAGAGGCCTTCAGCTCTGGGCTGATGTAGTGGGCATCATCATGTTCACCATGACCACAGAGTCGAAGCAAGTTGGCGATCACTAGCTGCGGACCCTCTCCTTGGCGAGCACGATCGGTAGCGTCCTGCATGGTTTTGAGGCAGTCCGTGAGGCTGGTCCCATCCACTTCATGGTCGCTAACTCCATAGCCGATCGCCTTTTGACTCAGGGATTGGCAAGCAAATTGACTGCTGGTAGGCGTGGAGTAGGCGTATTGATTATTTGCCACCACAAGAACCAAAGGTAGTTTTTCAATCGCTGCCTGATTGATGGCCTCGTGAAAGGCTCCGGTCGAGGTAGCCCCGTCTCCGATGCTGGCGATACCGACAAACTTTTTTTCGCCCTTCATACGCTTGGCCATCAAGGCTCCATTCACCACTGAAATGCTGGCTCCCAGGTGACTGATCATGGGGAGGTATCCTTCCTTGGGCCTGCCTCGGTGGACGTTGCCATCGCGTCCCCTCATCGGGCCCATGGGTGATCCCATGCAAGTGCGCAGGGCATCCAGAGCGCTTTCGCCAAAGGCCAGGCGTCCGGCTCCATCTCTTATGAGCGGGGCATAGACATCCTGACGGTTGAGTACCATCCCCATTGAAACGCTCAAAGCCTCCTGTCCTTTGCCCAGAAACACCCCCCCAAAGATCCGTCCAGCTCGATAAAGCTGAGCCAGGCGCTCATCCAGAAGTCGCGCCATGAGCATCCACCTGTATGCTTTGATAACGCGTGCCTTGTCCAAAATGGGATTCATATTTGCTGACGACCAATCCGTGATGCACGGATCACTTTCATCTTAGTTCCCACCCTCTAGGTTAGGCAACGGTTTAAATTGCTGCTCGCATGACTCAAGCCAGCTTAAAGCTGGTCACACTCGAACCACGCGGGGAGTTTTGAGTTTGGCCTGGTCATGATTTTGAACTCGGGAATTGTCACTTGCCAGCTTGAGGAGGGACTCCATAATTACACCCATGTCACTAAGACGCATTGCGGTGGGGTTGTGTTTGATGTTCTGCCTTCAGGAGGCTGGGGCCCAGGTCGACATCTCTCTGAGTTTCAAGAAGGATTTCTTCCTTGCTGATGAGGCAATGCTGGCAGAATTGACCATTGTCAATTACTCAGGTCGCTCCATTGTTTTAGGGGAGAAGGCTGATTGGTTGACCTTTTCCATAGAATCCTCCCGCAACAAGACTCTCTCTGCAGAGCGTCCACTCGATATCTACGGCCGATTTGAGATACCCAATGCAGGAAGTGGGATTCGTCGGGTACACCTAGTGCCTGCCTTTCGTCTGCAGGAGCAGGGTTCTTATCAGATCAAGGCAACTGTGGTTTTGCCTGAATTAGGTTTTAAAAAGTCAAGCGAAGCGGTTGAAGTGAATATTCTTTCTGCGAACCTGCTTTGGGAAAGGGAATTTGGTCTGGTCTCAAGCGCCGACGGGAAGCCACCTGAAATCCGTCGCTATGAATTGATGCGCTCCATCAACGAAAAGTCCATTGAACTCTACGTGCGTGTCAGCAGTCAGTATCGAGAAAGCATATTCGGTGTCTACAGCCTAGGTAACGTGGTTTCCTTTGGTGAACCCGAACGTCAGGTTGATCGGCTGAGCAATCTGCATGTGCTCTTTCAGAATGGGGCACGATCTTTCCGTTACGCGATTATTAAGCCCAATGGTGAAATCCTCCTGCAGCAACGATGGGATTATACCAACACCCGCCCCAGGCTGAGCTTGGGAGAGCAAGGATTGATCGAAATCTCAGGTGGGATGCGTCAGATCAGCTACGACGATATCCCATCTCCCGAGGCCATGAATCAAGTGCGTTCCCGAATCATTGAGGTTACCGAATCCAATGTGTCTGATGAAACCGTTCCCAACCGGCCTGATTCGGATAAATAACGATGATTGCAGCAGCTGGCCTAGGCCAGCATGAGTTCTGATTGGTTGGCATGGAGGTAAGCGATCTTTTCCCCGATGGCCTCCAGAGATTCCAAAGTGTAATCGCGCTGTACTTTGCCGAGCAGAGGTGATTGGAGCATAACGGAGATGCAACCTAGGGTATGTGCTGCTGCAGCGTCCTGCCATTTATCACTAACGACAAAGGAGTGATCCATATCCAGGCGGTATTGGTGCTCAAGCTCCTTAAATAGTCCTGTCCTAGGTTTGGCGCATGGGCAAGGATCTGATGGCTCGTGAGGGCATATCAAGACATCATCAATGGGGAGCTTGGCCTTCATCACCAGATGCATGCGTTCC
>Ga0181572_10001490_pt1 | contig 17069 bp, 24 predicted proteins | sample 101ome_26_FD_133004 | JGI IMG/M metagenome (GOLD analysis project Ga0181572, IMG submission 133004) | Coastal salt marsh microbial communities from the Groves Creek Marsh, Skidaway Island, Georgia - 101408AT metaG (megahit assembly) | ecosystem: Environmental > Aquatic > Marine > Intertidal... | reverse complement strand
GCAAAGTTTTCATTCAATCCAAGTTCATCAACCATTATTTCTAACGCTGAATCTACATCATTTAAACCATTTTCTTCTTTTGTGCGCTCATACCAACTTCTTACAAAGTTTGATGCCGAGTGTCCATAAGTATCTGGAGCCATCATCATTTGATAAAGAACTTGATCGGGTGCTTCTCGTTGAGACCTAACAAATTTTCTAAGACTATTTAAGTCTGTACTTTCATTATATGCAACATCTGTTGCCGCTTTTGCTTTTTTAGCATCAGGATGCTTAGGATTGATAGTTACAACTTCGCCATTAATTAGTTCGCTTATGTTAGCAGTTTTTCCAATCTTGTCTAATAGTTGATGTAGTTTGTCATTGGCATCGTAACCAGTAGTTTCATAATCACTTTTGCCACGTACTTCTGTACGTTTTCCTGTAGTAGTATCAGTAATATGTAATACATACATATTAGGATCACGCTCTAGTTGTAGTTTATAACCTTCATTAAAATTTTTTTTTGATTCTACAACACCCATGCCTTTACGAACTGCATCATACATCTGTTGTGCAATTTTAGGATTGGCAACACCTTGCTGGAAACTTTCAAAGTCACCTGCTGCTGCCGCTGCTCTCATTTTACTTGCACTCATGCCTTCGGCACCTTCTGCATCTGGATCACGCTCGCCTGCACTTACAACTTCAATGTTGTTAAAGTTGTATTCTTTACCATTGTACTTGTTAATAAGGTTTGTAAAGTCTGCTATTCTATCACTGCCTGCTACATACAATAAGTTTGTGTATCCCATTGCATTTACTTTTTGCAATGCTTGTATAATAGTTTTTACATCATTGCTGCCTACAGTTACATTAGGAAAACTTGCTTGTGCAAATTTAAGTTTTTCTGCAAAAGGTAGCGGATCAGTTTTTGGCTTTTGACTTTGACTTACAAAGATATAAGGATCGCCTGGCAAACTAGCAACCTTGTCTGCAAGTTTTTTGTGTCCGATAGTAGGAGGATTCATACGTCCGAATGCAACTACTGCTGTGCCTTTATCTTCAAATAAATTTCTAAGTCTCATACTGTATTTATATAGTTTTGTATACTTTGGTTTAAATTGTAACCTGCTGCCTTATCCCATTTGCATATACTTTTAAGAAGTTTAACTGTGTGTTTTGATAATTTGGGTTTATCAAAATAAGATTTGCCTTTTCTACGGCTATCAATCATTTGTTTACTATACACGTTGCGTTTTTCGATAGGATCGCCTGCTCCAAAAAGCCGCATCAACATATTGAATTCAACTTGATTTTCAATTTGTACTATTTTGTCGATTCCATTGCCCCATCTATTGCCCTGTGTAATTGGGTCATACCAACAATGCACATCAAATTGTGTAGGTTGTTCACCATTATAATTGTTTTGTAAATCTAAACACAATTCTAAATGATTGTCAAAATTGTTTTGGTAATTGCTTTCCAAGCATTCTTGAATAAAATGACTTGCAGCATATCTCCAGCCACTTATATACCATTCGACTGGATCTCTTACAAGACAATATACTGTTTCGTTTGAGTAAAATTTTTTTACAGTTTGTTTATCTGTTACAAACGATTTAGGAATAATATGCAAGGCATAAGAACTTGCGCATTTGTTAGGAGCAACTAGGACACCTACTCCTTGCTTACGGAATATCTTCAATTAGGTGTCCATCTTGTTCTTGGAACTAGTTTTGTTTTCGATCCAAGTGCAACATATCCTTCACCACCTTTTTCACCACCTGTGCTTTGTTTAACATCAGCAGGTGCATCATCTAACTGATTGATAATGTGATCTTTAGCAGCCATAATCTGTTTTACAAGACTGAATATTGCAGGCAATGCACTAGGATTTTGTTCATTCATTGCTGCAATTTTTTGTTGTTTGTTTGCACTTACTTTGCTACCTTTTAACCAATCAAAGAATCCGTTTTCTAAAGAATCTAATTTTTGCCCTTTGCTCATTTGGTTAACATAAGTGTAAATGATATTTTTCATATCGCTTAAACCCGGTACAGGTTCAAGAAAACTGTCAATTGCCTTTGCATTTTTTTGTGCGTATGTTCTAATACCTGCTACTTCTTTTGTATCTACTTCGGGTTGGTGTGTAACATATGTTTGACCTAGCACAACCGCATCTGCATTGTTTAATGCTTTTGTATCACTAATTGGTTGTCCGCTGCTGTCACCAAAACTATCGTATTTTGTGTGTACAACTACACCTACTTTACTTCCTGCAACACGTTTACCCAAATTACTGTTTGGGTCAACTGTATATGTTACTTTGTTTGGTGTAAACTGTAAACCTTCTTTGCCTTTTGTTACAGGCTTGCCAGGATGCCAAAGTATGTCGCCGTAAATATAACCGCGGAAACTAGGAGGTGTTGCACGTTGCATAACATTGAATATTTCGCCCATTTCGTTAGCAAATCTATCACGCCAATCTTCGCCTTTGCCTGTGCTGGTAATGAATTTCTTTAGATTGTCTGCACTGTAACTTTTGTTACGTCCCCAACCGTTTTTTCCTACTAGAACAAATCTACCATCTGCTTCTCTACCCCAATACATTGTTGGATAGCCATCCCATTTGATAGCAACATCGCTGCTGTCTGATCCTAGTTTGTCAAGTGTGTCTGCTGCTTGAATAGCACCACTACTTCCGTGTACGAAAACAAGGTCTTCCAAGTGCTGATATTCTCTACCAACTTTTGCTTCAGTGAGAATCTTGAATTCGTTATAACGCATTAATATGTACCCTTGCGGAAATTATCCATTTCGTCTTTTAAAATGCTAGTAATGCATTCCATCTTTTGTCCATCATTCATAAAATCTTCTGGACGTTTTTTAATATCAAACTTTTTAATATATTCTGGTATTGCCGCATCAATTACAGGCAATAACATTTTTTTATTGTACTTTCCGCCTTTGTTCACTGCTGCTTGTACTTCTGCCATGCGTGGAAACAAATTTTTGCGATAAAAATCATTGTCATGTGTAATATAAACTTTCAAATCCTCTACAACATCGTAGGGTAGTTCTTCACCAATTTTTAAATCAGCGACTGCTTTCTGATCAAATATTTCGTTTAACATTACCATTTTCTGCAACTCCAGTAACGTGCCTTATGACGTGGTCCTGGGTTGTCGCAGTTGTGTCTTGCACGGAAACTTCTGCGGCGTGCAGGATTACTCTTTTTAATTTTCATGTTAGGATCACCAAAGTTAACTTTTACAACATTGCCGTTTGGTTTTTTGACATACACTTTAAACTTTTTAACATCACCTTGCATAGGTTTACCAAGTGGAACTTTACGTCCTTGGTATTCTGCTTCATCTAGTTCATCGTCTTCGTTAAACCACATCACACCGTATTCAATAAAGAAGTCATCACCTTCGTATGTTTCTTCAGCAATATCTTCTTCTTCACCTGAGATTTCAATATCAAAATCATCATAACCCATTTCAAACATATAGTTTGCTAAACGTTCTGCATATTCATCACATTCTTGCTCAGTTAATTCACGTGGCAAATCAATGTGGTAAACGGTTGCGCCTTGCTCTGATTCTAAAATTTGGTTATTTGGAAAAATGCTTTCATCAAGAAGTTGTGCGCCTTCTTGTTTTTCCATAACAATACGTACAAAATGTTCCATTATAAACTCCGGTGTTAACTTATGTATTTATCTTAACTTGCAATATCGTCTTTGAATACAACTTGCTCAACTCTAGTAATATTATCGCCTGCAATTATATTAACCAAAAACAAAACTTTGTCATCACGTAGAAAAATATATTGTCCATTTATATAGTTCTCTTCTTTGCAGTTTTTAATAAAAATATTACCAGCACGACTTTTATCTTTATTTGCTTCTAACCATTTTCCAAGTTCAGGCTTTGCTTTTTTTCTACCAAATGAAATTTTGTATTTGTATTCAGATGGTTTATCTACAATTAGTACGTGTTTGTTTTCCAGTAAAAAGTTTTGTGATGTCTTTGATGGTTTCCATATTTCTACAAATGTATTTGACAACCCATTGGTTAATCTATCTAGTAATTTGATATTATTTGAATAGACCATCAACGTATTCATTTCACATCTAATAAGATAATCTTTGGCATAACGTAAAGTTTTATAAATATGAAAACCGTCTTCCAATTGTTCCATATCGATAGTTTGTGAATGCCATCGAGATTTGCGAATTACTTTGCCATTTTCTGCCTGCTTGACATACTCGTTGAGATTTTTTGCTGCATAACTTAACTTACCACCACGTTGAAAATCTGTACGAAAAATACCTGCAATAGGAGTCGGTATAGACAACTTGTACAAGTATTTTCCGTAATGTAATTTTACTGTTTCATTAATGCTATAGTAAGTGTTCATCTTGAATTGTTTCTAAAGTAATCTTTTCGTCGGTATATGTAATATTTACTTTTCCACCGCCTTTTAAATCACCAAATAACAATGCTCTTGACAGCGGACGTTTGATTTCTGCATCAATTACACGTTGCAACGGACGAGCACCCATCTTAGGATCAAATCCTTTGTCTACAAGATAATCTAGTGCTTCATCATCGATTGAAATTTGTACGTCTTTATCTTTTACTTGTTCACGCAATTCTGCAAGGAACTTACCAACAATTTTCATCATAACTGGCTTACCAAGTTTTGCAAATGTAATTGTAGCATCTAGTCTGTTGCGGAACTCTGGTGCAAAGAATTTTTTAAGATCAGTATCTTCATAGTCTTTGCTCATGTCTTCACCAAAGCCAATTGCATTTTTTTCTGCTTCTTTTGCACCTAAGTTTGTAGTAAGAATTAGTATACTGTTTCTAGCATCGGCAATTTTACCATTACTACCTGTTACCATACCATTGTCCATAAGTTGTAGTAATACTGCACTTACATCGGGGTGTGCTTTTTCAATTTCGTCTAGCAACAATACACAGTTTGGATTTTCTTGTAACTTGACAATAAGTTGACCTGCGTCATCTTCAAACCCAACATAGCCCGGAGGTGCACCGATAAACTTAGCAACACTGTGCTTCTCTTGGAATTCACTCATATCAAACCGTACAAGTTCTACGCCAAGGTGTTTAGCAAGTTGTTTTGCAGTTTCAGTTTTACCTGTGCCTGTTGGACCCATAAACACAAAACTACCAATTGGACGATTGTCTGGTTTAAGTCCTGCTTGTGCAACAAGAATTTTATCAACAATTGCTTCGATTGCTTCGTCTTGCCCGAAAACACTGCCTTTTAAATTTTGTTCAAGGTGTGCTAGATTTTCTGTTTCACGTTCTGCAACTTGTTCCTCAGGAATGTTTACCATTTTACTCAATTCAAACTGAATACTTTCTTCGGTAACAATTTTATTATCAGTTTGATCTTTTACTTTGAAACGACTACATGCTACGTCAATTAAGTCAATTGCTTTATCAGGCAATTTTTTATCAGGCTGATACTTTACACTTAACTTAACACTAGCAACAATTGCTTCTTCGGTAATTTCAGCATTGTGGAAATCTTCGTAGTATTTTTTAATGCCACGCAAAATTTCAATAGTGGTTTCTTGACTAGGTTCGTCGATAGTAACACGTTGGAAACGGCGCATCAACGCACGATCCTTTTCAAAGTGCTTGCGATATTCTTCCCAAGTGGTTGAGGCAACTACTTTGATGTTACCTTTTGCTAGTGCTGGTTTTAGCATGTTAGCAAGATCATTACTGCTGTCTTTGCCGCCAGCACCTGCGCCTGAAATCATATGTGCTTCATCGATAAACATCACAGTTTTGCCTTTTTTCTGCAATGCTTGTAAAACCAGTTGTAGTCTTTCTTCAAAGTCACCACGATATTTACTACCAGCAAGCATGGCACCAATATCTAATGTATATACATTGTACTCTTTTAGAAATTCAGGCACGTTGCCGTGTACAATATTATAAGCAAGACCTTCTGCAATAGCAGTTTTACCTACACCTGGATCGCCTACCATAATAACGTTACTTTTGTTTCTACGTCCTAGTGCAAGAGCAACTTGTTCAATTTCTTCACTACGTCCAATTACAGGATCAATTTTACCTTTTTTAACTTGTGCATTAAGATCATCTGTAAATGCTCTAAGTGCCTTTTGTGCTGCACCACTCATTTCTTGTGAGTCTGCATCGTCTTCTTTATAGCCAATATCTGTGCTTACATATGTAACAAAGTCTTCTTTGGAAATACCTGCTTTTGCTGACACAAAATTTGTATAACTTTTCTTTTCGCTCAACATACTAATAAAAACATCAACAACATCAATGATATTTCTGCCTTGGAACAATACTTGAGCAAATGCCCTATTAAGCACACGTTCTACAGTTTGTGTTTTTTTAGGTTTGTATTTTGTTTGTGCAATTTCATCAGAAACTTTGATTTCGTCGCATTTTGTTTTTAGATAATTTTCAATAGTTGATTTCATTAAATTGTGGTCAGCACCATATTCCACAATTAATTTTTCAAATCCTTCTTCGCATAGCATTGCATACAATAGATGCTCTAGTGTAATGTACTCATGCGAAAGTTTTTTTGCATCATTTGCTGCTTTGTCAAAAATTTGTTGCAACGCTTCACTTGGTTCAACCATTTTATTTCCTTTTTTGCTTTTTTAATTTTTTTTCTGCCATTTGCAATTTCAGTTTACTTACTCTATCAATAAACTGAATACCGTGCAAATGATCATATTCGTGTAAGAAAATTCTTGCATCAATGTCGTCTAGTTTCATATCAACATGCATTACATCTCGCATGTCGGTTGTTAGTGTATCAAATTCAACAATACAACTGATAGGACGTTTTACTCTAAGCAACAATCCGGGATGACTTAAACAACCTTCTACACCTGATTCAGTTTCACTGCTCAAGCCTTTGATTATTGGGTTAATAACAACCAAAGGTGAACCTTGTGATTTATTTAAGAAAGTTTTCATTACAAAAATCTGCCCATTAAACCCAACTTGATTAGCACTTAGTCCTAATCCACCGTGTTTATTCATTACATCAATCATATCCAGTGCAATTGGTGCAGGATGTATTAAATCAAAATCGTATTTTTTAACTGGGGTCTCCAACATGTTATCTGGAGCGGTTATCAGATGCATCATCTAATTCTTTTACCTTTCTTTCCTGTTCTAATGTCAATGTAGGCAATGTGCCTTTTATTGTCACGTATAAATTTCCTATTCTATTTGTACTAAGATCTGGTAAACCATGTCCTGCTACACTTAGTATTGTTCCTGGATTAGTACCTTTAGGTATTGTAACACGTATAGGTGAGCCTGTCAATGATACAATATCCACATAAGTTCCTAACATAAGTTTTAATACACTTATTTTAACACTAATCCTAAGGTGATGTCTATCTCTTTCAAACCTATTATGTGGTTTTACTTTGCAAAGAACTAGCAAGTCGCCTCTTTGTATATGTGGTATACTGTTATCACCTATGCCTTTGAATCTAATAACTTGTCCGTGATTAACACCGGCATGTATTCTTAAACTTGCATTGGTCTGTTGTCCATTGCGCAACATATAAGTTACTAGTACATCTTTTCCTGTAAGCACTTCTTCAAGCGTCATATCTACAGCAAGTTTTATATCAGGATTTCTTTGTTGACGTGGACCGCGTCCTCCAAAAAACTGACTAAACACATCCTCAAAGTTTGAAGAATTTACATTAATCTCAGGTTGAGGGTTGTCGTATTGTTGTCTTTTACGAGGATCTTTTAATGTATCGTAAGCCTCGTTAATTTCTTGGAAAGTTTTTTGGTTACCACCTTTATCTGGGTGATGTTGCATCGCCAGTTTTTTGTATGCTTTTTTAATATCTTCTGGCGATGCATTTCTTCCTACGCCTAACCTTTTGTAATAGTCCATGCTATTACTTATTTAAGGGTCAGCGTTTTTTGTTTGAACTTGACTGCGTGTATGCTTGTCCACCAAAGAATGCAGCAACAATTGCAGCAACCGAAACAAAGTATGTTGCAGCCATGTCACCTAATATGTTACCTGCTTGATCTAGTGCTAAAAATACAGCAAGTACAACTGCAAATGGATATAGAAGCATTCCGCCTAGTGCAAACCAAGCCATTTTACGTTGTGCATCTCGCATAGCATCTTGGTCTTCAAGTGCCTTACGTCTAAATTCTAATTCCATTGCTTTTTCTTCTGCATCAATAACTCCGTCACCATTTAAGTCTGCAGGATGATAGTTACTTACAGGTTGTGGTGCAGGTGCTGGCGCTGCTGCTCTAACAGGCTCTGCTGCTGGTGCAGGTGCTGTTACAGTTGGTTCTACTTTAGGAGCAGGTGCTGGTGCACCGCCTCCACTTTTTAATTGGTCCGGGGATTTTCTAGGCATTTGTACCCTCCTGATTTTTTTCCAAGTAAGCAATATAGTTTACCATGCTATGGTCACTAAAATTGTCAATACTGCCCGCTGCTAAACCTTTTAACATGCCACTCCAACGATCTTTAAAACGTTGCCATGCTGTAAGGTTTTGTCTATACATACCATTTGAATCTAAATAGTGTTCACAGCCGTCATGTTTGTAACCCATTATTGCTAATGGCACTCTAGTTACAATATCATTGTTGTTAACCCAACGCTGATGTTTACAGTTTAGGCTGTTAACAAACTTTCTCCATCCTGTACGAGGAGAACCGTATGTATAAATTTCTTCAATATTTGGCATAGTTGGATCATCTTCACAACGGCTAGCCATAATAGTTGTCATTGCTGCTCCTAGGCTGTGTCCACAGAACCAACCTTTACGTGTTTTACCTACACGTACAAGATCTTCTTTAACCATTGGCCAAAGTTCGTCAACTTCTGTTTTGAAGCCGTGATGAACCCTGCCAACTGTTTCTGCTACAACCGGTGCTGCTTTTAAGTCTGCTTTAATATCATTGAATTCCGATGGCTGTGTACCTCTACAAGCAATAACAATATCTTCTTTGTTCATAAATCGATATGCTTGTGCGCCACCGTTGTTGTAAAATTCTACAGTTGTAAATCCAAGTTTACGTACATCTTTTTTGACTTGTTCTACATCGTCACTGTATGCTATGCTCGCAAGTTTAGCGAATAGGAGACTACGCTCCAGAAATGTCATCTCCGTTATCATGTAATTTGCCCTCAATTTTTTGTAAACGACTTTCAAGGTCGTCAATCTTTTTAGTTACTTTTGGATATCTTTTACGCCACGCCTCTGGATCATCTTGTAGCCAATCCCACCCGAATCGATCTACTAGATAATCTAAAAAGCCGTCAAATTTTCCCATTAGATATAATGCAGCGTGTGTATTTCTAAACCATGCTAAAAATGCTGCACCCAAAAGTGATCCGGCAATTGCTGTGTAAATCCACAGTGTGTCGCCAAACATTCTATTAATCATTTCCCACATATTAGCCCTCTTTAATTATATGTGTATTTATTCTTTCTTCCACAAAGTCCATGCACCATAAGCAATTGCGCCATATGCTACAAGGCTTGCAATAGGTTTGAATATTAAAAATGCAACACCTGCACCAATTAATACCACACCATCCAGTGATGTTCTTTCATTTAGTCTATCTTTAATCCAATTTTTCATAATTGCTCCTCTTCTGTATATCTTCTAACACCCAATGCTTTGCGTGGGTTATATAAATCATATCTTACTTCATTTTGTTGATTACCACCGAGTATTATCCACATACCGTTTTGTTCTTCTACAAAAAATCCAACATGCCCTTTCCAACCTTCGGTACCTCTTGGAAATACAACAATATCGCCACGTTGAATTTCAGCAGGATCTACTCTTTCACCCCAACTTAAAAAACTTCTTGCCATAAGCGGGTTTTCACTTACACTTGATGATCCTGGTATGTTTTGTGATTCTAGTATTGCGTTTACAAATGCTGCACACCATTCTGTGCGCACAGGATCTACTCCAACAAGTTCACGTAATATTTTTCTATCTTGTCGTTCTTGTAAACCAATATACTGCTCTGCTTCTTGTACTACAGAATTTTTATCATTTGCAATCGAAGGACCGCAAGAAGCCATTAATATTATTAATAAACTATTCCGAAGTAACTGCATTGTTCATTGCTTCCTCTGCTTGTTGGTAATAACCTTCATAGGCAGCAATAATTGCTTGTTGTTGTTGAACTAATGCACGTATGTCACTAAAGTTTAAACCTAGTGCGCCATAACCGTCGCCGGTTAGTGCATATAATGCAAATGCTTTACCTTCTGCTTGTAGTCGTGACATTACTTCGTCTACATTTGCTTCGTTGATAACAATCCACTCTACTTTGCGCATATTGAGTTCATCAACAGGAGGTAGAGTAAGTGTTGGTTTGTCTATAGGTTTTGCACTAATTTCAATTTTCTGGGGCTGGCTCGAGCAGGCCGCGAGACTTATAATCATCATAAAGCCAAGGGCACTCTTTGTTAAAAGCGATACCATTTTCTGCTGTCCTCTCTTTTTCATTTAGTTCTGCCCCCGATAGAAGTTCAAAACATCTACTTGCATTTTCAGTGCCTCTGTTTACCGCACGTTCTATGCCTGCTGCATTTGCTATTGCTGCTGCTGTAAGATCAACTTTTTCGAGTTTGTCTGCTAGTTCTTGATTTTGTCTACGAATACTTTGATATTCTGCATTAAGGGTAGAAAGTTCTTCTTGGGCACTTGCATAACTTGATTCTAAACTGTTAATAGTTTCTTCGTTTGTTGCTACTGCAATTTCAAGTTTAGCATTGTTTTCTTGCAAGATTGCCATACGTGCTTGTGTGTCATTGTAATACCAATAACCTATGCCGCCCATCGCAAGCATTATTAGAAACATTACTCCTGCAAGTTTTAAGCCCATACCCTTACCACCTACCCTAACAATTTTCCCAGCGTATTAGGTCCTACAATACCATCTGCTACTAGACCATTTGCTGCTTGCCATTCTTTAACTTGGCGAGCAGTACCTGGACCAAAGATACCATCTGCAGGTTCAATACCCAAATGCTCTTGTACTTCTTGTACTAATGGACCACGTGAACCTTGCTTGATTACTTGATTCAAATTTAATTCTTTTTCATCTTCTGGCTCAATTTCCATATCGCCACCTAGTACATCCATAGCATGTTCCCAATGCTTTTTACGATCTTCTAGTCCAATAGTACCACCATTAATACGCTTTGTCATTCTAACAATGTCAAGTGCATCACACAGTTTATTTAGATTGTTTTCGTCCCAGAACCAGCAAGCACTATCTAGAGCACCTTTCTTTGTGCGCACATAGTCAACTGCTTCGTCTACAGTCATATCTACATCTTCTGCGAACTCTGTGTAGTTGTAACGTCCAGTAAGTTGAATAAGGCCGCCTCCGCGGAAACGCCAACCATCACCGCTCGCTTCGTCTCCGTTGTCCATACGGTTTGCATAGATAACGTTAGCAATTTTTTCAGGTTGTCTATGATATTCATTTGCATCTCTCCCTGCACGTTTAAAATATTTTGGAAATATAGTGTTAAGTGCTTTTGCACTATAGTTCAAGTTCTCTGTTAAGACTCTAAAGCCGCCGCTTTCATGTCCACATTGTGCAATAAAGCCTGCTACTCTTGGAATAGTATTAATATCCCATAGTGGAAGAATTTCGCACATTGCTTCATACCATTCTTCCCAATCATCTCTGTGAATGAGTTCTTCTGCCATCCACGGTTCAAAATCAAATTCAAAATCTTCTTTAGCCATAATTAATCCTTTTTATCTCGTGTGCAGCACTCACATCTGCAATTGTCGCATAATCTTATAGTTGTATTTGGTGAGTTGTAGAGGGGTACTCCGCAATGACTAGGGTACCCGCAATTGTTACAATATTTTCCGTTAAAGTCTTTCGACCACGATTGTATATCCATTGTTTTCCATTGTTAACGTTTTATTACCATACTTGGTTACGTTGTAGTCTCCAAGGTATTTAGTTAAGAACATGATTTCTGCAAAGTCATTCATGTTGATTTTATCAGCAATTTTTTGCTGAATATCTTCTGTAATGCCAAAATCTTTTACTTTAAATCCAATTGGATCTGCGTATGCTTTTTTAATAATAAGTTCGTTGTTTGATTCCATTACAATATCGTTTACATAACTTTTAGTAAAGAAATTTTTAAAATTATTCATATTACTTTCGTTGACAGTTTTTTCGTAATCTTCATTTGTAAGTGGAATTACTTTTGACATCTTTTTAACATCAACTTCATTTACATCAAAACTTTTGTAATAACGATATTGGAAATCTTGTCCGCAAAGTTTGCTCACACCGTCAACTAATTCTGCAATTTGCTCTGGAGCATTTTCTTCACGCTCCATTTCTACATATACTCTATAGTAACCGTCACTCTGCTCTCCAGTTGTTGCATCAGCATCTAGTACAAAACTGTATCCACTTTCAACAAATTTTACTAGATCATCTGCTGCACCTTTTTCAAGCACTGTAAAACTCAATACCATTATATCAGAGTCATTGCCCATTTTGCTTTGATAACTGTCAATTTCAAATACTGGTTCTACTAAATCAATCAAGTCGTTTGCGTGTAAACCCATTATACTTCTCCTGCTTCTGCTGCTTCTGGCGCAGGTGCTGCTTGATCTTCTGCTGCTGCTGGTTGTGTTGGTGCTTCTCCTTGAATTTCTTGTACATCTAGATCATCGAGTGTAGCACCATATAAGTCTGCTAATAGTTTTTTAGGCATACGTACTTCTACAATCCAAATAGGGTGTTTGTCTAGTTTGCCTTTTTTAGTACCAGGACGGATATCACCTGGCTCCATAATTTTACGTGGCTTGATCATTTCTGCTTTGCCATAACCTACTTTGCAATCATAGTCTAGCAAACGCTTACCGCCTGCTGGATCAGGCATTTTATTTGCTGGCCAAAAGAACTTTGCACTAACCCAATGTCTGTCAATAACTGGACCTTCTGCTAATTCGCCATCTTCCCAGTTTTTGTAAACATACAAATCTAATTCATCTAATACACGTTCAAAATCTTTTAGGACATTGAATGCAGTATTGCTTTCGTAAATGCTTTCGATGTTTTTAATTACATCTAATTCGTCAAGTATATTGGCCATAGGTTTTCCTTTATTACACACTTATTTATCGGAAATAGTATTCAATATAGTCAGTTTTCTACACCCTTCAGAAGGTAAATACCATGCAGGGAAGGATTTCCTGCAAAGGAAAAAACCACCCTGCTTTCCATTTAAAGGAGGACTTAATGGGTAAAGCCAAAGCCAAAAGGCAAGCACACATAAAAGCAACTACAACAAGCAATGTTGTAAATTTAAAAAATTTCCTTCCATCAAAGACTCGTAAGGTAAACTTGATTCCAAGAAACAGAAGCCAAGAAAAATATATCTTACAGTTATTAAATCCAGATAAAAATATAGTATTCGGCATTGGTCCTGCAGGTACAGGCAAGACAATGTTGGCATGTTTATCTGCGGTCAAAGCATTTCTTGAAGGTGAAGTAGAACGTATTGTTGTTACAAGACCAGCAGTAAGTGCAGACGAAGATTTAGGATTCTTACCAGGTACGCTAGAAGAAAAAATGGCACCTTGGACAAGGCCTATTTTTGATGTTTTTAGAGAACATTTTTACGCCAATGAAATAGAGGGTATGATAAGAGAAGGCGTGATTGAAATTTCTCCACTAGCATATATGCGAGGCAGAACATTTAAAGATAGTTACATTATTGCAGACGAAATGCAAAACGCAACCCCAAATCAAATGAAAATGCTACTAACCCGTATTGGTAGTGGAAGTAAAATGGTTGTTACTGGTGATTTAGCCCAAGCAGATAGACTGAAAGATAATGGATTAATTGATTTTGTAAATCATTTGAACAACGCAGAAACAAGTAGAATTAGTACTGTGAATTTCCATCATGGAGATATTGAAAGACATGAAGCAGTTACTGAAGTTCTAAAAGTATACGGAGACGCTTAATAACCAGGTCGGGGGCTACTACGCCCTCGCACACTTTTAAACACTGGAACATCGTCTTTGGTTTGTTCTTTGCGCATTAAGTAAAGCAAATACTCATTTTCTGTATAAATGAGTTTCCATGAGTTTTCCTTAATAGGAGGACGACCCATAGCGTCATAGTAAATGTTTCCTACCCAATACTTTTTAAGCCAAATGGTCTTTTTGCTCCAACTACTACGTTTAGGAAACCAAGCATAGTGTTCTGTCCAATCTACGTCAATATCAATAACTGGTGGCAAGATTAAATTCCCATTTATTTAACATAAGGCTGATCATTGTAAGATCTTTGTCATTAGCAAAACTAATTACACCCAACCCATCTTCATGATACCATCCCCAATCGTTTTTTATATTCAATTCAAGATATTCTAACATTAATGCTGGCACACCTTCTGCAGGTAGGACTAGTTTATGATCGTATTTTGTTTGATAACGTAAACTATATCTATCGTGCAAATACATTATACAGCCATTGGTGCTTTGATACTGTCCATCGGATTATAGTTGATTAATTTATAATTATCAGGCTTTGTAGAAATTAAATCATCTAATGTATTAAACACCGGCATCAACAAACACGGACCTTGTACAGGTTCACGAGTAATCTGTTCACGTACTTGCTCAAAATGATTTTGATAAATGTGACAATCACCGCCAGTCCATACAAAGTCACCAACTTTTAATTCTAACAATTGAGCGAACATATGTGTAAGCAAACTATAACTGGCAATATTAAATGGTACACCCAAGAACATATCGGCACTGCGTTGATACAGTTGACAACTCAGTTCGCCGTCTTGTACGTAAAACTGAAACATTGTATGGCAAGGTGGAAGTGCCATTACAGGAACACGATCAGCATTCCATGCACTTACAATATGTCTTCTGCTGTCAGGATTGTTTTTTAATCCTTCTAAAACTTGTTTAATTTGATCAACATATCCTAATTGTGCATCCCAAGTGCGCCACTGGTGCCCATATACTGGACCCAGATCTTTTACAGTATCCGTGTTGATATAACCTAAATCTCTTGCTTGCTTATCAGCATTAGCAGTCCAAATAGTTGTTTTGCCTACTAGTTCTTCACGTGGTTTACCATAATGTATTTCAGCAAGTCTACGTTCATCTGAACTGCCTTCTAAGAACCATAGCAATTCGCTCACTACACTTTTCCAAGCAAGTTTTTTAGTAGTTACTGCTGGAAATGTTTCACGCAAATCAAAACGCATTTGATACCCAAATACACCTCGTGTGCCTACACCTGTTCTATCGCTGCGATCCTTGCCATTTTCAAGTATGTATTTTAGTGCATCAATATATTGCTTCAACGTTGTCTCCATCTATCTACGTAAACGTCACCTTCACGTTCACTTGTATATAATTCAAAAGTAGTTTCGATTAAATCACGTGGAAGGAAAGTATCACAGTTGTAAGTTCCTTGTATACGGCTAAGCCATATTTCGTCAATAATGTTGAGCATACCTTCTACAAGTTTAGCACCGCCAATAATCCAAACATCTTGCAATTTGTCCATGTTAACAAGTTCTACTTTAGCAGTATCAAACTTTACATAATGATAACCTCCGCCGTTGTAATCACTTTCATCGCTAGTAACCACAATATTGTTGCGATTAGGCAAAGGTTTATTTGGCAAACTATCCCAAGTTGCTTTGCCCATAGCAACAACACCACCTGTGGTATTTTCTTTAAACCATTTTAAATCTGCAGGATTGTTAGGCCACGGTAAGCCACCATCTTTGCCAATACCCCAATCATCGTCACATGCTAATATTGCTCTAATCACCTTGTCCGGGCTCCTCACTAAAGTATTGCATTTTGCCTTCTACACCGTGCCATGCTTCTGCATCCTCTGGTACATCCTCTGGACGCATTTCTGTGATAACAGGCCACAAGTCTGCATATTTTTGATTAAACGCAACCCATTGTTCAGCATCCGGATCTGTATCTGGACGGATAGCATCTGCTGGACATTCTGGTTCGCATACACCACAGTCAATACATTCAAGTGGATTAATTACCAACATGTTTTCACCTTCGTAAAAACAATCAACTGGACACACTTCTACGCAATCCATGTGTTTACATTTGATACATTGATCATTTACAATATAGGTCATAATGCTCCTAGTCTAATTAGTGTTGCTGCTAAATTAATTTCTGGGTCTACAACTAGTGTATGGTCAACCAACCCTTGCTTAATAATTAGCACTGCTTGATCTTGTTGCTCGTCTGTTCCGAACAATTCAATGTTATCATACAGCCAGCGATAGATTTCTTCCATTTCTTCTGCACGTACTGTACCACAAAGTAGTTTACGTGCATCGTGTATCTTGCCTGCTTTAAACAGTTCAACCATGTCCAGTTTCCAGTCTGCTTCGCCGCTGTCGCCTTCTTGTGGTGATACCAACTTGCCGTCTACTGAATTCATCTGTACCATGTTAATACATTTGCGCAAGTCTGGATATGTTGCTTTTACATATGTGTCCAGTGTATCCAAGTCTGGAGTAATACCTTCTGTGATAAGAATCTCTGCAACTCGTGCTGTAAACTCTGTTTGATCAATTTTAGCAATGTGGAAGCCTTGACAACGACTGTGTATCGCTGGAATAATTCTGTTTGGATAATTACAAGTTAGAATAAATCTTGCTGTCGAATGATATTCCTCCATAACACCGCGAAGTGCTGCTTGAGCGTTTGGAGATAGATAGTCTGCCTCATCTAGTAGTACCACCTTAAAGTCCCCAAATGGGATCATTTGTACAAACGCAACAATCTTGTCACGTACATCATCAACACTGTTTGTGCGACTTGCGTTAATCTCTAGTATGTCTAATGGATTTACATCGAGTTCGTTAAAAAGTAACTTAGCCAGTGTAGTTTTACCAATCCCAGCATTGCCACTAAACAACAAGTGAGGAATAGTTTTGTCTTTGATCCAAGTTTTAACTTGATTGCGTTG
>Ga0181572_10001478_pt1 | contig 17100 bp, 17 predicted proteins | sample 101ome_26_FD_133004 | JGI IMG/M metagenome (GOLD analysis project Ga0181572, IMG submission 133004) | Coastal salt marsh microbial communities from the Groves Creek Marsh, Skidaway Island, Georgia - 101408AT metaG (megahit assembly) | ecosystem: Environmental > Aquatic > Marine > Intertidal... | reverse complement strand
CGGAATTCGGCGTCACCCATATCGAGATGCCCGCCACGCCCGAACGCATCTGGCGGGCGATACGGGGATAGGTTACGACAACACTAATCAGATAATCCCCTCTCTCCGCAGGGGCGAGGGGACTGCGGTGAGTCCGGAATGTGACACCCGCTTGGTTTCCGTGCCCATATGCCCGATGCTCCGCAGACACACGCGAAAAAGGGAAGACCGACCATGCCGCTGACAATGCACCAGGCCTCCGTGCCGGTATTCATCCAGACGCTCGCCGCGCTTTCCAACGTGCTCGACAAGGCGGTCGCCCATTGCGCCGCAACCGGACAGGACGCCGGCGCCCTGATCGACGCGCGTCTCGCTCCCGACATGATGACGCTGGCGGAACAGGTGAAGCAGACCTGCCACCATGCAACGGTCTTTGTTGCCCGCGCCTGCGACATCCAGGAGCCGGATCTCGGCGAAACCGATACGTCCTTCGAGGCGATGAAAGCCCGCATTGCGACGTCGCTCAACTTCATATCCGCCGTCGCGCCGGAAGCGATGGACGGTTCCGAGGGCCGCCGCGCGGAGATCCAGATCCGGATCGGGCCGGTTGCGTTCAAGACGGAAGACCTGCTGCTCCATTTCACGATCCCGCAGGTGCTGTTTCACGCGACGACGGCCTACGACATCGTCCGCCAGGCAGGTGTGGAGCTGGCCAAGGTCGATTTCCTGGGTGACTGCTTTTCCCGCAAGGTCGATTGAGGTCCCGCGATGGCGACATTCGTTCTGGTTCATGGCGCGTGGCATGGCGGCTGGTGCTGGCGCGACGTCGCAGACGATTTGCGGCGAGACGGCCACAGGGTTTTCACCCCAACAATGAGCGGCCTTGGCGAACGATCGCATCAGTTGTCGCACGATATCGATATCGACACCCATATCGCCGATATCCTCAACGTCTTCGAGTGGAAAGAACTGTCCGATGTGGTGCTGGTCGGCCATTCGTATGGCGGCATGGTGATCACCGGGGTCGCCGACCGGGCGCGCGACCGCATCGGACATCTGGTCTATCTTGACGCCTTCGTGCCGCAGGACGGCGACAGTTCGGCGACGATGACTGTGCGCCTGACGCAGGCCGGGGGAGACGACGACGCGGTTGAAGCCGAAATCGCCCGACGCCGCGCCGCCGCCAACGCAAATGGCGGCGTGCCGCCCGACACGGCGCGGATGTTCGACCTGCCGCGCGAACCCGCCGACCGTTTCGACTGGGTGGCGCGCCGCGTGGTGCCGCATCCCGTCAATACGCAGATCACCCCGGTTCGTCTGACGAATGGCGGGGGCGACGGTCTGGCGCGGACCTATATTCTCTGCACAGACGCTTCCGGGCCGACGCCGTTCATGACGCAGGCGAAGACGATCCGCAGCGATGACAGCTGGATCTACCGCGAGCTCGATACCACCCATGATGCAATGGTGACGGAACCCGGTGCAGTCGCGGATTTGCTGCTGGAAGCGGCGGTATAGAGGGGGAGACAATGGCCAAGGCAAGCTGGAAAGGCGTCACGATCGCCGAGACAGACGAAATCGAACATGTGGAAGGCAACGCCTATTTCCCGGTAAGCGCGATCGACATGTCGAAGCTGGAGGAAAACCCCGGTTTCGGCACCACGTTCTGTCACTGGAAAGGCCATGCCGATTATTATGACGTCGTGGTCGACGGCGAGCGGCTGGAGGGCGCGGCATGGCGGTACAACGCCCCGTACGGACAGGCCGAGCATATCCGAGATCACATCGCTTTCTGGAAAGGCGTCGAGGTCATGGGCGGACCGGAAGGGCCCGGTTATGTAGAACCGCAACCCAGCCGGCGCGACGGCAAGACCGGCTGGGAAGCTCTGTGCTGGTTGTTGCGTCATCCGCCGTCGCAAGTTCTGTCGGAGGCCGACGTTCAGGCCAATACCGACCTTGCCGGCGACGCGTTGCGCGAGGCGTGGCAGGAAAACGACGTGCAGCGCTACGCCACCCGGTATCGCTGGACGCTGGAAGACGGCGAGGACGGAATCGTTCTGCGCCAGAGCGACGGAGAGCCGGTGTCGATCGAGTAGGCGGGAATCTCTTTAAACGGTCTCTCTTCTATACCGCGCCGCTGTCCTTCAGTGCCGCGATATCCTCGTCCGAATAGCCGTATCGCTGCAGCACATCCACGGTGTGCTCGCCGTATTCCGGCGCCGGGGTTACGGCGTCCGCATCGTGGCGGTTCGGCGTGCGGGTCAGGTGCAGGGGCTGTCCGACGATCTCTATCTCGCCGCGCACCGGCGAGGCGACTTTCTTTGCGATCCCGCTGTGTACGATCTGCGGATCGGCGAATACCTGGTCCATCGCGTAGATCGGGCCGCAGGGCACCCGCGCTTCGTTCAGGGCCTCGATCCAGAAATCGGACGGTTTCTGCGTCGTGACCTTCTCTATTTCCACGATCAGGTCCGCACGGTTCTCCGCGCGGGCATCGAAGGACGAATATTTCGGATCGTCGATCAGGGTATCCAGCCCCGCTGTCCTGCAGAACGCCGGCCAGTGATTGGGCATCGGTGCGATATTGATGAATCCGTCCTCGGTGCGAAACGCGCCCATCGGCGCGATGGTCGGATGGTGATTGCCCTGCTGCGGCGGCACTTCGCGATCGACCAGCCAGCGCGCGGCCTGGAAGTCGAGCAGGAAGATCATCGCTTCCAGCAGGGACGTCTGGACCCACTGGCCTTCACCCGACCGTTCGCGTTCCAGCAGCGCCAGCGCGATGCCGTTGGCGCACAGAATGCCGGCCGTCATGTCGCTGATCGCGGCGCCGGACCGCATCGGCCCGTCGCCGGGCACGCCGGTGACCATCATGTGACCGCCCATGCCCTGGGCGATCTGGTCGAGGCAAGGGCGTTCGGCGTAGGGGCCGTCCTGCCCGAAGCCGGAGATGCTAGCGTAGACGATGCCGGGGTTTATGGCTTTGAGCGTTTCGTAGTCGACCTTGAGGCGGTGCTTCACTCCGGGGCGCATGTTTTCGACCACCACATCGGCCTCTTTCGCCATGCGGTAGAAGACCTCCTTGCCCTCGTCGGATTTCAGATCCAGCGTCATCGACTGCTTGTTGCGGTGCAGGTTCTGAAAATCCGGGCCGTGGCGCTGACCGAGATCGGCATCGGCATCCGCGCCGGGCGTCTCGATCTTCACCACCTCGGCGCCCCAGTCGGCAAGCTGGCGCACGGCGGTCGGCCCGGAGCGTGCGCGGGTGAGGTCGAGAACTTTAATGTGGGACAGAACCTGTCCCTGACGGTTGTCGGTCATATGAATTTCCAGCGTCGGTATGTGTGTTTCCGATGTTTATCGGATAAACCATCGCAGATGAACGTTTTCTTCGCGGACATTTCATGAGCGGACGCGGCACCGGCTACGATGTGCGGCTGGAAACGCCGATCTACGCCACGGCGTTTTTCACCGGCAACGTGTTTCCCATGATCCACGTACTGATGCCGCTCTGGGCGCTGGAACTGACCGGTTCGCCGCTGGTCATCGGGTTCATCATTTCCTGCCGCCAGATTCTGCCTGTGTTGCTGTCGATCCATGGTGGTGCCTTGCTCGATCGCTTCGGCCCCCGGGCCGTGATCATGTGGATGGGAATGATCGGCGCATTGTGCACCGGGATGTTTCCCGTGCTGCCGTTCATCTGGGCGGCCATGCTGTTGCAGATCGTCACCGGGTTTGCCGAAACCACCAACTGGATCGGCGTGCAAAGCGCCGTCGGCACCATTCTGAAAGGCCAGCCGGTCTATGCCGGCAGGATGACCGCCGCGGCGCGGACGGGCGGTTTCTTCGGGCCGGTCCTGGCAGGGTTCATGTGGGAGACCTACGGGCCCTATGGCGGGTTTCTGTTCCTGACGGGCTGGCTCGCCTGCGGAGCGGCGGCGGCATCGTTCCTGCCGCGTCATCCCAAACCCGAAACACCGACCGACGACGCTGGTGCGGAGAACCGTCGCAGGAAAGGCCCCGGCGTGATGGTGAAGACATCCGATTACCGGGATACGCTCCGGTTGCTGGGCATGTCGGCGGTCGCGCTGGTGATCATGGCGACGTTCATGCGTCAGACGGGCTCCGGCGTGCAGTCGTCCTTCTACGGCGTCTGGTTGAGCGAGGAGCTCGGTCTTTCAGGAACCACGATCGGATTCCTGATCGGTTTCGGCAATCTCGTCTCGGCCGCCTCTGCGCTGACCATCGGGCCGTTGACCCGTCGTTTCGCCGATTACTGGCTGCTCCTCGCGATGGTCGGATTCGCCATCGTCGGCGTTGCGCTGACCCCTATGCTCGAAGGTCTGGTCCTGCTGTCGCTCGCCATTGGCCTGCGGGGCGTGGGGCAGGGGCTGAACCTGCCCTTGATGATCTCCATCGCATCGCGCGCGGTCGCCCCGACACTGCAGGGCCGGGTCGCGGCCTTGCGCATATCGTTCAACCGGCTCGGCGCGGCGCTGTTTCCGATCGGCATGGGCGCACTCGCCGAAGTGATCGGCCTGGAGGCATCGTTCTATGTGATCGGTCTGCTCGGCATGTGCCTGATCGGCGGTCTGGCAGTCTGGGTGGCGCGGACCAAGGAACAGCTTCACTCAGACTGAGAGGCGACCGGTATCTTCCTGACCCTGCGTCAGCGGATACGGATATTGCATTTACCCCGCCTTCATCATCTTGGCAGCGAGCGCGTAACCGCCATTGGCGCCGTCGAGAAAATGCAGGTGATCGTCGGTTTCGATCGACGGCACGATGCAGGTCATGATCGCGGCGTCCTGCTCGTACAGGCCGTAGCGGACGATCCCGTCGGCGTCGGCCCGTTCCAGGATGCCTTTAACCGATGCAAGTGTTGCCGGATCGCAGTCGACGGTCATCCGCAGCACATCGTCGAATTTGCGGAAATCGGTATTCAGCCCGGTGGTCTTCCGGTAGTGCGCGGGATCGAAATTTTTCGTCTTCCAGCCGGTTTTGAACAGAATCCAACCGATCAAACAGAGAATGAGCAACTCTCTCTTTTTCTTGCCCCGGTCCTTCTTTTCCGCAACTGCCTTGGACTCGATATCGAGGCCCTTCGGGGGCCAGCCGAAATCGGGGCCCTGTCCGGGAATGGGGTGACCGCCGCGACCGGCGCCTTCCATCAGCTCGATCAGAGAGGCGACAACCGCGTCATAGGCCTCCCCCGTCACGCCGTCCGCGGGGCCGACGATCATCGACAGGATGCATCCCCGGTTGGATTCGATGGGTTTCCATCGGCAGGACAGGCCGGTCAGGTCGGGGCGAGCGCCGGGCGGCGCCGGATCGACGGCGAACCGGTCCCGCTTCATCTCGGTTTCCGCCCATTCGACGCCGTGGCCGGAAAACATCGCATAGGCGACGGCGGGCGACGCACCGTAGCGAGCGACCAGAACGTCGTTTCCGGAGGCGCGGATATCTCTGACCGGCACCATCGCGGCGCGCAGGGACAGATCGATCTCTTCTTCCACCCAGCGAGCGGCGCGCGCCAGCGCGTCCGCGGCGATGTCGCGGGCTTTCGGCGGCACCGCGACACTGACGCCGTCGCCGCCGAACACGAACGGAAATTCCCGGTGCCCGAGCGCGTTCATGACGACGGAGATCGCCGCGGCGCCGGCCATGTTGACGGCCTTGTACTGGCCGTTCTCGATGGCTCTGGTCGATCCGATCACGTCGGTAAGGCCGATGAACCAGTCATCCGGCATCGGGCGATAGACGCTGTCGTCGATTACCTGCGAAAAATCCCTGAAAACGGGTATTTCCGTATAGAAACCGGCAGTGGGCTCGGTCATCGCCTGACGCCTCGTTGAAGTACCGTATCCTCTGAAACGCGTTGGTGGATCTATCGGATCAGGTTTCCGCCCGGGCCTATAGACGGCCTGTTGCCCGCAATACGTCTTCCGGCGTGACCGGTACGGCGGACACCTCGCCGCCGAAAGGCCGGATCGCATCGTTCACGGCACTGAGGATGGATTGCGGAACGCCCGCCATGCCGCTTTCCCCCGCGCCCTTCGCGCCCAGCGTGGTTTTAGACGTGGGTGTGGAGACGTGTTCGATCACGATATCGGGGGATTCGCCCGACATCGGCACCAGATAATCCGCCATGGTGGCATTCTGCAACTGGCCGTCCCGGTCGTAGAGACAGTGTTCATAGAGCGCGTCGCCGAGACCGTGTACGACCGACCCGCGCTGCTGTTCGGCGACCAGTTGCGGATTGATGACCCGGCCGCAATCTTCCACCACCCAGTAATTCAGCACCTTTACGATGCCGGTGTCGGGATCGACCTCGACATAGGCGGCGTGTGCGGCATTGGTGAAAATGTAGTCGCGCACCCGGAAGCGTTCGGTCGCGACCAGCACAGGGTGATAATCGTCGGGCAATTCGTAGGACCGCAGGAATGCGATGTTGCCAAGCTCTTCCAGCGTGATGCGTTCGCCACCGCCGTCGGCATCGACCACGACGCTGTTCCGGATGTCGAGGCTGTCCGCATCGGTCTGCAGCAGGACTGCTGCGAGTTCGAGAATCTGGCTGCGCAAGGTCTGGCCGGCTTTCCACGACGCTTCGCCGCCGATTCCGGCGCCGCGCGAGCCGTACGTGCCGCCGCCATACGGCACGGCGTTGGTGTCGCCGGTGATGACACGCACGTCTTCGAACCTGAGACCGATTGCGGCTGCGACGACCTGCGCCAGCGCGGTTTCTGTGCCCTGGCCCTGTTCGGTGACGCCGGTCAGTACGGTGACGCCGCCTGCCGGCTCCAGCCGTACCGTGGTGCCGTCCTGCGCGGAGATCGGCACTTTGGCGGGGCCGTAGATCAGTGCCCCGGGATTGGTGCCCTTGATAAAGGACGCGTAGCCGATGCCGCGATGTATGCCCCGTTCGCGGGCGGCGGTCTGATCCGCCTTCAGCGCGTCGACGTCGATCACCCTGGTCAGCTTTTCGAGACACGCCTGGTGCGACAGATCGTGCAGCGGGATGCCGGCCGGCGAGGCGGCCGGATAAGCCTCGTCGGAAATCAGATTGCGCCGGCGGATCTCCATCCGGTCTATCCCGGCGGCGACGGCGGCCTTGTCGAGCAGGCTGTCGCAGATAACGATGCCCATCGGATGGCCGACGGCGCGGTATTGCGATGTCGGTACCATGTTCTGGAAAACCACCGTCGTCCTGGCCCGGAAATTTTCGATGTTGTAGGGCCCGCCCGCGATATTGAGCACCTGGTTGGCCTCGACGCAGCTGGTGCGCGGGTAGGCGGAATAGGCGCCGGCGGCGGTGATGTCGTCGAATTCGAAGGCGACGATCCTGCCTTCCGAATCTATGCCCATTTTACCGGTCAGCCGGTGCTGGCGGGCGTGAATGTCGGAGACGAAGGATTCCATCCGGTCGGCGCGGTAGCGCACCGGCCGGTCCAGCATGATCGACAGCACGGCGGTGGCGAATTCGTCGCCGTACAAATGGCTCTTAATGCCGTAGGAGCCGCCGCAGTCCTGCGCGATGACGCGAATGTCGCGTTCCGGGATGCCCAGGTGCTTCGAAAACAGGACCTGGATCATGTGAACGGCCTGGCCGCCGTAATAAACTGTCAGCTGCTTTTCCGACGAATCCCAGGACGACGTCATGATGCGCGGTTCCAGCGTCACGCCGGTGTGGCGGCCGAAATCGAACGTGCCTTCGACGACATGCGCGGCGGCGGCGAATCCGGCGCCGACGTCGCCCTTTTCGGCAACGCGTTCGTACATCTTGTTGTCGCCCAGTTCCGGATGCAGCACCGGCGTTTCGGGGTCGAGGGCGGTAAGCATGTCGGCTATGGCGGTTTTTTCCGTCCAGTCGACGGCGACGAGTTCTGCCGCGTCCTCCGCGATGGCGCGGGTCTCGGCGACGACAGCGACCACGGGTTCTCCCTGCCAGGTGGCGCGATCGACGGCAAGCGCGTATTGCGGCACCGACTTCAACGCCGGCTGGTTCTCCATGATCCCGGTCCATGGCGTCATACGCTCCGCGATCTCGCGCCCCGTGACGACGGCGATCACCCCGGGCACCGCGGCTGCTGCCGAAGTTTCTATTTCGCCGATGTTGGCGTGCGCGTAGGGGCTGCGCACATAGGCGACCTCTACCGTGCGGGAGAGTGTGAAGTCGTCGACATGGCGTCCTTTGCCTTCGACGGCGCGCCGGGCCATCAGGCGGGCGGGCGACGCGCCGATCGCGGTGTCGGCGGCGCCGGGAGCGCGGGCGGAACCGTCCATGTGTCTAATTCTCCATCAGGCTCGGCAGATAGGTTCCGAGCTCGGGGAAGATTATCAGCAGCACGAGAACGACCAGCGCGCAGCCGATATAGGGCGCGGCCGCCTTGGCGACCTGCCACAGCGTCGTGCCCTGCGGCGCGACGCCCATCATGACGAACAGCAGCAGTCCGAACGGAGGGGTGGTCAGGCTGATTTCCAGCGCCAGAAGCATGACGAGCCCGAACCAGATCAGGTCGAACTGCAACGTCGTCGCCAGCGGGAAGAAAATCGGCACTGTCAGCAGCATCATCGACACCTGATCCATGAACATGCCGAGGACCAGCAGCACCGCGAACATGATCAGAAGCATGACGAGCGGCGCCAGTTCCACCTGCGTGGCCCATTCGATGAGCCCGGCGCTGGCACCGGTAAAGGCGAGCAACTGGCTGAAGGTCGATGACGCCAGGATGATCAGCAGCACCATCGCGGTGACGCGCAGCGATCCCGAGAACGATTTTACCAGGATGTCCCACGTAAGAACCCGGTATACCAGGGCAAGAACAACGACACCCAGGGCACCGAAACCGGCAGCCTCGGTCGGCGTTGCGACACCCAGGATGATCAGTCCGATGACGCAGAAAACGACAAGGCTCATCGGCAGGACGTTCACGACCACCGATTTCATCACCTGGCCGAAAGTATGGGACTCCACCTGGTATTCGGGCGCGGCTTCCGGGTCGATCTTGACCTGTACGTAGATCAGGATCGAGTACAGAACGGCGAGAACAAGACCGGGCAGAACGCCCGCGATCAGCAGCTTGCCGATATCGATTTCGGCAAGGCTGGCCAGCAGCACGGCGAGCGCCGAGGGCGGAATGATCATCGCCAGCCCGCCCGTGCCGAGTATCGGCCCCATCGACATGTGGCCCTTGTACCCGCGCCGTGTCATTTCCGGAACCATCAGGGATCCCATCATCGCGGTATTCGCCATAGTGGATCCCGACAGGGTCGCGAAGATCGTGCCGCCGGCGACGGTAATGTAGGACAGCCGCCCGGGCAGGCGACCGAAGCAGAGTTCAAGCGTGTCGAACACGCGAACGGCCAGGCCGGTATGAAAAAACAGTTCGCCCATGATTATAAACAGCGGCACAGGGATCAGGGCGAAGATCGTCACCGCCTCGACGGCGTTGACGACGATCTGCGGCATTGCCGCCAGCCCCCCCATGATCGTGCCGTCACCCATGAAGACGATGGCGCCGATAATATTCGCGGCCAGAAAGGCGAAAGCGACGGGGATTCCCAGCAGCATCAACCCGATGACCATGCCGACGAGGAACCCGGCAACCGAATACCACTCGGTGAGGATTTCCATCAGAGCGACTCCCCGGAACCGACCTTGCCGGAATAGTATGAATCGAAGCCCAGTAGGTAGCGGCCGAACTCAATTGCCACCAGCGAAAATCCGAGAGGGAACGGCACGAAGAGGATCCATTTCGGCATGTCGATCGACCGGAGGTCGAGCTCGCCGGAACTGATGGCGCCAACCATTTCGATCCAGCCGAAATAAACGAAAAGGAGCGATAGCAGGATGCAGAGAAGGTAGACCAGTTTTGCCATCAGCTTTCTCATCAGCTCCGGCAGTGCCATGGTCAGAGATTCGACGACCACGTGCCCTTTCAGTCGAACGAGCCACGGCGCGCCGAACATGGTCGAGAACAGCAGACAGTATTCGGCAATGGCGCTGTACCATTGTATCGAGTTGAAACCCAGGGTGCGCATCGTCACGTCCGCAACGATGCCCACGAAAATAAGCGCAAGCATCAGCCCGCCCACAATGGCCAGCCCGATGATCAGCCCGTTATAGGCTTTCCAGATAAATGCCATGCCTCGCCCAGTCGCAAAACGACGCTCCGGTTCCGCACCGTCTGGTCCGGAACCGGAGCGTTCGCGTCAGTCCGTGCCTTATTGTCCGTGATAAAGCTTGCTAAGCGTCGCTGCTTCGGGCGTGCCGACGGCTTTCAACCGTGCGATCGGCACCTCGTTCGCAAGGGCACGGTATTTCTTGCCCGCTTCCGGCGACAGGGTGATTTCCTTCTGGCCGAATTCCTTGGCCAGGATTTCGCGTTCCTTGGCCACCAGAGGCCCCCAGTATTCGGCCGATTTCTTTTCCCATTCCATGCCGACTTCCCGGATGATCTTCCGGCCTTTCGGGCTGAGTTTTTTCAGCGCCTTGTTCGACATGAACACCGAAGGTTCGAGCTGATAGAAATTCGGATACACCCGGTATTTGATGAACTTTGCCCAGCTTAGCCCGCGCGTCCACATTTCCGGGAATGCGAAGCCGTTCACCAGTCCGCGTTCCAGGGCGTTGTACAGTTCCGGCACCTGCACGGTGACGGTGGTCGCGCCCAGCGCCTTCAGGAAGGCATCGTAAACGGGCACGGAGCGCATCTTGAAGCCCTCGAGCGAGACCATCCCGTCGGCGTTGATCTTCGGTTCCTTGCTGAGATAGAGAATGAAGGAAACGCTGGTCGCCGTCTGCGACAGGAGAATGCCGTCGATCCGTTTGGTGATTGCCGCGTCGAGCGCCGCCATCGCGCCCGATTTCCGCGCGTCCCAGGGGCGGACCTGGGTTGCCGACAGGGCATCGACTTCCGGGACAACCCCGCGATGGTAACTGGCGGCGGTGTACATCAGGTCGTACAGACCCGACTTGAAGCCCTTGGACTGCGCGGGGGCCTTGGAGATTTCAGGCCCGCCGATATGGCGAATCTTGAAATGGCCTTTGCCGCGCTTGTTGGCTTCCTCGATAAAACGGAGGAAATCGCCCGTCAGCGGAAAGTTCTTCGGCCAGGCGGAGATACCCTTGAGCTGGACTTCGGCGGCCTGCGCAACCGGTATCGTCAGGATGCCGCCGAGTGCGACGGCAGCAATGGCGGAAAGTGCGAATTTTTTCATATTGGAACTCCCTATTACGAATGGACTTGTCGTCTGTTTGGTTCTTAAAACAAGGGTCTCCTATTTTTGGAGGAGACGCAAGAGCCGCGCTGGCGGAGACTATGCCGCGGCTGCTGCCTTTTTCTGGCCCATGACGTACCAGAAGGTTACTGTGGCAGCGATGACCAGCAGGGGCATGGCGCCGATATTCACCCAGTTCCAGCCGAAGAAATGGATGAACGCGCCGGAGGACAGCGCGCCGCAGGCGACGACGGTATAGATGATCTGGTTCATCATGCCCTGGGTTTTGGCACGTTCCGCCGGGGTATACGCGGTCGTCATCAGACTGGTGGCGGCGGTGAACGTGAAGTTCCAGCCCACCCCCAGCAGGAACATCGAGAGCCAGAAATCGAATACCTCGATGCCGGACAGCGCGATGCCGATACAGGCGGCCTCCAGCAGCAGGCCGACCATGATGATCGTGACTTCGCCGAACTTGCGGATCAGAAGGCCTGTGAAAACGCCCGGCGCGAACATTGCAAAAGTGTGCCAGGCGATGACATTGGCGGTAGCGCCGAAACTGTGGCCACAGATCGATATCATGGCAACCGGCGTTGCCGTCATCAGAAAATTCATCACGCTTTGGGCCACCGTGGCGGAGACGGCGGCTGCGATGAACACCGGCTGTTTCATGATTTCCCACATGGGCCGCTGCGGCCCTTCCATCTGTGCCTTGGTCAGGTTGGGAATGCGGAGGAATATCAGCGCCAGGGCCGCGACCAGAGCGGTTCCCACCAGAAACAGGAACGTGCCACCGAATTTCCGGACATCGCCGCTGTACCAGTCGGCGGGAACCATGTCTTCGCCCCACACGGCGAGCCCCGCCCCGGCAAAGCCTGCAAATACCCCGCCCGCGAGCACCAGTGAAATGGCGACGCTGCGATATTTTTCAGAGATACCGTCGGCGGCGGCGAACCGGTAAAGCTGCGCGAAACCGGCGAAAAACCCGAAGACCAGCCCACCCAGCGCCAGCAGCCAGAAATTCATGTGAATCACGGCAGCGAAACACAGGACGCCGCTCATCGTCGCCAGCGCCGTGCCGATCAGAAACCCGACCCGGCGGCCTGTTCTCCGCGTGATCATCGAGGCGATCCAGGCTGACAGCGCGGTCCCGATGACCACGGTTGCCGCCGGCAGGGTGGCAAGGGCAAGATGCGGCGCGAACCCCGGCAGCAGGGCGACGGCGGGCGCTGTTACCATGAACAGGCCGCGGCCGGTTCCGAACAGCATCTGACAGGTGCTGAGGACGGCGACGTTGCCGATATCGCGGGCGGCTTTGGACAAATTCTGTACCTTTATAAAAAAACGCCCCGACCAATGGCCGGGGCGTTGATTTTTACCAGACGGTCAGCGGATCAGGAAGCGCCGCCGAACAGAATCGTCTGTGCGCGTTTAACCAGCGCGGCGTCGGTTTTCACGGCGTCGTTCACGATGCCCTGGATTTCTTCGCCGGACTTGTAATTCACCTGCAGCTTGCGCTCCTTGGCGGCCGCGGCGAAGGCCGGGTCGGTGACGGCCTTCTTGAACGCGTCGCGAAGGAACGCGATGCGGTCCTGCGGCACGCCCGGCGGAACGGCGAGCCCGCGCCCGATCGGCGACATCGTGGACATGAAGCTGACAATCGGTTTGTCGGCGTCGGAAACCATCGAAGAAAGCTGCGGCACGCCGGGCAGATCCGGTTCGTCCGTCGGTCCCATCTGCAGGATGATCTTGGCAAAGCCCTTCTGGTACCAGTCAAGCTTGTTGGTTTTCCAGGCAAGCCAGGTCAGGCTGACGCCCTGGACTTCGTTCTGTTCCATCGCCAGCTGCATCTTGCGCGAGCCCTTGTAGCCCTTGACGATCTTGAACTTGGTGCCGATCAGTCCGTTGGTCAGTTGCGGCACCAGATAGGTCTGTGAGCCGATGCCGGACGAGCCCATGGCGACCTGCTTTTCCATTGCGTGCTCTATTTTCGTGACACCGGAATCCGCCCGGATGCCGATCGTCGCGTTCGCCTGGATCGCCGAGCCGAGCCAGGTCAGCTTGCTGGCATCGAATTTCGCCGCTTTCGGTTTCATCAGTTGCGTGACGACAATCGTGTCCGGCGGCATCATCAGAACCGAGCCGTCTTTCGGAGCGACATTGTAGGCGTAGTTGGTCATCCGCAGACCGCCGCCGCCGGGCATCGACTGTACGACGACCGACCCGGCGCCGATCAGCGGTTTGATCCGTTCGGCCAGAATCGTCGAATACTTGCCGTAGGTTCCCCCGACACCGAATCCGATAAGGATCTTGACCTGTTTGCCCTTGTAGAAATCGGCGGCCGATTGGGCTTGCGCGCCAGTCACGCTGCCGGCAACGAGTGCCGCTGCAGCAAGCGATTTAATCAGTATGTTTTTCATAGTACCTCCCGGTTGTTAATTGGCCTTTTGGCCGCGTTTGATCGCAGCGCGATTTCAACAGAAATCAGCCTATACCTCAATTGCTATAAATTCTATGCATAGAACGCGACTTTAAGTGCGGCAGGCCGGGCCGTTTTCGCCCTTTTCGCTGGTATTGTCTGTTTCCTGCCTTCGGTCCGGCGAGGCTTGGTCGTCGGGTATCCGTTGTAGAAACTGCCGCGACCGTGGACCTCGCCTGGTTTTAACTCCTTGTTCATCGGAGCCGCTGCCTCGATAACCCGGAACGGTCTTCGCACGGCAACTGCCTGATGGGCAAAACTGCCGACCCCGATTCTTTGCCGTGGTTGTGTTGCGTGACGCCGCTGCGGCAATATCCGGCAACGGGTATGCTATATATCCGTCATATTCGAAAGACCGCTCGATTGTTTCAGGCCCTGACATCCCGATGGACGCGTTTGCCGCCGAACCTGCGCGGCATCCTCTGGCTTGTGATGGGTACGCTCGCCTTCGCGGTGAACGATCTCTTCGTCAAGTCGCTGGGGCAGACGATGTCTCCGTTCCAGATGGCGTTCTTCCGCTACGGTATCGGATTTATGCTGATGGTGCCGTTTTTCATGCGGATGGGCGTTGGAGAGCTCAGAACAAGTCGCCCGGGCATCCATTTCGTCCGCCTGATCCTGGCCTGTATCGCGCAGGTCGGCGTCTATACCTCCGTCGTCTATCTGCCGCTGGCAGACGCGACGGCGCTGGCGTTTTCCCGCATCCTGTTCACCACCGTCATCGCCGTTATATTTCTGCGCGAAATTGTCAGCGGCAGCCGCTGGTCGGCGACTATTGCCGGCTTCGTCGGGGTCATTGTCATGGTGCGGCCCGGCGGCGAGATTGATCCCGTCGTGTTCGTCGCCATTGGCGCGGCATGTACGTTCGCGATCGCCAACGTGCTGATCAAGATCATGTCCACGACCGAGCCGCCCAACCGGATACTGTTCTACTATCAGGCGGGTGGCATTCTGGTGTTCCTGCCGCCGACGATCATCCTGTGGCAGACGCCGCCGGATCTCGTCTCGTGGCTGATGGCGCTGGCCATCGGGTTTCTGACCGCCGTCGGCATGATCGGGTTTATCCGGGGGTTTGCGGTCGGGGAGGCGAGCGTGATCGGACCGACCGAGTATATCCGCCTGGTTTTCGCAGCGGCGTTCGGTTTCGCCATCTTCGGCGAGATCCCGGACATCTGGACGATTGTCGGCGCGCTGGTCATCGTCGGCTCGACAAGTTTCATCGCCCGTCTGGAAGCCCGTAAAAAAGCCGGCAGCTAATCCGCCAGCCACTCGATCGTGGCCGCTGCAGCGTGCCGGGCGGTGCTTTCGTCGTCAAATGTTGAAGCGGCGCGCCGTCCGGTCGCGTGCCAGCCGGACGGGTCTTCCGGATCGCGGCGCCATTCGTCCCACAGCACCGCACCGTCGCGGGTGCGGTAAACATCGACGCAGCGCAGCCCGGTCCCGTCCTCCAGCGACGCCAGCACCAGCCGGTTGCTTCGGTCGATCATCCGGCGTCAGGCAAAATGCTTTTCGAGGAATGCGACCGAGCGTTGATGCGCCAGCCTGGCGGCGTCCGCGTCGTGGTGCGCCTGTTCCGGGTTGTAGAAAGCGTGACCGGCGCCCGGATAGACGTGGAACTCGGTATCGGGATAGGTGGCCTGTATCTTCTGGACGAGGTCGAACGGCACGACGTGATCGGCATCGCCGTAGTGCAGAATGGCGGGACAATTCGGCCGCCGGTCGAGATTGTCGTGGATGTCGCTGCCATAGAAAACGACCGCGGCGTCCATATCCAGTCGGTCCGCGGCGATCCACGCCCACGTGCCGCCGGTGCAGAACCCGGAAATGGCGATCTTGTCCGTTTTTTGGCGGAGCAGGTCCGCGCTGGCGGCGATATCGAGGAGGACGGTTTCTTCCTTCAGGTTTTCGCGAAACTGCATGCCGCCATGGTCGTCATAGGCGAAGACCTTGTTGCGCTCCGTGCGGTCGTAGGTCGCCGGTGCGATGGCGCTGAAACCGTCCTCCGCGAACCAGTCGCACACGTCGCCGAGATGGTCGGTGAGGCCGTAAATCGCCTGCAGAAAGACTATACCGCCTTTGGGTGTTTCCGCCGGATCCGCCCGCCAGGCGTCCAGAACATGTCCGTCGGAAGCGCTTACTGAAATGCGTTCGGCCATAAAAAAATCTCCCCGTCGAAACGGGGAGAATAGTTCAAAGGGAGGGGGCGTCAAATGGAGAGGAAAGATCGGTGTCAGGAAACCGCTGTCTGGTTTTCGCCGATCACCTTCTGGAAATGTTCCACGAAGGGCTCGATTGCGATGGGTTTCTGGAAACACTTTGTGTCGTCGGCGACGTCTTCGATGCGTGGCGCGAAGCGGGCGGATGTCTGGCTCAACAGGATGACAGGAATATCGGCCGTGTTCTCATGGGTTTTGAGAAAGTCGAGGAAGGACAATCCCCATTCCGCTTCCAGGTCCTGGTTGAAAACGATCACTTTCACCGATTTCGTATTTAGAATGAAACAGGAAGCGAAGCTGGCGACAGTCGAAAATATCGTGACTGCTCTGTGTTTCGGGGCTGGCGCCCTTCTTGTTGTTTTGGCGCTTCATACCCTGTCCACCGTCAAAACGGTCAACGCCGATGGCATGTCCGGATACGGGATCAAGAGCGCCGTCGCGACTATTTCGACCAGGAAGTCGCCTTTCAGCGGCGCGCCGACGCAGGCGCGGAGCGGCAGGTTCCCGCGGTCTACCCAGTCGTCCCAGGCGCGGTTGAAGTCCGGCTTTGCGTCGACGTTCTGCAGGTAGATCATCACCATCAGAATCCGCGATTTGTCGCTGCCGGCTTCCGCCAGGTTTGCGTCGAGAACGGCCAGCGCATCGCGAGATTGGGCGTACAGATCGGGCGGCGTTTCCGGGGCGACGGCGACGGTGGTCAGTACACCCTGATGCACGATGGACCGGCAGCGCGTGTTGGACAGCCGGGATGTGCCGATGCGGGTGATGGGAATTGCGGAACTCATGGGCACCTTACTTGCGTTCGTTTCGCCGAGATGTCACCAATAGCTGCAACCGACAGAGATTGGAAAGATGGCTGAATTTATCGACGCACCGACCCTGAAATCATGGATCAAGGACGACAAGGAACTTGCGCTGCTTGACGTGCGCGAAGCCGGGCAGTTCGGCGAGGATCACATGCTCCATGCGATCCCCTGCCCGTACAGTATCATAGAAACGCGTGCCCTGTTGCTGGCGCCGCGCACGACCGTCCGCGTGGCACTGGTCGATGCGGGCGACGGCACGGCGCAGAAATCGGCGCGTCGGCTCGAAGCCATGGGGTATACCGATATATCCATTCTGCGCGGCGGAAACGCAGCCTGGGCCGAGGCGGGGTACGAGGTGTTCCAGGGCGTCAACGTGCCGTCGAAAGCGTTTGGCGAGGTG
>Ga0181572_10001447_pt1 | contig 17256 bp, 15 predicted proteins | sample 101ome_26_FD_133004 | JGI IMG/M metagenome (GOLD analysis project Ga0181572, IMG submission 133004) | Coastal salt marsh microbial communities from the Groves Creek Marsh, Skidaway Island, Georgia - 101408AT metaG (megahit assembly) | ecosystem: Environmental > Aquatic > Marine > Intertidal... | reverse complement strand
CGAGGGGTATTTCTGTTTCCGCCGACGCGCTCCGCAGAACGACGGTCGCTTCCAGCGCCAGTGCAGCCATTGGTATTTCCGCCGACGGATCTCCATGGACGATGCTGCCGCCGACGGTACCTCTATTGCGGGTCTGGATGTGACCGACATTCCGTACAGCCTTTGCCAGAAGCGGGAGCCGGCCGGATATCAGATCCGATCTTTCAACTGCGCGCTGACGCGTACATCCGCCAATAGCGATCTGATCGCCCCGGTCTTCGATCTCCGAAAGTCCCGGGACATCATTGATATCGATCAACATATCAGGCCGGGCCATGCGCATCGCCATCAGCGGTACCAGCGTCTGTCCGCCGGCGATGATTTTACGTTCTTCGTCGCCCGCCTCGGCAAGCAGGCGACAAACCTCGTCGAGGTCCGCCGCGCGCACATAGTCGAAAGCAGCAGCTTTCATGAAATTCGTCCCTGAGTATCCAATATCCTGTTCTTTTCCGGTCGAAACGCGTCGTTTCGCAGATACACGCAACTTATCGACATCGCGGTTGGGATGGTAGCCCAAAGCGCGGAAAACCGGCGCATATACCTATGCGAATTGTTCTCGGCCAGCCGGACGTTAACGTTTTTTTCAGAGGCATGGAGGCACACTTGGGACGGATAAGGAGAAATCCCATGGCTCAATATGCCGTAATCAATCATCCCGACGTCGCCACTGCCGGCGCCAAGCAACGCGATGACTCCGACGGTTGGTCGCCACGCATGAAGCTGGCGTGCTTCCTCGCCGCCGGCTCAGCCTGCTGGGCCGTCGTGCTCGCGCCGTTCTTCCTGCTGGGCTGAACGCTAGGAACCTCCCTGGATCAGCTCCCAGATTTTACGGGGCGTCACAGGCATTCTGATATCGCGCACGCCATATGGCCGGAGCGCGTCCACAAACCCATTGACCAATACAGCCAGCGCGGGGGTCGTCCCGCCCTCGCCACCCGCTTTGACGCCTAGGGGGTTGGTAGGCGAAGGCACTTCGTTGAGCGCCGTCTTGAACGACGGATATTCGTCCGCCCGCGGCATGTGATAGTCCATGAAAGATCCGGCCAGCGGCTGACCGGTTTCCGGGTCCATCGCGCAGAGCTCACCCAGCGCCTCGCCTGCTCCCTGGACGATTCCGCCATGGGTTTGCCCGTCGACGATCAACGGATTGATCGCCCGGCCGACGTCGTCAACGGTCGTGTAACGGACAACATCGTACGCACCGGACGCGGGATCGATCTCGATCTCGCAGATATGACAGCCGTTCGGAAACACCGGCGTTTCCATGAAATTGTCTTCAATGACAGACAACCCGTTCGACAGATCTTCCGGCAGATCGGGGCGGCCGTCCAGCGCCTGCGCCAGGTCGAAGATCGAGATTTGTCGGTCGGTACCGGCGATCGAAAAACGCCCGTCGCGAAAATCAATATCCGTTTCAGCGGCTTCAAGGACGATAGCCGCAAGTTTCTTGCCCTTGTGAATCAGTTCCTCAGCCGCCTTGACGATGACCGTCCCTGCCATGCGCATGGAACGGCCGCTGTGGGATCCACCGCCCACTTTGACGATGTCGGTGTCTCCAACGATCACTGTCACGGTTTCGACCGGGACGCCCAGCCATTCGGCGGCCACCTGGGCGAAACTTGTCTCGTGCCCCTGTCCGCTTGGCTGGGTGCCGATCACCAGATCCATATGCCCGTCAGATCGCACGTGAATTTCGGCCTGTTCGCGGGGCGTTCCAATGGAGGATTCCACGTAGTTCGCGAACCCCCGGCCCAGCAGCATGCCGCGCGCTTCGGCTTCTTTCTTTCGCGCCTCAAAACCGTCCCAGTCGGCCATCTCCATGCACATGTCCATGCTTTTGGCGTATTCGCCGCTGTCATACGTCATCCCTACCGCGTTGCGGTATGGCATCTGATCGGAGCTGACCAGGTTTTTACGCCGGAGATCGATTGGATCGAACCCCAGTTCAGCCGCCGCGGTTTCAACCAGCCGCTCTATCGCGAAAGTCACTTCGGGGCGGCCGGAACTCCGATAGGCATTTGTCGGGGCCGTGTTGCTGAACACCGCACGGGACCGGAGATGCGCCACCGGGATGTCATAAGACCCGGTGATCAGGCCGGAACCCTTGCTCAACGGCGACAGGGAAACCATACGGGACCCGACATTGGACAGATTTTCAGCCCGCATACCGAGGAACTTTCCGTCCTTGTTCAGGGCCAGTGATACTCTGGTGACCAGATCTCGACCCTGGTAGTCGGTAAGGAAAGACTCACTACGCTGGCAGGTCCACTTCACGGGTCGCCCGGTCTTGCGTGACGCCCATCCGACGAGAGGAAATTCAACGTAGAGCCGGTTCCGGGTGCCGAAATTCCCGCCGACATCCTTTGAAATCACCCGGACGTCGTCGGCGTCCACGCCGAGAACCTCTGCGATCTCCCGTTTCTGACGGACCGACCCGCCGGACCCGGCATAGATCGTATAACGGCCGGTGTCGTCATCATAGTCGCCCAGCGCAGCACGCGGCTCCATCGGCACACCGGTGACCCGGTCGATGAAAATCTCCATATCGACGACATGATCGGCGGCCGTAAAGGCGGCATCGGTGCCTTCCCGGTCGCCGAAAAATGTCTCGACACAGATATTGTCGGGGACTTCGTCCCAGATCGTCGGTGCGCCCGCTTCCGCCGCTTTTGCCGTATCAGTAACGGAGGGCAGCGGCTCGTAATCGACCAGAACGGCTTCCGCGGCGTCTTCCGCCTGGGCGCGCGTTTCCGCCACAACGATGGCCAGCGCCTCGCCGACATAACGGGCCTTGTCAGCCGGCAACGGCACGTGGTTGCCGATAAACACGTCCGAACCGCCCGGGCCATGAAGTTTCATGTCGTGCCTGGTTGACGGCAACGGGCTATGCGGGATGGGCGACAGATTGTCCGTAATGCAATCCTCGCCGGTCAACACCGCCAGCACGCCGGGCATCGATCTCGCAACCGAGGTATCCATTCCCCTGATCGCTGCATGTGCGTATGTCGATCGGACCACCGCCATGTGGGCCTGGCCGTCCACTGACCAGTCGTCGCTGAACCGGCCCTGGCCGGTTAGCAGTCTGGCGTCTTCCTGACGGCGGACCGGCTGACCGATTTTCTGATATTCCATTGTTTTCCCGCGTCTTTCCTTATGACTCGCCGCTTTACATGTATTCGGTTCCATACGTCAGCGTATGGTCGGGGTCAAGACAGGGCGTCGCGCCGTTTTCAGACCGATTTACCAACGGCATGCATTGCCACGCGCCAGCCGAACACCACCGCCGGTCCCAGGGTCGTGCCGGGCCCGGGGTAGGAGCCCGACATCAGCGAACCCATATCATTTCCGCAGGCAAACAATCCCGGTACCGGGCGGTCTTCCACATCGAGCACCCTACCGTCGGGATCGGTCGACAGACCCACGCTGCAACCGATCTCGGCGGGCCATACCGCCATCGCTACGAATGGCCCGTTCTCGATGGGTCTGAGACACGGGTTCGGCGAATGCGCAGGATCGCCGTTGAACCGGTTGAGTTCCAGATCTCCTTTGCCGAAATCCTCATCGGTCCCGGTGAGGGCGAATTCATTATGACGGTTGACGGAATTCCTCAGACCGTTTGTATCGACGCCGATTTTGGACGCCAGCGCTTCAAGACTGTCGGCGACTGTGATGTAGCCATCGGCGGCGTGCTTTTGCAGGTTCCGGGTTTCCGGGTGAATCGCACCGAGTCCGTATTTGGTGACGAATGCCGCTTCGCAAATCAGCCAGGCGGGTATCGTGTCGACGGTTTCGTGGGACCGGTACATTGCCTCGACGAAATCGTGATAGGACACCGCTTCGTTGACGAACCGCCGACCCGCGGCGTTTACCGCGATCAGCCCCGGCTTGGCGCGGTCCATCGCAAGGTGCGGGTATAATCCGTCCGACCCGTCAGATCGTTTGGTCACCGATACGGGCGACCACAATCCTGCTCCCTGACCGGACGTATCTATCCCGGCGCCGAGCGATTCGGCCAGTGTCATTCCATCGCCCGTGTTGGTCGAAGGCGCCATCGAATAGGGCGGCGTGGGATCGGGCATGAACGCTTTTCGGAACTTGGGATTGTGGGCAAATCCGCCGGTCGCCAGGACAACCCCATTGCGGGCCCGAACGCGTTTGACCCCGGTCGGCGTATTGAGAACGGCGCCGACCACGGTGCCTCCATCACAGACGAATTCATCGATAGGACTTTCGAAGAGTACGGGCACGTTGCGTTTTTTCAGACTGTAATAAAGTCGTGCCACCAGCGCGTTTCCCATCACCAGCCGCGTTCCCCGGCGGTAACGAATACGATCCGCCAGATAGCGCAGGACGATAGAAGCGGAATGACGGAAAGCGCGGAATGATTTGTAGCGCCCCAGCAGATTGATGATATCCGCCTTGCCGACCATCATGCCGCCCATCAGCATGAATTCGGGGATTGGCGGCCGTACGCGATCGAAATCCCGCCCGAGCAGCCGCCCGTCGAAATTTTCCGGGATGATCGCCCGGCCCGCGAGCCCTGCGCCGGCCAGATTGTTACGATAGTCGGGATGCATGCCGCAGGGCAGAAACTTTACGTCGGTCTTTTCTTCCAGATAATCGATCACGCCCGGACCGTCGCGCAGATAAACGCGCCGATGTTCGCTTAAGCGGTCTTCGCCGATCAGCTGATCCAGATACGTGGCGGCTTCTTCCGCAGAATCGTCAAAACCGGCGTCGCGGTTCTGGGAATTACCGGGAATCCACAAGGTCCCCGCCGATGTTGCTCCGGTGCCGCCGACCTGCCCCGCCTTTTCGCATATGACGGCATCCAGGCCTTCCATCGATGCCACCAACGCAGCCGTCATGCCCGCGGGCCCGGCTCCCGCCACCAGCAGATCGGTTTCGATATCCCAGTCTTGATCAGACATCCCGCATTCCTGATTTAGCTGTGTGACAATACGCTATTCGCGATCGGCGGGACAAATTGCAAGACCGGTTGCGGTAAAGACAGATGATGCGCAATCTGGGGACGCTTGATTGGGAGACGGATTTTGGACCTGGGATTGAAAGACAAACGCGCCCTTGTGATGGGCTCGACACGCGGAATGGGAAAAGGTATCGCCGAACGACTGGCGCAGGAAGGCGCGACGGTCGCCGTCTGCGGCAGAAATCTGGCGGACGCGGAAATCGTCGCCGTCGACATCGCCGGCGCGCGCGCCTACTCGCTCGATCTTTCCGACGCCGGGTCTGTAGATGCGCTTATTCAAAACCTGGAGGCTGACTTCGGTGGCCTCGACATCGTTGTCTGCAACGGCGGCGGCCCGCCGCCCGGAAATATCTCGGACGTGGCCCCTGAGGTCTGGACGGCCCAGTTTCAACCCATGTTCGTTAATCAGCTGAAAATCGTTAACGCGTTCCTCCCCGGCATGAAAGAACGCCGCTGGGGGCGCGTCCTCGTCATATCGAGCTCGGGAATCGTGCAACCGATCCCTAATCTCGGTATATCGAATACGATACGCGCGTCGCTGGTTGGCTGGGCAAAGACGCTGTCCAGCGAAGTCGCTGCGGAAGGCGTTACCGTCAACACCATCGCACCGGGCCGCATTCACACCGACCGCGTCAACCAGATCGACGCTGCCGCGGCCAAGAAACAGAACAAACCGGTGGAAGAAATCGTCCGCGCGTCGCACGCAACCATCCCCGCTGGGAGATACGGCACCGTCGCAGAGTTCGCAGATACGGCGGTGTATCTGCTGAGCGACAATGCCAGCTACATCACCGGCAGCGTCGTAAAGGTGGACGGCGGCATGATCCGCGGCGTCTGATCCTAATCGGCGAGCTTCCCCGCTACCGGATCGAACGCGGTCGGCAGACGTGGCGGCGCCGCCAGCGCGGGCGGCGTGTCGCATTCGTGGAACATGCCGCCACCGGCCTCGCCGGTAAACTCGCCATCCTGCCAGACAAATTTCCCGCGCAGCAGCGTCTTGACCGGCCAGCCTGTCACTTCCCTGCCTTCATAAGGGGTGTAGTCCATGGCGTCGTGCATGATGTCCTGGGTGATGGTCACCTTCTTTTCAGTATCCCAGAATACAAGGTCGGCATCCGCGCCGACCGCGATGGTGCCTTTTCGCGGATACAACCCGTAGAGCTTGGCTGCATTGGTCGACGTCAGTGCGACGAATTCGGTCAGGCTGATCCGGTTTTTCAGCACGCCTTCCGAAAACAGCAGCGGCAGTCGGACTTCCAGGCCGGGCACGCCGTTGGCGATCTGCTTGAAGTGGGCGTTCGGCCCGTTCTTCATCTTGCCCTCGGGATCGTCATATCGGTACGGCGCGTGATCCGACGAAAAAACCTCGAACACGCCCTCCGTCAGAGCGTTCCAGACGACCTCCTGATTGGCCTCGTCGCGGGGCGGCGGGCTGCACATGTGCTTTGCGCCTTCCAGGCCCGGTTTGTCGAGATCGGCCTCCGTCAGAAACAGATATTGCGGGCAGGTTTCGGCAAAGACCTTCAGACCCTTGCTCTGCGCCCAGCGGATCTGTTCGATGGCTTCGGCGCCGGAGACGTGAACGATCAGCACCGGTACATCGACAAGTTCGGCCAGCGCGATGGTGCGATGTGTGGCCTCCCTCTCGACCAGCATGGGTCGCGCCGTGGCGTGATATTTCGGCGCCGTCAGCCCCGCCGCGATCAGGCGTTCCGCCATCCACAGAATCATGTCGTTGTTTTCGGCATGCACCATCACCATCGCTCCGTCGCGCCGTGCGACGGCCAAAACGTCGAGAAACTGCCGGTCAGACAGCATCAGCGCATCGTAAGTGAGGTAAATCTTGAAACTGGTATAGCCATCTCGGATCAGGGCGGGCAGTTCCTGGCCCAGCACCTGCTCGGTCGGATCGGAGACGATCAGGTGAAAAGCGTAATCCACCGCCGCCTTGGGAGCGGCGCGATCGTGATAGTCGTTCACGACCTCCCGCAGAGACTGTCCCCTGTGCTGACAGGCGAAAGGCATGATCGTCGTTGTCCCGCCGCAGGCAGCCGACCGGGTCGCCGTGAACCAGTCGTCGGCGGTCCAGATACCGGTGGCCGAGACCTGTTCCACATGACAATGGCTGTCCACACCGCCCGGCGTAACCAGCAATCCCGAGGCATCGATCTCCTCTTTTCCGGATGGCAGGGACGTACCGAGCGCCGCGATCTTTCCGTCCGACACGGCGATATCCGCGTCGAACACATCGCTGGCCGTCGCCACCTCTGCGCCTCTGATAACAAGATCGTAGTCCGCCACGGCAAGCATCCTCCGTCGGGTTTGCGAAACCGAGCATACGGGGTGTAGCCTGCGCAAGCCAGATGACGAACAGGGGAACCGGATCATGACAGGGCTCGACGAAACGGCGAAGGGCGTCTTCGCCATCTCCGCGACTCCTTTTGCAGAAGACGGTTCGCTGGATCTGGATAGCACCGACAGGCTGATCGAGTTTTACCTCGAAAGCGGCGTGACGGGCCTCACGATCCTGGGGGTGATGGGCGAAGCCCCGAAGCTCGCGCCGGATGAAGCAGTGGCATTCACCAAGCGTGTCCTTGCGACCGTCGCCAACAAGGTACCCGTTGTGGTCGGCGTCTCCTCTCCCGCGTTCAACCCGATGTCGGCCCTGACGCGGCGCGTTATGGATATGGGCGCCGCGGGCGTCATGGTGGCGCCGGCCGGCGGCCTGAACACGGACGAAAAGATCGAGAACTACTTTCATGCTGTCTGTGACCTGCTGAACGACGTGCCGATTGTCCTGCAGGATTATCCACCCAGCACAGGGGTCTGGTTTTCGACCGCGTTGCTCAACAAGCTTTTCGCCGATCTGCCTTCCCTGAAGATTCTCAAGCATGAAGACTGGCCGGGGCTCCGGAAAGTGACGCAGTTCCGGACGGCGGAAGCCGCCGGCGACCGCCGGCGGGTGAGCATTCTGGTCGGCAATGGAGGATTGTTTCTGCCGCAGGAACTTGCGCGCGGGGTCGACGGCGCGATGACGGGTTTTGCCTTCCCCGAAATGCTGGTTCGGGTTTGCGACATGTTTGCAGAAGGCGACAGGGAATCGGCCGAAAACCTGTTCGACGCTTATCTGCCGCTAGTCCGGTACGAGCAGCAGATAGGCATCGGTCTCGCCATCCGCAAGGAAACCCTGCGCCGTCGCGGCGTTATTGCCTCGGCGGCGACGCGCGCGCCGGGGCCGTCCCTCGATGCGCACGATCACGCGGAACTGACCCACTTGCTGGCACGTCTTGACCGCGCCCTTGCTGCGGGGGATATGGATACATCATTCTATCCGCCCGATTTCCAAGCTGCGTAAGGCCTCTACATGCCCCCGAAACGAAACCCGCTAAAACTCAATGCTCTCCAGCTCAAGACGCTAACCATTCTGCAGCAGCTTTCCCGCTTTCCGGAAAGCGCGACGACGGACGAAAACTCCGGCGAAATCCTGATCAGCAATCTGCCCCGCCCACACGGCAATCATTTTCACTGCGGCGATGCCGTAGTGATGAGCAAGGATGCCAGTGGCCTGAAAAACGAAAGTGTCTGGAAAGCACTGGAACGCAAAGGGCTGGCACGGTCGATGTTTCCTGCCGCGATCGCGCTTTCGGTCCACGGTCAGAATTACGAAACGGGCCTTGCCGACCAAATTCTCCACCGCAGCGACCATTGATCGGCGATCCTTTCTCCGCGGCGACTTTGGAGATCATGCGGCGGTCGGCTAACCTGCCCCTGGACGATCCAACCGTAGTGATGAAGCCTTGGCCCTAAACCAGAGATTCCACAAAATCGCGAACGAACTTTTGGCTCCCGGAATGGGCACGGAGAATGTCGGTCAGTTGCTTTATTCCTGGTCCGGATGACCAGATGATGGCGTCTGCTGGAAGTGGGGCTAGGATACACGACACCCTTTTTTCGCACAGGATCTGAAAGACGCCGCACAGGGTTTTCAGGACGATATTGAAATTTTCAGGAATCCCCGGGGAAAGGCCCATCGCCTGAACGAATTGTCGCTGGAGTATTACAGACAGAATTTCGGTGCCGCCCTGCATGCCATAGACGACTATTCAATCGAACATATCAGCGCGCCCAAAATGCTCGACGCGCTGAAACGCCTCGATCTCGACGATATCGTCACTGTTCACGAAGGCGATTTCCGGGGAATGAGTTCAAAACCGGAGCCGAATTCAGTACCGTTCGACTTCGTCTGGTTCGATTGCGGCGGACCGGCGGAATATGTCCGGTTCCTGGAAGAATACTGGCCGCTCATTAACCCGGATGGCGGCATTCTGGTGCTGCATTTTAGGTACTGGGACATTGCCCCGAACCAGAAACCCGACACGCCCGCCAACATGGTAATGGGATCGATCGCCAACGAGATCAAGCGCCAGCAGGCGAAAGCCGGCCCAAGAAGAAACCCCCGATTTCGTCTTTGAAATCAGGGGTTTAATTGGGGGGCGATCGGGGGCTCGAACCCCGGACCCGCTGATTAAGAGTCAGCTGCTCTACCAACTGAGCTAATCGCCCTCAAGCGGCGCGAGGATATAGCAGAGCAGTCCGGTCTTGTCGATAGAAACCCCGTCCCGCGAGCCCTGCAGCCTTCAAATCCCCCCGTACCAGGGTCAGTCGCCGCCGCCGCTGCGCGAGATCGTCACGTCCCGATGAACATAGACGTTGATTAGAAAGCCGATGCCGATCATCAGTGTCAGCATCGCCGTTCCGCCGTAGGAAATCAGCGGCAGCGGCACGCCCACCACGGGGATCAGTCCCATCACCATCGCGATATTGATAAAGACGTAGAGAAACAGCATCGACGTCAGCCCCATCGCCAGCAGGCGACCGAAATGTGTGCGCGATCGAAGGCCGATGGCGAAACCGTAAATCATGATCAGGATATAAAGGCCGAGCAGAACCAGCCCGCCGACCATGCCGAATTCCTCGGCCATCATCGTGAAAATGAAATCCGTCTGTTTTTCGGGAAGAAAGTTCAGATGGCTCTGCGATCCCTGCATGAAGCCCTTGCCGAACAGCCCTCCGGAACCGAGCGCGATCTTGGACTGCAGAATATGGTATCCGGCGCCCAGCGGGTCGCTCTCCGGATCGAGGAATGTGAGAATGCGTTTCTGCTGATACGTGCGCAGCGTGCTCCACACGATCGGGATTGCGGCACCGGCGGCAGCCAGGACGAGCCCGAACTTCCAAAGCTGCACCCCGGCGACGAAAAACACCGCGCCGCCGATCATGATCAGGAACAAGGCCGTGCCCAGATCGGGCTGCTTGAGAACCAGCGCCGACGGCAACGCGATCAGAAGCAACGGTACGATCAAATAAGGTATTCGGCGCACATCCTCGGTGGACGCGCCGTGGAAGTACCGAGCCAGAGCCAGCGCGAGCCCCACCTTCATCAACTCCGACGGCTGCAGCTTGATGACACCGAGATTGATCCAGCGCTGCGCCCCCATCCCGATGGATCCGACCACTTCGACCGCGATCAGCAAAGCCAGCAGGACGGCGTAAAGCAAATATGAATATCGCCACCAGAAGCGGATATCGACAAGCGCGATGGTGATCAGGATCACGAGCCCGACAGCGTAGCGGGCGATCTGCCGCGTCGCCCACGGATTCCAAGACCCGTTCGCCGCCGAATACAGCATGGCCACTCCGATCGCGGCCGTCGCCGTAACGATCAGGATGAGCCCCCAGTTGATCTGCAGCGCCTTCCTGCCAAGGCTCAGGCGTTGGGGAGAGGAAAATCCGCCCATCGCGTTCAGATTTCCTCGCTTTTCGGTTTACGGGGCGCATCGGGCGGCGTTTCTCGGTTGGACGGGTCCCGTTTCTGCGTTGCCAGCAGAAGGTCGCGCGCGATGGGCGCCGCTACCTTGGACCCGCCGCCACCGTGTTCGACCACGACAGCCACCGCATAGCGCGGATCGTCCGACGGCGCATAACCGACAAACAATGCATGGTCCCGCTTCCTCCACGGACGTTCGTGATTCTTGAGCACCCGCATTTCGCGCTCGGCCTTGCTTATCCTCCACACCTGGGCGGTGCCCGTTTTACCGGACATCTCCATACCTTTTTCGGAAATGCGCGCCCGATAGGCCGTACCGCCATGCTCGTTCGTCACCTGATTCATTCCATCCCGAATGACGTCAAGGGACGCGCGTGAAATAGCGAGTTTTTTGAATTTCGGGGTATCGTCTTTTCCGTCGATCCTTTCTGGCCTCACGAGGCGCGGCGTGACCGCCTCCCCGCCATTGGCGAGGCGGGCCGTCATGACGGCCAACTGCAACGGCGTGGTCAGGATGAACCCCTGTCCGATTCCTGAAATCAGCGTTTCACCCTGTTGCCAGGGCGTACCTATGAGCGCCTTTTTCCAGGCGCGGGTGGGAATCACGCCGCCTTTTTCCGACGGCAGGTCAACGCCGGTTTTTTCGCCCAGACCAAGCTTTCTCGCCATGGCCGCAATCCGGTCGACGCCAATCCGTTTGGCGATATCGTAAAAATAGACGTCGCACGAATTCTTGTGTGCATCGTATATGTCCTGCCAGCCATGGCCGTGCTTCTTCCAGCAATGAAAACGAGCATTGCCCAGCTGCGTAAATCCGCGGCAGAAAATCCTGTTATCCGGCCGCACGATGTTGGCCTCCAGCGCCGCGAGCGCCACGACCATTTTGAAAGTGGAGCCCGGTGCGTACAGACCGGAGATCGCCTTGTTGATCAGAGGCGTGTGCGGATCGTTTACCAGACGGCGCCACGAACGCGAAGACAGGCCGGTCACGAATTCGTTGGGATCGAACCCCGGGACCGACGACAGCACCAGCACGTCGCCGTTGTGTATGTCCATCACGACGGCCGCAGCGCTCTTTTCTTTCTTGAGCCTGTCCGCCGCCAGTTTCTGCAAATCCCGGTCGATCGTCAGGCGCAGATCGTCGCCAGGCTGTCCCTCCTGGCGGGACAGTTCGCGAATCACGCGGCCGACCGCGTTCACCTCTACCTGACTATTGCCGGCTTTACCGCGAAGATTGCGGTCGAACACACGCTCGACGCCGTTCTTGCCGATCTTGAAGCCCGGTAGTTCCAGCAAAGGATCGCCGGTCACTTCCTTTTCGGACACGGCCGCGACATACCCGAGCACGTGCGAAAAATCGTGCGCGAAAGGATACTGCCGGCTTTGCCCCACTTCGATGGAAAGACCGGGCAGGTCGGGCGCATTCACTTCGATACGGGAAACGTCCTCCCACTGGAGGTTCTCGCGAACGGTCACGGGAACGAAACCGCGGCGCCGGCGAACCTTCCGCAGGATGCGCTGACGCTCATGATCGCCCAGCGAAATTATCCGCGAAAGCGCATCGAGGATGGCGTCTACGTCCTGCACCTGCTCGGCCACCAGCGACACCCGGTAATTTTCCTGATTGATTGCCAAAGGGCGGCCGTACCGGTCCAGAATACGCCCCCGCGGCGGTGGCAGAAGACGCAGGTTGATCCGGTTTTCTTCCGCCAGCGTGGTGTACCTGTCGGACTCCACGACCTGCAGCTGGTACATCCGCCCGGCAAGCAAGCCCAGCAGAGCGAGCTTTCCGCCACCGAGAATGGCGACCCTTCGCGAGAACAGTTTGTAGCGGCCGGAGTCTCTATACATCGACGTCTATCGGCCGAAGCACCGCGTGCTGAACCCGGGCCAGAAACCACGCCATGAACGGAAATGCGCCAATGGTAAGCGCGGCCTGAAAAAGCGCGGCGACAGGACTGATCAGCGTCGTGTTGAGCGCGCAGACGATCACCCAGGACGCAATCGCGGCGATCAATGCGACCAGCGAAAAACTCCACCAGATCACGCCGAACGCCTTGCCCTGAAAAAAGGTTCTCTGGGAGACGATCGCCCAGTTCGCAAGCAACAGGATGAGCGCGTGAAGCCCGATGGGAGAGCCCACCAGAATGTCCTGCCACAAGCCAAGCGCAAACGCGGCGACGGCGGGGAAAAGGTCGGGTCTGTAGATCGCCCAGTAGAAGACGGTTACCAGCCCCACATCGACGGCGATCTGACCGTATCCCGGCACATAGACCGGCAAAGCGGACAACAGGACGAGAATGACACTTACAACGAAGGGGGCCAGCAGTCGTGCCGAACGGTCCAGGCGCTGCAGAGCCGTGTTGATCATTTCATCCGCGATGGCCTGGCGGTCGACGGAACAATCTGACCGGCAACCTCGCCAGGGAATTCGGTAATGATTCGGACGTATTCGAGAAGATCGAATTCAGCGAAAGGCGATACCCTAATAACGCCGTCGTCGACGCTGGAGATCGTGCCGACAGGCAACCCGGCAGGGAATACACCTCCGTGCCCCGACGTCACAATACGATCCCCGAGATTGAGACGCGCGTTCGGCGGGAGAAAAGCGAGCTTCGGCTGTGCGCTGTTGTCCCCGGAAAGAATGGCGCGGACGCGGCCCTTCTCACTGACAACGGGGATGCGGGAGTTCAGATCGGTGATCAGCAACACCCTTGCTGACTGCAACCCTGCCTCCGCGACGCGGCCCACGAGGCCTTCGCCGCTGACGACGGCATCGCCCCGTTCAATGCCGGTCGCGGCGCCGGCGTTGATCAATACGGATCGCACGAATACGCCGCCGGAATCGCCGATGACACGGGCCGCGGAAAAAGCGGCGCCGCGCTCGGGTACGAAATTCAGCATCTTACGGAATGTGGAATTTTCCGCCGCCAATGCCAGCGCAGCGCTCTGCCACTCGAGCAAGCGGGCATTTTGCTCGCGCAACCGTTCGTTTTCTTGATAAACGCTGAAGAAATTTTCGATCCGGTCGACACCGGTCGATACTGTGGCGATGGGTCTGGAAAGGCCATCCATGATGGGTGCCACCAGATCGACCACGCCTGACCGGACACGCTCTACCGCTACGGTTTCCGCCTTGCCGAGAAGCATAATCGCGAAGGCCGACAAAATCAGAAACAGCAGGGCAAACCGGTTCAGCAGCGCCCTTACAGGTACTGTGACTTTCGCAACCGATGCAGCGCGGTGTTTCACTCAAATCCCCCGAATGCGGGTCTTGCCCGGTTTTCCGGACCGTTCCCTAGAATCGGCCATGGTCCGTTAACGAATGGTAAAGATTAACGAGACCCTCAGTACATCGTGGTGAGGACGTTCTTCAACGTATTCATTTCCTCCAGACACCGTCCTGTGCCAAGCGCGACGCAGGACAACGGCTCTTCGGCCAGCGTGACCGGCAAACCGGTGGCGTGCCGCAGCACGAGATCGATATTGCCAAGAAGCGCGCCACCCCCGGTCATTACGATGCCTTTGTCGACGATATCCGCCGCCAGTTCGGGCGCCGTGTGTTCCAGGGCCACTTTCACGCCCTCGATGATTGCGCTGACAGGTTCCGCCAGACTTTCGGCAATCTGGCGTTCGCTGATGACGAGTTCCTTCGGCACGCCGTTCATCAGATCGCGACCCTTGATTTCCATCACCCCGCCGTCGCCATCGGGCGGGACGCAGGCTGATCCGATTTCCTTCTTGATGCGTTCCGCGCTGCCTTCGCCGACGAGCAGATTATGATTGCGGCGGATATAGGCAATGATCGCCTCGTCCATCATGTCGCCGCCAACGCGGACGGAACGCGAATACACGATGCCGCCCAGCGACAGCACCGCCACCTCTGTCGTGCCGCCTCCGATATCGACCACCATGGAACCGGTCGGTTCGGTGACGGGCAGGCCGGCACCGATTGCCGCGGCCATCGGCTCCTCGATCAGAAATACGCGACGCGCGCCCGCGCTTTCCGCGGATTCCTGGATCGCGCGGCGTTCAACAGCCGTCGAGCCAGAGGGCACGCAGACGATGACCTGCGGCGCGGAAAATCCTCGCCGGTTGTGCACCTTGCGGATGAAGTGCTTGATCATTTCCTCGGCGATTTCGAAATCGGCGATCACGCCGTCGCGCAGCGGCCGGATGGCCTCGATATTGCCGGGCGTACGGCCGAGCATCATTTTGGCTTCGTCGCCGACCGCAAGAACCTGCTTACGCCCTTTGACGGATGCGGTTGCCACAACCGACGGTTCGTTCAGGACGATGCCGCGGCCTTTTACGTAAACCAGTGTGTTGGCGGTACCGAGGTCGATCGCCATATCGGCAGACAGCATGCCGAGCAATTTAGAGAACATGAAACCTCGCTTCGTTCATCGTTCAATCATTCGATCCGTCATCGGCCGAGGTATCCCCGGCCCGACCGATGACGGATCCTGTTTCAGGCGCTTAAAGCACTGGGGGCGGTTTTTTCCCGCTTCACCAGCATTTTATTCAGCGCGTTTATATAAGCACGGGCGGACGCGACTAATGTGTCGGTGTCGGCTCCCTGACCGTTCACCGTTTTCCCGCCTTCTTCCAGCCGGACCGTCACCTCCGCCTGCGCGTCGGTGCCTTCTGTCACCGCGTGCACCTGGTAGAGCTGCAGCCTGGCGCTGTAGCCAGTCAGTTCCTTAATCGCGTTAAACGTCGCGTCGACGGGACCGTCGCCTGTTGATTTGGTTTTCCGCGTTTCGTCGTCCACTTCCATCGTCAGTTCTGCCGTCTGCGGTCCTTCCGAACCGCACACCACCTGCAAAGAGACGAACCGCATACGGTCGTTGCCCCGCACGATTTCGTCATCGACCAGCGTCACAATGTCTTCGTCGAAGATCTCGCGCTTCTTGTCGGCCAGCGCCTTGAAACGGCGGAAGGCATCCTGGAAAGCATTGTCGCCCAGGCTGTATCCCAGCTCGTTCAGTTTTTCCTTGAATGCCGCCCGGCCCGACAACTTGCCGAGCACCAGCTTGGATTCGTTCAGTCCGACCGATTCCGGCGTCATGATCTCGTACGTGTTCGCGTTCTTCAGCATCCCGTCCTGGTGGATGCCGGATTCATGGGCGAATGCATTGGCGCCGACAATGGCCTTGTTCGGCTGCACGGTAAAACCGGTAATGGTCGATACCAGACGCGACACCTTGGTAATCATTGCCGTTTTCACGTTCGTCGTAAACGGCATGGCATCCTGCCGCGTACGCAGCGCCATCACGATCTCTTCCAGCGCCGCATTCCCGGCCCGCTCGCCCAGGCCGTTGATTGTGCATTCGACCTGGCGCGCGCCGGCTTCTACGCCCGCCAGAGAATTCGCAACCGCAAGCCCCAGGTCGTTGTGGCAATGGGTCGAGAATATCGCCTTGTCGCTATTGGGAACGCGCTCGATCAGCATGCGGATCAGCCCGCCGAATTCTTCCGGCACCGAATAACCGACAGTGTCGGGCAGATTGATGCAGGTTGCCCCGGCGTTGATCGCCGCCTCGACGCAACGGCACAGAAAATCGTGCTCCGTGCGCGTACCGTCTTCAGGCGACCAGTCGACGTCATCGGTGAAGTTGCGCGCATGACTGACGCTGTCGACCACATGTTGATAGACCTCATCGGGTTCCATCTGCAGCTTGTATTTCATATGCAGCGGACTGGTCGCAATGAAAGTATGGATGCGCGGTCGCGCGGCGGGCTTCAGCGCTTCGGCTGCGCGTTCGATATCGGCCCGCCCGGAACGGGCGAGGCCGCAGACGGTCGAGTTCTTGACCAGCTTGGCGATCTCGTTGACGGCTTCGAAATCGCCATTGGAGGCAATCGGGAAGCCGGCTTCGATGACATCGACACCCATTTCCTCCAACGCTTCGGCAATGCGGAGCTTTTCGTCGAGATTCATCGACGCGCCCGGCGACTGCTCGCCGTCGCGCAAAGTGGTATCGAAAATTATGACTTTGTTTGACTCGGTGTCGACGCTCATTGGTGAGTTCCTTGTGTCTCTTCGTTTCTGACTTAGGCGGTTAGACGTTCGTCCCCTGAATCAAGCTGTGTATTCACAGTTATATTCAGGGGCACCTAAGTCGGAGAGCCCCATCACCAACGGTAAGTAGCAGCACAAATGCACCGAACGGGCACACGTATACCGCTCCGCGGAAAGGGTCCGCGGTCGGAATAGCCTTTAAAGCGCTGTTTCTTGCCGTCACCATTGCTTTCGCTCTGTAAAAAGCGGTTCCCGAATGCCTTTTTGGTGTACCGCGACAGCGGATAGCGCTGCGCGTACACCGCAATTGTTAACATTCGGGGTTAACATTTTATTACTACGCTGTTTTTACCGGCGAGTGCAACGGTTTTATGG
>Ga0181572_10001445_pt1 | contig 17260 bp, 17 predicted proteins | sample 101ome_26_FD_133004 | JGI IMG/M metagenome (GOLD analysis project Ga0181572, IMG submission 133004) | Coastal salt marsh microbial communities from the Groves Creek Marsh, Skidaway Island, Georgia - 101408AT metaG (megahit assembly) | ecosystem: Environmental > Aquatic > Marine > Intertidal... | reverse complement strand
TTCGTCACGTCGCGCCGCGGTAGCGCCGTGAAACGCCTCTTAATCGGCGACCGGCTACAGAATTCCCGCAAGATAATTGCAAACACATATAAAATTTAACCGGTAGTGCCCGGTATTTGTCACCGACAATCGGCTTGTAGACGGAGAATCGTTAAAGTAATATGCGCGCCGGTTCGGTCGGGTTGGCAGATTCTTATGTTTTTACAAGCATTTGCCATGCTCCATTGCCGGGACCGCCGAAAAACGAATTAGTGGGGGTAAGGCCTTCATCATGGCCCTTCAGAAAACCCGAACGAACACGATAAAAAGTTGTGCGATCATCGTGGCGACCGGCGCCTTGCTTGGCGGGTGCTCCGTCGCTTCGGATGCGTTGTGGCCGTCGCTGACCGGCGAAGACCCGGCCGGCGGCCAGAACGCGCAAAACATTCCGGCGTCGCGCGCGGAAAGCAATCCGCAGCCGACATTGTCGCCGCCCCCGCCGCCTGCGCTCGGGCGGACGAACTTCGTGCCGCCACGGGTATCGCAGGGGGCCAGCACAGGAACCTATGTCGGTCAGCGCGTCCTCGAAATCCGGGGCGAACTGCAGCGGCTGCAGTCGCAGATCAACCAGCAGAACACGCAGCTGCAATCCATCCGCAGCCTGACGGTGCAGCATTCGCAGAACTATCACACCACTGTCGGCGCCATTAATTCGCGTCTGCAGGTCGGGACCACGCCGGGCAACCCGACGCTGGTGAACCAGTGGAACGTCGCGCAGGCGAGTCTGGCGCAGGTCGAAAACGATATCGCGCAGATGAACACGCTGGCGAACGGCGTTGCCAGCACGTCGACCCTGTCGGCCTATCTCCTTGAAACGACGCGCGCGGCTTACGGGCTGTCGGGCGCCATCGACGAAGATCATCGCCAGCTCTCGATTCTCGAGGATGAGGTCAACCGTACCGTCGTCCTGATCGACCGGCTCCTGAACGAACTGAGCGAGGACATCTCGCGGCAGAGCAATTATCTGAGCACCGAGCGAACGAACCTGACGACCCTGGCGCTCGCGATCAAGAACGGCGAAATGCTGGGATCGAGCCTCGGCAACCGGGCGTTCTCGTCGTCCGCACCGTCGGCCAGCAGCGGCTTTGCGCCGTCACCCATGGCGTCCACCGGCGCTCGCCGTCCGCTGGTCGTGATTCGCTTCGACCGGGCCAACGTCCAGTACGAACAGCCGCTCTACAATGCGGTCAGCCGGGCGCTGCAGCGCCGGCCCAACGCCATGTTCGATCTCGTCGCCGTGGCGCCGAACCGGGGCAACGCCGCCCGGGTGGCTCTGTCGGCCAGTTCGTCGAAGAAAAATGCCGAAACCGTCCTGCGGTCGCTGTCCGACATGGGCCTGCCGCTCGACCGCGTACGCCTGTCGGCGCTGACAAGCAACACGGCGGCGACCAACGAAGTGCATCTTTACGTCCGGTAGACATACATCCCGGACAGGAGAAAAAACGGGCGCCCGCGGGCGCCCGTTTTTTTATTCGGCGGCGTCCTGCCTGCCCTGCGCGCGGCCTTCCAGTCCACGCCGGATCTTCTCGATATTGGGGCCGTCGGGCGCCATCTCGAAAACGTTTTCAACCGAGGTGTAGTCGAAGTAACCCATCCGGGCGAGCGGCCGGCATTTCAGAATATCGATCTTGCCTTCGTCGGTGATGACGTCGTCGCTGATATGCACGCCCAGCACCTCGCCGACGACGACGTAAACCATGTTGTCGACGGAGTTGCCCGGCAGGGTGAGCGTTGTGTGGTACCGGCATTCCAGATGCACCGGCGACGCTTTCACCCTCGGTGGCGCGACAATATTGGACGGCACCATTTCAAGACCGGCCAGTTCCGCTTCATCGACATCGGAAGGCACCATCTGCGCCGTCGTATTGATCTGATCGCGCAGTTCCCAGGTCGCCATGTTGCACACGAATTCTCCGGTCAACAGGGCGTTGCGGGCGCTGTCCTTCGGCCCGCCGTCGCCGAATACCGATCCGGACGAGAACATGACATAGGGCGGATCGTACCCAAGATTGTTGAACTGGCTATAGGGCGCGAGATTGATCCGGCCCTCCAGATCGAGGGTTGTGATCCAGCCAATGGGCCGCGGCACCACAATGGATTTGTAAGGGTTGTACGGCAGGCCGTGATCGTTTTTGGCCGTCTCGTAAAACATGATTGCCTCCGGTTGTTCCGGAGGATTATCGAGGGCGCGCCGGCAAATGGCAAACCCCGCCGCCCGTCTGCTTAATCTGCTTCGTCCACGGCCAGGTTGTCGATCAGGCGCGTCTCGCGTAGCCAGGCGGCGGCAAAGATACGAAGGCCGGGACGGAATCCGTCCACCGGTTTCAGCGTTTCGCCGTCACTGATCTCGAAATAATCGACACTGTCGAAACCGGCGCTGAGAAGCGCATCCCGCCCCCAACGGCACTGCGCGTCCAGATCGATTCCGGCGGCGAGACGCCCGGCGACTGCCCGCATCGTCCCCTGCAGCGCCGGGGCGATGCGTCGTTCGGAGACGTCGAGATAGGCATTGCGCGATGACAGCGCCAGACCGTCGCGTTCGCGCACGACGGGAATACCGACGATGCGGATCGACAGATCGAGATCGCGCACCATCTGTTGGATGACCTTCAGCTGCTGATAGTCCTTTTCGCCGAAATAGGCCGCATCCGGGCGGCAGTGATCGAACAGCCTGGACACCACGGTCGTGACGCCATCGAAATGCCCCGGCCGCGTCGCACCGCACAGCCCCTCGGTCACGCCGGATACGGTCACGGTAATTCCAAACCCATCGGGATACATTTCTTCGACGTGGGGCGCGTAGACGATGTCGACGCCGTGTTTTCCGAACAGCGCCAGATCGCGGGCCTCGTCACGGGGATAGGAATCGAAATCCTCGTTCTCTCCGAACTGGGTCGGGTTTACGAACAGACTGGCGACCACGAGACCGCAATCGCGCCGCGCCCGGCGCACCAGCGAGATATGCCCGTCGTGCAGCGCGCCCATTGTTGGAACCAGTCCCACGACGGCGCCCTTCGCACGCGCGGGTTCTACCGCATCCCGCAATTCCGCGGCCGTCCGGATAATCCGCAAAGACGCAGTGGCGCCGGTATCAGTCGGGGTGCCATTCACGGGAAACGCCGATCAGGATTTAAGGTGTCTTACCTCTGCGCCGTCGGCCTTCGGCGCGCCGAAGCAGTGTTCGGCGGCGGGGAATCGACGGGCGCGGACGTCCTCGGCATATGCGGCCGCGGCCGCGGAAACCTCTTCGCCGAGCTCCGCATAGCGTTTGACGAACTTGGGCGTGAAATCGCTGAAAAGGCCGAGCAGGTCTTCGGTCACCAGCACCTGACCGTCGCATTCGGCGGACGCGCCGATACCGATAGTGGGCACCGGCACCACATTGGTGATTTCCCGGGCGACGGGTTCCATTACGCCTTCGACCACGATCGAGAACGCACCGGCATCCGATACCGCGCGGGCATCGTCGATCACCTGTCTGGCGGCGCCCGTTTCCTTGCCCTGGACGCGGAAACCGCCATAGGTATTGACGGATTGCGGCATCAGTCCGACATGGCCCATCAGCGGTATCCCGCGCTGAGCAAGAAATTCGATGGTCGGCGCCAGCGCAACGCCGGCTTCCAGTTTTACCCCGTCGGCGCCTGTTTCCTGCATCATACGCGCGGCATTGCGATAGGCCTGTTCCGGCGATTCCTGATAGGACCCGAACGGCATGTCGACGATCACGCAGGCGTGGCTGGAACCGCGCACGACGGCGGCACCGTGATTGATCATCATATCGACCGTCACGGCGAGCGTGGTGTCGAGACCGTAGACCACCATGCCGAGCGAATCTCCGACCAGAAGACAGTCGACATGTTCGTCGAGAAACTGCGCCATCGGCGCGGTATAGGCGGTCAGAACCGCTATCGGTTCCTGGCCCTTGCGCGCCGACAGTTCCGGCGCTGTAATCCGTTTGATCCGGCTTGGGGTGCTCATCGTCGCCCTCCGTGGGCTGGTCCGGCGAAAGGTCCGGCTGTTCTACCTTCTTTTTCGCACCTGCGAAAGGATTTACGAAAATTTCCGACATCACACTGATTTATAAAGAAAAAAATAGGTCATTTTGGGGCCGGTTCGCGATTCTGACAGGTGCCTGTCTGGCGATATGCGCCTGCGCTGCGACGCCGGAACTTCCACGCCGCCACATGATCTCGGCGGCCAATCCGCTCGCATCGGAAGCGGGGCGCGAAATTCTGCGGGCCGGCGGCAGCGCCGTCGACGCAGCGATCGCCGCCCAGATGGTTCTTACGCTGGTCGAACCCCAAAGTTCGGGTATCGGCGGCGGCGCCTTCCTGATGCACTTCCACGGCAAGGACGGAAAGGTCGAGGCCTATGACGGGCGGGAGACCGCACCGGCGGCCATCCGACCGGATGTCTTTCTGACGGCGGACGGCAAGCGCCGGGCGTTTCGGGATGTCAGCACCGGTGGCGCCGCGGTCGGCGTGCCGGGGGTCATGGCTATGCTGGAACTGGCACACCGCGATCACGGACAGCTCCCCTGGGCCCGGCTTTTCGATCCGGCCATCAGACTGGCGGAACACGGTTTCCCGATCTCTCCCCGCCTTCATCGGATGATCGCCCGCGCGAAGGACATGAAGAACTTTCCGGCGGCGCGCGCCTATTTTTTCTCGCCGTCCGGCGATCCGCTGCCGATCGGCCATCGCCTGCGCAATCCGGCGCTCGCAGATACGTTGCGGCGGCTCGCCGCTGGCGACACGGATGTCTTTTACGCCGGCCCCATCGCCACGGACATCGCCAAAGCGGTTCGAACCGCGCCCCGCAATCCGGCGAAGATGACGGTCGCCGATATCCAGGCATACGCCGCAAAGAAGAGAGAGCCCGTCTGCCGTCCGTATCGGACCTACCGGGTGTGCGGCATGCCACCACCGACCTCCGGCGGGCTGACGACGCTGCAGATTCTGGGCCTGCTGGAAAGCTTCGACATGGCGCGGATTCCGCCCGGATCCGTTAATGCGGTGCATCTGATCTCGGAGGCCAGCCGCCTCGCCTACGCCGACCGGGGTCGATATATCGGCGATCCGGATTTCGTTAGCGTACCGGTGAAAGGCATGCTGAAAAATTCCTATCTTCGCCGCCGGGCCGGGCGGATATCCGCCACCGGGTCCATGGGCAAGGCGCTGCCGGGACGACCGCCGGGACCTGACAGGGCAGAGTACGCGACGGATGACCGGGACGGATACCCGTCCACGTCGCATCTGTCGGTCATCGACGGTGCCGGGAATGCGGTCAGCATGACCACGTCGATAGAGCGCGCCTTCGGCAGCCGCCTGATGGTCCGGGGTTTCCTGCTGAACAACCAGCTGACCGATTTCGCCTATCTGCCGCGCCGGAACGGATTGCCGGTGGCAAACGCCGTCGCGCCGGGCAAGCGGCCGCGCAGTTCTATGTCACCGACGCTTGTCTTCGACGAAGACGGCGACCTGTTCGCAACCGTCGGCTCGCCCGGCGGTTCGCGGATCATTGCCTATGTCACCAAAACGCTGATCGGCCTGATCGACTGGAAACTCGGTATGCAGGCAGCCATCGATCTGCCGACCCACGTAAACCGCAACGGAACGACGGAGCTTGAAAAAGGCACGCCGCTGGAAGAGCGAGCGGACGGGCTCCGGCGGCTGGGACACGACGTTAAAATCCGGACGCTGACGAGCGGCCTGCACGGCATCCGCGTGACGCCCTACGGATACGACGGCGGCGCCGATCGACGGCGCGAAGGCGAGGCACTCGGTGACTAGTACTATGTTTTCCGTCTACGCACGGTCTATGATGCAGCCATGAGCAACGCGGCAAAGGGCGCCTGGTGGATGATCGCGGCAGCCGGCGTGCTGACCGCGATGGCGGTATGCATCCGCTACCTGCCGGCCTATTCCGTGCTGCTGATGATCTTTCTGCGCAACGTCATCAACCTGTTCCTGATGGCGCCGTCGCTGGTCCGGCAGGGCAAGGCGGTTTTCAGAACCGAACGTCTGGGGACGCATGCGCTGCGCAATGCGTTCCTCTACAGCGGGAACGTCGCCTGGTTTTTCGGGGTCACCCAGATCGCGCTGGCGGATGTCGCATCGCTGCAGTTCACATCGCCGCTGTTCACCGCGATCATCGCGGCCGCGTTTCTGGGCGAGCGCATCGGCGGCCACCGGATGGTGGCCATCCTGGTCGGGTTCGCGGGCGCGCTGATCATCATCCGGCCGGGCATCATTCCGGTGAATATCGGCACGCTGTCGATCCTGCTGGCGGCATTTCTCTATTCCTGCGCCCATGTCGTTACCAAGCGGCTTTCGGATACCGAATCCGGCAGCACGGTCGTGTTTTATATGAGCGTCACGATTCTGGTCTATTCCGCAATCCCCGCTTTCTTCGTATGGGAAACGCCGACCTGGGGGGATATGCCGGCGATGATCGGGCTCGGCGTCACCGGGTATGCGACGCATTACTGCATCACCCGGTCGCTGGCCGTGGGCGACGCAAGCTTCGTCATCGTGTTCGATTTCATGCGCCTGCCGTTCTCGGCGATAATGGGTTGGCTGCTGTTTACCGAGGTTCTGGATATCTGGACTGTCGCCGGTGCGCTGATCATTTTTGCCGCCGGGTATTACAGCACTGTTCGCGAGGCAAAGCGTTCCGGGTAAATCGCGCCGGACGATACCCTTGGCAGTGCGAAGCCTGTAGACTGCCGCGATGAACGACATTGTACCGCCCGAAGAGGCGACCGCGGATACCCGCCCGACAATCCCGATGCTGGCCGGACGCCACAAGCGCGTTTATGCGGGTCATCCCTGGGTCTTTTCCAACGAGATCGAGATGACGGCGGAACTGAAAGCCCTGCCGCCCGGCACGGTCGTCACCCTGACCGACGCCTACGAACGGCCGCTGGGCACAGCCATGTTCAACCCGCGCCCGCTGATCTGCGCCCGGGTGCTGGATCGCGATCCGGATGCCGTGATCGACGCGGACTGGCTGGCCGCCCGGTTCGCCGTCGCCATGAATTTGCGCGACCGCATGTTCGACCCGCCGTTCTACCGGATGGTTCACGCCGAAGCGGACGGCCTGCCCGGCCTGATCGTCGACCGTTACGGCGATATCTGCGTGGTCCAGCTCAACACGGCGGGGATGAATGCCCTGGCGGAAGACATCGTGGCGGCATTGCAGCAGACGCTGTCGCCAACGGGAATCGTCCTGCAGCGCGACGGCGCGGCGCGGCGTATGGAAGGGCTGGATAACACAGCCGCCGACATCATCGGCGATCTGCCGTCCCCCGCGCGCGTACTGGAAAACGGCGTGGAATTCCTTGCGGACCTGTCCGCAGGACAGAAAACCGGCTGGTTCTTCGATCACCGCGAAAACCGTGCGCGGGCCGCATCGCTGGCGAAAGGGCAGCGGGTGCTGGACGTATACAGCTATCTCGGCGGTTTCGGCCTGACCGCAGCGGCGCACGGCGCGACGGACGTGCTGTGCATCGACCGGTCCGAACCAGCGCTGGAAATCGCCGAGCAGACGGCATCGGCAGCTGGAACAGCCGACAAATGCCGTTTCGAAAAATCGGAAGCGTTCGGCGCGCTGGAACGGCTGGGAAAAGACGGGGAACGGTTCGGCATCGTCATCGCCGATCCGCCGGCGTTCGTGAAATCCAGGAAAGACCTCAAACCCGGCGCGCGCGGTTACCGCAAGCTGGCGCGGCTATCGGCTGCGCTGGTCGAACCGGGGGGCATATTGTGCATTGCGTCCTGTTCGCATCACATGGATGCGGCGTCATTCGCCGAGCAGGTGCAGCGCGGGATGCGGGATGCGGGACGGTCGGGGCGCATACTGCATGCCGGCGGCGCGGGACCGGACCACCCGGTGCACCCGAACCTGCCGGAAAGCGCTTATCTGAAATGCCTGTTTCTGCAACTCGATTAAACGGAGACGAAATATGCTGAAAATTCTCGGACGGGCGACATCGTCCAACGTTCAGAAAGTTGTATGGATCTGCGAAGAACTGAACGTGCCGTATGAGCGCACCGATATCGGCGGACCGTTCGGCGGCAACGACAAGGCGGAATACCTGTCCCTGAACCCGAACGGACGCGTACCGACAATCGACGACGACGGCTTCGTTCTGTGGGAGTCGAACGCCATCGTCCGGTATCTGGCGGACAAGCACGGGACCGGCACCCCGTTGCGGCCGGATGATGTCCGGGCCCGCGCCAGCGCCGACCGATGGATGGACTGGACGCTGTCCACGCTGGCCAGCACGCACGTCCCGGTCTATCAGGGACTGGTCCGGACCCCGGAAGCCGAACGAGACATGGCGAAAATCGCCGCCGCACGGGACGGCTGGGCCAAGGCCAACGAGGTGCTGGAGACCTGGCTGGCGGATCACGAATATCTGTCGGGCGACGAATTCGGAATCGGAGACATTCCGGCGTCCCCGTTCACGTTCCGCTGGTTCAATCTGGATATCGAGCGGGAAGATTTTCCGAATCTCAAACGCTGGCACGAGGCAATCTGCGCACGTCCGGCGTTCCGCGAACACGTCATCGACATCGGAATGCATTAAGTAAAAGCGCAAGGAATTGAGAATGCTGCAGTTAAAGGGACGGACGAATTCCTCCAATGTGATGAAAGCGTTGTGGGTGCTGGATGAAATCAGCCTCGAGTACGACCGCGAAGACGTCGGCGGACAATTCGGCAAAAACCGCGAAACACCGTATCTGAGCCTGAACCCCAACGGCCGTATTCCGACCATCATCGACGGCGACCTGGTGTTGTGGGAATCGAATTCCATCGTGCGGTATCTGGCGTCGAAACACAGCCTGGGAACACTATGCCCCACCGATCCGGCAGACCGCGCCCGGTGCGAAATGTGGATGGACTGGCAACTCACCGAACTTGTGATGGATATGGTGCCCGTGTTTCACGGACTGATCCGAAAACCGCCGGAAGAACGCGACATGGAGGCGATCGACGCCGCGCGCGATAGCTGGGCCGGAAAGTGGAAAATTCTGGACGTTCATCTGTCGCGCAATACCTATGTCGGCGGCGAGAGCTTCACCATGGCGGATATTCCGATCGGCCCCATTGCCTATCGCTGGTACGAACTGCCCATCGAGCGTGAAGACTTTACGAACCTGAAACGCTGGTACGACGCGCTGTGCGAACGACCGGCATTTCGTGCGCATGTGATGACGGGGTTGAGTTAAACCCGGCCGACGCCCCTTAAAATCAGGTGACCACGGTCCGGAACAATTCGCTGCGCGGCATCGGCTACATGCTGGTGGCGGTCGCGGTATGGTCGGCCATGATGGTACTGGTGCGGGCGCTGTCGGCGGATTACTCGTCATTCCAGATCCTTTTCGTCCGGACCATCGTCGCACTGTTGGTGCTGGCGCCACTGATGCGTACATCCGGCCTGCGCGTCCTCAAAACCCGGCGATTCCCGATGCATCTGACGCGTGCGGTGTTCGCCTATTTCGGCATGCTGGGACTGTTCATCGGGATCGGCGAAATCCCCCTTGCGGACGTCGTATCGCTCAGCTTTACGCAACCGATCTTTATCGTCGTGCTGGCCGCCGTTCTGCTGGGGGAAAAGTTCGGCGGCACGCGCCTCGCCGCCACGCTGGGCGGGTTTGCCGGCGTGCTGATCCTACTGCGCCCGGGCTTCAACGAGATCGGGTTCGGCGCCGCCGTCGTGCTGGGCGGTGCGGTCTCCTACGCTTGCTCCAACATATGCATCAAGAAGCTTACGACGACCGAAAGCGTCGGCGCGACGACGCTGTGGGTGAACATCCTGATGTGCCCGCTGGCTGGCATTCCTGCGGTAATCTACTGGGTGCCGCCGACGACGACCGACTTGCTCCTCCTGTTCGGGGTCGGGATCACCGGAACGGCCGGTATTTGGTTTATAACCCGTGCCTACGGTGCCGCCGACATGAGCGCGGTCGTCCCCTTCGATTTTCTGCGCTTGCCGCTGGTCGGAGCGGTGGGGTGGCTGTTGTTCGACGAATCCACCGACATCTGGACTGTTGCCGGCGCCATCGTAATCTTCACTAGCACGTATCTACTCGCGCGATCTGAGGCCAAAAGCCGCAACAGGGACAAGTGACTACTCGGACCTTTTATCCGGGTCGCCGGTCGATTGCATTCCCGCCCCTACAGACCGCCCAGATTTGCTCGACAATCCGCAGATCAAAGCACGCAACGACGCAATACGCCGGCAGCCCTGCGTCCATCGCTATTTTAGCTTGGACTGCCCCTATACGGTCGAAACCGACGCCAGCGGCACCGCCCGACTCGACCCCCTGCCCGGTCTCGGTCTCTGCATTAAGGGCAAGACGTCCCTGATGACCAGCGACGGCGGCGGAGTAACAGTCGTTAAGCCGCCTGACCTTCGGATATGCCGCCGCGATCATTGCGCCGCTAAGTACGCCGTATGCCGTTATCCGGGCTTCACCGACGTTACCGGTGAAGTCGTTGCAGTGTCCCGGGCCGAGTGTCTAGTTAACAACCTGTCCCATCGGGGCTTAGTGTTCCGGCTGAACACCTTAGTCGACGTGGCCCCTGTCGAGATCGGTCGCTACCGGCAAGATGACATCAAGATCTTCAAGACCCTTCACAACCGCTGTCAGCGCCGCCATCAGCTTGGCGCTCAACTTTTTCATGTCAGCCTTAAACACGGGCCGCGCTTCCAGTGCGATCTCGAACAATCTGCCCTGGAAAATCTCGACCGCCTGATCGCGGATAGAAACGACTTTCTGTAAACTTTCCCTCGCCAGCTAGATTTGGTTGGGAGTCACGTGTAGCGTCCGCTTCTATGCGAAAGTTGAAACGGAACAGTCACAAAGGTGAATTCCTTGACAGAGTCATGAAGCGTCCGGCACCTCCATCGCATCGAGCTGGCGGTCGGCGATGGCGTGAAATTCCTCCCAAGGTGCCTCGCGAAAGGAATGGTTACGAACCACGAAATAGGACCCAGCATAGAATTTCTCGTAGGACGTATGACGGCCTGCGAATTCCGAGCCCACGAGGTCCCAAGCAAGACGGTACAGCTTCATCCTATCGAAGCTTTCCATGAACGGCGTCGACCAAAATTTTTCGAACTTCTGACGGAGGCCGTCGTCTTCCATGACGCTGACATCGGCCGGCATCTGAAATACGCCACCGCCCATCAGCTCGCGCAGCATTTCGATGATCATCGAATGGTTTTCCGTGCACCAGTTCAGCGCGGCATACATATAGCGCCGGTTGACGGTGACGTAGCCTTCGTCGTCGCCAGGCCACGCCTCGAAGCCTTCGATCTGGCCATGGATCATACCCGCTAGGGTCGCTTCCAGTGCCGCCATGCGGCCGAGCTGGTCGGCAACTGCCGGTATCTGATTGTTGCCGGAGGATTGCGTGATCTTGCTCAACACCCCGGTAAGCAACTGCAGCTTTGCCCAGAAGCGGATGTTTGACTGGTGGTTGCCCATCGCGTGGCTGGGGGTTTCCACGTAGATGCCGCGCGACTTTTCCGTGTTGGCATGCACGAAGACCTTTTCCCAGGGCACCAGTACGTTGTCGCACAGCACCATGGCGTCGCTCTCGTCATATTTTGCGGACAGCGGGTAGTCGAAATCGTTCCGCAGCCCCTGGCCGAACGGCTTTCGCGACCACAGCGTCACCCCCGGCGTGCCGCAGGGCACGGCGCAGGTGATCGCTTCGGCCTCCTGGCCCTTGGCGATGGGCAGCAGGTTGCCGACCCACAATTCGTCCGCATAGACGCCGCCTGTCGCCAGCATTTTCATGCCGCTGATGACCAGCCCATCGTCGCGTTCGTCCACAACCCGCAACGTCGGCACCGGCATGGATTTCCGGTGATAAAAATCCGGATTGCGCGCGCCGGCCGGGGGCAGGACCGCATAGGCCGCATAGATATCGTTGCGGCGCATGTAGTCGTAGTGTTTCAGCAGGTTGTTGCCGTAGCCGGGTCCAACGTCGTCGAACACCTCCGGTTTCATGGCGAGCCCCGTGACAAAGCTGGATACGTGATCGGGCGACCGGCCGAAAAGACCGCAGGTCTCGTCGGCGATTTTCTTGTGCGCGCGCATGCGGCGGCGCAGATCGTCCTGCGATTTCGGTTTGAGGTAGTACATCGAGAACCGCTCGCCGTCTTCTTCAAACGACATCAGATCGCGGTTCGCCGGGTCGGCCTTCACATCATACAGCGCGGCCACGGATTGCGCGCTTGCGGCGAAAGCGGGATGGGTCGTCACGTCATCGACTTTTTCGCCGCCGATATACACCTCGCGCCCGTCGCGCAGGCATTCGAGATGTTCCTTGCCGGTTTTCAGCATGTCCTGTTTTCTCCCGTTCCAGGCCTCTCGCCCTCCTGGCCACCCGCGGGACAATCCTTATGGGTGGCCGGGAGGGGGAGCGGGCCGGCGCCGCTATATCGCGGCTAAATGATCCCGCGGTCGCGCAGATCGGATATTTCGTCGGCCGACTTTCCTGCGACGTTTCCCCAGACATAGTCGTTGTGTTCGCCCAGCGCCGGTCCGGGATGGCGCACGCCCCCCTGCGTTTCCGACAGACGCGGCGTGACGTTCTGCATTGCGATGTTGCCGAATTCCGGATGCTCGACCCGCACGATGCTCTCACGCGCCTGAAACTGGGGGTCTTCGAGCATTTCCGGCGGTCGGTAGATCTTGCCGTTGGGAATGCCGAACTTGTTCAAACGTTCTTCTAGGTCGGCCACCGAAAAGGTCTTGGTCCATTCGGAGATCCGCTCGTCAAGTTCGATCTGGTTGATGCCGCGAGCGCCATGCGTGGCGTAGCGTTCGTCGGTCGCCAGTTCGGGCCGGTCCATGGCCTCGGCCATGCGCACCCAGACGGAATCCTGATTGGCCCCGATCACCAGCCAGATGCCGTCCTTGGTGGGATAGATATTAGACGGCGCGATCTTGGGCAGAAACGATCCCGTCCGTTCGCGGATATAGCCACCGACGTCGTATTCGGTGACGATGTTTTCCATCATGTTGAGCACGGATTCGTAGATCGACGCGTCTATCACCTGGCCCTTGCCCGTCAGATGAACCTGGTGCAACGCCATCATCGCGCCGAGACAGGCATGGGTCGCAGCAAGCGAATCGCCGATCGAGATACCGGCCCGGCTCGGCGGCAGGGACGGATCGCCAGTGGTGTAGCGCAGCCCGCCCATCGCTTCGCCGATGGCGCCGTAACCGGCCCGCTTGGCATAGGGACCGGTCTGACCGAAACCGGACACCCGGATCATGATCAACTTCGGATTGATGGCCGACAGATCTTCGTAGCTCAGCCCCCAGCGCTCCATCGTCCCGGGGCGAAAATTTTCCAGCAGGATATCGGCACTCTCGATCAGTTTCTTGACCAGCGCCTGGCCTTCGGCTTCCCGCGCATTCAGCGTCGCCGACAGCTTGTTTCGCGCCAGTACCGGCCAGAACAGAGGTTTTCCATGGGGCTTTTCCTTGCCCCACTGGCGCATTGGATCGCCGATTTCAGGCTGCTCCAGCTTGATCACCTCGGCCCCGTGATCGGCCAAAAGCTGGCCGCAAAACGGTCCGGCGATCATGGTGCCCATTTCAATAACCCGAATGTCGGTAAGCGGCCCAGACCGCGCAGCGGACTCCGTCCCCATAGTCTTAAATCTCCCTGTTAGACGGTTTTTTTGCATGGTCGCTGACAGGTATGGACGGGTCAAGGCGGACAGGGGATAACCTTTGAATGACACCCCCCCAGCCGGAAGACAAAACCCAGTGGGCGATCATGTGGATCGCGTTCGGCGGCGGAATCGCAGCCGCCACCCATCTGGGCAAACTCCCCCCTGCCCTGCCCGACATCATGATCGAACTGGACGCGGGTCTGGTAATGGGCGGCTGGATCGCCTCGATGATCTCGTTCACCGGCTTCGCGCTCGGCCTGATCGCGGGGACGGTGGGCGACCGGTTCGGTCAGCGTCGGGTGCTGATATCGGGTTTACTCATCATCGCCGCCGGTAGTCTGCTGGGTGCGTTCGCACGCTCCGGCGAAATCATGCTGTTGTCCCGTTTTGTCGAAGGCATAGGATTCAGCGCCGCCACGGTTGCGGGTGCCGGCATGGTCACGCATGTCACTGCGGACAAGGATCGAAAGTGGTCGCTTGGCATCTGGTCTTCATACGTGCCGGTTGGCTTTTCCGGCATGCTGATCGGCGGCTCGCTGATCCTGAACGTGTCGGACTGGCGAACGCTGTGGCTGATCAACGCCGCTCTCACGATAGCCTGGGCGGCAATCGCGTTTTTCGTAACCAGCGGCTGGCGACGGCGGGGCGGAGGCGTGGGCGCCGAGAAACTGCTGCGCAACATCACCGCCTGCCTCAAACAGCCCGGCGCCCTGCTGGTGGCGGCGTGTTTTGCAATCTATGCGGCCCAGCATATTTCCATGATGGCCTGGCTGCCGACCTATATGCGCGAAGAATACGGCGCATCGACCCTGTTAGCCGCGACGGTGCCGGCGGTCGTGCTGCTGTTCAATGCCAGCGGTAACTGGGTGTCCGCCTGGGCAATGGGCAGGGGCATGCAAAGCTGGCTGCTGCTGGCGGTCGGCGCGTTCGGCATGGGGCTGAGCCAGTTCGGCGTGTTTTCAACTGTGCTGGTTGATGAAGCCCGCGTGGTCTGCGCCCTGATGTTCGGTGTTTTCGGCGGCATGATACCCGCGGCGGCCCTGGGCTCCGTCGCAACCTATACGCCGGCGCCCGCCCAGATCGGCACCATGAACGGGCTGATGGTGATGGGCACCAACGCCGGCATGCTGTTCGGACCACCCGCTGTCGCGGCGGTTCGCGCAAGCGCCGGTAACTGGAACGACGTCATCTGGCTGGTCGCCTCCATAGCCACTGTCGGCGTCGTGCTGGCGTTTATATCCCGTCCGCTGGAACGTCGTGCCAACAGGTGACGAAATACGTTAAAATGAGTTAGACAGAACAGACGAAGGAACGGACCCAATGGCGGATAAGCGCAGCATAGAGATTATCGATGTCGGCCCGCGCGACGGTCTGCAGAACGAGTCGGTAATTCTGGATGTCGACACGAAGGTCGAGTTCATACGCAGGTTGGCGGATGCCGGTATTAGGCGCATGGAAGCCGTCAGCTTCGTAAACCCGAAGCGCGTGCCCCAGATGGCAGAAGCGGAAGAAGTGCTCGCCGCTCTGCCCGATGACGACGGCGTCACCTATATCGGTCTAGTCCTGAACCGACGCGGGCTGGACCGGGCGCTGGCGGCGGGTTGCAGGGAAGTAAACTATGCCCTGGTGGCCTCCGATACCTTCAGCCAGAAAAACCAGGGCACGACGATCGAACAGGCCGTCGACGTGTACGAGGAAATCGCCGCCGAGGCAAAGACCGCCGGCGTACGCTGTTCGCTGACGATTTCCACCGCTTTCGGTTGCCCGTTTCAGGGAGAAGTTCCGCTCGAGCGCGTGATCGATCTTGTCGAGCGTGTCGCCGGCGACGACACGTACGAAATCGCACTGGCGGACACGATCGGCTGCGCCGTTCCCAGCCAGGTCGCCGATCTGTTCGGCGCAGTGATGGATATCGCGCCGAACGCCCGTTTCCGAGCGCATTTTCACAACACCCGGAACACCGGCCTGGCCAATTGCTATGCCGCGGTCGAGGCCGGCGTTCAGTCGATCGACGCCTCCGCCGGCGGCATCGGCGGCTGTCCGTTCGCACCGCGGGCCACCGGCAACGTGCCGTCGGAAGACCTTGTGTATATGCTGGATCGCATGGGAATCGAAACCGGGATCGATATCGACAAGCTGATCGCCGCCGGCGACTGGATCGGCGAACAGCTCGGCCACGCCATTCCGGCGATGATCGGCAAGGCGGGCGTCTTTCCGCCGGCGGAACTGCGGGCCTGATAAGGCCACAGACCCCCCTCTATCAATTGTCAGAGATAATTGCCGTCCTGGCCGGGCGGATTGGCGAAGGGCGGCCACGTTTCCGCGTCGGCGATTTCGCGCCAGTGATCCAGCGCCCACTTGACGGACGGGAAGGCAAGCTCTCTCCAAGGGATGTCGTTCCAGCCGAACAGATCGATTTCCTCTGTCTCGTCGCCCGCCGCAAAGACGCCGTCTCTCACCGTTGCCCGGTAGATAAGCTGAACCTGGCTGATCCGAGGAATCGTGTAGACGCCGAGCAGCCCTTCGATGTCGATATCCGCGCAGGCTTCTTCCTTCGCCTCCCGCGCGGCGCCGGCATCGGCGGTTTCGTGGAGTTCCAGATATCCGGCCGGTATCGTCCAGAAGCCGCGCCGTGGCTCTATCGCGCGGCGACATAGCAACAACTTGTTTTCCCAGGTGCATACTGCGCCGACAACGATTTTCGGATTCTCGTAATTTATGAACCCGCAATCGGGACAGGTGAGGCGTTCGCGGTTATCGCCTTCCGGGATTTGCAGAACAGACGGTCCGGCGAGATCGGGAGTATCGGCCATACACTGAAAATGGAATGGCGCGCAGCCGGAGGCAAGGGAAAACCGGTCCGGGCGATCCGATGAGGACCAGTTACGCAACGATATCAATGAGCTATCCGCGCGGCAGGTCGCGAGGCGTCAGGGACGGTTCGGAGGCCTCGATCACGGGGCACGCTTCAGGCGCACGCTCGGCGGCTTCGCGCGGCAAGGACGAACTGGGCATCGTCTCGGCAAGTTGCGGCGTTTGCGCCGCGGCGTGAAATGCGGGAATATTCATCGATAACTGCTCGCGAGGATGACGCGTGCGCCTGAGGTCGGTATTCTGCTCCGGTCAAAGGAGCGTAGCGGCAATGTTCGGCGAAAAAATAAAACGTGTGGAAGACCCCGCGCTGCTGCGCGGCAAGGGCCGGTATCTGGACGATATTCACCTGCCCGGAGCACTGCACGCGGCCTTTGTGCGCAGTCCCTTCGCCCATGCCCGGATCGCCGGCGTGGATGCCTCGGCCGCCCTTGAAACCGATGGCGTCGTCGCCGTCTACACGCTGGACGACCTGCGCAGCACTCTGACCGACACCGTCATGCCGGTGGAACAACCGTCCGGCGCGCTGAAACAGTCCGCCAGCCCGTCGGTTCTCGCGGATGGCGAAGTGCGGCATGTCGGCGAACCGGTCGCGGTTGTCATCGCCGAAACGGCGTACGGCGCCGAAGACGCCGCGGCGCT
>Ga0181572_10001419_pt1 | contig 17399 bp, 14 predicted proteins | sample 101ome_26_FD_133004 | JGI IMG/M metagenome (GOLD analysis project Ga0181572, IMG submission 133004) | Coastal salt marsh microbial communities from the Groves Creek Marsh, Skidaway Island, Georgia - 101408AT metaG (megahit assembly) | ecosystem: Environmental > Aquatic > Marine > Intertidal... | reverse complement strand
AGCAATCATGGAATAGTTTTGTTCTTCAGGATCAATATATTCCAGTACAGACTCGTTCAGTTTACAATTGGTTAGGAGGTCATTCCATTGTAACTCACCAGATTCCAGTTTGTCTATGACATCTTTATCAATCAACGCCTTATTGTCTTTTACACGATACAATGGTCTTGTTAGACGACCAGCATCATTACAAATACGAATTTCTTTTTTGAAATAATCAAAGACGATGGAAACATAAATATTGATAATGCCTTTGTATTTCTTGCTTTTAATATCCTCATATAGTTGAATCGGGTTTTCAGCAAGACCAATCCAGGCACCATTGATGAATACCTTGGTGAGTTGAGACATTCTTTCAAAAGATAAATCTTGAAACTTTGTAATGAATGGTTCAACGTATGTATATAATGTTTCACTGTAGGTAGGGATGGTTATATGACACAAATAACTAATATTTTTGACAACACCTACTGATTGACCTTCTGGAGTTTCTACCGGACAAAGGAATCCCCAAGTAGTGCTGTGTAACTTTCTAGGGGCAATAAGCTCACCACTTTTCTCTACTGGAGTATTGATTCTTCTAAGGTGACTGATGCTGGAAATGTAAGTAAGACGATTAAGAACTTGTGCGACACCAACCTTACTACTATTAGATTGTTTGATACTAAAATCACCCGTGGATAAAGCACGGTTAATGCCATTTTCAATAGTAGTAGATTTGACAATTTTATAAATATTTGTCATGCTTATAATGTGTTCGTATTCGTCACGAGAACGCCAAGAACCGTTATTAATTTCTTTTGTAATCTGTTTTTGCATTTCTTTGACAAGTTTATTGAAATAATTGCGAAATAAATTATTGAGTAATGTACCAGTAAGTTCAATACGTTTATTCAAGTAAGAATCTCTATCATCATAAGGAGATTTTTTGAGATGAGTCATAATTAATTTTTTACACATATAACCAAGTAAATATAATTTGTATTCCACTGTTTTACAATGAGGCAATACATCATTCATAAGAATTTCTTGAGTAAATTCATGCTTACGTTTATCAGCAATACTTTCATTCGTATCTGTAGAAATATATAAAACGTATGACATAATATGTTTGAATGCGTCTTCCTTTGTAAGTATATGATTAGCCTCTACAATAGATGCTTTGAGGAAGTTCATGATTTCAACATTGTCATCAACATCAAGTGCGATGTATTTACAGATATCCTTATCACTAGTAACACCAAAAGCACGAAATAATGTAAACAACTCAATAGGTTGTTTGATACGAGGAACGTAAACGAATATTGGATTACCAAAACCATTGTTTTTAGAGGAAATCATCATATCGAATTGTTTAGGAGAAATGCATTTGAAGTCAGGAACGGATTTGATTTCTGCGACGTCCGACCATTTAGAAGACGATTTGTTATCAAAGCAATATATGCGATTTTCAGCAACTCTCTCTTGTCCTAATACCGTTTTTTCTGAACCTTTAATAATAAAGTAACCACCGCCGTCCATAAAACATTCACCACTTAAATTAGGGTGGATAAATTTATTTTGAGTAAGAACACAAGCACTAGAATTAACCATGATAGGAATACGTCCAATATTGATTCGCGGTAAGATTTTTTCAATAATGGTAGGTGTTTCCATATTCATGTCGTTGTAGATAATGTACTTAATGTGTAAATCAATATTCATAATAGATGCATATGTAAAATTACGTAATTTGGCTTCTTGAGGAAACATGGTTTTTGTAGCGCCATTATTTTCATGTATTTGTGGGGATAATATTTTTAGGTTTTTAAAATTAATTTCAATTTCAAGGGAGTATTTATCTTTATCACGTATGTAGTCATTATCAGAGTGGATAATTACAGGATTAAACATATTAATGGTTTGTTCCATTTGATAGTTCATGAAATGATTATAGGATTCGAGTTGATGACGAACAATGCGTTGTAAGTGTTGTCCTTTAAAGTAGGATTCAATCACATTGTAAGGTTCTTCGATATATTGCCCGAGATGGGATAGAATTTCACTGACATTTTCTTCAGTTTTATGTTGTAATAATTCTTTTTCACATTCTTGTGTGATGACGTCTCTGAAAGAGACACTTGGAGAACCATTTGCATAACCTTGAGTATTTTGTTGTGAAACCGTAGCCATATTATTGAATGTATGAAATATCTAATATGTTTTAAGAACAATCAATTTTTTGTAAAAATGAAATTATATAGAGAGAGCTTCCGTATATAATTGAAATGGAAAAGATGAATTTTATAAAGTTTTTAGATGATTTCAAATCCAAACAAGAGGTGTTAAATAATGACTATTTGAAATTCATTCAAACAGCAAATGCAGAGTTCTATGGAAATAATTACGGAGCCCCAAAATTTGTAGGATATTGTCCGCCATTGACAGATCAATACGCTTTATGGAAACAGAATCATGAAATTACATTATCACAAATTGAAGATAGTCGCCCAAAGAGACATATTGATGTATCTATCAATGAAATAGGTGACTTGTTGAAGATTGTAAAAGAAAATCCATACGACGAACAATATCAATATAACATAGATTTGAAAGCGCTACATAATATTCAAGAAGAATTAGAATCATTGGAGAACATGGTAGGGATGAAGAACATTAAAGTAAACATAATGGACCAATTGTTGTATTTTTTACAGGGATTGCATAATGTAGGAGAAGGAGATTACAAACATACGATACTATACGGACCTCCCGGTACTGGAAAAACTGAGATTGCCAAGATAATGGGTCAAATGTATAGTAAGATAGGTATATTGAAAAACAATTGTTTTCGTAAAGTTACACGAGGTGATTTGATAGCAGGATATCTGGGACAAACTGCAATAAAGACTAAAAAAGTGATTGATGAATGTAGTGGGGGAGTATTATTTATTGATGAAGTATATTCGTTAGGTTCTCAAGTCGATGATGACAATTATTCCAAGGAATGTATAGACACATTATGTGAGGCATTGAGTGACCGTAAAAATGAGTTAATGGTTATTGTAGCAGGATATCAGAAAGAAATAAATGAAAGGTTTTTACAACGTAATAGTGGATTATCTTCAAGATTCATTTGGAAATTCAAAATGGATACCTATGATTATAATGATTTATTTGTAATATTTCAAAAAAAAGTGGAGAAGAGTAAATGGACGATGGATCAAGAAGAAATTACGAATATATGGTTTAAGGAGAATGAAAAAGAATTTATATCGTGTGGAAGAGATATTGAGAAGTTGTTTTCGTATGCCAAAGTAGCTCATGGAAGGAGATTGTATGGTTCCTCTGACATAAAAAAATATTGCATAACATTGAGTGATATAGACCGCGCAATGATTATATTTAAGGAAAATAAAATGAAGGAGGAAGAGAATAATTTACAAAAGCATATTTTACAAACATTGTATTGTTAGATGATGGTAGAATGATGGTAGAATTATGGTAGAATGATGGTAGAATTATGGTAGAATGATGGTAGAATTATGGTAGAATTATGTTTATTGTATCAGAATTAAATATATGATACTATCAAATGAGTCAAAAAACAATATCAGTAAATCCAGAATTATTTAATTTATCGGGGAATAGCAATACAAGAAAAAAGAAAGAAAAATCACCGAATGAAATTAAAATGAAACCAAGAACTGTAAGGAAGAATGATACATTGAAGAAACAATCATTGTTGCGAATGATTCGCAAGCATCAACAAGATAAATATCGTGAAAATGTCAAGGAAAGCAAGGATATTCCCAAGGATAATTTTTCTTTCGAGCAGACAAAGGCATTCCTTAGTTCATTAAATAACAAAAATAAAACATTAAAATCCGATACAGACACATTCGCACGGACACAACAATCTTCTACTTCTTCTTCTACTACTACTACAGACATTCTTCAACAAGAGGTGGATGAAATGAATGGTGGTTCTAATAATCCATCCGTGCATATGCATGTTTCCGCACCAAATTTAAACACACAACCAAAATATGGATGTTTGAAAAATGGAAAGTTGCCTACTTATAGAATGACAATGAAAAACAGAGAAGTGGTACAACAGCCTCAACATCACGTACAAACTCCGTCAACACATGTAGCAACTACATCCTATCCATCTTTTCAAACACCATCTATCCAAACACCATCTATCCAAACACCATCTATCCAAACACCAGTCGTACAATCAAGTATCCTGTCGAATTCTAATAATCAAATACCTCGTTTGGTAGAACGCCAACTTATGAATATCCAATCTTCCAATCCAAATGAATCAAACGCTCTTAATCGTTTTAACGAGCAGTATCAAGCAAGACAGCGACAAAAAAAGATTCATAGAAGGACATACAATGTTGGGAAAAGTAAGACTGCTCCTGAAGTGTCCGTACTGGTATCCAATAAAAAAATACGTACAAATGTTACCATGAAATTACAGTGCATTAAACAAGAGCCAGTAGAGAAAATACGTAAAGAATTAATTAAACGGGGATTGATACGAGTAGGTTCTCTGACACCAGAAAGTCTTTTGAGAAAAATGTACGAAACAGTAGAAATGATTTGCGGTGATGTAAAAAACCATAATCCAGATAATCTCTTATACAATTACTTTCACATTGAAGAATAAACGATATGTAATAAATAATAAGAACAATATAATAGTACAATAGACAGCATGTAATTTAATGCTACCTAATGATTCCGCGTTAAATAATGGATCAGCTTGTATGATGACGTTATTTATTTGAGTAATAATAATTGGTTTTCTAGAGAAACTGAAAGTCCTGTCAATTACCTTGATAGGGTCAGTATTTTGGTCGTCAATGTCATAAAACTGTCCGTAGTCATTCATAGTTTTTCGTTGAGTCGTAATGATTGGTTTTATATACAACAATTAGGTAATTTCAAATTCAATTTTATGTATTTATAAAGCTATATAAAATAGAGAACACGTAATAGCTAATGAGCGGAGAACCTTTATATAAAACATATTTTGATGAATCCGATAAAGTGAAACAAAAATATGGACCGCGTAGTGTTATATTTATGTTAGTTGGTTCCTTTTATGAAATATATGGGATACGATACAGTGATAATACCTATAACACAAATATAGAAGATGTTGCAAAGATATGTAATATTATTTCAAAGAAGAAGTCTCATTTGAAGACTGAACGATACAAAGGAGATATATACGGAGCAGGGGTCCCAGAACACGCACTTGAGAAGTTTTTAAATTTGGTAGTAGAAGCAGACTACACTGTGGCGATATACGACCAAGTCAAACAAGGAAACAAATTAGTACGATGTTTGACAAATGTATATTCAAAGGGAACAAAATTAAGCAGTATAGAGACAACTGAAACATCAAATAATATTGCTTGTATTTGGTGTGAAAAATACGAGAAGTTAGCTACAAAAACACCTCGTATTGTATTTGGACTTTCAGTGATTGATATATTAAATGGCAAAACCACTGTATTTGAGTACGCATCTACTTATATAAATGACCCAACAGTTGTAGATGAATTAGAGCGCCAGTTAACAATACACGTAGCAAACGAATTTATATTTATATCAAATTTAGAAGCAAATGAGGAAGCTAAGATTTTACATTATATTGGATTAGACAATCGCTATATCCATAAATATCATACAACTGATGATTCTGTGAAAAACTGCACTAAAACGAATCACATAAATCATTGTCTGGAACAAGTATATGGGAGTGACGCGAAAAAGGTGTGTATGGAATTAAATACGTATAGTATGAGTTGTCAAGCATTGGTATATTTATTGGATTTTGTAAGCTCTCATAATCCACATTTGGTAGAACGTATCAAACCACCGTCGTTTGCTTTTAACTCAGGTTATGTGTTGTTAGCAAATCACACATTAAAACAATTAAATATGATTCAGGATGAAAATGGAAAGGGGAAGAAAAGTAGTGTATGTGGATTTTTGAATAATTGCAAGACAAAGTCAGGTATAAGGCTATTTAAAGAGTATATGTTAAACCCTACGACTGATAGTAATTGGTTAAATACCCAATATCATATTAATGATTATTATCAAAAACGTTTTTATAGTGATATGTGTCGTAGTGAAGTGGATAATATAAGTGATATTGAGTTGATTTTAAGACATTGTCTAGACCATAGATGTACGCCACAAATGTTGTATTATTTGTACTTGTCTTTGAATAAAGTAGTACATATTGTAACAAAATATCATCCTGATAAAACAATGAAACAGTATTTGGAAATATCGAAGAAGGATTTACTTGATTCTTGTATTGAACGTCTTACAAACTCCATAGATATTGATAAGTCATATGATATTAATCTAATACAGCAAGTAGATAATAATGTGTTTAAGAAAGGTGTCTATCCAGAGTTAGATTCATTGATTGATGATTATAACCAGAATGTGAGTTATTTCGATGATTTTGTTAATGCATTAAATTTTCAAGTTGGTTCTTTTGATAAAGTAGATTATTTCAAGGTCAATGTCAAGGACAAGACAGGTAGTTCTATTGTTATCACAAAAACTCGTGCTGATAAATTCGTGAAGAATGTAAAATCATTCAAATTTCGCGGAAACAGGATACCTTTGGGGGACATCCGATTAGAGACTGTAGGTAAGTCTATTGAAGTACGTTATGGACCATTACAATCATCTATACTAAAGACGCAACAATTGAAAGATGAATGTATTGCAAAAATCAAGAGTTGTTTTGTTGATTTTGTGAACCAATTAATTCAGGATTATCATGAGAATATAAGAGATGCTGCTAAGATTGTATCGAAATTAGATGTGTTACAAACAAGAATATATAATGCATTTAAATATAATTATTGCTTACCAAATTTGGTAGAGAACGAACGGTCATTCCTACGGGCAAAGGATATGCGGCATGCATTAATAGAACAATTACAAGAAGATGAAATATATGTACCAAATGACATAGAATTGGGTTTAGACACTAACGGGATATTACTTTACGGTACAAACGCAGTAGGAAAGACCAGTTTTATACGTTCAATAGGGATTTGTGTAATTTTGGCTCAGAGTGGTTGTTATGTACCTTGTAGCAGTTTTGAGTATTGTCCTTATACATCAATATTCTCAAGAATACTAGGTAATGATAATATATTCAAAGGATTATCTACATTTGCAGTAGAAATGAGCGAGTTGCGTGTAATAACAAATTATGCAAATGAAAAAAGTCTTATATTAGGGGATGAATTATGTTCGGGAACAGAAATCCAATCCGCATTGAGTTTATTTACGACTGGTTTGGAGCATATTTCAAATAGACAATCCTCTTATATATTTGCAACACACTTTCATGAAGTATTGGGGTTTTCTGAAATTGATGCTATCAATGGACTAAAGATTAAGCATATGGATGTCTATTACGATAATGCGTCAAGGGCATTGGTATATAATAGAAAGCTTTGTGATGGTCCAGGGTCCAAGACATATGGTTTGGAAGTATGTAAATCAATGTTTATGGATGATGAGTTTTTGGAAAGAGCATATCAAATAAGAAAGAAATACTTTGATAACAAGCATAATATGTTGGGAGCAAAGCCAAGCACATATAATGCAAAAAAATTAAAGGATAAATGTGAAATATGTGGCAATCCAGCAGATGACATCCATCATATGATGGAACAAAATAAAGCTGATGAAAAACAGTTTATCCATCATTTTCATAAAAATCATAAAGCGAACTTGATGTCGATATGTAAGGAATGTCATGACAAGATACATGAAGAAGGTATCGTGTATGAAAGGAAAAAGACAACAAAGGGTTATATATTTGTAGAGAAGCGTCCTCAAAACCTTGAATAATTTAAACAATCGTCTGGAGTATGGTACTCAAAATTCGTATTGGTAATTGTTTTTTGTGACAACATAACTTGGTCTTCGTATGATGGCACATATGCGGCTCCATTATCTTCATTAAATTTAGTTGTGGTTTGGGAGATTCCATTATCAAATCTTCTCAATTGTCCTTGTTCGTTTACTGTATGTATCAATACTTGTGGATTTTGACTTTCACTGTTGTTATATTTGGTAGAAATATCATATGGATCATACGATAGGTTAGATAATGGTTCTTGGAAGTTAATATCAATCTTGAAAACATTAAATAATTTCCATATGTATAATCGAATTGTTAGTAGCAAATCATAAAAACTTTGCATGATAGAAGCAATCAAATTAGACATTTTATCTCCAAAAATCACAAGTAAGAAAGCAAATGTACTTAATATGGCAATATAGTTAAAATTAAATGTGTATATTAATACTGCTGCAAGAAATAATGTATTCAATGTAGCACCTTTGACATTTGCTTGGGTTTCAATTAGCGAGCCAACTATAAGCGCCAACACCATAATAACAACAGAAAGTAGATGTTGGAAGATGAATGCAATTGATTTGTTTTTCATTGTACTTAATGTCTCAATAGTGAAGCAAGATTTAAGTTCTGAATTATCCATAAAATTGATTTAAATATATACTAGTATTATATATTAATCTAACAATGATAATTCCAGTAAAATGTTTCACTTGTGGTAATGTTCTTGCTAACAAATATGAATATTATTTGAGAGAAGTAAGACGTCGTAAATTAAATGATAGTACTCCGGTCAATAAAGTAACATATTTGACGAAAGCAATGACGCAAAAGACTCACGAAGGATATGTATTAGACGAATTGAAATTAAACAATATGTGTTGTAGACGTCACATGTTGACCCATGTCGATATAGAATAATTTATATGTATTATATATATGTCAAAAGGAGGTTGCGGTTGTAGCAAAGGCGGAAAAACCCGAAAAATGAGAGTATTAAAAAAACATAAAATTGTAAAGAAGAGACGTAATAAAACATCTAAAATAAGAAAAACAATGAAGAAACTTCGCATGAAGAAAATGAAAGGAGGTTCTTTTTTATTGGATAGTAATATCAGATTACCAACACATTTTGCATCAATTGGTGGGGTTCAAATGGCAAAAACTTTCATGGATAATGAACCATTACGCGATACCAAACCATATATTACTGATGTATCTAAAACGGATATGGTATAGTTTTTTTATACTTACTATATATATATGGCAGTTCGTGGATTAAAAAATTTATGTACCCCTTCTAAATTATATTTAGTAATATCTATGATTGGATTGATTGTAATGGCATTTCAAAATTTCGGTAATAAAGATAAATTATGTGTTGGATATTTAAGTTGTGATGTAACTAGTACCACCTTATTATTTGCAATTAATATATTATATGTATTACTTTGGACTTGGATTTTAAATTTAATTTGTGATGCTGGTGCAACACCATTGTCATGGTTCTTAGTGTTATTCCCAATTATGTTATCTTTTGTAGTAATCGGATATATGATGATATAATTTGTATGTATGATTATGTATGATTATGTATGATTATGTATGATTATGTGTAATTACGCGTGATTATATTTGTGTAAATACAGAATGCTATTTTTCTATATTTACTAAAAAATTGATTGAAAACTGTATTAAAATAAAATTACAATATATAAGTATGGAGCCAATCGTAAATAAAATTGTTGAAAATAATGGTATTCTTGAATTTACCTTACAGAATGTAGATGTGAGTGTTGCAAATTCAATAAGACGAGTAATATTGTCTGAGATTGATGTGAATGCTTTCATTACAGAGAAATTTGAAGAAAACCAATGTAAGATATTTGAAAATACTTCTAGATTTCATAATGAAATTGTAAAGCAGCGTTTAAGTTGTATTCCAATTCATATGACAGATTTAGACGTATTACCTGGCAAATATATACTTGAAGTTAAAAAAGAAAATACAGAAAAACAAAACATTTATGTAACTACAGAAGATTTCAAAATTAAAAACAAAGAAAACCAAAATTATTTATCAGTGGAAGAGGTGAAGAAAATCTTTCCAGCTGATGATATTACAGGTGATTACATCTCATTTGTAAGATTAAGACCTCAATGGAGCAATCAACTACCAGGAGAGAAAATACATTTGGAATGTGAATTTTCCAAAAGCAATGCAAAGGAAAATGGTATGTATAATGTAGCATCCGTATGTTCCTTCGGTAACACTATGGATATGGAAAAAGTTCATAAAGAATGGAATCAACGAGAGTCCAAAATGAAAGCCGATGGTTCTACAGAAAAAGAAATTGAATTTGAAAGGAAGAATTTCATGTTGCTAGACGCACAACGTATATTTGTAGAAAAAAGTTTTGACTTCTCTATAAAAGGGATTGGTATTTACGAGAACAAAGTATTAGTTCATAAAGCTTGTGATATTATGGTAAGTAAATTAGAAAAGTTTATACATGACATTGACGCAGATATCGTATTTATTCGTATGAGTGAAAATACCTTGGAACATTCCTTTGATATAATCATTGAAAATGAGGATTATACGCTAGGTAAAGTGATTGAATTTGGAATATATGAAAAATATTTTGAAAAGGAGAAATTATTGGAATTTTGCGGATTTAAAAAATTTCACCCACATGATACACAATCAGTATTACGTATGGCATATATAATGCCAATGGATAAAGCAATAATAAAACAACATTTGAAAGGAATAACATCAGAGGTAATTAATGTCTATAAAAATATAATGAAGATGTTTTCATAAAAAATTGATTTGATTATTCCATATTTTTTAATTGTATAAATAAAATGGAACGACGATTGAATCGAAAAATTGAAGATTATATTGCTGGATTTAAAGATGACATTAGAGAAAAAATATCATCTTTACAATTGGATGACTCTACCAAGTCACAATTCTTATTGTATCTATATGAGTATCCACGATTGACATTGGACCAGACAGATATAACCAAACGTAAACGTGTGAAGAATGTATTGCCTACTAATAATAGATGCAATGCAAAACGTGCAAATGGAGAGCAATGTACACGACGTAGAAAAACAGATTGTGAATATTGCGGAACACATTCAAAAGGCACACCTCATGGTGTAATACAAGAGGAGGAACAAACATCAAATACAACAGATGTAGTTCTTCGCATGGAACAGATACAAGGCATAGTGTATCATGTAGATAATTATGATAATATCTATTCCGCAGAAGATATCATGAATAAATCATTGACCCCACGAATAATTGGGAAATACAACTCGGTAACAGGAGTTACACTTGCTTAGAATTCTTATCATCACAGTTAATACGTCTTTGAATAGTTTCACGAACAACCTCTTCACGATTACTCATAATAAATTCATTCATTTCAGTAGCTTTAAATATATCTCCATCATAGAATTTAGATAAAATTTCTAGGAGACTTTTTTTAGTGATAGGTTTTTTGACGTTTTGTTTGACATAAGACAAATGACCGTCTTTGATTTCAAAGCAATCTACTTCATTTTCTTTCATAAACTCAATTAGTGATTCAGATACTTCTTTTTTTTTGTCCCTTCGTTTTTTTTGTTCTTTTTGTAATGTTCTGATTTCATTATCAAGAGATATCCACTTTCTTACATTTCTGATTAATTCTTCTTTTGACATTATACTATAAACGTATATTTTGTTTAAGTGTGTTACAAAAAGTTGTATCTATACTATATAATGCAATTCACATATAATAAAAGAGAAAATATAAGACAGGTAATACATGGGAATCGAAATATAAAACAAGCAGTTCGAGGACCTCCTCCACCTCCAAATGATACAAAATCAAAACAAACAATGATTTGGGGAAATGCGACATGGACCTTCATGCATACCCTAGCCCATAAGATTAAACCAGAATATTTTAATAAATTAATAGGGGATATACTGGCGTTAATAGTAAGGATTTGTAATACTTTACCGTGTCCTATTTGTAAGCAACATGCAGTTCATTATATTAACAATGTGAACTTTAAAACAATAAAAACACAAGAAGACCTCAAGGATATGCTCTTTCATTTTCATAATAATGTCAATTCAAAAAAGAACATGGCTTTGTTTCCACGCTCGCAATTAGATTCAAAATATGAAGTTTCCAATTTGATACAAAGCATCAATTACTTTGTAGCCAATTATAGATTAAGAGCGTTTAATATGCAGACCATTGCAAATAAAGCACAGAGAGATTCATTAATACAACATGTTAAGGATTGGTATAATAAAAATAGCCAGTATTTTAATGCATAGTGATGCATAGCGTAACAGTACTTATATATTTCCTATTAATTTACCATTTTTAAATACACGGCATCTAAATGTGGTCTTTTTTGGTACAGAGCACACATCTTTTCCCTGTACTGCATGAAAGTATTGTAGTTGTGTTAGTCCAAATTGGTCGAATAATGCAGCCCAAGCAATACCACCCAAAGCACTCAATACAATAGCTGCAAATACTTGAGCTATGGTGTAACAACCATAACGTTGGTTCCACATCACATCTATTGCGATCATTAATGGGAAGAAAAACAATGTTGGAAGGTTTTGAAGAATGTATTTATAACGAACCATGACGTAGAACAAATATGCAAAAGTATATCCATATACAGTGAGACTTAGAGGTACTTTGGAAAATTCTTGACCTTCCCCAATTTCTACCATTTTACATAATTCATGCATACTATCAGAAGAAGGATACTCAAGTGAAAAGGCATTACCAATGATTGAACTTACAAACGTTGTCATGATAAGACCAACTAAATAGATGATACCCTTAAAATCTTGATTAAAAAATGATGCAAGTGCGAAAAAACATATCAAAATAAATGGTGCTAGACGAAAGAATAAATATGATATAGCGACGATGTTTAATTTCATGTATGATATACTATATGCCAAGATAATATATTATGTATCTATGAATCCTATAAATTTGAATACTTTATAATTTTAATAGCGAAAATACCTCCTCAATACGTTCCACAGAATGAATTTGATAAAGTGATAATAAATCTATATTTTTTTTATTGTATTTGTCAATAACATCTTTGAGTTCACGGAAATTCTGTTTTGGTATGATGAATGTCTTGATACCAGCTTGGATACCACCATGGATTTTTTCATATAATCCACCAATTGCCGTGATATCTCCTTTTAGTGTGATTTCACCAGTAATTGCAATATCATTAGGTATTGGCTTCGAATTGAATAAACTATAGATAGCTGTAGTGATAGCAGTTCCAGCTGAAGGTCCATCTTTAGAAATACTACCTTCGGGACAGTGAATATGCAAACCTTGACATTTTGTATCATTAAAATATTTTAACCATTTTGTTTTGGTAGCCTTTTCTGTCAAATTCCATGCGAGTGTTTTTGCAACATTCATACTTTCTTTCATGACATCTCCTTGTAATCCAGTCAGTTTCAATTCTAGAAATACAGAAGAAGGAAAAAACAATGTCTGGACTGGTATAATCCCTCCTTTACCCATTGTATTCGCCCATAATCCATTAATGGTACCAATCTCGTGTGTATGATGGATAGATTTAATAAAATTTTTATGGTATTTTCGCAAATATACATTGTCAATATCTTTCTTTGAAATCGCGATTGGTAATTTATCCAACTCATGGTCTGCTAGCAAGTTTACATTAATTTCACCAAATATATCGAATATTATTTCTTTGAGTTTTCTGACACCAGGCTCGCAGGTGTAATTTTCAATCACATGCTCTAATACATCTTTTTCTAAAGTAACTACATTATCAAATCCCATTTTATCTTCAATTTCTGGTATGAGATATTTTTCACTAATCACAATCTTGTCTTCATTATTTAAATTATCGAAACGGATTCTATGAATACGGTCAAGGAGTATCTTATCTATTTTGGATGGGTCGTTGTATGAAAATATAAAGAGAACCTTAGATAAATCAATATCAATTCCTGCAAAGAATTTATCTTGGAAACAGTTGTTTTGCGTATTATCAATAATATGTGTAAGGATACCAATTATCTCTTTTCCGTGCTCTGTATTACTAACTTTATCCAGTTCATCAATGTAAATAATGGGGTTCATGCATTTACTTTCCATGAGTATATCTACGATCCGCCCCCAAGTAGAATTCATGTAAGTATAGTTATGACCTTCCAGAGATGAACCATTGGTCGAACCGCCTAATGCGATGAATGAAAAAGGCCGGTTGTCACCATTTTCATCGCGAAGACATTGTGATAAACCTTTTTTAGCCAACGAGGTTTTTCCAATACCAGGAGAACCTTCAAATCCAAAACAATACCCGCTCTGTTTTCCATTAATCCATTGTGCTATAATTTTGAATATTTGGTCTTTCGCATTGTTATGACTATGAATACATTTATCGAGTGACTCACGTATTTGGTTCAGGTTGTGCGTCAATTGTTTTTGTTGCACTTCCATTGATTTACATAATTTAAAATCACTATACATGTCTTGCTTTTTTGTTAATTCATCATATATCACACAACAACCCTCAAACTGACCTTTCAACTGGGATAATATACTTGTGATTTTAGTTTTTTTGTGTGTATGAGAAGGGAGTTTAATATCATAGTGTGATTGTATCGTTTGTATAATTTTATTAATGGTTTTGATATTTGAATTTTGAAGAGATGATTCTATCATAGTGATAAGCTTAGCCTTCATATAAGTTTCAATGGATTGAATATTTTTATTTATTTCATATACTGTATATTTTGTTTTCGTGTCAAGATGAATATGGAATGGTATATTTACATTTTTCATTAATGATGTCATTGCAATATTCATATCATCGACAATGGAAAGAACTTTTTCACTTTTATATACGCCAAATGGAATCTTAACAAGACCTTCAAGATATTGTTTTGCCTTGGAGTGGGAATCGTCGTTTTTGCTTCTTACTTCTTTGAATTTCATTAGAGCTTTTTCCTTGATTTTATCGGACACTTTTAGCAGATATATTTGCTGTTCGAGGGTAACATTTTGTGTATCGTATTTTTTTGACATATTATGACTGTAATTTACACTGAAAGAAGCACATTCTTTCAATAATAACTTCATGTGGTAAGAGAGGGAATTTTGTATCAAATCAGACAACCGATTGTAATCATTTGAATTCAATAGAATTATTTCGTATAATATGTTTGTAATAAATAAAATGTATTCATCTTTTCCATGTGTGAGGAGGTTAATCAACATACTTCTCTGGTTATAAATGGATATCTCGGAGAACTTGTCAATGATAACGTCCATCTTGTTTTTACGCATATTATTGACTTCACTCAATCCCCCCATATATTTCTTTTTGAAATCACCATTACTGTAAATAAGTAAGTCCTTCAATGATGCATATTTTACAATATTGGTGTCTAGCCCATCCTTTTGAAATTGTTGGTATAATTGTTGTATTCGAGTATTCACGTATAAATTGTCTAGAAATGTAGGTTCCATGTGTTCTATAATTCCCTTAATTGTAATTTTTTGACCTTTATTAATGAATGTTGCTGTAATACCGTGAATGCGTTGGTAGTATTTTTCATCACTAATATCTGTGTCAAAACATTCAAGGTTATTTTGTATAGGATCATCGTTACCTATTTTATCAATAACAAGACTGGAAGTAGATTTTTTTGATTTTATTTGCTCTTTGTTTATTCCCACAATGATTAAATATTGTTGTAAAATATTGAATTTTGATTGTAGGAGTTCTTCTTCATCGTTAGGTACGAAATTACAGAGGAAAAATACGTCGTTTATATGTTGTGTTCCAAAACTACATATTATCACGAATAATTTATCTACTAATGATTGACAGGTTTGCTCGAATCCAAACTCGGCTTTACGAATACGAGACAACAATGCTTTTGACTTTTCATGTACGTCAGTAAGAATTTTCATTGATATTTGGTAATCACTTTCGCTAAATATATGACGACTTTTCAACAACAGTATATTATGAACTGTGTCTGTTATTATCTTATCAATCTTCGTCATGACTCTCTCGTAAAATATATGAAAATCAATTTTGGAATCATGATATAAGTTTAAAATATTGATACAATTATGCGGCATATAATATAGTTAGTAAAAAAATATGAAGGTAATAGAATATTATATGTAATGGGAGTTCCAAAATATTTTTCATTTATAATACGTAATTATCCACAGATTTTGAAAGATACGGATTTTTTTAACAAAGGAGATAAGAAAATCCACACATTGTTTTTTGATGCAAATTCTATAATTTACGATTCCTATCATAAATTAAATGAAGATGAGTACGATTCTGTAGACAAATTTGAGGAGGAGATAATTAATAGCGTGATTCGATATATTGAAAAGACGATACGAATTATCAATCCGACTCATGAAGTGTATGTAACATTTGACGGTATTGCACCTGATGCCAAGATGAAGCAACAAAGAAAGAGAAGACGAAGACAATTGTTCTTTGAATTCTATAACGAAAAGAAAAAATGGAGCACTATAAATATAACACCGTTCACACCATTCATGGATAAATTAACAAGTCGTGTATACGAGCACTTTAAAGACCGTCCAGAAGTGAAGTGTAATTGTAGTGATATACATGGTGAAGGAGAACAAAAAATAACAGAATATATAAGGCAGTTAGATTACGAAGGTAAAGATATAGCAATTTACGGTTTAGATTCAGATTTGATTATGTTATCACTATGTCATTTGCAATATTGCAATAATATTTATGTTTTCAGAGAAGTACCGGAATTTTTGAAAAGTCGTATTCCTGTGAATAAAAGTACAGAGGATGGATTATGTTTTATAGATATAAATTGTCTTGGAGAGCGCATACCCGTAGAAATGGGTTGGAAACCAGTTCATAGAATGGTTTATGAATATGTAGTCATGTGTTTTTTATTGGGAAATGATTTTATCGACCGTCCATTCAGTATCAATATATACACAAATGGATTTGAAAGGGTATTTAATTCATATAAAAAGGTGTTGAAGGAGAACGAGTTTATTATAAACGAGGACTTATCATTCAATGAGGAAAATATGCAGAAGGTATTGGATCATTTAAAAATTGATGAAGATGAGGTGATAAAAGAAGAATGGAGACAATTGAAGAGGTATAGAGAAAAGACAAGACACCGAAGGACAGATAATGAAATAGAGGATAAGTATAGGTGTTTGTTAGAAGTGAAGGAGAGGGTAATAGGTGGAGTGGGTGGAGTGGGTGGAGTGGGTGGAGTGGGTGGAGTGGGTGGAGTGGGTGGAGTGGGTGGAGTGGGTGGAGAGTGTGGAGTGGGGTTATTGAAGTTAATATGGAGTTATTATGGGTGGGGTGGTGGTGTGGGTGGTGTGGGTGGTGTGGGTGGTGTGGGTGGTGT
>Ga0181572_10001411_pt1 | contig 17426 bp, 10 predicted proteins | sample 101ome_26_FD_133004 | JGI IMG/M metagenome (GOLD analysis project Ga0181572, IMG submission 133004) | Coastal salt marsh microbial communities from the Groves Creek Marsh, Skidaway Island, Georgia - 101408AT metaG (megahit assembly) | ecosystem: Environmental > Aquatic > Marine > Intertidal... | reverse complement strand
GCCGCGAGGTGGGCCGCGAGGGCCGCCCCATGCACCTCCAGGGCCCGGCGCCGGGGTGCGGGCACCGCCGCGGGCCAGGTCATCACTGCCCTCTCCCCGGCATCCTTTGCGAGCGCGAGCACCCCCTGTCGCGCCGACGCCGAGGCCAGCCCGGGCAGGGCCGGCCAGAGCGCGAGGGCGTCGTCCGCCTCCGGCGCCGGAGCGTTTTGGGGGTCCTGGGGTTCCATGGCTTAAACCTTAGCATCGACGAACGTCGGGAACCCACGGCTTCCCGCAAGGTCGGTACACTAGGCTTTGCTCCCGTTCTTAGAAGAGGCGCTGTTGATGACCACCCTTCGTTCCCTGACCGCTCTGCTTGCTCTGCTGCTCCTCGGCTGCGCTGCCCCCAGCGCCCCGCCCCCGAGCCCGGCGCCGGAGACAGACGCGGTAGTTATCAAGACCAGCGCCATCGATACCCGGGCCTACCGACACCGGGTGCTCCCCAACGGCCTTGAGGTGCTCCTCGTGAGCGACCTCGACAGCGATCAGGCCGCTGCCGCCCTTGCCGTGGACGTGGGCAGCTTCGCTGAGCCGGAAAGCCACCTGGGTCTGGCCCACTTCCTCGAGCACATGCTCTTTCTTGGCACGGAGAAATACCCCGATCCCGACGGCTACGGCGATTTCATCAGCCGCAACGGCGGGGACCGCAACGCCTACACGGCCCTGGACCACACCAACTATTTCTTCTCCATCCGTCCGGAAGCCTTCCAGGAAGGCCTTGATCGCTTCGCCCAGTTCTTCATCGCCCCGCGCTTCGACGCCGCCTACGTGAGCCGGGAACGGAATGCCGTGCACAGCGAATATCAGATGCAGCTGAAGAACGATGGCTGGCGCACCTACATGACGCAAAAGCGCGCCCTAAACCCGGCCCACCCCGGGAGCCGCTTCACCATTGGAAGCCTCGATACGCTGGCCGATGACGAGCCCGGCGCGCTCCGGGATGCCCTCCTCGAATTCTACGAAACCCACTACTCCGCCGATCGCATGCGCCTCGTGCTGCTGGCCCCCGAATCTCTCGACACCCTCGAGGGCTGGGCCACGGAGCTCTTTGGGCCCGTGCGCGCCCGCCCCACGGCGGTGAACGAACCCGACGTGCCGGTGTTTGCCGAGGATCAGCTGCCAAGCCTTTTGCGCATCCGCCCCGTAAAGGAGCGGCGCAGCCTGGAGCTGACCTTCCCCTTGCCGCCCCTTGACCCTTACCAAGCGGAAGCCCCCGGGGCCTATCTGGCGAACCTTTTGGGCCACGAGGGCGAGGGGAGCGCCCATGCGGTGCTGAAGGACGCCGGGCTGATCAACAGCCTGAGCGCCGGCGCCGCGCCCTTCGGGGAGCACAACGCCCTCTTTTCCCTTGCGGTGGAACTTACGGAAGCGGGCTACGCCCAGTGGCCCCAGGTGGTGGGAACGCTCTTTGCGGCGATCGAGCGCTTGAAGGCCGAGGGCCCGCAGCAGTGGCGCTACGATGAGCAAGCGCGCCTTGCCGCCCTGGCCTTCGCCTACCAGCCCCAGCGCGATGCCTATCACACGGTGAGTACGCTTGCCGCCGGCCTGCTGGAAGTGCCCCCGGAGGAAATCCTCCGCAGCGGGATGCGTATGGATCGCTTTGACCCAGCGCTCCTGGAATCGATCCTCGCCGCTCTGCGCCCCGACCGGCTCCAGCTCACGCTCACGGCACCGGAGGTGGAAACGGTCGCGCGGGAACCCTTCTTCGCCGTGGATTACGCGCTCGAGCCCCTTTCTCCGGCGCTGTGGATGGCCTGGGAAACCCCCGCAGCCCCCGAAGGCTTAGCCCTGCCCCCCCCGAACCCCTTCGTGCCGGAGGCCCTAAGCCTCATGGACGCCCCGGAAGCGGAAGCGCCCGTGGCCCTCGCCTCGGGCCCCTGGGGCACGCTGTGGCATGCCCCCACGGTGGCCTTCAAGGCCCCCCGGGCGGAGCTGCGCCTGAAGGTGCAAAGCGGGGCCATCACCGGCCCCGAGGGGCAGATGGCCGCCGCCCTCTGGGCGGCCCTCCTCGAGGACAGCCTGAACAGCTACGCCTACCCGGCGCGCCTCGCTGGCCTCAGCTTCGCCCTGCGCCCGGCGGCCTCGGGGCTTGAGCTGCAGGTGGCGGGGTACAGCGAGCGCCTGCCGGAGCTTCTCGAGGCGGTGCTCAGCAGCCTTACCAAGGCCGACCCCAGCGAAGCCGCCTTTGAGCGGGAAAAGGCGCGGCTGCTGCAGAGCCTCGCTAACCAGCGCCAGGACCGCCCCTACCAGCAAGGGATGCGGGCGCTCCAGCAGGTCCTCGACCACGACGCCTACCCCCTCGACGCCCGGCTGGCGGCGGCGGAAGCCCTCACCCTCGAGGAGCTTAAGGAAGGCTTTGCAAGGCCCCTTCTGAGATCGCCCAAACTGACGGGGCTCATGGTCGGCAACGTCACCTCGGCCGAGGCCGAGCGGCTGGCGGCCATGATCACCGGCGCCCTAGGCACGGACGCCGCCGATCCCGTGCCTCCCCAGGCCCTAGCCAAACTGGAAGCGGGGGATCGCCTCACCCAGGCCCTGACCATCGACCATGACGATGCGGCCTTCGTGCTGTATGTGCAGGGGCGCACCCAAAGCCTCGGCGAGCGCGCCCGCTTCGGGCTGCTCGGGCACATGCTCGCCTCCCCCTACTTCAATGCGCTACGCACGGAGCGCCAGCTCGGCTATGTGGTTTCCGCCGGGGCCTTTGTGCGCCACAGCACGCCCGGGCTCTACTTCCTCGCCCAGAGCCCCGTGGCCGGGCCGGCGACGATTCTTGCGGAGACGGAAGGCTTCCTTACGCGCTACGGCGAGACGGTGGCGACCCTGACCCCGGGGGCCTTTGAGACGGAAAAGGCGGGCCTGCGCTCGCGCCTTCTGGAACGAGATAAGAACCTCGGAGAAACGGCCAGCCGCTACTGGGAGAACATCGAAGTGGAACGGGCGGACTTCGCCCTGCGGGAAGCCCTCGCCGCGGCCCTGGACGACCTCACCTTAGAGCAATTCCAGGCCTTCTACGGCGTTTTCCTTGAGCGCCTGGCCTCGCAGCGGGTCCTCGCCCTAAGCCCCGGTCGCTTCGGCGACGAGGCCCTCCCGGAAGGAACGGCGGTGACGGACCTAGCGGCCTTCAAGGCCAGCCGGGATCGCTTCCTGGCGACCGGGGCCACCCCGTGAGCCCTGCCGAGGCGCTGCGCTCGGAGCTGCTCCGAGCCATCCGGGATAACCTCCGGGACGGTGCCTCGCAGCTCGCGCGGCGAGCCCTCGACGCCCTCGCCCGCTACGCCGAGGCGCCGGAAGGCCCCCTCGAGGATCGCAAGGCCGCCCTCCTCGCCTTCGCCGATGAGCTCGGCGCCCTACGCCCCAGCATGGTGGCCATTCCCAACCTGGTCAGCCGCTGGTGTGACGCGGTGCGGGATTTCGAAGGGCCTGCGGAGGCCCTCGGACCCTTTGCTCGCACCCAGGCCCAGGCCGTGCGCACCTGGGCCGACGGGGCTCGGGATGCCACGGTGCGCGCCACCCTCGCCCAGCTCGAGGGCGCCCAGCGCATCCTCACCCACTCCATCAGCTCCACGGTGCTCGAGGTGCTCAAACGCCTGCCTCCGTCGCTTACGGAGGTCATCGTTACGGAAAGCCGCCCAGGGCGAGAGGGGTGGGAGCTGGGGGCAACGCTGGCCGCCCAGGGGCACCGGGTCAGCTATATCACCGACGCCCAGGGCGGGCTGTTCACGGCTCAGGCGGACGCGGTCCTCGTGGGCGCCGATGCGCTGCTCGCCGACGGCACGGTGGTCAATAAGGCCGGAACCTACCTGCTGGCCCTCGCCGCAATGGATCAGAACGTCCCCTTTTGGGTCTGCGCGGAGAGCTTCAAGTGCACCGCCACCCCCGCCCATGCCTTCGCCCTCGAGGAGCGCTCCGGCAGCGAGCTAGGGCCGCCGCCGGTGCCCGGGCTGAAGGCGCGGAATCTCTACTTTGAGATGACGCCGCCCCGGCTCATCACCGGCTGGCTATCCAACGAACCCCTGGCGCAGCGCTTCGGCCAGCCTGGGGCCTAGGCCTCAAACACCCGCTCGAAGGGCGGAAGGGCGTCCAAGATCGCCTGGCCGTAGCGACGGGTAACGATGCGCTTATCGAGCAAGGTGATGCGGCCGTAGTCCTTTTCCGAGCGCAAAAGTCGCCCGCAGGCCTGCTTGAGGCGTAGCGCCGCGTCGGGCACGGACATTTCCATGAAGGGGTTGCGCTGCTGGGCGCTGAGCCATTCCGCCGTGGCCGCCTCCACGGGATCGTCCGGGACGGAAAAGGGCAGCTTGCAGATGATGACGTGGCGGCAATAGGCGCCAGGCAAATCGATGCCCTCGGCGAAGCTGGCGAGGCCGAAGATCACGCTCCCCTCCCCGCCGTCGATGCGCCGCTGGTGCTCCGCCAGAATCCGGCCCTTGCTTTCCGTGGCCTGGCTCAGCACCCGCTTAAGAAGGGCCGGCGGCAGGGCCGCGCAGACCTGATCGAGCTGGCGCCAGGAGGTAAAGATCACCAGCGTGCCCTCGTCCTCCCGAATAAGCCCCGGGAGCAGCTCCGCGATTTCCGCCGCGTGGGCCTCGCTTTGGCTCGGATCGCTGCGCAGCTTCGGCACCACCAGCTGAGCTACCTCGCCATAGGCAAAGCTTGAGGGGACCACCAGGTAGCGAGCGCTATCGGGAATGCCCGCCGCCTCGGCGAAGCGCCCGAAGCCGTCCGTAGAGGACAGGGTGGCGGAGCTCACCACGGCGCCGAAGCACCGGTCCCAGAGCACGCTGCGCAGGGAGATGCCCGCGCTCAAGGGAGAGCTTTGCACCTCCACGTCGAGGCTGCCCTCCTGCCCCAGGCGGGAGATCCAGCGGGCGTGGGGGGCATCGCTCGCCTGAGCGAAGTCGCGCCAGAGCGCCTCGCTGCCCTCGAGGCGACCTTGGAGCTGCCCGAGGCTGCCCTGCGCCGCTTCTAGCTCGGCCCGGGCATCGCCGGCCTGCTCCAGGGCCTCACTTAGGCGCTCCGAAAGCTCATCGCCCAGGGATACGAGTTCCGCGAAGGCCTCGGCCAACTGCTTACCCTGAGCCCGCCAGGCCTCCCCCACATCCCCGTGGGGAAAGCGGTGCGCCGGCACCTGGCCGCGGCGAAGCCCCGGCGCGCCTTCCTCCAGGGCCTCGAGCTGCTCGGCGAGCGTGAGGGTCGCGCTGAGCGTTTCCCGGAGCGGAGCCCCCAGCTGGGCCAGGCGCTGCGCCGCGGCGACCCAGGCCGGGGCCCGGCCCAGGCGCTGGGCCAGCGTGCCCACGAGGCGCTCGAAGGCATCGAGGGTTTGCTGGCTCCCGAGGATGCGCGTAAAGCGGCGCAGATGCCCAAGGGCCTTATCGGAAAGGTGATGGCCTTCGTCGAAGACGTAGATCGTCTCCTCCGGCGTCGGCAGCACCACCCCGCCCCCAAGGGCTAAATCCGCGAGAATGAGGTCATGGTTGGCGACGATGACGTCTGCCCGCTGCACCGCCTCCCGGGCCTTGAAGTAGGGACAATCGCGAAAGAAGGTGCAGCGGCTACCGGTACAGCCACGATGATCGGTGGTCACGGAGGCCCAGCGGTCATCGTCGATGGCTTCCCCGTAGCGCTCCCGGTCCCCATCCCAGCGGCCCCCTTCCAGGGCCGTCTGCATGGCCTGATAGAGGGGCCGGGCGGCTAGGCTCGGAGGTGGGCCAAAGAGGTCGCTGGCCAGCGCCGTGCTGTCTTCCGAGAGGATGCGATCAAGCCGTGCCAGACAGGCATAGCGGCCCCGGCCCTTGGCTAGGGCGTAGGTAAACTTCAGCCCCGCGGCCCGCTGCAGATCGGGCAGATCCCGTTCCACCAGCTGATCCTGCAGGGCGACGGTGGCCGTGGAAATCACCAGGGTCAGGCCCCGGGCCTGGGCCAGGGGAATGGCCGCGAGCCCGTAGGCGAGGGTTTTCCCCGTCCCCGTGCCGGCCTCGGCGACCACCACGTGGGGCGGACCGGGCTCTCGGACGCCGAGCTCATCCACCGTGAGGGCCCCGAGGGTCCGGGCGATCTCCGCAATCATGAGGCGCTGCCCCCGCCGCGGCGTAAAGCCCCGGGCCGCCAGCCAGGCGCGATAGGCCCCCTGGATCTGCTCGCGGAGCGCGGGGCTTAGGGTGCCGTCTTGGGGAGAAGCGGTGGTCATGGACCGAGTATACCGGGCCATGCAAGAAAAACCCTGCGGTGCTAGCCTTGCCGGCGGTTGCGATTCCTCGCAAGGAGAAGTCCCATGCGTTCGATTCCACGGCGCCTCATCGGTGCCCTCCTGGTCCTTTGGCCCCTCCTTTCCTTGGCGGACGACACGCCCCTGCCGCCCTTTGTCCTACCCCCGGGCTTCGTACTCGAGGTGGTGAGTGACGATCTGCCCAACGCCCGCCAGCTGGCCCTCGGGCCCGAGGGCACGCTCTTCGCCGGTACGCGGCGCGATGGACGGGTCTGGGCCCTGCGCGATGGGGTGCGCTACACCCTCGCCGAGGGGCTCACGCTGCCCAGCGGCGTCGCCGTGCACGACGGCGATCTCTACATTGCGGCGGTCTCCCACCTCTATCGCCTGAAGAGCATCGAGAACGCCCTCGCCGCGCCCCCAGCTCTGGAAGTGATCACCGATGCCCTGCCTACGGATAAGCACCACGGGTGGAAGCACATCGAGTTCGACAGCGACGGGCAGTTGCTGATTCCCGTGGGCGCCCCCTGCAACATCTGCGACGCCAAGCCTCCCTACGCGAGCCTCTTGCGCATGGACCGGAACAGCGGCGCCTATGAGGTGATCGCCCAGGGCATCCGCAATACCGTGGGCTTCGATTTCGAGCCAGGCACCGGCGCGCTGTGGTTCTCGGACAACGGCCGGGACATGCTCGGGGATGAAATCCCCCCGGAAGAGCTGAACCGGCTAGCCGCCCCCGGGGCCCACTTTGGCTACCCCTACGTCCATGGTGGCGCCGTCCTCGATCCGGAATTTGGCGAGGGCCATCGCCTGGAAGACTACGCCGCGCCGGAAGCTCGACTCCCGGCCCACAGCGCCCCCCTGGGCCTCGCCTTCTACACGGGTAGCGCCTTCCCCGAGCGCTACCGGGGCGCCCTATTCTTTGCCGAGCATGGCTCCTGGAACCGGAGCCAGAAGATTGGTTACAAGGTTTCCGTGGCCTTCCTTGAGGGCGGCAAGATTCAACGCATCGAGCCCTTTCTCACAGGCTTCCTCGACGGCGAGACCACCCTCGGCCGCCCCGTGGATGTCCTTGTAGAACCGAGCGGCGCCCTCCTCGTCTCCGACGATCACCGCGGCGCCGTCTACCGCATTCGTTACGCCGGCCCTTCGGCCACCCCGACCCTTGCTAGGAGCACGCCATGAGCGACCTCAGTATCCTCTTCGAGCCCGTGAAGCTCGGCCCCATAACGCTGCCCAACCGCTGGGCCATGGCGCCCATGACACGGCAATTCAGCCCGAACCGCACCCCCACGGAGGACGTGGCGCGCTACTACCAGCGCCGGGCGGAAGGGGGCACGGGGCTCATCATCACGGAAGGTACGACCCTCCGGGATCTCGCCTCCAGCGGCAGCGACGCTATCCCCGCCATCAGCGGCGAGGTCCCCGTGGCCGGCTGGGCCAAGGTCGTGGAAGCGGTGCACGCCGCGGGCAGCAAGATCTTCCCGCAGATCTGGCACATGGGCGTGATGCGCGATGCCCAGGCCTCGGGGCACCCGGAGGTCGAGTCCCTAAGCCCCTCGGGCCTGCTGCTGCCCGGGAAGAACCGGGGCCGGGCCATGACCGACGCCGAGGTGGCGCAGAGCATTGAGGACTTCGCCGAGGCCGCCCGGAACGCCAAGGCCGCGGGCTTCGACGGCGTGGAGCTCCACGGCGCCCATGGCTACCTGATTGATCAGTTCTTCTGGGAAGGCACGAATACGCGCACGGACCAGTACGGCGGCGACATGGTGGCGCGCACCCGCTACGCCTGCGAAGTCATTCGCGCCGTGCGCGCAGCCGTGGGGCCCGACTATCCCATCATGCTGCGCTACTCCCAGTGGAAGCAGCAGGACTTCGAAAGCAAGCTGGCACCGACGCCGGAGGCCCTGGAAGCCTTCCTCGCGCCCCTCACGGACGCCGGGCTCGACGCCTACCACTGCTCCACGCGCCGCTACTGGGAGCCGGAGTTTGAAGGCTCGGCACTGAACCTGGCCGGGTGGACCAAGAAGCTGACGGGGCTGGCCACGGTCACCGTGGGCTCCGTGGGCCTGAACCAGGACTTCGTCACGGGCTACGCCTCGGAAGACACGGTGGGCACGGCGGACATCGATGGGCTCGCGGAGCGGGTGGAAGCGGGGGAATTCGACGTCGTCGCCGTGGGCCGCGCCCTCATCGCAACCCCGAACTGGCCCCAGCTGGTGCAGGCTGGGCAGCTGGCCAAGGCGGCCACCTACAGCCGCGCCCAGCTCGCCGAGCTGGTCTAGGGCGCCAGCGGTGGCATCGCCGGCGGCGGTCGGCGGTGCCCCGTGGCCTGCTCGTAGGCATAGGCCAGCTGGAGCAGGCGGTGATCGTCCCAGCGCCGGCCGAGCCACTGGAGCCCCGCGGGCAGGCGCCCTGCCCGGGTGAAGCCCATGGGCACGGTGATCGCCGGCATGCCCGTTCCCGGCGCCAAACGCTGACTGTTATCCCCGGTGTATTCCGCATCGGCGCCACTTAGGGATGCGGGCACGGCGGTCCAGCTCGGATAGAGCAGCGCATCAACCTTTGCCCCATCCAGGGCCGCGGTCACCGCCGCCAGAAACGCCTGACGCTCGGGGTGATCCGCAAAGCCTGGGCAAGGCGGATCCCAGGCCGACGGCGGAGCCAAAGGCCCTTCGGTGAAGAACTTGAAGCGCCCCACGTTCGCCGGATGTACCTCGAAGGCCTCCAGACGCGTGGCCACATCCCGCCAGGGCACGCCGCCCCGAGCATCAAGGTAAGCCGCCACGTCGGCGCGAAAGCGATTGCAGAAGCGCCCCCCGGCCAGATGCCGCTCAAAATCGGGAATTACCAGGGGATCGACGATCTCTGCCCCCGCTGCGCGTAAATCGTCCAGGGCCGCCTCGAAGAGGGCCCGCACCTCCGGGTCTGTCTCAGGCGGCACGAAGGCCCGGAGCACCCCCAGACGCGCCCCCTGAAGCCCAGCAAGGCCCATCCCCGCGGCGTAATCCTCCGCGCGCCGCGCATCGGCCTCCGCGGTGGTGGGGTCCGCGGGATCGGATCCGGCAATGATATTCATGATGGCCGCGGCGTCGGCGACGGAGCGCACCATGGGGCCCGCCATGTCCCGATCGAGCAGCAGGGGCACGATGCCCGCCCGAGAAACGAGGCCAAAGGTGGGCCGCAGCCCCACTAGGGCGAGGTGGGCCGAGGGCCCGCGAATGGAATTTCCCGTATCCGTGCCCAGCCCCGCCAGGGCAAAGCTGGCGGCCACGGCGGAGGCCGTACCTCCGGAGGACCCCGCCGGGGTATGGCGGCGATCATAGGCGTTGGCCGTCCGGCCATAGCTCGAGGATAGGCTCTCCTTAGCGCTGAAGGCCCACTCGGCCATGTTGGTTTTGAAGAGTACCAGGGCCCCGGCGGCCCGAAGGCGCGCCACAAGGGTGGCATCCTTCGTCGGCGGCGGCACGGAGAGCAAAGCGGCGGATCCCCCGGTGGTGGGCAGCCCCGCCGTATCCATGTTGTCCTTCACGGCCAGGAGCACGCAGTGGAGCGGGCCTAGGGCCTCCCCCGCTTCCCGCTTTTGATCCAGGGCCCGGGCCTCGGCGAGGACCGACTCGTTCACCGCGGTGACGGCCCGCACCCCCAGGGGCTGGTCATAGGCCTGAACGCGCTCGAGATAGTGGGTCACGAGGGCTTCGCAGCTTAGGATCCCCGAGGCCAGCGCTGCTTGCACCGCAGCAATGGACCCTTCATAGGCGAGCGCCCCAGGCCCGCCCCGCGCCCCGTATCCAGCGGCGTACCCCGCACCCGAGCCCGGGATCAGAAGTAGCCCCAGAGCAATCCCTAGAATGCCCTGGCGCCAGCCAAGAGCCCGGAGCTCGAGCGTCAGAACGGCCACCACCAGGGGCTTTCCAGGGACTTCCGGCAGCCCCGAAGCTGAGTGTCGTAGCGATTGGCGCGGGTTTGCACCTTCTTTGCCGTTTCAATCAGCCAACCCTTGCTGCGCCAGGTGCCCCGACGAAACCCACCCCGTCCATCGTGATAGGCCAGATAGAGGCTGTAAGCGTCGTTGGGCTTTAGACCCAATTCCTTCACGCTGGCCCGGTTGTACCAGGCCATGAAATCGATGGCGTCCCGAAAATCATCGCGATCGGAGAAGAGCCCCCCCTCTGCCTCCACGTAGTCATCCCAGGTTTCATTTTTCACCTGCGCATAGCCGTAGGCCGTGGAGGGCCGTTTCCAGGGGATTACCCCGAATAGCTTTAGGCGCGGGGGCTTCGCCTTCGCCTGGAAGGAAGACTCCTGATACATGATGGCCATGAGCACGGGGATGGGAATATCCCAGCGCCGCTCGGCCCGGGCCGCGTCGTCAAACCAGTCGGCTTTCTCCGCAAAAATGAGACAGATATTGTCGCTCCGCCCCGGCGGCGCAGTAGCGCATCCGGCTACTAGGGCGGCGCAGCACAGCATCACGAGCCCTCGCCGTAATCCAGCCCCTTTCATTCCCTTGCCTCCAAAAATTCGATAAACGCCGCTTCGTCCATGATGGGAATTCCCGCGGCCTGGGCCGCCGCCAGCTTCTGCCCAGCCCCTTCCCCCGCCACCACCTGGTCGGTCTTCTTCGATACGCTCCCCGTGACCTTAGCACCTAGTGCCTGCAATCGATCCTTAGCGGCCTTGCGCGGGAGGGTCACCAGAGTGCCCGTGAGCACCCAGCTCTGCCCCGCCAGAGGCTGGGGCCCCACCGGTTCCGGGGGCACGGGATCCACCCCCGCCGCCAGCAGCCGGTCTACCAGGCTTCGGTGAGCAGGCTCGGCAAAATGATCAAGGATCCCCTTGGCTACGATGGGGCCTACGTCGCGCAGGGCCGTCAGCGCTTCAAAGTCCGCGGCGATCAGCGCCGGAAGGGAGGGAAAGGCCTCCGCCAGCGTGACCGCCGTGGCCTCCCCCACCTCCCGGATCCCAAGGGCGAAGATCACCCGGGCCAGGGGGCGGCGCTTCGATTCCGCAATGGCAGCAATAAGATTCTGCGCTGACTTCTCCGCCATGCGGGGCAGCCCAGCCACCGTGGGTAGATCCAGGTGGTAAAGATCCGCGACGTCCTTCAGAAGCCCGGTCTCCACGAGGGCCGAAGCCAGCTTCTCGCCGAGGCCATCGATATCCATGGCCGTGCGCTGAGCAAAATGCTGAAGCCCCGCCACCAGCTGGGCCGGACAGCCCTGGCTGTTTGGGCAGCGGAGCACCACGGCGTCCGCTTCCCGGCGGAGCGTCGCAGCGCATACGGGGCATTGGGAAGGCACCGCGGGCGCCTCGCCCCGGGGGGATGGGGTCAGATCCAAATCCACCCGAACGACCTGGGGAATGACATCCCCCGCGCGGCGCACCCAGACCGTATCCCCGGGGCGCACATCCAGCCGCGCGACTTCATCAAAGTTATGAAGGGTGGCGTTGGAAACGGTGACCCCGCCCACAAACACCGGCGCGAGCCGGGCCACGGGGGTCACAGCGCCCGTGCGCCCTACCTGAAGCTCTAGCGCTTCCAGCCGCGTAACGGCCTCTTCCGCCGGAGGCTTAAAGGCGAGAGCCCAGCGCGGCGTGCGGCTCAACACCCCCGCCGCCTGCTGCAAGGCCAGGTCGTCGAGCTTAATCACGACTCCGTCGATGTCGTAGTCGAGGTCCGCGCGCTGAGTAAGGCAATGCTCGATGAAGGCCAGCACGGCCTCCACCCCTTCGCAGCGCGTGGTGTGGGGGTTCACGGGCAGGCCCCAGCGCCGGAGCGCATTGAGGGCTTGGCTGTGGCTGTCGAATTGCTCCGAGCCCGCCTCCCCTACGCTGTAGGCGAAGATGCGCAAGGGGCGGCGGGCCGTGATGGCAGGATCGAGCTGGCGCAGGCTGCCGGCGGCGCCATTCCGAGGATTCACCAGGGGCTTATCGCCGCGCGCCTCCGCGCCCGAGTTATAGGCCGCAAAGGCGCTCCGGGCCATGTAGACCTCACCCCGAACCTCAAGCTGGGCAGGCCAATCGTCGCCCCGAAGCGCAAGGGGAACGGCCGTGATGGTGCGGATATTCCCCGTGATGTCTTCCCCGGTCTGCCCATCGCCCCGGGTCGCTGCCAGCACCAGCCGGCCCTCCTCGTAAACCAGTCGGACCGCCACCCCGTCGATCTTCGGCTCGCAGGTATAGGTGAGGGGCGCGCGGTCGAGCTCCCGGCGAAGGCGCTCGTCGAAGTCCCGAACCCCCTCCTCGTCCGTGCATTTTCCCAGGCTGAGCATAGCCGTGGGGTGGGCCACGCTTTGAAAGCCGGAAGCCGGGGAACCGCCTACGCGCTGGGTCGGGGAGCTCGGGTCCACCAGCTCGGGATGGGTGGCCTCCAGGGCCAAAAGGCGGTCGAAGAGCGCATCGTATTCCCCATCGCTGACCGTCGGCGCATCCAGTACATAGTAGGCGTGGTTGTGTTCTGCAAGGCTCTGGCGCAGGGCCTGCGCTTCCCGGCGTGCGGCCTCCGGCGCCGGGCTGCCGCCTTCTGCGCGCCCCCCTGCGGTCATCGGGGACTCGGGCGCGACATCTGGCGACGCTGGAATTCCCGGATGCGCTGGCGACAATAGTCGAGGGTTTGCGCGGTCATGACGCTGCGTTGCTCATCCCGTAGCTCGCCCTGGAAGCGCTCCGCAAGCGCCTTGGCCACCTGCACCATGGCCTCGAAGGCCTCTAAAGGCGCGGAGGGTCCTGGGAGCTGGAGGAAGAAGGACACCCCGGGGGTTTCAAAGCTATCGAGGGTGCTGAGATCGAAGGTGCCCGGCTCCACAGCGCTCGCCATGGAAAAGGCGGGCTGCCGGGTTACCTCATCGTAGTGATGGAAGATGTTCATATCCCCGTAGCGCAGGCCGTAATGGGTCACCGTCTCCACCAGCGCCGGCCCCGCCATCAGCGCTTCCCGCGCCAGTACGTGAACCACCAGCACCTCCTCCGGCGGCGGCGGGGGCTCGGGGGCTTGCGCCGTAGGCTTGGCCGGGACGGCCTTAGGTGCCGCTTTTGCCTTCGGGGCTTCCCGCTTCTTCCGCGCTCCAGCGACAGCAGTGCGGGGCACGATGGGCTCTCCCGCAAAGAGGGGCGCCTGCTCGGGAACGGGCGTCGGCTCCGCCGGGGGCACGGCCTCTTCGGCGACGGGCGCCAGAGCCACCACAGGTTCGGACTCGGAAGCTTCGGAGGCTGTGGGAAAAAGCGGATCTTCCGCCGGGGGCGCCAGCCCCGAAAGAGGATCGTCCTTAGGGGCCGCAGGATCGGCCGCATGCAGAGAGGACTCAGGGGAGACGACCCGAGCACCGCCGTTGGGCAGCTCGCTGCGGGTCAGATCGATCTCGTCGCCGTCGTCGCCGAGGCTCGGATCCATGCGCAGCGGCAATTCATCGCGAAAGCGGCTCCAGAGCCCGTGGCCCAGGATGGCCAGGACGCCCACCACCCCGAGGCCGAGGAAAAGCTCTCGAATCCCCCATTCCATGCGTCCCTCTCCTCTGCCCTAGCCCGCTAGGGCTGCGGCTTCTTCGACATTAACGGATACCAAGCGCGACACCCCGGGCTCCTGCATGGTGACCCCCATGAGGTGCTCTCCCATCTCCATGGAGATCTTGTTGTGTGTGATGTAGATGAACTGCACATCCTTCGACATCTCCGTCACCAGGCGACAGAACCGCCCCACGTTCGCATCATCCAGCGGCGCATCCACCTCATCAAGCATGCAGAAGGGCGCAGGATTCAGGCGGAAAATAGAGAACACCAGCGCGATGGCGGTGAGCGCCTTCTCCCCCCCGGAAAGTAAATGAATGGAAGCATTTTTCTTCCCCGGGGGCCTAGCCATGATGGCCACCCCCGTATCGAGGAGGTCATCGCCCGTCAGTTCAAGGTAGGCGTGCCCGCCCCCAAAGACCTTCGGGAAGAGGCTTTGAAGTCCACTGTTCACCTGGTCGAAGGTTTCCTTAAAGCGGGCGCGGGTTTCCCGGTCGATCTTTCGGATCGCCTCTTCCAAGGTCGCCAGCGCTTCTTCGAGATCGGCGTTCTGCGCATCGAGGTACTGCTTGCGCTCCTGCTCTTGCTCGAACTCCTCGATGGCAGCCAGGTTGATGGGGCCGAGGCGATCGATGCGGCGATTGAGGGCCTCGAGGCGCTCGGCCCAGGCGCTGGCTTCTGCCTCCGGTGCTAGAGCCTCCAGCAGCGCTTCAGGGCGCTGCTCGAAGGGCTCAAGCTGCTCCTCCACCGCTCCGCGCTTCAGCACCAGGGCCTGGTGCGCCATGCGCGCACTTTCTAGGGCCTCACCGAGGGTCTGCACCCGATCGTCGGCCTCGCTCCGGGCCTGCTCGAGGGTTCGCAGCTCAGCGTCGAGCTCGGAAAGCTTGCCCCGAGCGCCCTCCAGCTGCTTCTCCACTTCAGCACGCTGGGAGAGCTGCGCCTCGAGGGTGGCTTTCATCCCCGCGAGGGGCGCCTGAGATTCGGTGAGCTCGGACTCGAGGCCCGAGAGCTGGCCCGTCAGGGTCGTGAGCTGTTCCGTCAGCCGGGCCTGCGCCTTGCGCGTGGCCTCGAGCTGGGTGGTCAAGTTCTGCGCCTTGAGACTGGCCTCATAGGCCGCCTCCCGGAGACGCTGCGCTTCTCCCCGGACACTTTGCACCTGGCCCCGAAGCGCATCGCGCTGGGCCAAGCGACCGCCACGCTCGCTGTCAAAGCGGGCCTTCTCGCTTTCCGCCGCTTGCCGCGCCGCCTGCGCCGCGGCCAGCCCCTCCCGCTCCTGGCGCTGCTGATTTTCAAGCTCGACGCGTTCTTCCTTCAGGCGTTGGGCCCGGGCTTCCGCGGCCTCGAGGCGAGCCGCCAGGGCACTGCGCTCGGAGAGCTTCACCCCCTGAAGGCGGGCACGCTCATCAAGGCTGTCCTGAATGCCTGCGCGCTCAGCCTCAAGGGCTGCGAGCTGGGCCCGATGGGCTCCGACTCGGTCTTCGCCGACTTCCTGAGCTGCGCTGTTTTCCGCTAACTCTTTCCCAAGCGTCTCTAACGCTTGGCCCCGGCGCAGCACCCCCGCTTCGGCGTGATCGCCCCGGGCGACGCGAAGCCAGCTGGCGCCGATCATGACCCCGTCGCGGGTGACGATCCGCTCCTCGGGCTTCAGGCGGCTACGCAGGGCGAGCCCTTCCTGCAGGGTCTCCACGGCCCACACCCCCTCAAGCAGGGCCGAAAGGTCATCATCACCGGTCAAGTAGCGTGTGAGCGGGGCTCGCCCGAGGGCATCCTCCGCCGGCGCCGCACCCGCGCTGCCGCCCAGGCTCTCAAAGAGCGTCAGTTCGGCATTATCCAAGGCCATGGCCGCCTCGCCGGGGCCATCGAGGTGTTCCACCACCACCGCCTGGAGGGCACTTCCGAGCACCTGCTCCACCGCCGTTTCCCACCCCGCCTGCACGGTGAGGCGCTCGCCGAGGCGGGGACGGCGGCTTAAGCCGCGCTCCGACAGCCAGCTGGCCGCGGCTTCGTCCGTGCGGCCCAGGGCCGATTCCTGCAGCGCTTCCAGGGAGGCGCGGCGTCCCGCCAGCTGCTGCCCATCGCTGCGCAGCTCTGCCAGGGCCCGCTCCGCTTCCTGCAGGGCGCTGCGCTCCCCAGCGATGCGCTGCCCAATGGCCTGGCGTCGCCCCTCCTCCGCCTCCAGCTGAGCCTTCAGCTCGGCGAGGGTGCTGTCTAAGCGCGCAAGATCTTCGCTACTGCCTTCCACCGCCGGTGCCACCTCGAGCTTATCGAGGCGTTCCTGGAGCCGGGCCAAGGTGCGCTCCAGCTGGGTCGCCCGAGCCGCCTCCACCTCCGCCCGGCGGGTCGGCTCAGCAGCGTCGAGGTTAAAGCGCTCCCAGCCCTGCTCCCAGGTGCTGAGGGCGGCCTCCGCCTCAGCGAGACGCCCATCGGCAGCGCGCTGCGCTTCCTGAGCGCGCACCTGCGCCGGGCCAAGCTCGGCGAGGGCCGTTTCCAGCTCCTCAATCCGTCGGCTATCGGCCTCGAGATTCCGGGCCGTTTCTTCTCTCCGGGCCTGGGCACTCGCTCGGTCTCCGGCAAGCTGCCGCCCCCGCTGCTCCTTCGCGCGCAGCGACTCCTCGAGACGAGCGATTTCCGCCCCCAGGCTATAGAAACGCTGCTGAATACCGTCAACGTCCTGAGCCAGGGTCTCCCGGCCCACCCGGGCCTGCTCAAGCTGCCGCAGGGTCGCCCCCCGGGCCGTCACCGCTTCCTCCCGGTTTAGCTCGGCGCGCTTCACGGCGGCGTCTGCCGTCTCCAGCTCCTTCGACAGGCCTTGCCAGCGTAGGGCCAAAAGCTCCGCTTCTAGCTGCCGCGCTTCCGCCTTTAGGGTCTTGAAGGTTTCCGCGGCCCGGGCCTGGCGCTGGAGCCGTCCCAGCTGCCGATCAAGCTCCTCCCGAAGATCGTTTAGGCGATCGAGGTTTTCCTTCGTGTGCTTGATGCGGTTTTCCGTTTCCCGGCGCCGTTCCTTGTAGCGGGAGATGCCCGCCGCTTCCTCAAGGTGCTGGCGGAGTTCCTCGGGCTTAGCCTCGATGAGATTCGAGATCATGCCCTGCTCGATGATGGAGTAGCTTCGGGGACCCAGCCCCGTACCCAGGAACACGTCTTGGATGTCCCGGCGACGGCACCGGCTGTCGTTCAAAAAGTAGATGGACTGACCGTCCCGGGTGACCTGGCGGCGAATAGCGATTTCTGCGAAGGCCGCGTACTGGCCTGCGATCCGCTGATCGGTGTTGTCAAAAATCAGCTCAATGCTGGCCTGGGCCGTGGGTTTCCGGGAATTGGAGCCGTTGAAGATGACGTCCGTGATGGATTCGCCCCGGAGCTGCTTGGCGCTGCTTTCCCCCATCACCCAGCGCACGGCGTCAATCACGTTGGATTTACCGCACCCGTTGGGCCCCACAATGGCCGTAAGGTTGACCGGGAGGTGCACCGTGGTGGGATCCACGAAGGATTTAAAGCCCGCCAGTTTTATGGATTTTAAACGCATGGTTCCCCGTGCCCCTGGGGGCGCGACGCCGGCTATCCGTTACCCTCGGACGTAAGGGAAGGGGCCGCCGGCTTGTTTTTTTCTAGTGTAGCCGAAGGGCCCTAACCCCTGCATCTAGTGGTTTCGGCCGATTCACTCCACAACCTGATC